>Ga0116164_10002806_pt1 | contig 12255 bp, 10 predicted proteins | sample AD_UKC109_MetaG_FD_89888 | JGI IMG/M metagenome (GOLD analysis project Ga0116164, IMG submission 89888) | Active sludge microbial communities of municipal wastewater-treating anaerobic digesters from Hong Kong - AD_UKC109_MetaG | ecosystem: Engineered > Bioreactor > Anaerobic > Digestate... | reverse complement strand
TGGCCGATGATATGCAGCAACTGGTGGAAAAATGGCGGGGATATGTGGCCAGCCGGTGAACTTAGCAGGAAATGTTTCCAATGCCAATGGAAATAAATTACCTTAAGTTTCTAATAGCATAGGAAATAGGATTAGTAAGGTCATGATTCAAACACACATATTTGTTAGCAGATTTCTCAACCTCAACCTCAAACTTCTTTATTATCTTTATCACCTTAAACAAAAAATATATGCAAAAGAAAAACATTGCCGTCATTTGCGGGGGCAATTCCTCCGAATATGAGGTCAGCATCAAAAGCGGGAAGAACATCTTCGGGAGCATCGATACCCGACGTTTTACACCCTGGCTGGTTCGCATCCGGTTCGACGAATGGGTGGTATTGGAGGAAGAAAAGATCCTTGCGGAAATAGACAGAGCGGATTTCAGTTTTCGGATCCACGACGAGCGCATCCGGCCCGATTTTGCCTTTATCATGATCCACGGCACTCCCGGCGAAGACGGCATCCTCCAGGGGTATTTCGATCTGGTGGGAATCCCCTGCTCCACTCCGGGCGTATATACCTCGGCCCTAACATTTCACAAGTTTTTTTGCGACAACTTTTTGCGCTCGTTTGGAATTAAAATGGCCCGCTCGTTTTATTTCCGGCGGGGCGATTTGGTGAATCCCGAAGATTTGGTCCGTGAACTGGGATTTCCTATGTTCATTAAACCGAGCGCGGGCGGTTCCAGTTTCGGTGTCACAAAAGTGAAAAACACCGGGCAAATCATCCCGGCTATGGAGGCCGCTTTTGCCGAAAGCAACGACTGCCTTGTTGAAGAATGCATCGAAGGGATGGAACTGGCCGTAGGGGCGTGTGCGATGAAGGGAAAAATAGTTCCCTTTTTGCCCACCGAAGTGATTCCGAAAGGAGAATTCTTCGATTATCATTCAAAATATTCCATCGGTGGCGCCACCGAAATCACACCGGCCCGTTTACCCGAAAAAAAAATCAGGGAATGCCAGGAACTTACGGCCTATTTGTACCGGCTTACCGGATGCAAGGGCATTGTCCGGATCGATTACATTTTAAAAGGAGATTCCTTCTATTTTCTCGAAATCAATACGGTACCCGGGATGACCCATACCAGTTTCATCCCCCAACAATTGAAAGCAATGGGATTGGATATGAAAGAGGTACTCACCGGGGTCATCGAAAACGGAATAGTAATTAATGGATAACTATTCCCGATTTTTCCCCGGCTGCTTCATCATTTTTTATAATTTTGATTCTCCCCAAAAACAATTTACAAATGCAAACCGTTTCACAAAACAATGGCAGCACCAAAGAAAAATACAAAAATCGACATTGAACAAATCAATGCACAATATGGGAAAATCCCCCCCCAGGCGGTCGAAGTGGAAGAAGCTGTGCTTGGCGCTCTGATGCTCGAACGGGAAGCCTTTATCGGAGTTGCCGACGTGCTCACCGAAGAATGCTTTTACAAAGAAGAACACCGCGATATATTCCGGGTTATCAAAGAATTATCGATGGAAGATAAACCTGTCGACCTGCTGATCGTAACCCAGGAATTAAAGAACCGCGATTTGCTCGAAAAAGTGGGCGGCCCCCTGTACATCACCCGTTTAACCAGTCAGGTAGCCTCGGCTGCCCATCTTGAATTTCATGCCCGCATCATTGCCCAGAAATTCATCCAACGGGAACTGATCCTCTCCTGTTCCGAAATTCAGGCCAAAGCTTACGACGACACCAAGGACGTGGATGAGTTGATCAATGAAGCCGAGTCGGCCATTTTCAAAATCTCGGAGGGGAACATCAAAAAAGAAACCCAGCCGATCAAACCCATATTAAAAGAAGCGGTGCACCTGATCGACGAGGCCAAAAAACGAAAAGACGGGCTCAGCGGCATTCCTTCGGGGTTTTCGAAAATCGACCGGATCACCTCCGGTTGGCAAAAAACCGACTTGATTATCATCGCAGCCCGTCCGGCCATGGGAAAAACAGCCTTTGTACTGTCGATGATGCGGAACATGGCTGTTGATTTTAAAAAACCCGTAGCCATGTTTTCGCTCGAGATGTCGTCCATCCAGTTGGTGAACCGGATCATTGCCTCCGAATCGGAGCTGGGATCCGACAAAATCAAGAAGGGGGATATTTATGGCGACGACATGCAAAAACTGAACAATGCCATTTCGGTGCTCGAAGAAGCGCCTGTCTTTATCGACGACACGCCCGCCCTTTCGATATTTGAACTCCGCGCAAAATGCCGGCGTTTAAAAATGCAGCATGATATTGCCATGGTACTGGTCGATTATCTTCAGCTGATGACAGCCGGAACCGATACCCGGGGCAGCCGCGAGCAGGAAGTCAGTACCATATCCCGCTCGCTGAAAGCCATTGCCAAGGAGCTCGACATTCCCATCATCGCCCTTTCACAGTTGAACCGCTCGGTTGAATCGCGCGAAGGACGAAGGCCCCAGCTCTCCGACCTTAGGGAATCGGGCGCCATTGAGCAGGATGCCGACATGGTCATCTTTATTCACCGCCCGGAATACTACGGGCTCGACACGGATGAAGACGGTAATTCGTTGCGCAATGTGGCCGAAATCATCATCGCCAAACACCGGAATGGCGCCGTGGGCGACGTGCGTCTTTCGTTCCGGAAAGAACTCGCCAAATTCATCGACATGGACGATTACCCCGGGAGTTTCGACCCGCGTGCCATGCAAACCTTCCGTTCGAAAATGAACGACGATTCGCTCGAAAGCGCCTTTGCACTCCAATCGGGCATAAAACCGGGTACGCCTTTTGAACCATTATCAAACAACAACGATGACACACCCTTTTAAGCATACAATCTTGTTTCTTGCCTTGTTGATTTTTTCAGCCCGGGCAGAAGCTGCTTCGATTCTCGTACCCATGGACGAGCCCCAGAAAAACCATCTTAAAGCCTATGGCATTGCCTACTGGTCGCTCGAACGTGCCGTAGAAATTAAATGGTTGCTCAATTTCCGGGGCGGAAGCTTCCTTATCCCCTGGGTACAGGAAATCGAAAACGAATGCCTCATCCGGGGCGTTAGCTACGAAATCCTTGCCGACGGACAAGCCCAGGCCCTGCTAGACCAGATATCGAGCCCTTCGCAAAACATGGATGCCATCGACCTGCACAAAGCCCCTAAAATGGCCGTTTATTCACCCCCCAATAAACAACCCTGGGACGATGCCGTTACCCTGGTCCTTTCCTATGCCGAAATTCCCTACGATATTCTCTATGATGAAGAAATCCTGAACGGGAAACTCAACGATTACGACTGGCTTCACCTGCACCACGAAGACTTTACCGGGCAGTACGGCAAATTCTTCCGTCATTACCAACACATGCCCTGGTACAAGGAAGACGTGCAAACCAACAAAGCCCTGGCCCAAAAAATGGGCTTTTTGAAAGTATCGGAAATGAAACTGGTGGTGTCGAAAACCATTAAAAATTATGTGACCAACGGAGGATTCCTTTTTGCCATGTGTGCCGCCACCGACACCTACGACATAGCCCTATCGGCCGAGGGAGTCGACATTTGCGAATCGATGTTCGATGGCGACCCGGCCGATCCCGACATGAATGAAAAAATTGATTTTACCCGTACGTTTGCCTTTCAGAATTTTGAACTGGTGAAAGACCCTTACCGTTACGAATTCTCCAACATTGATGTTACCGATACCCGCTCGGTACCCATGACCTCCGATTATTTCATGCTCTTCGAGTTCTCGGCCAAATGGGATCCCGTACCCACCATGTTGTGCCAAAACCACACAAGCATCGTTAAAGGCTTCATGGGGCAAACCACAGCCTATAAACGCGACCTGCTGAAACCCGAAGTACTGGTAATGGGAGAAAATAAAAACATTAACGAAGCACGATACATCCACGGGGAGTTAGGAAACGGAACCTGGACCTTCTACGGAGGCCACGACCCGGAAGATTACCGCCATGCCGTGGGCGACCCGCCCACCGACCTGAACCTCTACCCCAATTCGCCCGGTTACCGGCTTATTCTTAACAATGTTCTTTTCCCGGCTGCCAAGAAAAAAAAGCAGAAAACCTGATACACCCCCGCTAACTTTTTTCTTTTTTTCAAACATTGATTATCGTCGGCTTTTCGAATTCCAGGCGATACCGGAACCGCTCTTTGCTTTTCTCGCAGTTACATAATCATTCATTACGTTCACAAACCAAAAGACGGTGTTTGTACCATTCTCCGCCTTTGTTTTTGCTGTTCCCTCTATCTTGCGGCCGTTTTATTCACCTTAATCAAAAAAAATGGCAAGTTTAAAAAAGTATTTGTTTGTAATGTTATCGGCCACTATGCTGATTTCCATTATGTTTTCTTCCTGCGACAAGGACGATGTTTTCAATGTAAAAAAGAACCTGATCGACAAAAAATGGGAGCTGACCACCGTCGAAGCAGATGAATTTACCCAATCGATGTTCGACATGATGCTCTCGTTGGTAAAGATTGAATACGATTTCCGTGCCGACGAAACCTACGTTGTTACAACATCCATCTTTGGTTTTGGCGATAAAGAAACAGGCACCTGGAGCATCAGCGCCGATCAAACCCAAATAACCATCGACGGAGAAGTGTCGGCCATCATCGAAGCCGGAAAGGATGTATTGAAAATCGGCCCCAGCAATGCCATTATGTCGAATGTTGACGAGGAAGATGAGATTGAAGATGATATGAGCTATGTGATTGTTTTTGAAGCCCAATAATCTTCAAATCATTACTGTCCGGTTAAAAGGAAAAGAGTGAGTAGATTGTTTTAACCAGACAGCAATGTCTTCACATATAAAAGGAAAGAGCGATCGATATTTTGATTGCTCTTTTTTTTGGGAAATTTCTCCGGCAGGGATCCCGATCTGCCATTTTCTGCTATTTTTGCCCGTCAAAAGAATAGAGCATGCAAACCTGGTACGAATGCAAAGTACGCTACCTGAAAATTGATCAGGGAGGCTACGAGCGGAAAGTTAACGATGTATATCTGATCGATGCGGTTTCGTATACCGATGCCGAAAGCCGGATTTTCCAACAAATGGCCGAAATCACCCGAGGTGAATTTCAGGTAATGACCATCAAACGGTCGAACATCACCGAGGTTTTCGCAAATGATGGGGAATGGTTTTACAAGGCAAAAATCAGCCTGATCACCATCGATGAGGAAGCAGGGAAAGAGAAGAAGGTTAATAATTATATTCTGGTTATGGCCAATGACATACCGGAAGCCCTGAAAAAGATCGAAGAAGGATTATCGTACATGCTGGTACCTTATGTGTTGACCGCAATACAACTTAGCCCGATCGCCGAAGTGTTCCCCTATTTTGAATCTTCGTCGCGGGGAAAAACCGAAGCCGATGAAGCATAAAAGAAGAGGCCGCCTTTTCAGACAGCCCCTTTGATCCCGAAGCAAATGATTTTGAAATAAATGCTTTCGCATTGTACCGTTCGTAAAAAACCGGCCTGTGTTCTTTTTGTTTTAGAGTCTCCACAATGTGTCGTCGGTCATCCATGCTTCAATTTCCAACTCCTCATCGACGCTTGTTGCGGAATCCTCGACAAAAATCGAACGATCCTCCATGCCCCAGACTTCATCATTCGTCATCCAGGCTTCGATTTCGAGTTCTTCATCTGCTTCAACATAATAATTCGTGTTTAAAAATGCCTCTTCATTGTTTGCCCTGCCGGTCGACGGGTAATTGGAAAAACTCATCATCAGGGTGGTAAGAAGGGCTACGGTCAGGGTTAAAAATGTTTGTGTTTTCATGACTATTCTTTTTTAATGTTTTCAATTTCTTTTGAACTGTTTTCACCCAATATGACTGATGTTTCAGGGGAATGTTACACCCCAAAACGTCAATAAACGTTAACACGGGAAAAACAGCGATGAACGGGTGATACGTGTCGGTAAACGGCGAAATTATTTTTTTGGCCCCGAAAGAATCCCGTGAATCAACTTGTGTATTCCGTCCCTGAAAAAGAAAAATACTATCTTTGATTGCCTTTTCTTATAAGGAAAACAAATGCTTTTTGTTTTTAACAGTATCTGAAAAACCATGAACGAAGAACACCCTTCTGAAAAACACAAAGTCACCGAGTACCAGCTGATCACTTCCGAGATGCTCCATCTTTTTTACCACCGTCCTTCAAATTTAATGGATGAAAACGGGAACAAAATGGACGCACCGCCCGAAGGGACATTAAGCCTTCTGGCTCTGGGTCATGTAGGATTGATCGAATGGAGGAAAAGCAGGCAGAAACAAGCACTCCTGAAACAGGAAGAAGAAAAAGAATAAACGTCCAAACAATCAAATATAATTCATGCAACGACGGACCAAAAAAGTACTCCTGGTTGGATGGGACGGAGCCGACTGGAAGATCATCAACAAACTGATGGACGAAGGGAAAATGCCGGCCATGCAATCGCTGGTCGAGAACGGGACAATGGGAAACCTGGCCACCCTCGATCCGCCTTTTTCGCCCATGCTCTGGACCAGCATCGCCACCGGAGTTCGCCCCGACAAGCACGGCATTCTGGGTTTTTCGGAGCCCGATCCCAACATGCACGGGATCCGGCCGGTTTCTTCTTCTTCGCGAAAGGTAAAAGCCATCTGGAACATTCTGACCCAAAAGGGAATGAAAGTCAATGTAGTCGGCTGGTGGCCCTCCCATCCCGCCGAACCCATCAACGGGATCATGGTATCGAATCATTACCAGCGTGTACCGAAAACACCCAGGGCAAAATGGCCCATGATGCCCGGCACTGTCCACCCGGACGAACTGTCCGACCTGTTTGCCCACTTCCGGATCCGCCCCGAAGAACTGACCATTCAGCACATTCAGCCCTTTGTGCCCGACTGGGAAAAGGTACCCCAGGACAAAGACCGGAGGCTCGATTCGATTGCCCGTATCACCTCCGAATGCGCCACCATCCATGCAGCCGCTACCCTGATCATGGAAATGGAAGAATGGGATTTAATGGCGGTTTATTACGATTCCATCGACCACTATTCGCACGGGTTTATGAATTTCAACCCCCCGCGGATGAAAAACATTCCCGAAGAACAGTTCGAACTCTATAAAGGCGTGGTGGAAGCAGGATACCGTTTCCACGACATGATGCTGGCCCGCCTGCTCCAACTTGCAGGAGAAGACACTACCGTGATCGTTATTTCCGACCATGGCTTTCACCCCGATCATTTACGGCCCCATTTTCTTTCCGACGAACCGGCCGGTCCGGCTATGCAGCACCGCGAACACGGGATTTTTGTTGCCAAAGGACCCGGAATCCGAAAGGACGAACGCATTTACGGCGCCTGTCTGCTCGACATAACCCCCACCCTGCTCACCCTTTTCGGATTGCCGGTAGGAAAAGATATGGACGGGGTTCCGCTGGTACAGATCTTTGAGAAACCTGTGGAAATCGAAACCATCCCATCGTGGGAACAGGTTGAGGGCTATGCGGGGATGTTGCCTCCCGAAAGCCAGTCGGATCCCATCGCCGCCCAGGAAGCCCTGAACCAACTGGTCGAACTCGGCTACATTGAAGAACCCGATGAAAACAAAGAAATTGCCATAAGGAAGACCATAAAAGAAATGAATTACAACCTGGGCCGTGTTTATCTGGGCGCCTCGAAATTCGACAAAGCCGAAGAGATTTTCTCGAAGCTCTATGCCGAGGAACCCGACCAGCCCCGTTTTGCCCTGCGGCTCATTTCAATTTATCTTGCTCAAAATAAGACGGATGCCTGCTCCGCACTCATCGACAGTTTTTTGGCACACGAAAAAGAATACACCCAACGAAATACATTCGAAGACCTGCGGAACGAACCCATGCCCGAGAATTTACCGGACCGGGATAAAGAAAAATGGGCAAAAGACCGGAGGAAAAAGGCAAACCGGATTCAACAAGCGCACAATAACCTGCTCCTGCTCCAGGTGTACAAAGGCGATTTGTTGCTTCGGCAACACCGCCCCAAAGAAGCCCTGTCGCTGTACATGAAAACCGCCCGCCTGAGCAAAAGCAAACAATTGCATATCCAAATCGGAAATGCCCTGCTGAAACTGGAAAAATGGGAAAAAGCCAGCGAAAATTTCCGAAAAGCACTCGAATACGACGAAAATGCTTTTGCCCCCCACCTGGGACTCTGTCGGGCATATACCAAATTGAAACGATATGAGGAAGCGCTCGAACATGGATTTACGGCAATTGGTTTAACCTATAACGCCCCCCTGGCCCATTACTACATCGGGGAAGCTCTGTTTCTCTACCGGCAATACGATGCAGCCGAAAAAGCTTTCTTGCTTGCAATCAATATGATGCCCCATCTGGGCCAGGCACGCAACTATTTGATCTATTTGTACGATCATTGGCTGCACCATCCCGAAAAATCGGCCGAACACCGTGCCTATTTTGCACAGAAAGGCCTCACAATCCAATCGCCCGATGATGCTGATTTTGAAGCGACCATCGACGATACACCGCTTTATATCCCTGATCCTGGTGAAGAAGGGAACCTTGCCCCGGAAAAGCGGTTTACTGCCTCCGAAAAGGAAGAGGAAGAAAAACCTCTGGTTGTTAAAAGAAAACCCAAAACAAGCGACACAGAACCCATTATCGTTGTCTCGGGACTTCCCCGCTCGGGCACTTCCATGATGATGCAAATGCTCGAAGCAGCAGGTTTTTCGATCTATACCGACCACGAACGGGTCGCCGACGAAAGCAACCCTAAAGGGTATTACGAACACAAGGCCGTGAAAGCATTAATGCACAACGCCTCCTGGATTGAAGAAACTCCGGGCAAGGTGGTCAAAATCATTTCGCACCTGCTCTTTTATCTACCCGCCCGCTATACCTATAAAATCATTTTCATGGATCGCGACCTGAAAGAGGTTGTCCTTTCCCAACATGCCATGCTCGTAAGCAAGGGAAACAAGAGGACAAAAAGCGATGCCTACCCTTTGCATATCGAAAAGCAGTTTCAAAATAATCTCCTGAGGGTGAAACGCTGGGAAAAGGTTCGTTCCGACGTTTCAATTCTGCATATGAACCATGCCGAAGTACTGGCCCATCCCCTGGAAACAGCACGAAGGATTGCCGACTTTCTGGGAAAAGAACTCAATACTGAAAAAATGGCGTCGGTTGTTGATCCCAAATTATACAGAACAAAAGCACAATAACCCTCCATTTCGGACGAACAGAAACTCTTGAAAAAAGATAATCAATCCTTTTTCACAAAAATATTGTGTCGAAATAAATTCATTTAAAAAAAAATTGTACTTTCGGATAATAATTCAACAAAAGCCTAAAAACTAGTTTTATATGGACCAAAAAGATCATCAGGAAAAGAAAAAGCAGCTTTTGCAGAAAATCGGCAAATACTCCACTGCTGCCGGGGCTGTACTGCTAACGGGTAACCTGGCCAATGCCATTGTTTACCCGACTCAAACCACCATCGACCTCACTTCGGGACCCGGTGGCGCACCCCGCTATTATCCCATTGACTTCGACCACGACGGACTGGGTGAAGTTTCCATTGGCGTATTGACTTCCTACTGGACTTATACCAACTCAAGCATCACCTACAGCGCTCCAAGAGCAACTGTTTGGCTTACTTATGGATACGACACCGGGGTTTCTACCTACGAACACATCGAAAACCATAACTATTGGAGTGCAGCCGACCCGGCTCCGCTGGAACTGAATAAAGTGATCGGTCCCACGCTTGAGTCTGGCTCCTTCTGGAATGGTGAAAGCAGCGACACCATTGTTTCATCCCGTTATAGTTCGATATGGGATGGAAATTTTGGCTACTATCCCAACGAGACCCGCTACCTGGGTGTTCGGTTCACCGGTGACGGGGGTACGAATTGGTATTATGGCTGGGTCGGGATCCAGATTTTCGACACACCTCTTGCCGATGCCCCGTACAACGGATCGACTGTTGGCCGGATCATCGATTATGCATATGAAACCGATACCAACACCGAAATTCTTGCCGGAAGCAGCACGCCTGTACCGGTACTGCCCATTGCTTCGGCTCTCGGACTGGGATTGGTCGGTTTATTTGCGTTTCTGCGCAACCGACGGAAAAAAAACCATGAATAACGTTTTAAAAGTTACGCTATGAAATCAAGTGGAATAAAAATAATCTTCATCCTGGCGGCCCTTATCATCAGCATGGGTTCGTTTGCCGAAAAAAGACAAAAGGCGACTATCGACCAGAGAGCAACCCTGCAAATGCAAAAAATTCACCAGGTTTGCAACCTTTCAACGGAACAACAGGCCCAGGTTAAACAGGTTTTTGTTGAAAAATACACGGCACGGCAGCGTATAAACCAACAGAAAGAGAACAAAACACAACTGAAATCAACGGAAGCAAAAAAACAGCGCCGCACCGAAAGAGCATCCGCGCTGCAGGCAACCCGTCAACAGGTCGACCAATCGATGAGGAACATCCTCACACCGGAACAGGTTGCTTTATGGAGAGCCCGTAAACAGAAATAAGCGACATACATACGTAGCAAAGAGGCCTGGATAAGGCCTCTTTTTTTTCGGGCCGAACACCGGAGATCCTGATCTTCAACTTGAAAAGTTGAAGTCCCAATCTTCAACTTGAAAAGTTGAAGTCCCAATCTTCAACTTGAAAAGTTGAAGTCCCAATCTTCAACTTGAAAAGTTGAAGTCCCAATCTTCAACTTAAAAAGTTGAAGTCCCTGTCTTCGACTTAAAAAGTTGAAGTCCCGCGAAGTCCCACAATTCTTCTATCTTTGCAGCGCAAAATACGTTTTTCATGGTTTCGGTTGAACAGGTTTTTCTGAATTTTGGCGGTTTTGAACTTTTCAAAGGGATCTCGTTTATTGTGAATCCCCGCGACCGGATTGGACTGACCGGAAAAAATGGCGCCGGCAAAACCACCCTGCTGAAAATGCTGGCCGGAATGCTTTTGCCCTCGGAAGGAAACGTTGTCGTGCCCAAAAATGTTCCATTGGGTTATCTGCCCCAAACCATGAACCTGACCGATACCCGAACCGTGATCAAAGAAGCCGAAAAAGCATTCGAACACCTGCTATCGATTGAAAAGCAGATCGGGATCCTCAACCACCAACTGGCCGCTCGCAACGATTACGAATCGGACGAATACCACCACCTGATCCAAAAAGTAACCGACCTCACCGACCATTTCAACCTGTTGGGCGGGCACAGCTTTCATGCCGATATTGAGCAAACCCTCATGGGCCTCGGCTTTCAGCGCAACGACTTTCAGCGCCCCACTTCCGAATTCAGCGGCGGTTGGCGCATGCGCATCGAGTTGGCCAAATTGCTGCTGCAAAAGCCCGCCCTGCTGCTGCTCGACGAGCCCACCAACCACCTCGACATCGAGTCGATCCAGTGGCTCGAAGAGTTTTTAAAGAACTATGCAGGCGCCGTGATCCTGGTATCGCACGATAAGGCCTTCCTCGACAATGTAACCATCCGTACCATAGAAATCTCGCTGGGAAAAATTTACGATTACAAAGCCAATTATTCCCGCTTTGTCGAACTACGAAAAGAGCGCCGCGAGCAGCAAATGGCCGCTTTTCGAAACCAGCAGAAGATGATCCAGGACACCGAGGATTTCATTGAACGTTTCCGGTATAAAGCCACCAAGGCCGTTCAGGTTCAATCGAGAATCAAACAACTCGACAAAATCGACCGGATCGAGGTGGATGAGGAGGACAGCCGCCACCTGAATATCCGCTTCCCCGATGCGCCCCATTCCGGAAGGATCGTAGCCGAAATCCGAAATCTCAGCAAAGCCTATGGATCTTTGCACGTTCTGGATAATATCGACCTGACGATCGAACAGGGACAGAAAATAGCATTCGTGGGCAAAAACGGCGAAGGGAAAACAACCCTGGCACGGGTCATCATGCGGGAACTCGACTATACCGGGCACCTGAAGACCGGCCATAACGTGAAAACCGGCTATTATGCCCAGAACCAGGCCGACCTGCTCGATGGTGAGGTAACGGTTTTCGAAACCATCGATAAGGTTGCCGTAGGCGATATCCGCACCCGTATTCGCGACATTTTGGGCGCTTTCCTGTTCTCGGGCGAAGACGTCGATAAAAAAGTAAAAGTATTGTCGGGCGGGGAACGAACCCGTCTGGCCATGATCCGCCTCATGCTCGAACCGTACAACTTTCTGGTACTCGACGAACC
>Ga0116164_10002804_pt1 | contig 12258 bp, 14 predicted proteins | sample AD_UKC109_MetaG_FD_89888 | JGI IMG/M metagenome (GOLD analysis project Ga0116164, IMG submission 89888) | Active sludge microbial communities of municipal wastewater-treating anaerobic digesters from Hong Kong - AD_UKC109_MetaG | ecosystem: Engineered > Bioreactor > Anaerobic > Digestate... | reverse complement strand
TGGTATGTTTGGGAAAGGTTTTAATGTCAGTGATGTCTATGTCCCTGTTCGTGAATCGGATATGATTTTTTCAGTAATTGGTGAGAATTTTGGTTTCGTAGGTAGTACTTTTGTGATTTTATTATATTTCATTTTAATTTATCGTATGATTCGGGTTTGTTTCGATACGAACAATGAATTCTATACCTATATTGCAACTGGAATTATTATGATGATTTTATTCCATGTGTTTGAAAATATTGGTGCAAACATAGGCTTGTTACCGTTAACTGGAATTCCATTGCCATTTATTAGTCAAGGTGGGTCAGCATTGTTAAGTAACATGATTGGCATTGGTTTGATTTTATCCATGCGTTATCATTCGGTTGACCAAGAGCCAGAAACACTTACAAGAAGTAGTAGAAGGAGCAAAAAATAGATGTTTACATTATATTGGTATCCAAAATGTAGTACGTGTAGAGATGCAAAAAAATGGTTGGAAGCACATGGGCAAACTGTTGAGACAATCGACATGATTACGCAACCTCCTGAGCCAAAAGTATTACAAGCGTGGATGAAAGCTAGTGATTTGCCGATGCGTCGCTTTTTTAACACAAGTGGCATGAAGTATCGTGAATTGGGCTTGAAATATAAGATTGATAGTTTTACACTAGAAGAAGCTAGTCAGGTTTTAGCATCTAATGGAATGTTGATTAAACGACCTATTCTAGTAAAAGATGGTGAATTTTTATTGAATGGGTTTAAGGAAAACGAATATGAGGGAGTCCTTTAAAATGAAAAAAACATGTTTGAAGAAAAAAGATAACTTATGGATATTATTTAATGGCGTAGAATATGTCATCGGTTTAACAAAAGAAGCACAGGATGATTTAGGAAAAATTACGTTTGCTTCTGTTCCCAAAGTAGGACAAACATTTGCTCAAGGGGATACATTAGTTGAACTTGAAGCCGAAAAAGCCGTGAATGAATACCTAAGTCCATTAACTGGTGTAGTCTCTTCTGTCAATGAAAAAATTGATAAAGATGTGGATGTATTAAATGATGAAGATGAGCTAAATGCTTGGATGATTAGTTTGAAAAATGTCGATGTAGCACAATTTGATGCACTATAAAAAGATCCCTGTAAAGTCGAAACTTTACAGGGGATTTTTTTATTCTTCTTCACCGATAATTTCTGGTTCAGCAGCTTCACCAGGTTCTTCATCTTCTACGATTTGAGCTTCATTCACTGCCGCGATTTGTTCTTCGGAATTTGTTACAATAGTATATTCGTCAGAAGTTGGAATATCTTCAACAGTGATAGATTGACCAATTTCTAAAGAAGTAACATCAACTTCAACATTTTCCGGTAATTTATCAGGGGTGGCAGAAACAGTTACGCTATATAGATTTTGAGTTAGAATACCACCAGCTTTGACACCAGCAGATTCACCAACTAAAACAACTTCTGCTTCCACTTCGGTTTCTTCTTTCATGTCAACGGATAGGAAAGCAACGTGTGTCACTTGACCTGTAAATGTGTCAGACGAATAGTCTTGGATTAAGGTATTGACATTTTTCCCATCAATAGCCAATGTAATTACAGTGTTTAATCCATGCGTACGTAAAACACGGTCGAATTCTTTGGCATCAATGGAAATAGGTGTACTTTCTACTTTGTACCCATTTACAATTGCCGGAATTTTTCCTTCGTGACGTAATTTGTTTCGAATAGAACGGGGGCGAACTTCTCTCTTACTTACTTTCAATGATACTGACATAACTCAATTCCTCCTAAATTTCCTGTGTTGTAACAGTAGTTTTTAAGCAAATTTTTGTTACTCATGCACATTTAAGTGGCACGTGATTGAGAACACGCAAAAAGGCAGTTGTTTATCCACAGCTGCCCAGAAAGGTTGATCAGATCTTTCTCCACCAGGTTGTAACGCTGTGTGTAGTGAGAACTTATATTTACTTTACCCTTTAACCATACGTGGAATTTTAACAGAAGTCAAAGATTTCGATTTTTTTGTTAGGACAATCTTAAAGAATTCAAGCTATAATAAGGCAGAAAGAAAGGGATACTATGCGATTAGATAAATTAATTGAGCAAGAGTTAAAGACGTCGAGAAAACAGATGAAACGTCTTTTTTTGATGGGAAAAGTTCAAGTAGATAGTCAAGTGGTGTATCAAGAAAATAAAAATGTGGATAGCCGAATTCATCAAATTGAAGTTAATGGACAACGTCTTTTTACAAATGACAAATACTATTTATTAAATAAACCTCAAGGTGTTGTCACTGCCAATAAAGATAATTTACCAACTGTTTTCGATTGTTTACATCCTGAAGACTATCGTCAAGATTTAGTGGCAGTCGGGCGTTTAGATCGTGACACAGAGGGACTTTTGCTACTAACAAGCAATGGACAGTTGAATTATGATTTAATCCAGCCAAAGAAAAAAGTTGATAAAGTATATGAAGCAATCATTAATGCAGAAGTGACTACAAAAGATGTGACGACCTTTGCTCAAGGTATTACCTTTATCGGAGGTGCAACCTGCCAACCAGCACAATTGGAAATTTTATCAGCAATACCATCTGAAAGTCATATCCGTTTAACTATTCGAGAAGGAAAATTTCATCAAGTGAAAAAAATGTTTTTAGCGACTGGTAAAAAAGTCATCTATTTAAAACGTGTAGCAATGGGGCCAATTACACTAGGAGATTTACCAGTAGGTGCTTATCGTGAACTAACGCAAGACGAGTTACTGTTATTAAAAGATTATTTCAGATGAAAAATCTAGGCATAATTATTTACTTATGCTTTCAAACTATGGTTTAATAGCATATCACTAACTTATAGTAAGCTCAGGAGGATGTTATGTTTAAGAATAGATTGGTCATTGGCATTATTATTATTCGAGTGATTTTAGGAATCACCATGTTGTTGCACGGTGTTGCGAAATTCACAGATTTAACTGGCACGCAACAATTTTTTGAAAGTATCGGTGTACCAGGAATCGTTGCTATTTTGACTGCTTTGGTAGAAGTCGTTGGTGGAATCTTTATGATTGCGGGGATATTAGTGCCACTAGTTTCGCTAGGATTTATAGTCATTTTATTAAGTGCGATGTATTTATTAAAAGCACAAAGCGGCTTTGTAAACGGCTATGAATTAGAACTATTATTGGCAGTCATCAGCTTAGGTGTTGGAATTAGTCATTTTGATAAAAAAATTGTGCAATTTATTCCCACAAAATAACGAGAAAGACCAGGACTACATTTTGTAGCTCTGGTTTTTTTCAATATGTTTACGAATGGCTTCAAATGCCAATATGAGTTACACTATTTAACAGAGTGAAAACAAAAGGAGCGTTACTATGCGATACAAAACATTATTATTCGATGTTGATGATACCTTATTAGATTTTAAAGATGCAGAAAATCAAGCATTGCAATCTCTGTTTCAAGAAGTGGAAATTGAGCTGACACCAGAAATTGAACAGACTTATAAGGTGTTAAATCAGCAACGTTGGAAAGAATACGAAAAAGGTAATATGACTTCAGCAGAGGTTGTAAATGGTCGATTTGGTATTTTGTTTGAATATTTAGGAAAGCAAGTAGATAGTCCAGCAATGGAAAAACGCTATCGTTATTATTTGAATCAAGGACACAAACGTTTAGGAAATAGCTTAGAAATTGTGCAAGATTTAGCAGACAAAGCAGAATTATACGTGGTTACAAACGGTGTGGCCACAACTCAATACCAACGTCTCACTGATTCAAAGCTATTACCTTATTTTAAAGATATCTTTGTATCAGAAATAGCAGGCTATCAAAAACCCAAACGAGAATTTTTTGACTACGCATTTGCACGTATTCCAGAGTTGAAAAGAGAAGAAACAATCATTATAGGAGACTCTTTGACTTCTGATATTCAAGGTGGAAAAAATGCTGGTATTGATACCGTTTGGTTAAATCCTGTTGAAAATGTTGAAGAACCAAACATTAAACCGACTTTCCAAATTCGAAACTTGGAAGAAATTTATGGAATTTTGGCTTAACCGGTGGATTTTGATAGTAATTTTGCCTATTTTCGTTATAATTTAAAGAGAATTGAAAATGAAAGAGGTAAATTTGATGACGAAACATAAACCAATAATTATTGGCGTTACTGGAGGATCTGGAAGTGGCAAGACAAGTGTCAGTCGTGCGATTTTAAATCACTTTCCCGAGCATTCAATCATGATGTTAGAGCATGACTCTTATTACAAAGACCAAAGCCACTTAGCCTTTGAAGATCGTTTAAAAACGAATTACGATCATCCGTTAGCTTTTGATACGGATTTATTGATTACGCATTTATCAAAATTATTAAATTACGAAACGATTGAAAAACCTGTTTATGATTATGTCAAACATACACGTAGTGACGAAATAATTATTCAAGAACCAAAAGAGGTCATCATTTTAGAAGGAATTTTAATTTTAGAAGATGAACGATTACGTGATTTAATGGATATTAAGATTTACGTGGATACAGATGACGATATTCGTATTATCCGTCGTATCAAACGTGATATGGAAGAACGTGGACGTACACTAGATTCGATTATTGAACAATATTTATCCGTCGTAAAACCTATGTATAATCAGTTTATTGAACCAACTAAACGTTATGCAGATGTCATTGTTCCTGAAGGTGGCGAAAATCATGTAGCGATTGATTTAATCAATACGAAAGTTGAAAAAATACTTTCATAAGCTGGATGTCAAGCAAGAACTGTAATCAAGGAAATAGCAAGCGGAGTAGCCAATGTGGTTACTCCGTTTGTTTGAATAGCTAACTATTTTTAATTAGACGCAAATAACTAACACCCCAACAAGAGCAATTCTAATGAGTATCCTCTGTGTAACAAGCGCTTACGCTACCTAACCATACACCACCCAAAATTCCTACTAACACATCTTTAGGATTTGCAAAGATAACTCCGCCATGTTTATTGAAAAAGAAATAGATATACAAACTCACATAGGCTATTAAAAAGACGAATAGACTTGTCATTAAGATACGCTTAACAACTTTTGTCACTTTTACGGATAAAAATAAAGGAATAAGATAACCAATAAAAAACATATAAGCAGTTGGAAATAGCACATTTAAGTATAGATATTGGTAGATGGGTTGTATTTCTCTAGGATGATAATTATTTATAAATAATTGAGCTAGGATAAAACAGCAACTTGAAATTAATGGATAAACTTGATATAACCTTATTTTGTTCATTTTCAGTACACCTCACTTTTGTTTGTTTTTTCGCAATGAAGATAACACGAAAAAGAAGAAAACAACCATTTTTAGCCTGAACGTCATATAATTACAATCCAAACCGTTAGCTGGCTCAATTTTAGAAGATGAAACACTAGCCAAAATAGCTATTTTGTGCTAAAGTAATTTTTATGCGATGAGCCGAGACGGCTAGCGGATGCTAGTCAACTCAAACAGAGGCACACCGAGGAAACTCAACCTGCCGGATTGCAGGGTGTCGGATAATTGTTTTGTGGAGAATCGATTATCTACTAGCAATAGTACTGTTAAAAAGGCAACAACAGACATTTTGTTTGTTGTTGCCTTTTTTTGTGTGTATCTGTGCTTTTTCAGTGGTTCAAGTGGAGAGATTGCTGAAGCAGTGTGTAGCGGTACGTAATCCTTTTGAAAGTGATAGACGATTCCTATTTTTTGAAACGCAACACTATTATGTGAAGGAGAAACAGAAAAATTCGAGCAACCGTAGCAAAGCGAATTTGTTTTTGAAGTCACTCACGTCAATGACTGTCTTCAAAAAGGCTTGTTGGAAAGTCCGATTGTCACAAAAGAGTTGACCTTACAAACCGTTGAATGATTTGAACAATTGTATCAGCAAAGGTAGAGCAAAAAGCTACTTTTGGAGGGTTACAATATCGTTTCTACGCTTTTTATTGAGGCTGTGACACGCTGTTTTTAGTGGATTTCATGGTTTAAATGCAAGTGTTTGGCAATTTTTTCTAATAAAAATAGGGCAGGAACCTGTGAAGTCAGCTCAATTGTTTTATCGGTATTGTTACTAGATTTATAAATTGTCTCATGTTCGATAAAATAGGGAATCGTTAAATCCGAGAGTCGGCTAATAATAGAAGTTTCAGAATTAGTAATCGCAATAATGCAGCACTTTTTTTGGTTCAAACGTTGCAAATAATGAATCATCTCTTTGGTTTCACCAGAAATAGATAAGACAATGACCCACACTTTTTCTAATGTTTCTTTAGAAAACCATTCGATAGGATAATTGGAAAGGTCTTCAATTTTTAAAGCGGTTTTGGCTAAATTAGTAAAATAAAGCGATCCATAGGCTGCGATTGTTTCAGATGTTCCTGAATCGATAAATAAAACCAACTGTTTTTCTCTGAGCAACGCCACTGCTTGATTGATTTTTTCTTGTAGAAATGGTTGATTGACTCGCTGTAAAAAATCCATGTATTGTGTTTCATCACTTTCCGCAATTTTTGATTTTTGCAAAGAATCATTGTACACCGTAGTTTAATTTTGAATTCTGAAAAAGAAGCACACTCAAATTTTTTACAAAAACGAGTGATACTAGTAGCACTGGTTCAAAAAATTTTTTTGGGGGAGCAGCAACGAACGCTACACAATCAGAAGGACGGGTTGAAGGAGATAAGAAAGGAGGAAATATTTGGGACTATGCGTCAAAAGAATACAACCATCGCTTTTTCGACGGTGTTACGACAGGACACACGTCAAGATTTTATGAAGATTATCAAGAAGATATTAAAAAAATGGCGGATTTATCATTTAATTCGTTTCGGACATCCATTTCATGGTCACGATTGATTCCAGATGGGATTGGCGAAGTGAATCCCGAAGCCGTTGCTTTCTATAATCAGATGTTGGACGAGTTAAATGCAAAAGGCATTCAACCATTTATTAATTTGTATCATTTTGATATGCCAATGAAATTGCAAGAAATAGGTGGTTTTGAAAATCGAAAAGTGATTCAAGCTTATAAAAAATATACAGAAATTTGTTTTGAACTATTCGGGGATAAAGTAGCTTATTGGTTTACTTTTAACGAACCGATGATTCCCGCTGAAGCAGGTTATTTACATGTATCCTTATGTAGTGGACTTCAAAAGAGCTGCACAAGTGCTACATCATATTGTTTTGTGTCATTGTGAAGCTATTAAATCTTTTCGTGGCTGATATTTTAGCAGTGATGGAACAAGGTGATATATTAACACATTGTTTTAATGATAAAGAAAATGGTATTTTGGCTACTGACAATACGATTAAGCCGATAGTTTGGGAAGCGTATCGTAAAGGTATTGTTTTTGATATTGGTCATGGGACGGATAGCTTCAATTTTACTGTTGCCCAGACTGCTTTAAAAGAAGGCATCAAGGCAACCTCAATCAGTTCGGATATCTATATTCGAAATCGTAAAAATAGTCCGGTCTATGATTTAGCCACTACTATGGAAAAATTACATGTGATTGGTTATTCTTGGGAAGAAATCAATGAAAAAACGGATAGCACCGTTTATCACAGACCTCAATCAAATTACTAATTTAACAGCGAATGTCGTTCAAGATGGCGCTGGTCGCGATATTTATCGAGCAAGTGTAAAAGTCCCTGGACCATCTTTCTTACGCTTAAATATTGGTTGTCCTAAAGCGAAAGTATACGATGGCTTGGAGCGCCTAGAAAAAAGTATTCAGTATCTTAAACAAACCACTAGAAAAAGTCTAGTGGTTTTTTCTTTCAAAAACTTCTATAATAAAAGTAAAGTAGGTGGGAAAATGCGTTTAGTCATTGATGGTGATGGTTCACCGGTTAAAGAAGAAGTGATTCAGCTTGGAGCAAAATTTAATTTGCCCGTGTTAATTGTCACGAGTGTCGATCATTATACAACAAAAGAGTATCCTGATTTTGTTCGGTTTATTTATGTTGATAAAGGCGCAGATAGTGCAGACTTTCAAATTGTGAAAGAAATTCAACCCAACGATATTTTGATTACCCAAGATTATGGCTTGGCATCGTTGGTTTTACCAAAAAAGGTACGCGTTTTTCATCATTCAGGAAAAGAATATTTACCAGAAACAATCGATCAACTATTGGTACAACGCTATCTAGGAACGCAAATGCGTAAAGCTGGGAAACGAACCAAGGGACCCAAAGCCTTTACTAAAAATGATCGTCAACATTTTTATCGAATTCTAGAACAAAATATCCGAAATTGTTGTGAGGAATTTGATTAAATGAAAGCACGTCAAAAAATTCATTGATAAGACTCGCAAAATAACAGTTAATGATGTGACAAAGTATTATTTTGTGCTAAAATATGTGAGAATCATACGTGAAATGTAACTCTAAACACGGGAGGAAAAACGTTGAAAATTATTTTACTTTACGGCGGACAAAGTGCAGAGCATGATGTATCTATTTTATCAGCTTTTTCTGTGCTTAATGCTATTTACTACAACTATTATCAAGTACAACTTGTCTTTATTTCAAAAGATGGACAATGGGTGAAAGGGCCTTTGTTAACTGACAAACCCACAGCACCAGAAGAATTACACTTAACTTGGTCAGCGACAGGTGAAGCAGGCGAATTTACAGGAACATTGATTCAACCAGGAGATATTAAAGAAGACGATGCAATTGTCTTTCCTTTATTACATGGTCCAAATGGAGAAGATGGTACGATTCAAGGTTTCTTGGAGACAATTCGGATGCCGTATGTTGGTGCTGGCGTTTTAACAAGTGCTTGCGGTATGGATAAGATTATGACGAAATATATCTTGCATTCAGCGGGTATTCCACAAGTTCCTTACGTTCCAGTATTGAAAAATCAATGGAAAGAAAATCCAAAACAAATTTTTGAACAATGTGAAGGTTCTTTACGTTACCCAATGTTTGTTAAACCGGCGAATATGGGATCAAGTGTGGGCATTTCAAAAGCGGAAAATCGCGTTGAATTACAAAATGCGTTAGAAGAAGCTTACAAATACGATACTCGTGCAGTCATTGAACAAGGTATTGAAGCTCGTGAAATTGAAGTAGCAATTTTAGGAAATGAAGATGTACGCACAACAATGGCGGGTGAAATTGTTAAAGATGTTGCTTTTTATGATTACAACTCAAAATATATCGACAACAACATTGTGATGCAAATTCCTGCACAAGTTCCTGATGAAGTGCAAGAAAAAGCCCAAGAATATGCAAAACTTGCTTATACAATGCTCGGCGGTAGTGGCTTAAGTCGTTGTGATTTCTTCTTGACGAATAAAAATGAATTATTCTTAAATGAATTAAATACAATGCCTGGTTTTACACAATTTAGTATGTATCCATCCTTGTGGAGCAAAACAGGTTTGCAGTATGGCGATTTAATTGAAGAATTAATTCAATTAGGTGTAAAACGATATGAGCAACGCCAAAGCTTTCTAACAGAGATGAAATAAATCGACAAGGCATCATCGAGCAAACTCGACGTGCCTTGTTTTTATATGAAGGAGAAGAACATGAAGTTAACAGTAAAAGAACTCGCAGATGCGTTGCAGATTTCAGTGATTGGAAATTCAGAAGCGGTGGTGACTAGTGTTGAATTTGATAGTCGTTTAATTCAAGAAGGTAGCTTGTTTGTCCCTTTAGCAGGTGCTCGTGATGGACATGAATTTATTGGACAAGCAATCGCTAAAGGTGCAGTAGCAACTTTATGGAGTAATGATCTTTCGGAGGCACCAACGGATATAGCCGTGTTACCTGTAACAAATACCACCCAAGCTTTTCAACAACTTGCTGTTTATTATCAACAAAAAGTGGCACCTAAACTTGCGGCAATTACTGGCAGTAACGGTAAAACAACAACCAAAGATATGACAGAATCAGTGTTGGCACAAAAATTCCGTACGTATAAAACGCAAGGAAATTACAATAATGATTTGGGAATGCCTTATACGATTTTACATATGCCGACAGACACGGAAATGTTAATTTTAGAAATGGGAATGGACCATGCTGGTGAAATTTCTTTCTTATCAAAATTAGCTAAACCAGATGCAGCAGCCATCACTCTAATTGGCGAAGCTCATATTGAACACTTAGGCTCACGTGCAGGAATTGCGGCTGCCAAAATGGAAATTGTTGATGGGTTAAAAGAAGATGGCTTGTTGATTATTCCTAGTGATGAACCACTCTTACAGCCATTGTTAGCCGATTTGACGCAACAACTTGCGACATTTGGATTAAGGGAAGGGACGATTCGTGGTGAAATTTTAAATGAAACCAAAGAAGAAACGACTTTTATGATTGATGGTAATGAATACCGTATTCCAGTTTTAGGCGGCTACAATGTCAAAAATGCTTTAATTGCTTATGGATTTGGCCGTTACTTTGGTTTAACAACCGAACAAATTGCTACTGGCTTAGCTGAATTTAAACTAACTAAAAATCGTACCGAGTGGTTAAAAGCTTCGAATGGTGCAGATATTTTAAGCGATGTGTACAACGCCAATCCAACAGCGATGGGCTTAGTTCTAGATAGTTTTGGACAGTTAGAATTGCCTGGTCGTCGCTTAGCTGTATTAGCAGATATGCTTGAATTAGGTCCGGATTCAAAAGCAATGCACCGTCAAATGGCGGAACATATTAGCAACAACTATGATATCGTATACTTGTATGGAGAAGAGATGGCAGCTTTACATGATGCTGTAAGCAGCAAAGTGTATTATTTTGAACCTAATCAAAAAGAAGCCTTAATCGCACAAATTAAAGCCGATTTATTACCAACAGATAGCATTGTCTTAAAAGGTAGTAATGGCATGGGATTAGCAGAGGTTGTTGCCAATTTATAGAGAAAAGTAACTGGAAAAGAAATTTCTTGTAAGCAAGCGTGGAAACTTGCTGAAATTTTCAACCTATGTTAGAATGTTTAAGTGCCGAAAGATGAAGAAAAAATTGGAATAACTGATAACCTAAGCCGGTTGCGGTTTAGATAAAAAAGAAATGATCCTATCATTATAAATTCAAAATGAGGCTAGACAACAGCAAAGTATCGTTTGTTCTAGCTTTTTCTAATGCCTTCAAGAAGTGGTTTTTCGGTGAGAAATGATTAAATAAATATGTCAGGGACCATGTTTGGATAATCATGGAAAAAAGCGAACGCTTCAAACTATCAACAGATGCAAAAAATTGTATCTAGTTAAAAACGACGAGATGAGAATATCATCTACGATCACACTTAGGAGGATCCATTTGAAATTTAAAGAATTAGAACTATCACCAGAATTATTGACTTCGATTGAGCGTGCCGGCTTTGAAGAAGCAACACCTATCCAAGAAGCAACAATTCCACTAGCATTGACAGGTAAAGACGTGATTGGACAAGCCCAAACAGGTACAGGTAAAACTGCTGCATTTGGTCTACCAATGTTAGAAAAAATTGACCCAGCAAAACAACAATTACAAGGTCTAGTTATTGCACCAACTCGTGAGTTGGCTATCCAAACACAAGAAGAGTTATATCGTTTAGGAAAAGACAAAAAAATCCGTGTACAAGCTGTTTACGGTGGTGCTGATATTGGTCGCCAAATCCGTCAACTAAAAGACCGTCCACATATTGTTGTAGGAACACCTGGACGTATGTTAGATCATATTAACCGTCGCACCTTAAAATTAGCAACAGTAGAAACATTAGTTTTAGATGAAGCAGATGAAATGTTAAATATGGGCTTTTTAGAAGATATTGAAACAATTATTGCCCAAGTCCCTGAAGAACGCCAAACATTATTATTCTCTGCAACAATGCCACCAGCAATTAAAAATATTGGCGTAAAATTTATGAAAGAACCTGAACATGTAAAAATCAAAACAAAAGAAATGACAGCTGATTTGATTGATCAATATTATGTACGTGCAAAAGATTTCGAAAAATTTGATATCATGACACGTTTATTAGATGTTCAAAAACCTGAATTAACAATTGTTTTTGGTCGTACAAAACGTCGTGTTGACGAATTAGCACGTGGTTTAGAAGCACGCGGATACAAAGCAGAAGGCATCCATGGTGATCTTTCTCAACAAAAACGTATGAGTGTATTACGTGCATTTAAATCTGGTAATCTAGATATCTTAGTTGCGACAGACGTTGCTGCACGTGGTTTAGACATTTCAGGCGTGACACATGTATATAACTATGATATCCCTCAAGATCCAGAAAGC
>Ga0116164_10002802_pt1 | contig 12260 bp, 21 predicted proteins | sample AD_UKC109_MetaG_FD_89888 | JGI IMG/M metagenome (GOLD analysis project Ga0116164, IMG submission 89888) | Active sludge microbial communities of municipal wastewater-treating anaerobic digesters from Hong Kong - AD_UKC109_MetaG | ecosystem: Engineered > Bioreactor > Anaerobic > Digestate... | reverse complement strand
TCATCGGTCGTGCGCACGTCGCCTATCTGCCGCGCGGCAAGGTGATCGGGTTGTCGAAAATCGCCCGTATCGTCGACATGTATGCGCGACGCCTGCATATCCAGGAAAACCTGACGGTGCAGATCGCCGATGCCATCAGTAACGTCATCCAGCCTGCCGGTGTCGCCGTAACCATCGAGGCCGAGCATCTGTGCATGAAAATGCGCGGCGTGGAAAAACAGAATTCAACGATGAAGACGTCCGTGATGTTGGGCGCCTTCCGCAACTCCCAGGCCACACGAATGGAGTACCTGCAGTTGATCGCCGATTAAGGCGCAGAGGAACTGTCCGCCCCTTTTACCTGATGCCAAGAGCACACCATGGAACCGATCAAGAACGTCTCCGTTTTCCCGAATGCCAATATCTATTTCGACGGCAAATGCGTCAGCCACACGATCGAAACCGACGCGGGTGAACGCAAATCCGTTGGCGTGATCCTGCCGTCGACACTGAACTTTTCGACCGGTTCGCCGGAGACGATGGAAGTGATTGCCGGGCAATGCCAGGTGCGGCTGGCCGGCGAAGAGGCGTGGCGCAGCTATGGCGCCGGCGACAGCTTTTCCGTTCCGGGCGACAGCAGTTTCGACATCGAAGTTGCGCAAACGCTGCACTATGTCTGTCATTTCGGCTGACCAGGCCATCGCGGCACGCATCAGGGACAAGACACAGCAGATGCTGCAGCGTGCCGCTGGCCTATGTGCCGCCCACCGGGTGGCCGTGCCCGATCCGGTCATCCGTTTTGACCTGCGCGGACAGGCCGCCGGACAGGCACGCTGGTGCAGCCGCGAACGCCCGACACTGCGCTACAACCTCGATATCGCACGCCGTCACGAATTCGATTTCCTTGAGCGGACGGTCGCCCACGAGGTCGCCCACCTGATCACTGCCGCCTGTCATGGGCGCACCCGCCCGCACGGCGCGGAGTGGCGTTCCGTCATGGCGCATTTTGGCATCCCCGATGCAAGCCGCTGCCACGACTATGCGCTCGAAGGCATCCGGGTGAAGCGACAACGTCGCTGGGACTACCGCTGTGGCTGCTCCACACACGAACTGAGCACGACCAGGCACAAGCGAATGCTGGCGGGTACCGCGCGTTATCACTGCCCGCGCTGCCGCCGAGCACTGCAGCCCGCCTGTTCGGTAGCTGATTGACAGCCGTAATAGTGAGCACAGCCGATTTTTCAACATTACCGCCTTGCGCGGCGCTCACGACACCCTAAGCTGGGAATGCATCCGGAATCGCGGGACCAATACGAATGAGCCAACACTACACAGCCCTGAGTTTTCATAACATGCCGGTCGGCGCGGGCTACGCGCGCCCGGAGCAGCAGTTCCCGGGAGGCCTGGGCATCGACAGCCCTGCCCTGCAGGCAATGACCGACCTGCGAAAAGTCACTGCACTCACCGTGGAACGCACCAACACCCTGGCGGCGACACGCGAACGCATGGCCAAACTCGGCGTACGCATGTTGCTGGTGACAGGCGCCACCGGCGCCGTGATGGGCATCATTACCGTTACCGACCTCGATAGCGGTCGGCCGGAAAAGATTGCCGCCAAGACCGGTGAGCAACCGCAGGAACTGCTGGTACAGGACATCATGACGCTGCGCGGTCGCATCGAGGTGCTGCGACTCGAGGATGTCTGCAACGCCAGCGTGGGCCAGGTCCTCAACAGCCTGCGGCAGGCTGGCAGGCGCCATGCGCTGGTTCTGGATGATCACGGATCACAGCAGGCTGCAGAGATCTGCGGCATCTTCTCGCTGACCCGCATGTGCGGTCAGATCGGCCTCGACATCCTGCCTGGTGAGGCGATGAAAAAAATAGAGACCGCGCTCGGCCGACTGCTCGGCTGAGCGCGGTCGGCGGCAACCGGCATCGAGCCTGCCCTGCAGTAGCCGGGTCCTCCCGGCTCTCGATTTCCAAAACGGGTCAGAAACGCTGATTGAGCCAGGCGTTGACCGCATCGAGCAATTCCGTCTCTTCACCGTCAAAGAAGTGGTCCGCGCCCGCCACCCTTTGCTGGGTGTAATCGGCACCTGCCTTGGCTGCCTGGGAGGCGCGGTCCGCGGCACTGGCCACCACTTCCGGCAGGTCTTCGCTGCCGTACAGGTCGAGTACCGGTAGTTTCAGACCCGGCAACTGGGAAAGCGTATCCATAGGTCCGCCAGGTATGCCTCCCGACATACCCACGGCGACAAATCCCTCGACCGGCTGATGCGCGCCGCTCAGGTAGAACGCAGTCATTGTGGAGCCCTGGCTGTGTGCCACCAGCACCACCTTGTCGAACCCTTTGCCACGCAGGTAGGCGATGGCCGCGTCAAGGCGGCCGGGAACCCAGTCGTAAATGGCTGCGTACTGCGCATGTTCCGCCTCATTCGCCAGAACCGGCATCTGGATCGCAAGCGTGTGCCAACCCGATTCGGTCAGGCCCACGCGCAACGGCTGCACCACGGTCGGCCAGTTCGGATGCACGCCGGTGCCATGCATCACGACCACCGCCTTGCGCGACGCGGCGTCGGCGCTGGCGGTCTCGATGGCCAGGAACTCCGAACGGCCGTCGTCAAGGTATATCGCTTCGCCGTCCAGCAACGAGTCAACCACCTGTTCGGCCCAGCGCTTCTCCTTCTCCAGGTCGGTGGCGTGCACCGAGGACAACGCCAGGAGACAGAAGGCCGAGACAATCGAGCAAACACCACGCATGACGAATCCTCCACGTCGAAAACACGGAAGTGTAATGAGTCGGCCGACCGTTCGCACGTGGGAGACGGTGGCGGAGCCCCGAGCGCACGGCGACTTGCCTGCACGGCGTTGCCGGCTATGATGGCCGGAACGAACTGCACAGGCGCCTAGGCGCCACGGGGCCCAATGGAAATCGCCATCCTGGTCATTCTCTTCCTCGTCGGCGGCGTCGGCGCCGCAATGCAGGCGCTCAAGTACGTCGAGCGGAAGCGGCAGAAACTGGACCCGAAACGCAAACCACCCGAGCAATGAACACCCTGCCCCGTCGACTGCTGTACGACATCGTCGAATCACCATTGCACCCTGACCTCTCCATTTTGTGTGGAGAGCTGCAACTCGAGCGCCAGGTGTTCAGCATGCAGCGCAAAGCCATCGCCGGCGTCAAGCGCCGCCCGCCAGATATCGTCGTGGCCGACTTCTTCTTCGGCTTCGGCAACAACTATGCAGGTGCCAATGTCAGCAATCTCGACGTGCTGCTTCGCAGTCTGCAGCGCTTTGCACCACGGGCCAGGGCCATCATCCTCGCGGACCGCGACCAGATACACCATGTCTCACACCTGGCCGCGCTGTTTGCATTGCACGCAGTCGTGCAGCTTCCTGCCGGTCACGATCAGCTGCGGGCGGCGCTCGCCTTTTCAGGCCCTCAAGATGACTGATGTATTTGCCGCTACCCTACTCAGTTGATCCTGAGCGACAGCTGTGCCTGCGCATGGAGATGGGAAGATGAACCCGGATATCAATCGCCTGCTGATGGAACTCGAGCGCACGATGCGGGCGGTGAACCACGAAGTGATCAATCCGCAGATACAGGCGCTCACGATCGACGGGCTGCGCCCGGTCCTGTGCCTGGTGGCAAATGCACGCGCACGTTATCTGAAGGCACTCTTCGACCTCGGCGCCAGCACGAAGGACGACACCCCGACCGAAAGCCAGCTCGACGATCTGGCCAAGTTGCGGCGTGCCTACGACGAGCTGGTCAATGGTGCGAAGGCGCTGGAGACCGCCGTTCAGCGCGGTTATCTCGACATTCAGCCCGGCAAACGCTGATCGCGCACAGCGCCGCGCCGAAGCGCACGGTCGACCACCGCATCGGCGGGATCACCTGACGCCCTGCGTTTTTTGCGCTATCTTTTTTCGCCATGCCGATCGTAATTCCTGCTTCCTGGCGTCATCTATTGCTTGCCTGCGTGGTTCTTTGCGGACCTTTCGTGTGCGCGCAGGCCATGCCGCAACCGGTGGACCCCGCCGACTTCGCCAGTCACCGTCTGACCTGCGAGACGCCACTGCGTCTTACCCACGATTGTTCGATATGGCAGGGTGCGACACGGCCGATTGCCTTCGGTGACTACCGGATGTCGCTGGCAGCAGGTGGTGGCGGCAGGACGATCCTGATGTCGCGAGTGCGTGAGGCCCCAGACCACAACGGCCTCGCGTTTGGCGCCGATATGATTGGCCGGTCGAGCAAGCAGCGTGCGATCAGGGCGATCGAGCTGATCAGTGGCGCACTCGAGGGTCGCGGCATCCACCTGCAACGCGTACACCCGGTACAACGCGGGCGCCGGGTCGACGCGTACTATCTGCAGTTCTCCGACAACGCCTACGAATACCTGAAGCAATTCACAGTGCTCGAATCCGGGCACTGGCCGTCCAGCCAGGCCAGGGGGCACTGATGCCGATGTGGCACCTCTACCTGGTCCGTTGCAACGACGGCTCGCTGTACACCGGTATCAGCACCGACGTACAGCGGCGCTTGGCGGCCCATGGTGCAAGTCGCGGCGCACGCCGCCTGCGGGGCCGTGGTCCACTGGAACTCGTCTACACGCAGGCGGTTGGCGACCGCAGTCAGGCCCTGCGCATCGAGTACAGGGTCAAAAAGCTGAGCCGCGCGGAAAAGGAAAGACTGATTCGCAGGGAATCCTCCCTGCCTGTCTGAACACGGCAGTGCCCTCAGCCCTGCAGGCCCAACGCCTCACGCAGCAATCGCACCCGCTTTGCGGACAAAGCATCCGGATACGGCACACCCGGCGAGTGCCCCCACACGGGTCCCGGCCACGCCGGGTCATCGCGCCGCCGCACCACAAGATGGACATGCAGCTGCGGTACCAGGTTGCCGAGTGCACCGAGGTTGAGCTTGTCGCCGGGGAAGGCCCGCATCAGCAGTTCGCCAACACGACACGATTCGTCGAGCAGAAGCTCCCTGTCCGCGCGGCTCAGCTGGTAGATCTCAGTGATCGCCGCCCGCCGCGGCACCAATACCACCCAGGGATAACGGCTGTCGTTCAGCAACAGCACGCGCGACAGCTCGAGGTCGCCGACCAGGTGGCAATCACCGGCCAATTGCGGATGCAGAATGAAGTCACTCAAGTTCGTGCTGTCTCCAGGCTCTCCGCGTGAAGGCGTTCGCGGACGTGCCGGTCAAGAAAGGCAAAGAATCTTGGGTGCCGGCGAGCACCACGTCAATGCGCCAGTTCAGGACTTGACGATGCGCTTGCGGCCGCTGAACAGCCCGAGGATGCCGATACGGCCATTCTCCTGCTCCCACAGCCGGCGCTCCTTCACGACCTGGCGCGACAGCATCACCACGCCGCGGACGCTGTTTGCCGCATGGATATCCTTGCGCAGGTCTTCCTGTGTACGCGGATCGGCCCAGGGGCCACCCTTGGACTTGCGGATGAAACTTTTCACCTGCACCTGCAGCAACTGGCGCAGGTGTTCGACGATGTCGCGCTCGGCATCCTGACTGGTCTTGCCGGTCATCGCCTGGATCAGTCGCTTCGCGGTCGGCACATCGATCAGGCCCGTCTGCACACAATCCTCGAGCAGCAGCTTTTGCACCGGCTTGCGTTCGTCCTTGAGCTTGTCTTCCATGCTCTTGACCGACGGCACGTAACCGCTTGGGGCTTTCGTGCCGCGCTGCGACTTTTTTTCATTCCCGGTGATGACGTTTTCCGGCTGTTCATCTGTAGGCGGAAGATCGCTATCGTCGCACCATAGCGCCTCCGCATCACCGCTCGCTGCGGAAGGCTGGGCCGGCACATTGTCCGGCTCGCTCACCGCTTCCGGCTCGCTGTCATGTTGCGTGACAGATGGACGCAGCCTCGCCCGCAGCGCGTCTTCGAGCAGGTCGAGCTGCGCACTGAGCAAGGGTTCGATTTCCGCGAGACTGGATACCGCTCGTGAACTTGTGCCGTTGCGCAGGGCGCTGACTACCGCACCCCTGTAGATCGACAGACAACGCGCATCGCGGATCCCCAGGCGTGACAACAAAAGCATCACGCGCCCACTCACATTCATCTCGATTGCGTCGTTCACTGCGGGGAAATGTCTCGTGGCACGGGGGGTTTCAATGGGTATCGGCTAGAATGGACGCATCCTTGAGAAGGAGCCGCACCATGTCACCGAACGCCGAAGGGGCCTGCTGGTTCTGCGGGGCCAAACTCACCGCAAGCGAGTACCAGCGCGAAGGGGAATGCCTGCAATGCCGCAAGCAGACCCATGTCTGCCGCAATTGTCGGTTTTACCAGCCGGGCCGCCCGAACGACTGCCAGGAGCCGGTGGCCGAGGTCGTGCACGACAAGCAGCGGGCAAATTTCTGCGACTATTTCGAACCGAGCACCAACGCCCACAAGCCAGGTCCAGACGCGGCAGCACTCAAGACAGCGGCCGATAGCCTGTTCGACATTTGAACTTTCAATGATCGATCTGCTTGTGAATTACCACCGCAGGCCGCCATACTGATTCAAATCAAGGTAAATACCTGGCCTGCCGCCAAGTATGCAACGAACTCTTCAGGAAACCCGCCAATGGACATCGTAAGTCTCGTCATCACATTCCTGCTGGCCGGCCTGATGTTGTTGCTGGTGGTACGTCTGCCGCTCGCAATCCTCAGCAATCTGCGGGCGGGTCATCGCTTTCGCGAAGGCCTGGCTGATGCGCTCGCCGAGTTGCGGCTGTCGCGCATGCTCAAGTACCTTGGCATCGACGCGGCGACCTACCTGCACAAGGAGCAGGCGGTGGAGATCAAGAAACACATGGAACGTTGTGACGCCTGTGACGCCAAGTCACGCTGCGACCAGGTGCTGGACAACGAACCGGCCGCCGACGCCGAACACCTGGGATTTTGCGCAAACATCGACGATCTGAAGGAAATCCGCCGCGTACGGTGACGTTGTCACGGGCGCTCGTTTACGCGACATCATCGCGCACTTCCCGATCACCGCGATCGGTATCCGCTGTATCAGACAGTGCGCCAATCTGGCGATCCGTCAACGCCGCCAGCGCCATCTCCGCCTCACCATAGAGTTCACGCACAAAATCCGTACTGGGACCGCGTTGACGCAGGATCTGCATCAGCGTAGTCAGGTGTGCACGCGCCTTGCCGATGCTGTCGCTGTCCTCGTGTCGCCTGGCCTGGACGAGGTGGAAACGCGATGCCACTTCGGCCCGGCGCTCACCCAGCTCCCTGCCAAAGATGGTGCGCACGTCGCGGGGAATTGGCTGCAACGTATATCCGCTGCTGACAGTTTCTATCAATGTATCCAGTGCCCCGATGGTGGTGCGAAACGCAGCGTCGCTGTCGATCGGGCCCACCCCTTTGGCAACTTGTGCACCTTCAGCATTCAACGCGGTCTCGGCCGCGCTGATGTTTTCCACGATCGACGGGTAGCGGCGATACAGACGCCGGATCTTTTGGTAACGGGCGAGGACCTCGCCGCGCAGGGTGACTCGAAGTTCACGAGACAACGGGACCGAGCGCAGTGCGCTGAGCGCGCCCGTGATGTCATTCACCCCTGCCTCCAGACGCCGCACCGCAGCGTGGACCCTGGACTGATGGGCCTGATAGCGATTCAGTGCCGAGGCCATGAACAGCATCAGCAACAGCATGCCGACCACTGCCAGCGGCATTCCCCACTGTTCCAGTTGCATCACCGCAACACACCTCCGGGTGAAATCGATGCCTGACGTAACGGCAGCTCGCGATGAAACCTGACTGCGGTGCCGCCACTTACCCGGCCAAAGTGTCGGGTCGCTTTACAGATCGACGGTGCGATCCGCTGGCACATTCATCAATTTACTGTTTTAACTGATTATTTCCCCAGTGGCAGATAATTTGCTTGTGTAGAACCACGTTCACTGGACCAGGAGGCGCATCTCAATGTTGCTTGCACACAAAAGCCGATATACGGGGCTCGCGGCCTGCCTGGGCATCGGCAATGCCACGGCGGCGCCAATCGAGGGCGAGATCGGCAGCAACCTCGCGTCCCTGCTGGTCCTGCTCGGTGTCTGGGCGCTTTTCATGGGCATGCGCAACCTGCGCGAGCTCCGGCACAAGCGCCTGACACCGGAACGTCAGCGACGCTGTGACGACGCAGACGAACTGTCGCGCGCCGAGGCACCGGTTCAGCTCTGAAGCAGCGGGTTCGCTTTCCCGACTACCAAGGCGCGGCCCGAGAAGCTACCCTGTACCGACAGGATCCCTTTCGTCGAGGCTTGCGGTACAAGTGGACCTTTTCTTGTACATGGTGCTCGGCCTCGCGGCCACCTGGGGCGGTTACGTCCTGTACATGCTGGTGGCGACGCGCGCCTCCGAAGGTCTCCCAGCCGCGCCGCTGCTCCCGGTATTCCCGCAACTCGCCCAGGTGCAGGGCCGCGCGCTGGTCTACTGTTTCAGCCCGCGCTGTGGTCCGTGCCGGCCCATGTCCAGGGACGTGGACACCTTGGCCGCGAGCGGTGCACCGGTGTTCAAACTCGACGTCACCGAGCACCCCGAGGTATCACGCGAACTGGGCATCCGCGCAACCCCGACACTGATCGTGATCGAAAGTGGAACCGTGGCGCGCATGGTCCTAGGCGTGAAGACCGCCAGCTACATGCGGCAACTGATGAGTGCCACGGCGGCGTGACACAAAGAACCCGCCGCGGCACACCCGACTAAACTGCTGTCAGTGCCACTACAAATAGGCGACCTGACCAGCGATGACAAGACTATTTGCTCGAGCCCTCTGGCTGCTGCTGGGCTGGGTGGAACTCCTGGTCTTTACGCTGCTGCTGTACGGGCTGAGTTTTCTGCCGTCAACCTGGCGCGGCAACTGGTACCGGCGGCTGTTCCAGGTATGGAGCCGCACCTGGATTCACGCGCTCGGCGTCGACCTCCGGCTGCACCACAAGAACATCCACCCGCTGCCCGAGCGCTTCATTCTCATCGCCAATCACCCGTCGTCGTTCGAGGACGTAGGGATCCCATCACTGTTCGATGTCGACAGTCTCGCCAAGCGCGAGGTCCGGGACTGGTGGCTGGTCGGAAGGATCAGCGCCGCTGCCGGCACGATCTTCGTGCAGCGCGATTCCAAGGCATCGCGCACCAGTGCAACGCAACAGATAACACACCTCCTGGAGAACGGACGTTCCATTGCGCTGTATCCGGAAGGTGGGATCAAGGGGCCACGGCTGCAGCCGTCATTCCGCCACGGCGCCTTCGCCATCGCCCTGGAAACAGGCATACCGATAGTACCCGTGTATCTGCACTACGAGGCGTCACACGATTTTCATTGGGGACCGCACAGCCTTGTGCGCAATATGCGCAATATCATCGCAGCGAGGAATAACCGCGCGAATTACTACGTGTTTGATGCGATCGAACCACGCCTGTTCCATGACAAAATCAGCTACTGTCAGCACGTCTACGGGCTTTACCAACGCTGGCAGGCGCGGTACCTCGACTGAACACACAAACTGGCGAAATCAAACGATGTCCTACCCCGACCCGACAGCAGCAGAAACGGCCTTCTACGCAGCATTTCGCTCCCTCGATCTCGAACAGATGAGAAGCGTTTGGATGGATTCGAGCGGCAGCAGCTGCATCCACCCGGGCGGCGGATTGTTGCAGGGCATCGACGACATCCTCGCCAGCTGGGCCGCGATCTTTCGTGACAGCACCCCACCTCGAATCGAACATCGCCTGATCCAGGCCAGCACCGATGAACGCCTGGCTGTACACACGGTTCAGGAAGACATCAACAGTGGCTCCGGGACCCGGCGTGCGGTCGTACTGGCCACCAACATCTACGGTTATATCGATGGCGGATGGCGCATGTTGGCCCACCACGCGTCGTTGCCGTTGGTCGAGACCCAGTCAGCCGATAGCCAGGCACTGCTTCACTGAAAAATGCGCAATGCCAAACAGCGGCTCCGCCGTCGGGCATTGCGGCAGCATATCGGCCTAGGGGAATGCCGGGATCTGCGACTCCAGACCCTTGGCCTGGGCCTCGGGGTGATGCGCCATGATCAGCTCGCGGATCTCCTGCACGCGACGAACCGGGACGTCCACCATCAGCAGAATCGCACCACTGTCGATCGCGGGCTGGAACCGCTTCAGGCGGGAGTTCGGGATACTGACCGCGATCATGCCGGACACCCAGGAACCCATCATCGCGAACACGACCGCGAGCACCAGTATCCCGGCATTGCCCACCGATTGGCCGAGATCCGGATAGAACGTCAGTGCTGCGCCGGCCAGGGCGCCGGTGATACCGCCGGCGATCATACCGATACCTATCCCGTGCAGGACATCGGATCGCTGCAACAGATTGGCCACATGCAGACGGCCCAGATTCACCCCGTCCTTCGCGAGGTAGTGAATGTGTGAATCATCGATCTTGGACAGCAGCAGCTCCTTCTCGATGGTTTGTGCCGAATTCACGTCCGGCAAAATAAAGTACAACCGTCTGCGCATTTCGATTGCCTCCTTCTGATGGATACAGACCTCTACGTTCGCCGCGGCAATAGGCACCGTCAGCGGGGGTCGTTCCCGTCAAGTATAGGAAACCCTAGAAAACCGGTTGGTCTTTAGGGCCGCCTCGAACAATTTTTTGAACTCGCGGCGGAAAAATTAGACTATAAGTGTATTATTTTTTTCTGATGTGTATTCGACGGCAGCCAGCTGCCAGGGGAGTCCCGCGATGAAGAAATTGATGTTACTGATTACGATCATCGGCCTGGTCGTCGTACGTGCGGCCAATGCGGACGTTTTGGTGCTGGTTCACGGTTACCTCGGCACGGCCCAGAGCTGGGCGGAATCCGGCACCCTGGACCGCCTCTACCAGCGCGGCTATCGACAGGTCGGAATCTACGGTTACAGCCCGCAGGGCATGGTGTACCAGCGCCTGGGCAAGCCCGACGCGGCGCGCCCTGTGTATGCGGTCAACCTGCCCTCGCAGGCACCGATCGTGATCCAGGCCGATTGGCTGGCCGCTTTTCTGCGCGACATCGGCAAGCGTCACCCTGAACAGGCGATCAACCTGGTCGCGCATTCCGCCGGCGGCCTCGCCGCGCGCATGGCGCTGGTGCGTCACGGTGCGCTCGGGGTAAAGCACCTGATCACGATCGCGACACCGCATTTCGGCACCGGGCGGGCCATTCAGGCACTGGACGCCACCAACAACGGCGGGATGTTCGGGTTCGTCAAGAGTTAGCTGGTGCGCCGTTCTACCGGTGATGCGCTCTATGCCACCGTGCTGCAGAGTCGTGGCGTGCTGTTCGACCTCACACCGCCGATTCCCGGCAACCTGCTGTTCTGGCTCAACCAGCAACCGCACCCGGACATCACCTACACCAGCATCATGCGCACCGGCACCTTTTACATGCCGGGTGACCAGGTGGTGCCGCCGCTCAGCCAGGACCTGAACCGCGTACCCGCGCTGGCCGGTCGCGTGAAGACCTATTCAATGGCGGAAGGGCATCTGCTGACACCGGCAGATGGCGACTTGATCGGCAACCTGCTGGCCACCGGAGCGACCACCAGGAAGTCACCGTGAGCTAGTCTTCGGTGGATGCGACAGGCACTGCAACAGGCGGAAAGACTGCTGCGTGGGTATGGCCGGAACTACGAGGCCAACCTCGTCGCCATTGCGCTCACCACGTTCGACAGGGATCCGCAGGCCGCCTGCCGTGCGATCAACTGCGACGAATGGTGGAATGGCACGACCGCGGTGGCCGCCGTGGATCTCGCGGTCGCCGGCGGTTTCACCGCGCAGTCACGTACCGACGCGCAGGATCTGCGCCAGGCCCTGCTGGTGATCTTCACCACCATGCGCGCCTATGGCGAACTCAACGCCGCTGGCGAGGTCGTCGTGTCGCAGTTCAGGAAGTGGAAAAAATCGCACGTGTGACAGGGATACGCCTCTAATCGGCGTAAGGTTCCCCGTCCCGCGGCCGCCAACTGGCATAGGCGGACACGCCCCAGGATCGAAACTGGACGGTCGCCGAACTGACGAAGAAAAACATTCAGCTAAGAGGCCCGGATGCATTCGTTCGACATCTATTTCCTGGGCGAGTCCCTGCCCGGCGCCGACCCGGTCGCGGTGCGTCGCGGCGTGGCAAAACTGTTCAAGGTGCAGGAGGCATCGGTGGATCGCCTGTTCTCAGGCAACCCGCTGCGCGTGAAACAGGCGGTGGATGCGGATGCAGCGAGTCGCTATCGCGCT
>Ga0116164_10002801_pt1 | contig 12264 bp, 8 predicted proteins | sample AD_UKC109_MetaG_FD_89888 | JGI IMG/M metagenome (GOLD analysis project Ga0116164, IMG submission 89888) | Active sludge microbial communities of municipal wastewater-treating anaerobic digesters from Hong Kong - AD_UKC109_MetaG | ecosystem: Engineered > Bioreactor > Anaerobic > Digestate... | reverse complement strand
CGGCGGTAGACGACGTGGACCTCGTCAGCCCCGAGCCTCACGGCGCATCGGGCGGCGTCCATGGCGACGTTTCCGCCGCCCACCACCGCCACCCTCTTGCCCTGGCGAATGGGGGTGTCGTACTCTGGAAACTTGTAGGCCTTCATCAGGTTGACCCGGGTGAGATACTCGTTGGCTGAGTAGACGCCATTGAGGTTCTCGCCGGGGACGTTGAGAAACCTGGGGGCCCCAGCGCCGATCCCCAGGAATACGGCGTCAAACCCGTTCTTCAAAAGCTCGTCGACCTGGACCAACCTCCCGACGACGGAGTCCAGCTCGAACTTGACGCCGAGGCTCTTGACGTACTCCACCTCGGACCGGACGATATCTTTGGGGAGCCTGAACTCGGGTATGCCGTAGACCAAGACCCCGCCGGCGTCATGGAGCGCCTCAAATACCGTTACCTTGTGGCCTCTTTTTGCCAGATCTGCAGCGCAGGTGAGGCCGGCAGGTCCAGCCCCCACCACTGCGACCTGTTTTCCCGTGGGGGCACTGGCTTTCAACGATGGCTCTTTTCCAGCCTCCGAGCGTGTGGTCTTCTCCTGAAGGGCCTTTTCGGCCTCCCAGTCCGCCACGAACCGTTCCAGACGGCCGATGGCGATGGGTGCGCCCTTCTTCTCCAGGACGCATCGGCTCTCGCACTGAACCTCCTGGGGGCATACCCTCCCGCATATGCCCGGCAGGCTGTTTTTGGCCTTGATGATCCTGACCGCGTCCTCCATATCGCCGTCCCGTATCGCCTTTATGAAGTCGGGAATATCTATTCCCACAGGACAGCCTTCCATGCATCTGGGCTTTTTGCACTCCAGGCACCGATTTGCCTCTTCGATCGCCTGCTCTTCGGTGTAGCCTAAAGCCACCTCGAGGAAGTTGTGGCGTCTTGCCTCGGGAGACTGTTTGGGCATGGAAACCCGGCTCAGGTTCAGCTTTTTTTTCTTACCTGACATCGTATCCCGCTCTGATATCTTTGCTCAGTCGGATATTCGAATGACCCGTGCTAGCACTCGCCATAGTTTGAGATAGTCCCTCTCGCTCCTGTCTATCAGCGTAGAATTTCATCGGGTCCATCTTGACGTCTTCGACGGTGACTTTCTGCTGCCGATACAACTTGACCTCGGCGTTTGAGCCGTTTTGGGCTTATGTTCTGCGAGCTGAATTGAACCTGCCAGCACACGCTTGTCAATCTTACATGTTTATATTTACACCAGTCTGAAGACCTTCCCTTGTGGATTTTTGAATACCCTCTCGATCTCAAGTTTGAGATCGATCTTATTTAAATCGCATTTAAATAAGGCGGATCGTATGAAGATCGATGGATACCAACTTCAACCAGTTCTATTCAATGACCGTGACCACTTGTCATTTTTTGTGGGACATTTTTACTCTAGTCGGCCTTCCGGTTCCTATTCATTTATATATGAACATTTCCCTCAGGCTACTGTGAGATTTTTGGCAAAATCAGTATTTGGCAACGTCTCCCTCTCAAGTAGGCTCAGATTTCAAACTACAAAGTCCCGCGACCCAACATTAAGAGCAACATAGAAATATGATCTCAGATCTTCTAAAACAACGCGGTGGTGAACGTGGTGGAGATCGCACCGGCCATTGATGGACGAACGGCCGGGACTTGGAAGGGATTCAGAGTCCTCGATAGCTGCCAAAAAGGCGCCGGCCGGACATGCCCTCGATCTCGTGGCCGAACATTCCCGAGTTTGAGGGTCCTGTCGTGAAGCTCGGCAGAGCGGGTGGTGATTGAAGATGTATCAGATAGTCGATAAGGAAGTTTTGGTCCCCAACATCATATACCTCAAGATAAAAGCGCCGAAGGTCGCAAAAGCTGCGCGTCCCGGCCAGTTTGTGATCATCAGGGTCGACGAGACCGGCGAGAGGATGCCTATGGGCCTCGCTGGCTGGGATGAAGAGGAAGGGACCATCGATCTCGTCTTCTACGTCCTCGGGACCAGCACCATGAAGCTTGGCACTCTGAAGGTGGGCGATTCGGTGATGAACCTCGCAGGTCCCCTGGGCAAGCCGACAGAGATCGAGAACTTCGGCACCGTCATATGCGCCTGCGGCTGTTTTGGCATCGGTCCCACCATGCCCCTCCTGAAGGCCCTAAAAGAGGCCGGAAACCGTGTCATAACCATCGTGGAGGGTCGAAGCCGGGATTTCATCTTTTGGGAAGATAAGTTGAAAGCCGAAAGTGACGAGCTGCATGTCCTCGCAGGAAGCGGCGGCTGTGGCGAGGATGGGTGGACAAACGACTTCATATCTAGATACTTGGAGGCGGGGAAGAAGGTCGATCGGATCTTCGTTCACGGCTGTCCCTTCATGATGATGGTGGTCTCCAGTGCCAGCGAGCCTCACGGCGTCAAGACGATCGTCAGCCTCGTGCCGTTGATGGTCGACGGGACTGGGATGTGCGGTGCGTGCCGGGTAGAGGTGGGCGGCGAGACCAAGTTCGCCTGCGTCGACGGTCCGGATTTCGACGGCCACGATGTCAACTGGGAGACCCTGGTCATGAGGCTCCGGCAGTTCATCCCCGAGGAGGATCGATCTGCCATGCTCTGGGAGCGGGATAACTGGCACAAGCTGGTGGAGACGTCGCCCCAGGCCTTCAACCCCACCCTGGGCAGAGGCGAGGGGAAGGAGAAGAAGGCCTGCTTGAGCTAGATGGTTTTTAAATCACGAATAGCAGAAGGGTCTTCAAAATAATATGTTGGTGTATGTGCGATCTTGTCGCACATACATCTTTTGTGGCGAGCACGTCAGGCTCGAAGCTGCCTTTTCCCCCAATGGGGTCCAGATCTCAGCCGTCCAGGATGCCTTCGGCGACGTCCCTGTAGGCGTCCATGACGTAGGCGATCCCCGAGACCTTGGCGGCCTCTTCGGTGAGGGCCATGACGTCCTTTCTGGACATGGAAGCGAGGCTGAAGTTCCTGCTTCCGGCCATCAGCTGCTGCAGGCCGATCTGGAATTTCTGGGCGTAGGTGTAGATTCCTATAGCTCCCAGAGGGATCTTCTCGATATCGTTTCCGTACTTCTCGGCCAGCTCCTCGTAGGTTACGAACAGCTCCTTGGCGCTGGTCCCGTACTTGGAAACCGACTTTGGAAGCTCTCCGGCGTCGATCCATTTCTGGATGTTCTTTCCGACCATCCCTGGGATCATGAGGGCTCTGCCCATGCAGACCGCCTTGAAGTAGGGAGCGCCCATGGCGATCGCCTTGAAGACGCCGTCCTCGGAGGAGAAGCCGCCAGCCATGGCGAGGTCTGGGACCCTCAGCCCCTTCTTGCCGAGCTTCTCTGCAAACTCGTAGGCTAGGGCCTGGAGGTAGAAGGTCGGAACTCCCCACTCGTTCATCATAGGCCAGGGGCTCATCCCCGTGCCGCCGGGAGCGCCGTCGATGGTGAGAAGGTCGATCTTCGCTTCGGACCCGTAGCGGAGGGCCATGGCGAGTTCGGCCATGGAGTAGGCTCCGGTCTTGAGGGTGACCCTTTTAAACCCGATGTCTCTGAGCCTGTCGACCTCTTCGAGGAAGCTCTCTTTTGTGACGAACCCAAGCCGAGAGTGCCTCTCAAACTCTTTGATGGCGCCAGCTTTGAAGGCCTGCTGGACGTCCTTCTGGGATGGGTCGGGCCTCACGATGTAGCCCCTCTTCTGCAGCTCCAGGGCCCTTTCGAGGGATCGAACCTTGATCTCGCCGCCGATGCACTTTGCGCCCTGGCCCCACTTCAGCTCGAGGGTGTCGAGCTCGTGCTTCGAGGAGACGTACTCTGCGGTTCCGAGCCTCGTGTCTTCGACGTTCATCTGGACCAGGATCTCGCCGTACCCCTCGTGAAACTGCCTGTATATCTCGATCCTTCTGTCCATCTCTGGAGACTTCACGACCTTGCCCTTGTTGTCCCGTACAAGCTCCGGGTCCACGCCGCAGACGTTCTCGCCGCAGACGAGGGTGATACCGGATATGGCGGCACCGATGGCGAAGTGCTCCCAGTTGATCCGAGCGATATCCGTCGAGCCGAGGGCTCCGGTGAATATGGGGACCTTCATCTTCACCTTTCTGTCCCATCCGTACTCGGTCTCGGTATTCACTTCGTGGAATACGGCGGTGTCGGGGTTTGCCTCGACCCCCTCGGGGAGCCCCTTGGCTCCGACGGCATACCCATGGATGTTTATGTGAGAGTAGTCAAGAGGATAGTTCTTGTCCGCTCCCGCGGTGATCTCGCCGAAGGGCCCCGGATAGAGGACCTCCCGACCCCGAAAAGAGGATAACCAAATGTCACAACCGCCTCTGCAGCCGTCGACGCATCGGGTGCAGATCCCAGACATCGGGGCGACGTTTCTCGACCGGTTGTGGGTCCCGATCGCTTCGTTGGAGTTTGGCTGTCTAAGATTCATAAGATGCCTCTGTATCTTGCTATTTCTGAATAATCCGGCATCCCGGCGAGATCGCCCGGACACTCGACAATGGCTTCCTATACTCTGTCATATAAGTTTTATCTAGGAAACCAATTTCCTACTTAATCATATTTATACTATGTGCTAGATATACTTAATTAAATTTACTATCTAATACAAAGTAGTTATAGCTTTAAAGCATTATTCTATTTGTCTTCATTCGGCGTTTCATCATTAAATACTTCATACTATCTAGGCTGGCACAAATATAAAATTATCTTTTAAATGTCTGGGGCGTGTCTATGCCGGCTTTTTGGCATTACGGGCTCTACAGGGACTGCCTTTGTTTAACTGTGCTTTTTTCTTTTTGAGTTGATGAATGGGCGGACGCCGGAGGTTGCCGCGACCAAAACCTCCTTTTAGCTCTTCTCTCATCACCCTTTGGAGCTTTGATTATGGCAATTCATCCCATCGAGTTTCGTTACGGAAATCCGGAGATGAAAAATCTCTGGTCTGAGGAGTACAGGTTCCGGTGCCTCTTCCGGGTGGAGGCCGCCCTATCTCGGGCCGAGGAGGAGCTGGGCCTCATCCCAGAGGGGGCCGCAGACGATATCGAGAGGGCCGCCGAGAGGGCGAGCCCCGACCGGGCGAAGGCGATCGAAGATGAGATCGGCCACGACATGATGGCCGTCGTCCACGCCATGGCCGAGTCCTGCGAGTGGGCTGGCGAGTGGGTCCACCTGGGAGCCACCTCCAACGACATCCTGGACACGGCGACGGGCCTTCAGATCAAGGCCTCCCTCGGCGTCCTGGAGGGGAAGATGAAGCGGGTTTTGGGAGTCCTCCTAGCGCGTGCCGAGGAGCACAAATACCTGGTCTGCTCCGGGAGGACCCACGGCCAGATCGGCGTTCCCACCACCTACGGCCTGCGTTTTGCGGTCTGGGCTTCCGAGATGGCCCGCCACCTGGAGAGGCTCGGGCAGCTTGCACCAAGGGCTGCCGTCGGCAAGATGAGCGGTGCCGTCGGGACCCAGGCGGCTTTCGGACCTCAGGGCATGAAGATCCAGGAGAGGGTGATGGAGATTCTGGATCTGAACGAGGTGGACGTCTCAAACCAGGTCGTTCAGAGGGATCGTCACGCTGAGATGATTTGCTGGATGGGGCTTGTCGCCTCAACCCTCGACAAGATTTGCGTCGAGATCAGAACCCTCCAGAGGAGCGAGATCGGCGAGGTGAGTGAGGTCTTCGGCAAAAAGCAGGTGGGATCGAGCACCATGCCCCACAAGAGAAACCCCATAAAGTCCGAGCAGGTCTGCGGCCTCGCCCGGGTCGTCCGGGCCCAGATCGAGCCAGCCTTCGCCAACATCCCCCTCTGGGACGAGAGGGACCTCACCAACTCCAGCTGCGAGCGGATTCTATTTCCCGAGGCCTTCATCTTCACCGACCACCTCCTGACCCTCACCGCTCGGATCCTGGAAGGGCTCTCGATCAGGTTCGACCAGGTCGAAAAGAACCTCAACCTCCTCTCTGGCCTGAATATGGCGGAGTCAGTGATGGTGGAGCTGGCAAAACGGGGTGTCGGCCGGCAGAAGGCCCACGAGATCATGCGAAGCTCCTCAATGAGGGCCGTCGAGGAGGGGCTGACCCTCGCCGAGGTCTTGGCCGGGGAAGAGAGCGTCACCGGTATTCTCTCCAGCGACGAGATCGAGCGGCTCCTCGACCCCCACCAGTACATAGGAACCGCCGTCGAGCAGGTGGACCGGCTCCTCTTGAAGCTGGAGCCTCTCTTGGACTGAAGGGCACCATCGGTGTCTCGGAGCAAAATGAGACCGGGATCGGATAGATGAGCTCGGAATCGAGGCCCCGGGCCTTCCTGCTGAAGGCAGGCCATCTCGAGCGAGACGAGGATGGGAATATCCTGGACGCCCGGTCCTCGGTAACCCTCCTCCTCGCCGCGTCAAAAAAGATCATTGTCGATACCGGCCTTGAGGGCGAGGCTGGGCATATACTGGGGCGGTTTGCGGAGCTCGGCCTCTCTCCCGAGGAGATCGACCTCGTCATCAACACCCACGACCATCTCGACCACTGTGGAAATAACGGCCTTTTCAGGCGGGCCCAGATCCTTTCTGGAAAGGGGATGGGCAGGCTTAAGGAAGGGGACGTCGTCGCCCCCGGCGTCTGGATCATGGAGACGCCGGGCCACACCCTGGACAGCATCTCCGTCGTTTGCGAATCATCTCGGCGGATCGTCGTCGCGGGAGACGCCCTCCCACTGATGGGGAATTATCTGAAATGGGTCCCGCCTCGCCTCCATGTGGACATGGACCTGGCCATGAAGAGCATGGCGAAGATCGTCGAGGCGGCAGATCTCGTGGTTCCGGGCCACGATCTGCCTTTTCTTGTGCGGGAACGGATGCGAGTTACGGATTTGGATTGAAGTTTCGTCTCATTCTGGCAGTCCTCGCCCCACTTTTTCATGCTAAAAATGTACCATTGATCTTCTCTTTTATGTAGCTGCATTCAATCCAAAATGCGAAAATGGCAATCTATTAATAGTAAAAAATGTAGATGCAAGACAAATGTCACTTAAACTTACATCAAAAGAGAAGCTGGTCCTCTACGGGCTTGCCCGGTACCCAGGACTCAGCGATATCGATCTTGCCTCGAAGATCGGGGTGGACCGATCAACGATATTCAAGAGCAAGAGAAAGTTCAGGGAATGGGAGATGGTCCAACTCTTAAACGTCCCATCCGGTGTGGGCGTCGGAGCGGAGATGATGACCGCGGTCTTCGCCAGCTACAAGCCTGGCGCCCCGGTGGAAGCGAGAACGAACAAGCCTGGGTTCAAAGAGTGGGTGGACCACCCCAACTGCGTCTCCCACTCGGCCACCGACACCGACTCGGTCTCCATGGTCTACTCCAAGAGCTTCACTGACTTCAAGAGGATCTTCGACCCCGTCATGGATGACTATAAAGACGCGGGGTTTGTCGAAGATATCCGATGCTATCATTTCCCCTTCACTTTGACTCGGGTCTCCTGGGATTCCGCCCTAGCCGTCAACAACACCTTCGAGCTGGGGAGAACTGACCTTCTGGCGGAGCCGCCGATCGAGGAGGATGTCTCCGAGGACTCCGTCAAGCTCACCGAGAAGGACAAGCTTGCCATCCACGCCTTCGTCAAGTATCCGGCCCTCTCGGACCTGGAACTCTCCCGGAGGACGGGGATCTCTCGGCCCACCATATCCGGAAAGAGGAACAAGTTCTTCGCGAGTGGGCTATTGAGCCGGCAGGCGAACGTCAACTGGAAGAAGATCGGCTGCGAGCTGATGATCTTCTACCACATCAACGTCCGGCCCAAGTCGACCCAGGAGGATATGATGAGGATCTACTCCTCCTTCAGAAAGATCGGGGCGGCGGTCTACAGCTACATCCAGCCCGGCGAGATCTTCGGCTCCTTCCTCTCTCAGTGCTACGTCGAGATGAAGGAGAGGATGGATCTGGAGGTGAAGACGCTCAGCGAGGCGGGGCTCATCACCGAAAGGCCGACGTGCGTTATCATGCCTCTCCGAGAATTGAAGGTGAGGAAGATCGATTACGCCCCTATGGTGAAATCGATGCTCGGCATCGAGACCGAGGTATGATCGGCGAGATCGTCATCGTCGCCACGAGAACCGATCCGGCAAGCAAGAACATCGCCGAAAGGCTGACGGATCTTGCCGTTTGGGAGGATGATGGGGATTGTCGCAGATTCGGTGACTATCGGCTCGTCCTCCTCGACGAGAAGCTCATCACCCTCCGGGGCGTTGAAGATCGGCTCAAGGAGATGGGCCTATCCCCCGATCTGATCGTCTTCGCCTCAAGACACCAGGCAAAGGACGGGACGCCCCGTCTATGCGGCCACTTCTCGGGAAACTCCGGGGAGGTGATGATGGGCGGAACGTCTAGGGAGCTGGCCGTGGCGGCTCCCAGAGCCCTCAAGTCCTTCATATCGAACCTGGCAAAAAGCCCCATAGAGGGCTTTGAGGTCACCGTCGAGGCAACCCATCACGGCCCCACCGATTTGACTGTGCCATCCTTCTTCGCCGAGATCGGGAGCACCGGGAGGGAGTGGTCGGACCCAGATGCCGGAAAGGCCGTGGCGAGGTCGATATTGGAGCTTGAAGATCTTAATTCTCCGGCCTTCCTCGGCTTTGGCGGCGGCCATTATGTAAAGCGGCAGAACGGCCTTCTCCTGGAGACGAAGATCGCCTTCGGCCACCTCTTCTCCAACTACCAGGCCGGCGACCTCGACCTTTCGATCGTCGAGGAGGCGGCCCGAAAGTCCGGCGCCGTCAGGGCCTACCTCGACCGAAAGTCTCTCCGCTCGGCCGAGAAGAGGAAGATCTCCGAGGCCCTAGACGAGATCGGCGTCGAGATGATGAACGAGAGGGAGATCCGAGAACGGTACCCACTCGATCTCTGATCGCTGAAATCTCCATCGAAGAAAGCCTTACAGAAATCCAGGGGCGGAGGAGAATAGTGACCATCTCCGGTAGCCCATGCACTTTTTGAGCCTTCCCACCGCCAGGTCGAAGGCCGCCTCCCTCGGAAGCTTACCATCGTCGCGGACAGCATCCAGGACCTCGTTCGTGTTTTTGCGGATCTTCTCCTCGATGGCATCGAAGGTCTCCGAGCGGGAGGCTCCCCGGTACTCATGGGCCGCGCATATCACCCCACCGGCGTTGGCTATGAAGTCAGGAACCGAGAGGATCCCCCTCTCGTGGAGGACTTTCTCCGCCCCTGCAGTTATGGGTATGTTGGCGCCTTGGACCACCAGCTTGGTCTTCAGCCTGTTCACGTTCCCCTCATCTATCACGTCGGGCCGCGCCGCTGGGATCCAGATCTCGCATTCCACGTCGATGATCGCTTCCCGTTCCAGCTTCGTTCCTCCTGGATAATCCACCACGCTCTTTCCTGCCCTCTTCAGATCGATGAGAGCGGCGACGTCGAGGCCTTGGGGATCGGAGACGGCACCGCAAGAATCAGCCGCCCCGACCAGGACCGCGCCTCTCTCAGAAAGGAAACGGGCCGAATGCCTCCCGACGGCGCCGAACCCCTGGACCGCCACACTCGCCCCCTCCAGATCGAAGTCGAGATACTCGAGGGCCCTCTCTGTCGAGTGGAGGACGCCCCACCCCGTGGCCCCGATCTCGTCGAGGGGTATCCCTCCAACCTCGCGAGGAAGGCCCACCGCTCTCCCTATCTCGTCCCTGACCCAGGCCATACACTCCTCGTCGGTCCCCATGTCCGGGCCGAAGATGTACTCCTCGACGTTCCTGAGGGCGCAGGCCATGGCCCTGATCTTCGTCTCCTTCTCCCTCTTCGACATCTTCGGGTCCCCGTATATCACGGACTTGCCACCGCCGTGGGGAAGGTCCGCAGCCGCGTTCTTGAGGGTCATGGCCCGGGCGAGCCGTACGCATTCCTCACAGCTGACGTCGGGGGCCATCCTGAGGCCGCCTATCGAGGGTCCCCGCGCCACGTTATCCACCACCAGAACGCCCCTGAGCCCCGCCGATGGCTCGTAGATGTGGATTATCTTCGTCGGTCCGAGTTCGTCTGCAAAATCGAAAAGGTTTCTCATCCTCTCTGCTCCGATGGTCTATCTCGCGCCACCACCATGAAATAATTTCCCATAACCGACCATCGCTTTCGCATCTGAAGGAACTATCGATGCGAATCCTCTCTAAATGATCTAACTTTCATGCTCTCATAATTCTAAGTCCAGTTTGAAGCAACTAAAGTTCACTTGATCCCTAATCAATCTTTTCTAATAATACATAAATGTTATATACCCGAATATCTCTCTTAGGAGCGTCTGAACCATGGCTTGCCGTCTTATAGACGGGATAGATGATCAAAGGCTGCACGAGAACAGTGGAGGAAAATTATTTATGATGGCTGCGGTGCTGGAGGCTCCCGGAAAGATGACCCTCCGGGAGGTGGAGGACCCGGTCTGTCCCGTGGGAGGTCTGATCTTGAAGGTCGAGGCCTGTTCAATATGCAGCACCGACGTCAAGATGATGAGGCGAGGGCAGAGGGATCTGGTCTACCCCCGGATTCTGGGCCACGAGATCTCCGGGGTCGTCTCCGAAAAAGACGGGATCGGCCCTGACGTAGGAGAGCGGGTCCAAGTTTTTCCGGGAATCTTCTGCGGGAGGTGTTCCGCCTGCAGGCGGGGGGCTGAAAACTTGTGCGAGCAGGTCAGGATCCTCGGCTTCAACATCGACGGCGGGTTCGCGGAGCGCCTCTTGGTGCCGAGGAACTCCGTCAGAAACGGCGGCATCTTCCCCATACCCGATGGGGTGAGGTTCGAGGAGGCAGCTCTCGCCGAGCCTTTGGCCTGCTCTATCAACGCCCAGGTGCGGGTGGGGGTCGGAGAGGATGACTCGGTCCTGATCTTTGGGGCTGGGCCAGCGGGGACCTTTCACTTCCTCCTCGCCCGGGAGAGGGGTGCCTCAATGGTGGCGGTGGCCGAGCCCCTCGAAAGCCGGGCGGATCTTGCGAAGCTCTCGGGGGCGGACCTGGTCGTCTGCACCAGCAGAGAGAACCTCCGGGAACGGGCGATGGAGGCAACGGCAGGGAAGGGCTTTGACGTCATAATCCTGGCCAGCCGGGACGTCGCCGTCGACGATGACCTCCTCGCCCTCCTGGCCCCTCGCGGTCGGATCTCCCTCTTCTCGGGCCTTCCTCCAAACCTGGCCGCGCCGAGGCTGGATCTGAACCATCTCCACTACCTAGAGAACCTCATCGTCGGCTCCTACGGCTGCACCCCAGCCCAGAACAGAAAGTCTCTGGATCTGATCTCCTCAGGAGCCATCAAGGTTGGTCGTCTGATCACCGAGAGGGTCTCCCTCTGCGAGATGATGGGAGGTATGGGGCATGCCGAGAGGCGCGAGGGGCTGAAGGCGGTGGTGACAGATTTTGGAAGGTGATCGTCTTTGGAAGACGCGATAGCGGATTTTGGATCTAAGCTGAACCGGCTCATAGCTGGCGAAAGCCTCACACGAGAGGAAGCGAGAGATATGTTCTCTCTGGTGTTAAACAACGAGCAACCGGATGCTCATCAGGGGGCGTTTCTTGCGGCCATCACCGCCAAGGGTCCGACCCCCGACGAGATCACTGGAGGCTGGGAGGCGATATATGAGCTTGACACTTCCAAGGTCTCCCCAGAGGTCTCAGGAGCCCTCTTCGAGAACTGCGGCACCGGGATGGACGGCGTAGACACCTTCAACATCAGCACGGCGGCCTCCATCGTCGCCGCCGCTGGCGGCGTTCCCATGGCAAAGCACGGGGCAAGGGCGATAACCTCCCGGTGTGGGACCGTCGACATCCTGGAGGTCTTCGGGGTGGAGGTGGAGGCAGAGCCCTCGATCGTCAAAAGAAGCATCGAGAGGGCGGGGATAGGCATCTTCAACGGCATGAGCCCAAAAGTTCATCCGGTGGGCCTCGGGAGGATCCTCTCGAAGATAAGGTTCGGAACGATACTGAACATCGCCGGGTCCCTCGCAAACCCGGCGATGCCCCGATATGGCCTCCGGGGGGTTTACTCGAAAAATCTGGTGATGCCAATCGCCGAGGTGATGAAGATGATCGGCTATTCGAGGGCGATGGTCGTCTACGGCCTCGCCTCCGATGGTCGGAGGGGGATGGACGAGGTATCGCCCTCGGGAAAGACCTTCGTTGCCGAAGTTCGGGACGACGGCAGGATCGAGAGCTTTGAGCTATCTCCTCGGGACTTCGGGACGGAGCCGGTGGACGAGAGACATCTTCTCCCCCGAGAGGAT
>Ga0116164_10002800_pt1 | contig 12264 bp, 9 predicted proteins | sample AD_UKC109_MetaG_FD_89888 | JGI IMG/M metagenome (GOLD analysis project Ga0116164, IMG submission 89888) | Active sludge microbial communities of municipal wastewater-treating anaerobic digesters from Hong Kong - AD_UKC109_MetaG | ecosystem: Engineered > Bioreactor > Anaerobic > Digestate... | reverse complement strand
GGCCAGCGCCCCGAACATTTGTTGGGGCGACTTGCAGGTCGACAAATTGCCCAGGTATTCGGGATACATGTGTTCGATGTATTTGATCCAACCGGGCGAACACGAAGTGGCCATAGGCAGTTTCACGCTTTCGTCCTTGTCGACCAGGGCTTTTTTCAGACGGGTCAACAGTTCGGTACCTTCCTCCATAATGGTGAGGTCGGCGGTGAAGTCGGTGTCGAGCACCGAATCGAAACCGAGATTTTTCAAAGCGGCCACCATTTTCCCGGTCACCCGTTCGCCCGGGTCGAAGCCGAGTTCTTCGCCCAATCCGACACGAACGGCCGGAGCTGTTTGAACAATTACGTGTTTTTCAGGATCGGATATGGCTTCCCAGGCTTCTTCGATGTAGTTTTTCTCGATGAGGGCACCGGTGGGGCAATGGTTCACGCATTGTCCGCAGGTAGTGCACACCACGTCGTTCATCGAATTTTCGAAGAAGGTGGCAATTTTCATTTTATCGCCTTTATAGGCAACGGTGAGCGCGTTAACTCCCTGTATTTCGGCACAGGTGCGCACACAGCGCTGGCAACGGACACAACGGCTGTCGTCCTTGATGATCGAAGGCGAATACATGTCGATGGTGTAGTTCTTGTACGGAACCAGGTCGATCAGGTCCTGCGACATAATCTTGTATTCGGCTGCCAGTTCCTGGAGTTCGCAGTTCCCGTTTTTGTAACACTTGGTGCAGTCGGCGTTGTGTTCTGATAACAACAGTTCGATAATGTGTTTTCGGGAGTTTCGCACCTTCAGGGTATTCGTTAAAATCTCCATGTTTTCCTGGCAGGGCGTGGCGCAGGAGGCGGCCAGGCGTTTCTGGCCCACGATCTCGACCACGCAAACGCGGCAATTTCCGGCCACACACAGGTCCTTGTGGTAACACAGGGTGGGAATGATGATCCCGGCATTCCGGGCAGCTTCCAGGATGGTCAGTCCCGGTTCGACCTCATATACCATTCCATTGATGGTGATGTTTATTGTTTTGCTCATACGATTCTTGTTTTGTTTAATAAATCATCTCTTCGCGAAAATTCTCAACAATGGAGGAGAACGAGTTGGCCACCGACTGGCCCAGACCGCATTTAGCCGTTAGTTGCATGGTCTCGGTCAGCTTCATCAGTTTGTCGAGATACGATGCAGGTTTGGTCCCTTGTTTCACGGCTTTGATGCCGATCAGCAACTGTTGGCAGCCTACCCGGCAGGGGGTGCATTGTCCGCACGACTCTTCGCGGAAGAATTCGAGGTAATTGTCGAGCACGTTGAACATCGACCGGGAGCTGTTGAACAGCATCATCGAGCCCCCTGTAGGCAACGAAATGCCGGTCAGTTTTCCCTTAAATCCGATGGCTGTTTCCGAAAATTTCTTTCGGGGCACCAGGAAGCCCGAAGCGCCCCCGACCTGAACGGCTTTGGTGTCGCCATCGCCAAATTCATCAACAAAATCCTGCAGGCTCATCCCCAGCTCCAGCTCATAAATTCCCGGTTTCGGGGTGTCGCCCGATACCGAAAAAAGTTTTGTGCCGCGGGAGAATTGTACCCCCAGGTCGTAAAACTTTTTCGAACCGTATTTGAAAATGGTAAAGGTATGGGCCAGTGTTTCGACGTTATTGATCACCGTGGGTTTATCCATGTACCCGTTGTTGGTGGGGAAGGGCGGTTTATTCCGGGGTTCGCCCCGTTTTCCTTCCATCGATTCGAACAGAGCGGTTTCTTCGCCGCAGATGTAGGCCCCGCTGCCCAGGAAGATGTCAATGGAAAAATCGAAGTTGATTTCTTTGCAATAATAGGCAAACTCGGCAATGGCTTTTTCCAGTTCGGGTTTCAGAAATTTGTATTCGCCCCGTAAATAGATGTACCCTTGCTTTGCCCCAACAATGTAACCGCAGATGGCCATGGCCGAGAGCACCTTGAAAGGAACCTTGGTGAGGATTTCCCGGTCTTTGAATGTTCCGGGTTCCCCTTCGTCGGCGTTGCAGATTACATATTTCACCTTATCATGCGCCTCGTTGGCCAGTTTCCATTTTAATCCGGTAGGGAAACCGGCTCCTCCCCTTCCTTTAAGTTCCGAACTGATGAGTTCGTTGATCAACTCCTGTTTGTCGCGTTGCAGCGTTCGGTTCAGGATTTTTTCCCAGTCGTTTTCGTTCCGGAAAATAAAATCGGCCCTTTTTAAATTGTACGTGGTTGCCATGGCTTATTTTTTTAGGTAATCCGATAAAATTTCACGAACCTTTTCGGGTGTCAGTTCGGTATATACCTCATCGTTGATGAGCATGGCAGGGGCTTTGTGGCACCAACCCAGGCAGTTGGTTTCCAGGAGCGAAAACTTCCGGTCGGCGGTAGTTTCTCCTACGCCGATTTTCAGCATGTCCTTGATGGTTAAAAGGATTTGGTTTTTCCCCTTCATCGAACAGGTTATGGTTTTGCATACCCGGATGATGTAGGTCCCCATTCGTTTGTATTCCAGGAAGGAATAAAAGGTAGCGGTACCGTAAACTTCTGCCGCGGGCAAATCGAGTTCCCGGGCAATTTCCACCATCGAATAGTCCGACAGGAATTTTTCTTTTTCCACTACACCCTGCAATATCGGGAGCAGTTTTTCCCTGCTATGACCATAACGGGTGGCCAGTTCACTGATCAACTCTTGTGTTGGATTCATAAAAAACGGCAATTGGTTAGATGGTTTGAACTGTTAGCTGATTAAAAAATTCGATGAGAAGCACTGTTCAACAGTAGGAGCCGTCTGCTTTTCGTCGGTTTTCCATAGTTCCATGGCGAAAAGGCTCCTTAAAAATAGGGAACAAACCGTTAAAAAGCTAACGACTTTTGTCAGAAATTGAAAACAAAAGGTTGTTTTTCAACATAATTTTAATGGCAGAGAGAGACTGAAAAACCGTGCGAAACTTCGTTTGTTCGATAACCACAGGAGAAAAAAGTTGTTACCGGGAAGGCTATGGTAGCACCATTCCTCATGGTTGAACAAATCTTTAAACAGGCCTTTTGATTCAACAAGTATTTTTTCCTGTTCAGCCGAATGATCAGGCGATTCAGCAATTCTGTTTTTTATAAGGTTAATTTTTGAATTTGCTTTGGTTCAGTAAATGTTTAACCAAAATGAAATAGTATGAAAACAAATTCTTTAGCAATTATCGCGATAACAGGAAGCATAATCGTTAATTCGGGCTCATTGTTTCGTCAGGAATCCATCAAGGTGAAAAATTTTCCTGAACGTCTTCCAACAATTGAACTTGAAGAAAAAACGCCCCAGAAGTATTTAATGGTCATAGATAATGGACATCTTAACAAATGGACAAGATTCAGACAATAAAACATATTCAACTCGAAACATAAGCCTTGAAAAAATCTTTTAAATTTACGGATATGAGAAATAAAGGAATAAATGCTCTATACCTTCAAAAAGGTATAGCTATACATATAGTTTTGATTCTTTCTAGTGTTGCAGCAGGCATTGCATGGGGATATCTGAACAATTTTTTACAGGATCCTGTCCAATTAATGGGCACTTGTATCATCATATTTTTCGATATGGAAATTGTTCGTTTTATACTCCTTTGGTTCAATAAACTAAATAAAAAATATAAGCAAAGGTTCATTGAGACGAGTACGGTAAAAAGGATCGTATGGATGAATCTGATAGGACTATTGTTTTTTTATGTTCTCTTTATAGCAACAAACACGATTGGCGTGATATTATGGATAATTGGGTTGCACCTGGTAAAAGGTTGGGGCTTCCCCGACTTCATGAAGATTTTTGTTGAAGGCCAGGTAATTTTGCAGGTTATAAAAGCAACCGCTATTGCTCTTTTCTTTTCCATACCCATATTTTTATTTCAGAAATGGGTGGAAGCCATGAAGAAGGAATTCAAACTAAAAGAACAAAACCTGATTTTCCAGAATGAAACATTAAAAAACCAGGTAAATCCACACTTTCTTTTTAACAGCCTGAATACCCTTTCGTCTCTTGTAAATACTGAAGTTGCCGTGGCCGGACAATTTATTGCAAAGTTGTCGTTGATTTACAGGTACATACTGGATAACAGTTCAAAACTAAATGTGCCGTTAAACGAAGAAATAGATTTTATCAGGGATTATTTTTATTTGCATCAAATCAGAAACGAGGGTAAAATATTTCTTGAAATTGATATCCGCGATGAAGGATTTTCCGATAAAATTATCCCCATATCTTTGCAGTTATTAATTGAAAATGCCATAAAACACAACATGGCAACACAAGATAAACCTTTGATAATAAATGTATATCTTGAAGGAAAAACGATTGTTGTAAAAAACAACATCCAAAAAATGGCAACACAAGTTGTATCAACAAAAATCGGGCTGAAAAATCTTAACGAGAGGGTGAGGTTGCATACAGGTAAAGAAATTATCGTTGCAGAATCGGAAGGCTATTTTTTTGTTAAAGTACCTTTGATTGTATGAATGTTTTAATAACAGAAAATGAGAAGCCTGCGACTGAAGGTCTGGTCAGGCTTTTAAAGAAAATAGACACAGGCATTAATGTGGTTGGGATTACCGAATCGGTGGAATCAACATTGAACTGGTTTCAAAGTAATCCCAATCCCGATTTAATATTGATGGATATTCAACTCGACGACGGGCTTTGTTTTGAGCTATTTGAAACGATGAAAATTGAAATACCCGTTATTTTCACCACAGCTTACGATGAGTATATGCTTTCTGCTTTTAAGGTAAACAGTGTCGATTACCTGTTAAAACCCATTGAAGAAAACAATTTGCGCAGAGCGATCGAAAAGTTCAAATCGATTCATTACAATGTGTCTGTAAAAAACGAAGTGATAAAGCAACTATTGAATGAATTGAACAAAGGCTATAAAAATCGTTTCTTGATTAAAGTGGGGGAACACTTTAAATCAATCACAGACAATGAGATCGCATGTTTTTACATTTTAGAACGAGCTACATTCCTCCGAACTTTGTCAGGAAAAGATTATGGGATTGACTATTCCCTCGATAATGTACAAAAAAAGCTTGACCCCGATAAATTTTTCAGAATCAACAGGAATTGCATTATCAATATTAATGAGATACGGGATATTCTGAACTATTCGTCGAGCAGATTGAAAATTAAATTGAAAAGTGACAAACCCATTTATGATATTATTGTAAGCAAAGATAAAGTTCGTGAATTTAAAAAATGGATCGATAAATAAAAATGAATAAAAACCAGTAGCTTACATCGCATATCTTGATAAAAAAACAGGTTGTCGGCCCAGAAGCCGACAACCTGTTTTGGATATCTGCAGACAGAGTTTACAGAAGCGCGTCGATTTTTTGTGCCAGAACGGTTTTGGGCACGGCGCCCACCTGTTTGTCGACCTGTTTTCCACCTTTGAAAAACAGGACCGTGGGAATATTCCGTATGCCCAGTTTGGAGGGAACTCCCGGGTTGCTGTCGACATCCATCTTGGTAAACAGGGCCTTCCCTTCGTATTCCACCGATAATTCTTCCACAATGGGCGCGATCATCCGGCAGGGGCCGCACCATTCGGCCCAGAAATCGACCAGTACCGGGATTTCGGACTGGAGGACCACTTCATCAAAATTCGCATCATTCACTTCTATCGCCATAATCGTATTTTTTAAATTTTTAATTTTTCTCTTGATGAAGCAAATTTAATTGATTTTGAATTTTATTTCTCCCCTGTTTTTTAAATAATCCAGAAAATTATCGTCGGGGTCGATGCGGATGCTTCGGGAAAAGAGATGGACACCGGATTGGTTTTCGGGATCCAAAATCCAGAATTCGAGGTGTGTTTGCCCTTTGTGGTATTCGCATAATTTATAAAATTCGCCTACAAATGCATCGTTGATGGTAGACAGGGGAATTTCGAGCCGGATGGATCGAACCCGGTTTTTTCGCACTTCCTGGAGCAGTTCGATGTGGGTGATTTTGAATTCGAGCATTTCCGGCCCGTTGTCGTTTCGTTGGAACCGGGGGGCCACTTTCCCTTTCACCATTACGAAAATCCCTTTCTGGCAATATTTGGAGAATTCGATGTAGTCGTTGCCGAAGAAATACACTTTTAACGATCCGTCGTAATCGGTGAGGGTAAGGCTGGCAAAACGGTTACCCTTTTTGTTCATGCCTTCATAGGCTTCGGTCACCATTCCGGCCAGAACCAGTTCTTTCCCTTTAAAGCCGGCCAGGTCGGCATCGATCTGGGCCAAAGAAACGTCCTTGGTACAAAAAGTTTCCATTTCGAGTTGAAAATCGTCGAGCGGGTGCGCGGTCAGGTACATCCCGATCAGGTTTTTCTCGTGCTCCAGTTTCATAATGCTGGGCCATTCGTCGCCGGGAACGGGTTTGGGTTTTTGGATGGCAATTTGCTGGGCATCGCCAAAAAGCGATTGCTGCGCCATATTGCGCTCATTTTGGATCAGGTTTCCATACCGGATGAGGTTTTCGATAAACGTGAGTTCGTTTTTATCGGGGATGAAAAACTGGGCGCGGGTGCAGGGGGCAATGGAATCGAAGCCGCCGCTGTAGGCAAGCGCTTCCCAGGTTTTTTTATTCACCGACTGGAGATTTACCCTTTCGGCAAAGTCCCAGATATCGGCGAAATCTCCTCCCCGTTTCCGCTCTTTCACAATGTCGTTCACGGCATTTTCCCCCACACCCTTTACGCCGGCCATGCCAAAACGGATCTCGCCCTTTTTGTTGACGGTGAATTTATGGTACGACTCGTTCACATCGGGGCTGAGAACCTTAATGTTCAGATGGTGGCATTCGTCCATGAAGGTCGAAATCCGGTCGATGTTCGAAAGGTTTCGGCTGAGAACGGCAGCCATGAATTCGGCGGGGAAATGGGCCTTCAGGTAGCCGGTTTGATAGGCAATGTAGGCATAGCAAACCGAATGGGATTTGTTGAAGGCATATTGGGCAAACGCTTCCCAGTCACGCCAGATTTTTTCGACGAGTTCTTTGGGGCTTTCTTTCTTTCCTGCACACCCTTCCATGAATTTTTCGTTGCCCAGGCAGCCCGTCAGAAATTGTTCCTTCAGTTTGTCCATCAGTTTGCGGTTTTTCTTCCCCATGGCTTTCCGGAGGGTATCGGACTGGCCCCGGGTGAAACCGCCCAGCGCGCGCGACAGAAGCATCACCTGTTCCTGGAACACGGTAATCCCGAAGGTGTCGTTCAGGTAGGCTTCCATCATGGGATGGTCGTAATGGATTTGTTCTTCGCCGTGTTTGCGTTTCACGTAGTTGGGGATGTATTCCATTGGGCCGGGACGGTAGAGTGCATTCATGGCCACCAGGTCCTCGAAGCGGTTGGGCTGAAGCAAACGGAGCCATTTTTTCATCCCGGGCGATTCGAACTGAAAAATAGCGGTGGTGTCGCCCCGGCTGAACAGTTCGTAGGTGGGTTCATCGTCGAGCGGAACAGAATCGATATCGATGGTCAGCCCCTTCGACAACTGGATGTTCTCGAGGCATTCCTTAATGATGGAAAGGGTTTTCAGTCCCAGAAAGTCCATTTTCAGAAGGCCGATATCTTCGACAAAGCGCCCGTCGTATTGGGTCGACAGGAGTGCTTCGTCCTTGGTGGGCATGAGGGGGATGTGTTCCGAAAGCGCTTCCCGCCCGATGATGATTCCGCAAGCGTGTACACCGGTTTGCCGTACCGAGCCCTCAAGGGCTTCGGCAAAGCGGATCGTATCGGCGATAAGGGGGTTGTGGGAATGCTTTTCTGTTTCGAGTTCGGGATTTTCGATGAAGGCTTTCTGAAGGGTGATTTTCGGGGTGTCGGGAACCATTTTGGCCAGTCGGTCGGCCTCGGGGAGCGGCAGCTGCAACACCCGCGCCACATCGCGTATGGCCAGTTTGGCCGCCATGGTGCCAAAAGTACAAATATGGGCAACCCGGTCCTTTCCGTACTTTTCGGTTACCCAGTCGAGTACCTGTTGCCGGCCGTCGTCGTCGAAGTCGATATCGATATCGGGCATTGAAATACGTTCGGGATTGAGAAACCGTTCGAACAGGAGGTCGAACTGAACGGGATCGACATTGGTGATACCCACACTGTATGCCACTACAGAACCGGCGGCCGAACCCCGGCCCGGCCCGACAATAACGCCCATATTCCGGGCTGCCCCGATGAAATCCTGCACAATCAGAAAGTAACCCGGGAAACCCATCTGTTTGATGGTCTCCAATTCAAATTCGATCCGTTCCCTGAGTTCATCGTCGAGTGTTCCGTAGCGTTTTTCTGCGCCCTGGTAAACGAGGAAAGAAAGGTAGTCGGACTCGAACTTGATCCGGAGTACTTTTTCGTACCCGCCCATGATTTCGTAACGCTCGAATTCTTTTTTCAGGTCGTCTTCGGAATATTTTCCCCGAAACGTTTCCATTGTGCCAAAGTCCCCGGGGATCGGGAATTCGGGCATGATGGGTTGCGAATCGAGTTCGTAAACTTCTACTTTATCGGCGATTTCCTGGGTATTTTCGAGGGCTTCGGGCTGGTCGGCAAACAACTCGTTCATTTCCTCCACCGATTTAAACCACTCCTGTTTGGTGTATTTCATCCGGTTTTCGTCGTCGAGGTTTTTGCCGGTATTGAGGCAGATCAGGATATCGTGGGCATCGGCATCTTCACGGTTGGTGAAGTGCACATCGTTGGCCGCGATCAGTTTTACGTTCATTTTTTTCGAGAGCGCCACCAGGGCCTCGTTCACGATAACCTGGTTGTTGTACACTTCTTCGCGCTCACGGGGCGATTCGGCCGGGTGCCGTTGCAACTCCAGGTAAAAATCATCGCCAAAAACCCGTTGGAACCAGCGGATCGATTCTTCGGCGCCTCTCAGGTCGCCGGCCAATATCTTCTGGGGGATTTCGCCTCCCAGGCAGGCGGTGGAAGCGATCAGGCCTTCGTGGTATTGTTCGAGCAGGGCATGGTCGATCCGGGGTTTGTAGTAAAAGCCATCGGTGTTCGCGATGGATATCAGTTTTAGCAGGTTTTTGTATCCGGTATCGTTTTTGGCCAGCAAGATGAGGTGGTAGCCCGCACGGTCTTCTTTGGCCGATTTGTTTTCGATTCCCCGGGCCGCCACATAGGTTTCGCAGCCCAAAATGGGTTTGATGGAGAACCACTCACTGCGCGGGAAGGCCGGGTCGCCATAATGCTCCGATTTACATCCGTTCCAAAACTCTTTGATGCCAAACATAACGCCATGGTCGGTCAGGGCCAGGGCCTTCATGCCCTGGGCTTTGGCTTTGCCAATCAGCGCCGAGATATCGGCCTGGCCGTCGAGTACGGAATACTGGGAATGAACATGCAAATGGACAAAGGGCTTCATAGCGGATTATTCTGATTATTATTGTTTTTTGTTTCGGCTCCTTAAGGACTGCCGATGTTTTAAAAGTACGGATTATCCTTAGCCCAGCGAAACAATGTTCATAAAAAACCGGAACATCCGTCGGCAAAGACCCGACGGGTTTCATCCAAATGCAACAGCAGAAGCGGGAAAAAAGTTTTGAACAGCCGGAGTTTGCGGGTAGAAGAAAAAAAAAAATTTCAATCCGATTTGGAAAAAGGAATGAGAGAATGAGGGAATGAGGGAATGAGAGAATTATGGGGAGTGTAAGGATTCCTCCTTGTGCCTCCTTTATGACAGTTTTCGATTATTTGAAAATTTGACAGTTTGACGATTTGATAATGGGATCGATTTGGCGACGACAACACGATCTCCAGACATCTTCTGCTTTCCTCACCAGGATGGTTGGAACGACACCGTATTCGGGGTAATCTCCCCCGCGAGCGCCAACGGTGCGTGATCATCAGCCTATGGTGCAGCCATAGGTCGAACGTACGAAAAGAACGAAAAGCGCCAACGGCGCGCAATAAAATCCCTTCATACACTCTGCCATCGCCGCACCATGCCCATAAAATTGATTAATAACAACTTATGACACCTTTTTATCATGGGCTTGTAACCGTTGTTTATTCGTAGGGATTCACCCAGGTAACGACATGCTCCTCGTTTACCGATACGCATTGCAGGTCGAAGGCCGATGCAACCGGTTCGAATAAATAGGCAAAAAGAACCACCTGAAATTGGTCGCCGTCCCGGGGCTGCTTATCATAGGCCCAGCCCGATGAATACGGTGTAATGGTGAAGGCGCTCAGTTCGGGTCCATAGAGCGCTGATTGAAAAACGAGGGTTCCTTCTTCTTTCAGGGCAATTTTGTAGGCGCAGTCGTTGCTCACTTTTTCCCAGGTCAGGTTTATTTCCTGATCGGTTGAATCGAAGACGACGGTTTTGATTACCGGCGGGGCAAGGAGAGCCGTATCGAGCACATCGGTCGAAACATGGCTTTCGTTGTTGTCGAACACGGCATGGAATTCGAAGGTTCCGCTTTCGGGCGGGGTTGGCGAGAACAAGCCGGAGTCGAGCTTATTGGCATAGGTGTAGCGGTATTGGAGCGAGTCGAGGGTTATTTCTTCGGAGTTATTGGCCCGGTTCACGCGTACCTCTTTCATCGGGGACCACGAGTAGGCATACAAACTGAGAAAATAGACCACGGAGTCGTTCACTTCGGTAACGTAAACAAAGGCATCGCCATAGGCAGTCATGGGCTCTTCTTCTTTTTCGCAGGCAGCCAGAGCAAGCAGAAGTGCAAAAAGGAGGCCGGCCATGAGGCGTGAATCATTTCTTTTCATTTTTATTCAATTGAATTGGATCGGTCGTTAAAAATAATTATTCTGTTTTTTTAGATAAAAAGGTCAAAAAAAGGTTGCGCGAAACCTTTCTCCAAAGTTAAAAAAGATTGGATACCATTTGAAAAATAAAATATTGTTGTACTTTTGCGCACTCAAAAATTGTTGAATTAAAAATAAATCAGTATGCCAGTTAAAATTCGATTGGCCCGTCATGGCCGAAAGAGAAATGCTTACTACTACATTGTAGTAGCCGATAGCAGGGCGCCACGGGATGGTAGATTTATCGAAAGGATTGGTTCGTATAACCCGATTACAAATCCTGCTACCATCGAACTGGACTTTGATAAAGCGTTATCATGGCTCAACAAGGGCGCCCAACCCACCGAAACGGCAAAAGCTATTTTGTCGCACAACGGGGTTTTGTTAAAGAAACACCTGCTCGAAGGCGTAAATAAAGGCGCATTCGACGAAGCTGAGGCAGAACGCCGCTTTGCCGCATGGAAGAAGGATAAAGATGCCAAAATCCAGGCGAAAGCCGACAAATTGGCGAAAGATGCCGATACCGAATTGTCGCAACGCTTAAAGGCTGAAACAAAGGTTAAGGAAGCCCGCGCCGCCGAACTGGCGAAAAGGAATTCCGACCTGGCCGCCGAAGCCGCCCGCCAGAAAGCCGAAGCCGAACAGCCCGAAGCTGCTGCCGAACCCGTAACGGAAGAAGCGCCTGCTGCTGCAAGCGTAGAAGCGCCCGAAGCCACCGTAGTGGAAGAAGCGCCTGCCGCCGAAGAAAAGAAAGAAGAAGCGGCCGAATAATTCCGATCGAACGATTGAAAAATCCGATAGAAAGCGTCTCCGGTAAGGGGGCGCTTTTTTTCTACGATCAAAGAACCACCATCCGTATCACCCCGCTCTTCCGGTTTTGCACAATGTACGTTCAAGGCGCTGGTGCGGATTTGTACCTAAAATCCGCAGGTATTTATTTGTCCGCGAATTACACGAATTCTATTCATCCATGAGGGTGAATCCAAATCCTTGAAATTCTTAAAATCCGTGGATCCAAAATTATATTTGCGGATTTAAGGTTGTAATCCGCTCCTTTCAGCCATTGGATTTGCAATCCAAACATACGAAACAAACTCAATATTCACCAACCCTTTCTCTTCTGGATAATCACGTGCTGAACTGCACAAATAATCAACCGGGTTTGCGACTGTTTCTGCCCTAACGGGATTGTTATGAATCGAAGATCGGCGGTAGTCAATGTAGTCCATCTTTTCTTCCAAAAATGCGGTGTTGTGTATTTCTTTGGCTTCGTTGCCATCCTGCCAAACCTTGAAATTCTTGATCTTCTTGTTGTTTTTACCGGCATAGCAAAACAGATTGAGCAGTCATTCACGGCGGCTCTCAGGAATCTCATTTCTAGCATCTATAATCGCTTTGCTTGTGTACTTCTTGAAATCGCGTAGTATATCAGATAAGCTATCTTCATCTGTAGCACGTGCAATAATGT
>Ga0116164_10002794_pt1 | contig 12278 bp, 11 predicted proteins | sample AD_UKC109_MetaG_FD_89888 | JGI IMG/M metagenome (GOLD analysis project Ga0116164, IMG submission 89888) | Active sludge microbial communities of municipal wastewater-treating anaerobic digesters from Hong Kong - AD_UKC109_MetaG | ecosystem: Engineered > Bioreactor > Anaerobic > Digestate... | reverse complement strand
TAAGAAAGCGCTTCATTTGTTCCTTGCAATTGGCGGTGCGGTAGCGCTATGGATAAGCTATTCTCGGAGTGCGGCGCTGGGCTTTGCAATCGGACTCATCACGATGGTAGTGCTTCGGTATCGCAATCATCCGGTGCGGTGGCGGCAGTATATTACGGCAGGACTTGTCATTGGAATGCTCGCATTTGCTGGGTACTCGCTTCGTGATACGGTATTTTTCAAGAACATCATCCTCCACGACAACCCCACCACGGGTGCTGCGTATACCTCCGATCAAGGTCATAGCGATTCGCTGAAAGAGGGTATCGCAAAGATGTTGCAGCAGCCATTTGGAGCGGGTATCGGTAGCACCGGGTCGGCATCGATCGGCTCTCAACGCCCGTTGGTAATCGAGAACCAATATCTCATGGTAGCGCACGAAGTAGGTTGGTTGGGGTTGGCAATATTTGTGTGGTTGTGGGGCCTTGTACTTTGGCGACTATGGCGGGTTAAGCAAGACTGGTTAGCTACGACGGTACTGGCGAGCGGTGTAGGACTGGCGGCAATTGCATGTACATGGCCTGTGCTGGTCGATGACCCAGTGTCCATGATTTGGTGGGGACTCGCGGCAGTCGCCCTAACGGTGCAAAAAGAATCGAAAGGAAAAAAGCATGGAACAACGACCCACAAAAAAGCAGCGTGAGCTCCTGAGTTTTATTGACGGATTTATCAAGGGCAACGGCTATGGGCCGAGCTATCGGGAAATCATGCGTGCGCTGGACTACAAAAGTGTGTCAACGGTCGCAACTCATGTCAATGGGTTGATCGCGCGCGGTTGGTTGGCAAAAAAAGACAATTCGGCGCGCACACTCGAGGTTGTAGGCGAGACGTCGCCGTCGGGTGCTGCTGCGGCATCATCATCGACCGAGCAGGAGATTCGCCGCAAAATTGAAGAACTGCGCGGCCAGAACAATGACGAACATGCGGCAGCAATTGCGGCGTTGCTCACGACGCTTGACCTCTTGGGGTATGGGCCACGAGACGATACTGCTCTTGCTTAGGCAAGGTATAATAGAACTATGCGAAAAGTGAAAACGTCTCTTGCGCGAGTCGTGCGCCGACTGAAATCGTGGTCGCGGCGTGACTGGTTGCTGCATGTTGGCGCGCCAGTTATCGGACTTATCATTTTCTTCCAACTATGCTATCCAGCCGACCGAATGTTGCCGTTTACTCGTGTGGACGGCGTCTCAGTGGCTGGCATGACACGTACCGCCGCTGCACAGTTACTCAACCAGGCGTACGATACTCATTCGATTGCGATTTACATGGGTGATGACAAAAAACCAGTGACATCGCCAACGCTTAAATCTGCTGGGATAAAAGTCGACAACACACCACGCATAGAGCGCATGAATTACCCCTGGTATATGCGGCTGATTCCGACGTCATTGCTATGGGCTGGTCTCAAGACATCACCAGTCCCAGCTCCGGCATTTGGCGACAATTTTGACGCCTATGTCGAGGCCACGATCATGCAGAAGTGTCGTGAAGATCCGGTCAATGCCAGTCTCAAAGCAGCGGAAGATCAACTTGTCGTCGTGCCGTCAAAACGCGGCGGTCAGTGTGAGAAAAAAGATGTAGTTGCTAGTATGAAAAAAGTTGCGCCAGTGGCAGACCGCGAGACGTCGATTCGCGTGGCACGAAAAGCAATTGCTCCGGCTGTCGATGACGATCAGGCAGCGGCCAAAGCCGAGGAGCTAAACGAGCGCCTGAAAGACGGGATTGGTGTCACCGTCAACGACACCGTGAAGGTTGCGCCCGCCAAAGATGCTCTGTCGTGGCTTGATATCACAGTAAAAGATGACCAACTCGTCGCCACAGTAAGCCTAGAGCGTGCAGCGACGTGGCTCGATGCAACGGTAGCGCCGGCTGTGGTGGTGAAGCCTGGTACATAGTACATTACGACCAAAGACTTTACTGAGACATCGCGCCAAGACGGTGCTGCCGGACAAGCGCTCGATATTGCAGGAACTGTTGCCCGCATACAAGAGGTGGTTGATGGTGTGCTGGCGCGTGCTGCAGTCGTCACGAAAGCCGTGCCGCCACTCGAGCAATATACCCGAACTTATAGCGCAAGTGATGCAGGGCTAACTGCGCTAATGACCAACTATGCCAAAGATCATCCGGGGACATTTGGCATTTCGATGGTCGAGCTCGATGGCAAAAAACGCCGCGCAGAGTATAACGGCACCAAGCAATTCGTAACAGCGAGCACCTACAAATTGTTTGTGGCATATAGTTTGATGAAACAAATTGACGCCGGAAAGCGGGATTGGGATTCGAGTGCTGCATGTTTCAACAAAATGATTAGCCAGAGCGACAATGCCTGCGCGGAAAGTTTTCTCACAAGCCTTGGACTTACGAATGTGACAAAAGATATCAATGCAATCGGGTTGAAAGATTCTAACTTTACGAAATCAGGTGGTCCGTATACGACGGCCAACGACCTCGTGCTGCTTACGGGTATGATAGCGACGGGCCAAAACTTTTCATCAGCCAACCAGCAGCGGTTGATTGCCGCGATGAAAGGCAATGTCTATCGTAATGGCATTCCAGCGGGTGCGAGCGGCACAGTTGCTGACAAGGTCGGTTTTATGGGCGGGTTGCTGCACGATGCGGCAATTGTCTACGGGCCAAACGGCACGTACGTGCTCGCCATCATGACCGACGGCAGCAGCTGGGCGACAATCGCTGACTTGACTCGTCAGCTCGATACACTTCATGCTCAGTAGGCATGGCGAACCATCCGTCGTGACCATGTGATTGTGTAAATTTGACATAGAGACATCGGCCCCTGCACCAGAGTGTTTACACCTTAGAGCGAGTGAGGTAAAATAAACGATGTATCTATCACCAGATGATAGACGTACCTTACATTTTATTCCGGCATAGCTCAGTGGTAGAGCGGATCGCTGTTAACGATTAGGTCGCTGGTTCGAGCCCAGCTGCCGGAGCCATGAATTAGATTCAGCACAAAAAGCCATCGTTTCGAATGGCTTTTTGTATTTCCACCTCAGTAAATCTCCATCAAGTTCTAAGTTCGAGACTATTAGGTTTAAGATGCTACGCTTTTGTTCATGATTAGCCTTTTTAAATAGGTTTTGGGCGTTATGAGACAGTCTTAACAGACGAGAAACCGTTCCATAATACTCATCATTAGCGAGTTCGAGACTTTCTCTCTGTTCCTGTTTGAGCTTGATCTTTACGTTGAATTCTTCGAACTTCCGGGAGTAGAAGTCTTCGGATATCTTGTTATCCAAGTAGTCCTCGTATACCTTCTCCTTGCGTAGCTGGTATTTCTTAATCTCAGCTTCAATTGCAGTCATATCACTCAGGTATCGTTGCTTCTTTTCTTCATGAGATTTGCGCAGCACTTCACTCACTTGAATATAGGCCTGCTTAGGGATAGTAATGGCTTTGAGAATATTCATTACTTGAGCGGTTATCTTGTCTTCATTTACGTAGGTAACGTAGTGATCATTTCTCTTGCTGGTGCAGTGACCGTATATGTACTTTTGCTTCTTAGTTTCAAATGTAATCCCACAACCACACTCGGCACACTTAATAAGTCCACGATAGGGAAAAGGTAAACCACCCCACCTGTGTGGCTTTACTTTGTAGCCTTCGCGTATAGACTTAGCTTGTTCGAATAACGAGTATGGGATAAGTGGTTCGTATTTATGAGGATATATGTCTCCTTTTACGCGCATCTCGCCATAATAGAAAGGATTCTTGAGCAGAATGTCGATCCTGCTGCTGCCCGCACGGATGCCATACTCGTCACGCCACTTCTTAGCGATCACAAGTAGGGAATAATTGCCGCTCGCGTACATCTCGAACGTCTTTCGGATGAGGGTGGCGGTTGCTGGATCAGGTTCGACCCATTTCTTGCCATCCTTGACCGTATTTAAATAGCCTATGGGTGCTTTGCCGCACCATTCGCCATCACGCCACTTTTGTTGATTACGACGCTTTACGTTGTCACTGATAGAGTCTGAATAGTACTGAGCGGTAGATACTCCCATATTGAGCATAAAATGCTCCTGGGCAGATGATGTCTTGCTGATGTAGAGACTATCAGACGGGAAGTGAATCTCAATTTTACCAGCCCTACATAGATTGTTTAGCAGACTGACTTCATTTGAGTTTGAATTGCGTGTATAGCGGTCAATTTTATCGAAGACGAGAATCGACATTTCTGGTTGGGAAACAATTTTATCAATTACGTTTTGAAAACTAGCTCGGTTGCCTTTGTAGGCACTTTCTTTGATCTCGAATAATTCGAACTCAAGCTCTTTACGAGCGGCATAATCCTTGAGCCGGTATATTTGACCCGGAAGGGCATCGGATTGTTCATCTGTAGATACTCGTGCGATCAGGTATGCTTTCATTTGTGCTCCTACTTAAAATGGACGGTTGTGGCATCCCAGATCAGTAATTCCAAAGAATTCTTTTCTGGCACAACCGCCCATTAAGAGCAGAAATTAAAAACTCTTTGGACATATTACTGTTTCTGGGATGCTCTTACATTATAAGTCCTTCTGGTTAGCGGAATCAATCTCTATCAAAATTTGAAAGAAGCTGACTAATTTTTGTAATTCATCGGCTGTCATACTTCCGATTCCTCGACTCGGCTATTATCAACTCGTCTTTGATTAACTTGGAAAGCATTCTGCCTTGATACTTGGCATCGCTGACTTTGCCTTCAAGTTCTCGAACTCTCCTAATCCCTAATACCCAGATTGCTTTGCAGTAAAATTTGAAATAATCCTTACCGCCACCGTATTTTGAGTTTAATTCGTGAGCGTATTCATCCACCTCATGGTAATTCATCCGTCTTTTAGCGGAATGATTCTTAATGTCATTGTCATTGACACTAGAAGCAGATGCTTCGGATTCACTGTCATACGTCATAGATGAATAGTATTCCAAGAAAAAAACTCCAAAAAGAGGAGTTTGATTTTCGAATATTTCGATCTGTAGATTAGCTAAATATGAAAAACAATCAGTTCATTGTTTGTTTTTCAAACTTCGATTAGAAGGTAGATTTTTTCCATTCCGTACTTAGACTTTAATCGCAGAGGAATAGATTTTCTTCTCATGGCTGTATTAATAGCTTCCATTCCTGCTTTAAGACCGTCTATTTTTATTCCAGTGGCTGTCGTGACGACTTCTGGGTCCAACAGCTTACCTGAGTCCTTATTGCTGCTAAGACTCCCCTTGATTCTCTTACCCCAAAAATAATCCATAATGATCTTTGCATTCTCCTCTTGGAAGAGATGTTCTTTATCGCCGTGCTTAACGAGGTTATTTTTATATGTTATTGAGAGATCACGGGATGGTAAAATCTGATACAGTTTCAAAGGACTTTGATTGGTGATAATCTTTTCGAGTTCCTCAACAGCAGCAAGAAATTTAGTTGCAAGAGACGATGTTTTTTCATTTGGATCATAACCCTTAGATTTGATTTCGAACCTTTTCAGATTCAGCTGGTGCTTCTTAAAAGTTATTTGGAGTTTATCCCACCATTCGTTATGGCCAGGGAAGTACCAATTGTGAACTGCAAACTCGTTGAATGACTTAGTTTGATTGAAGCCAAGTTCATCAGGTCGCTTGATTCGTTTCTGCCGAACATGCAAATTGTAATCTTTTATCAGGTCTTGACCCTCGGCAAAGAGAATCTCCAGATCACGAATGATCTTGCTTTCAGATACGGTCATTAAAGACCTTTTAGTAATTCGCCTAAGTCTACCTTGAGAACTTTGGATAGTCGCCACATGGTATGGACACTCGGAGAGTGCTGGCCATTTTCAATATGACCTACGTATGTTCGATAATATCCTGCTTTTTCAGATAGCTGCTCTTGACTAATCCCTTTTTCAGTGCGAATCTTTCTTAGACGTTTACCAACGTAACCGGCAAATTCCTGCTTTTCAGCGCTTTTCTCCTTAGCGGAAATGTCGTTTAGGTTAGCTTTCATATGTATCTATTACATCGCTTCCACCAACTCTAGACCACGCACTAGAATTGGTGATATTCTTAAAGTATGTTTTTTAAGAAAAGTAGAAATTTATCTGAAGATGAAATCGAGAACCTAATAGGGGTCGTTCTTAACTACAGAAATAAATTCATGAATATCGGTGATGTTGCGGCAACAAACATTTACACCGGTGGGCAGATAATGCAGTTATCAGAGGATCAAAATCGATTATCACTTGAGTTCGATACTGTAGTAGTTTCATGTTTAGTCTATGTAATGAAAGCTTACTACTCCGTACCCGACAGTGTTATAAAAAGATCAATCAAAGAAATTTTTGATAACACAGAAATATCGGAAAAAGAGAAGCGTTTATATTTAGCTAGGTTTAATGACTATGATCTCAATTCTTTAAGGAGTATATCTGAAAAGTTTTATTCTAACCTGCCTCATGTAGATCTTTCTGATTCGTGGCGGACAAGTGCAGTGAGTAGTTTTGAAGACCAGCTTAAAATGCTGGAGTCGGCACTTATTAGATTCATCAAAGACGAATCTAGAGCGGCATCAAAGAATTCTTAATAGGCCCGTAGGTTTGTCCGACTAACAGGGGTATAATACTGGCAGGAGTTCTAGTATTAAGTAAAAATGGCGGCAACGAATTTAACTAAAGAGGAGCGTAGAAACGCAACTACAAGCTGGAGTGGCTATCTCTATCAGGGAAAGGTTGGTATTCTTGTTGCGTTAAAGTCCATCGCTAGTCAAGCGCCTGGCGCAAATCTTGATGATTTAAGGCTAGAGTACGAACATCACGAAGACTTTTGTCTGGTTAATGGTGAAATGATTTTATCAATGCACCAAGTTAAAGCTAAGGCAGGGGCAGACAATCATAGAATGTCTACCTATTCTGCTGCAATTAAAGATTTTGATGGGGCGCAGTCACCCGAAGATCAAAGGTTTCTACATGTTCTTGTAGACATACCTGATTGGAGCATGGAGTCGGACAAAAACCCTAATAATGTTCAGCTCTTTGAGTACAGAGACAATAATAAGTTTTGCAGCTTGCTTGATGACAGTGTCAGGCAGGAATGTATCAAATATATTCAAGTGATCCAACCGGGACGTTCTGATTCAGAAGCGGACGTTATATATTCGAGCTTATTGGCTATGCTTACAGATAAGGTTGGAAGTTGCCATGCGAAGAATGATCGTAGTCATCCTGTAATAGCATTTCGTGAAATTATAGATTGCGTAAGAGATTCTGTTATTGACGAGATCAAGTTTGAGGCTGAGGTCGTCAAGCTTAGAGAGCTAATGCTGCGAACGCTAAATGAAGCTGATCAAGACTTCGAAATAGCAAAACTCGACAAAGGATTAAATTGGGACCAGGCAATAAATGTTGTTGAGGGCCTATGTCAATTAGGTGATCAAGAACTACTTATTGCATTATCAAAGCTACATCCCGATGATTCAACTTTTTTCGACTCAAAGCATTTAAAATCTGATGGCTTCAAAAATGTATTCATAGAGATTCTGCGGAACATAGCGGACTTCGATCTCTTTAATAACGGCTATATAAAAAATGGTGAAAACTATTTTCTAACTAACATATCGGATATAGCTAGAAATGCACCTGGAGTTGCAAGAAGGATTCTGGAAAATACCAACAACAGTAAGTTGCATTTTGAGGGAAAACACATTGTCACAAGGGAGCTCGAGGGTAGATTCAGTGATTTTGTTGGTGCGACTAAGGCTTCAGAGAGTAGAAATATTTTGCAGCCTGAGAATATGAAATTTATGAAAGTTGATACAGCATTGCATAACTTAGCGCAGGAAGAGGTTTAATAGCTATATGGATCTTGTAAAGAGAATTCTTGAAGAATACGGATATAAAAAGATAGAGTCAGTTGATGAAGTTTCTTTTTACGCTCGGGAGAACGAGGACTATTTTATCGTTGCAAACTACCAAAGAGAGGATCTAATTAACTACGTCGATAGCGAAGTTACTAAAAAATCTTATGACCTCATAACGAAATACAAAGATACATACCAAGACTTATCAAAAAATACTTCACTGTTTGTTTGTGTCCAGGTTGAAGACTTTGGTACGTTCATTAATCAGCAGCGGAATGAGATATATTCAGTTGAGGAGGACCCTTATATTTTCAGAAAGTATGTAATTTTATATACCCAAGCCTCGCACGAAAGTCTAATTAGTAAAACCACTACTGAGATTTTGACGAGCGCCCAAAATATAGATGAATTTAATACTTATGAAAACACACTGACGCGCTATTCTAACTCTGACTATTTCTTGGCATTGCAGCTTCTTATAAAAATACCATTTTTAGAACTTTCAAAGGATTCGATTGAGCTAAAGGATATTAGTACTAGGCTTGAAGGAGTATTGAGTTCTAGCCAGCATTTCATTGCAAGTGAGGTAGGTGACCACGCTTTAGAGGACATCGAAAGCGTTCACGAGGAGGCTATCTCATTGAATAGTCAGACGGAGTTTGACGAGTGGTTGGATAAAACGGTCAGTGACTTAGAGAGGGTTGGATAATGAGGATATTAAAACTCTATCTCGATAACTTTAAGGGTGTTGCCGCGCCAGCTATTATAGACTTTGAGAAAGACATTAGTATTTTAAAAGGGCCTAATGGGTTTGGCAAGACGACCATCTTTGATGCAATAGAGCTATGTATAACTGGTGAAATTTATCGCACATCTGTCTTTAAAAATGTTACTGAAGATAGGCAAGATTACACCGACGCATTCTACCGAAATCGAAAAAACAAGGATACTATTCTTAATCTTCTTGTCGAGGGATATGACGGCAAAAAATTCACCATAGTAAAAGTACTTCCCGCTAGTAGTACTGGTAGGCCGGATGAACAGCAAAACACAACACGTTATAAGGCCGCCGAATGGAGAATACTCGACACCTATTTGGTTGGTGAAGATGAATTTGCGCAAACCATGCTCAATCTTTCGGATAAACGTACTCAGCAAGAAGTGGAAGCTGCACTAGTTGGGCCAGATGGAGGTAGTCTAACTGACTTGTATCGCCTCTTTGCGTATTTACAGCAGGCGGAGAATACGTTTTATTTAAAAAAGACCGAAAAGAACAGGAAAGCTGAATTAGATCATTTATTTGGAACAGACTTAGAAGCTAATGTAGTTAAGAAACTCAACGATCGCCTGATCTTACTCAATAGGCTTGAGGGTAGCTTGCGTAGCAAAACAACTAACCTAGGTAACGTTAAAGATGATAATCAAGATGCAAAATACGTAAAATTACTAGATCTTGATAATGAAAAGTTTGACTCTCCGCATCCATACGATGGAACTGATATCGATCAGATAGATGAAAAGCACTTAGGGTTTAGGGATCGTGTAGTAGAAATAGAAAAATTCTTAATTAGCTTTGATCCGGAAGTATATAAGAAAAATAAAACTAGAGATAGTATTTTTCAGCTGGCAAAAACAGATCTCTTTCTTGACTATACTGTTTTAAGAGAACTACTAGAAGAAACTACGTACAGAAAACTATTAAACCTCACAAATCTCAAGAAGTATATTAACTCCGACAACTTTCTTAAGTACTTTGTCCTGCAGAACTTTATAAACCCTGAAACAATGGCGGACTATGAAACAAATACAAAGTTTTATAGACAATATCTCGAATATCGTAAGGGCGAATATAGGCCAACGACAGTTGAGGCAAGATTAAAAGAGATTGTATCGTGGGATGAAGGCATTGAAATTGAAGAGCGACAAGCAGCTAATTCTTATTTGGACGAGCTAGATAAATCAACAACCAGTCTTAACGATACTCAAGTTGCGATAAGTGATTTAATTGAAGTACGAGAAGATCTATCTAGTGCGTTTGAAAAAATGCCAGCATCCCATCACGAGGATGAGTCGTGTGAATGTCCACTATGTGGTTTCGATTGGAAAAATATCTCTCAATTGACGGTAGCGATTGATGAAAAAACGCAAAAATTGAATAAGTATCTTGAAGGTGCGTCAAAGAACTTAAATACTTTTAAAAAGAAAATCGAAGAAGAATTTTTAAATGACTTTGAGAAGAAGATTGATCGATATCTTGAGGATACATCTAGTAGGTATAACTTCCTTCAATTACTGAAGCGGATACTGCAAGCGTCTGAAGGCTATGAATTTGAGTCTCATTCTGTACTTTTAAAAGAGATAGTCAAAGAAGCTGAGGGACTAATCTGGCAAGTTGTTAAGACCAATGAAGCTCTCGTCTTAGATAGTAAAAAACTGGCTGATCTCGCAAGACAAAGCGTCCTAATTGACGAAAAAGTCTTTGAAAGAGTGTCCGCATTGAAAGGCTATAAGTATGACGATTCGATTAGCCTTTTAGAGAGCCAAAATATTAAACTTGAGAATCCATGGCATCTCAATACTCTTAATAGTGAGGACAGCTTGAATAGTCAAATCGGTGAGGTTAGAGCCATGTTAGTGGATAAGGCTCAATCAATCGAAATCAATGTAGAGAAGCTTGGTGGAAATTTGACGTATATGTACAAGGACTACTTTCAGGAAGATTCAGAAAAGCTATTGGCAGCACGAAAAAAAATTAAACTCAAGCTAGCCTACCTAGAGGCAGAATATCAGAACAATCGCCGCGCGGCTTACAGGGTCTTAACGAATCGACATAAAAAAATCGAGAAAATCAGAGATCTTACAAAAGAAACGAAACAGAAGTATGAGGGGGTATTAAAAACATATAAAAGGGAAATGATTGAAAAGATCCAATTACCTTTCTATATCTATACTGCTAAGATTTTACAGAACTACCAACAAGGCATGGGTGTATTTATCGCCTCACCGGGCAGCAATTCCGATGCAATTAGATTTATCACGGAGTCGGAATCGAACCACGACATCGTGCATCATCTTAGTTCGGGTCAGCTAGCTGTAGTCTCTATAGCGTTTACTCTAGCAATCAACAGGGTGTATGGAAACACCTCACTGGGCATTCTGTCTATCGATGACCCAGTATATGAACTAGATACACTTAACGTACACTCATTTGTTGAGTTGCTGAGACGTTCTTTTATGGATAATTATCAGATTATCCTCTCAACTCATGACGACGACAGTGCACTTTATATGAAGTATAGATTTGAAAAGATTGAACAGGAGAAAGTTGCCCTTATTGACGTACAGAAGACTTTCTTTAATACGGCGGAGTCACCTAGTTAGCCTGATAGTGTTATTGAGATGAAAGAAATATGACCAATCAAAAAAATCTTGAATTAGCTAAGAAAAAAATACACGATGTGCGATCGAACGAAGCTTTATTTGTTAATTTGAAAGTTACGTTTAACTGGCGGCCTAATGAAGGTGATAGTACTGACTTTGAATCATTTCCGCCAAAAGAATCGATAAAAGCCGCAGCAATGGATTTGCGTCATTTTTTAGCTCCTGGCTCATTAATCAATATGGGCACATTAGTAAAATATCTTAGAGAACAGCCGGATACTGATATTGAAAAGCTAGACAAGTTTTATAGAATTTGGCGAGAGTACGCTGGACTACGTTCGTCAAAAACGGCAGCAATGGGACATGCTTTAAATATGGATGGTGAGGATCTAACTTTGAAGATGCAGATCGATTTATGGATGAATGGAGAACTATTCCACCTGGATGATCAAAAGATCGACAAGCTGGAGAGAATGACATTTAGCTCGTTCCGTGATCAGTCCTGGATGATTTTTGTAAACGCGCTACAGCATTTAAGTGGATTACTCATCTATTTTGATCGTAATTTCTTAATTAAGAATAAATAGTGGTATATTTATCAAAAATTTTGCGTGAGCACTAAGTATAGAGAATAAAAAAGTAAAAGGGAAGGTAGGGTAGTCTTCTTGCGGGCCTAATTTAGAGAGGGGGGAGTAAGCTCGCAAGCGTAGAGACGGAGCAAGTCCTGGAGATATCTACCTCTGTTGTCTGTTCAAAATTGTTGCGAAGATCATCCACTAACGTGAGCCAAGCTAAAGTAGATGAAGTCAGAACTGTGAAAGTGGTTCTGACTTTTTCATATCTCAAGAAAGAATTGAAACCAGCTAACATTGACAAAACATAAGTATTTTGCTATAATATAATTGCTTATTTAAATAATTCCCAGACAATGCAACAGATAGTTGAAAAGCAACCAGATATTCATGAATTACAAATCACAAGATTACATGAGGCGATGGTTCAAGCCGAGCATGTAACAGTTGAGTTTGGG
>Ga0116164_10002791_pt1 | contig 12285 bp, 10 predicted proteins | sample AD_UKC109_MetaG_FD_89888 | JGI IMG/M metagenome (GOLD analysis project Ga0116164, IMG submission 89888) | Active sludge microbial communities of municipal wastewater-treating anaerobic digesters from Hong Kong - AD_UKC109_MetaG | ecosystem: Engineered > Bioreactor > Anaerobic > Digestate... | reverse complement strand
TTTTTCTCTGATCATTTTCACCGTCTCGGTGAAGATTACTCCACTCTGTGTCGGTTTTCCCTCTTTATCTCTGACGTGAAGATGAACGATTCTTGCACCCGCATCAAAACACCTTCTGGCTTCATCGGAGAGTTCTTCCGGTGTCGTCGGCAGATAAGGGTTATCTTCCTTCATGACCTCTGCACCGCAGATTGCGGCTGTGATGATTAGTTTATCAAATTTTGCCATGTTATCAGGCTTCCTTTTTGATTCTCTGTTTGTCTTTTGGAACGACACATGTGCCACTTGCTTTACAGACGAGTACCGGTTCTTTGAGTACGTTGCAGGCACTGTCCTGTTCAGGAAGTCTTGCATTTTCTACGACTTTCCAGGCTTCAAATTTCATCTTTCTGGAGGTATTCCCCTCTTTGTAAATCCAGCCCTTTGCCTCTATATAATCGCCTGCGTATACAGGTGCCATGAATTCCACTTCATCGTAGGCCTTGAAGAGTCCCTCATCACCATCGTTGATGATGAGAAGTTCTGTTGCCACATCTCCGAAAAGCTGAAGCATCTTCGCTCCATCTACGAGTTCTCCCGCGTAATGTGCATCGTGTAAGCTCATTCTTAATCTGATCATCGTTTCTACCATTTTCATTCCCCCCGTGTTTTTTCCATTTTTATTTTTCTTTCACCACTTAGAAGAAGAGACTCTTTTGATAAGGATAACCTGCTTACTTGAATAACCACAACTAATCTTATCGATTATTCCTTCCATGCCACCTCCGATGATTCCTTCAAGGGGTGATTTTTGCCCTTTCAGATATATCTTATCATATTTAACAAAAAGGCGGAATCATCAGATCCCGCCTTTTTGTTAAGTTTATCTGTCTTCGAAAAATTCGTATTCTTTTCCGGCTATGATGACGGTATCGCCTTCCATAATCCCGTTTCGTTTGAGCCAGGTGTTCATCTTACTGTTTTTAAGTATTCGCATGAACCGTTCCTGCCCATCATAGTTGTTCATATTGATTCTCTGAAGCAGCATCTCCACCTGTTCACCGCCGACTTCAAACACACCCTCCTCGGGTTGTGTAATCTCCAGTCTGATTCTTTCGGGAATCGGAAAATCAACCGGTTTGACCCTCGGAAGTTTTGTGATTTCATCATCGACGAACATGATCTCTTCTTTCGCTTCTTCTTCCGCCTCAGCTGCTTTTTCGGCTTGTCTTCTCTCCTGAACGGTTTTGTACAGGTAATCGACCAGTTCTTTTGTCCCCCTGCCGGTTACCGAGGAAATGACGAAGACCTTCTTGCCCATCGCTTCAAATTTCTGCTTCGTGTCTTCTATAACTTCCTCTATAGAAGCATCCGCCTTTGAAAGGGCGATTATTTCGTCTTTCTTCGACAGTTCTTCACTGTACTTGTGCAGTTCATTCCTGATCTTGTGGTAATCTTCAAGCGGATCCGGTCTTTCAGTCATGGAACAGTCGACAAGATGAACGAGCATAGCGGTTCTTTCAACATGCCTCAGGAAGTAAAATCCGAGTCCCGCTCCTTCATGAGCCCCTTCTATAATCCCGGGAATATCCGCAACGAGGAATGAACCCTTACCGTGATAGTCGACAACACCGAGGTTGGGAGACAATGTCGTAAAGGGATAATCCGCAATCTTGGGTTTGGCGTTGCTGATAACGGAGATCAGGGTGGATTTCCCGACACTCGGATACCCGAGCAGTCCGACATCGGCTATCATCTTAAGCTCCATGAGGAGTTTTCTTTCTTCTCCGACGACACCGTTTTCACTCATTCGCGGTGCCCTGATACTTGAGGTGGTAAATCTTGCATTTCCCCTGCCGCCTCTTCCGCCGCGCACGATACAGACGATCTTGTTCTTTTTATCCAAGTCGGCAAGAACTTCATCCGTGTCATCATCTTTCACAACCGTTCCAATCGGCACATCCAGCACGACGGCTTCTCCATCGGCACCGTGCTCGTTGGAACTCCTCCCGTTTTCTCCATCGGGCGCAAAGACATGCTGATTGTATCTGTATTCCAGCAGCGAATTGACCCGGTCTGTGGCCCGTATAAACACATGCGCTCCATTTCCGCCGTCTCCGCCGTCCGGACCGCCTTTTGGTACATATTTCTCCCGTCTGAATGTGGACGCGCCGTTTCCTCCTTTTCCACCTCTGACGATAATTTTAACTCTGTCAATAATCTTTGGTTCTTTCAATTTACACCTCTAATCTTACTTTTCAAGTTCCTCTCGTTTGTCTTCAAACCCTTTTCTCCCCATGAGCGCATAGGTATAGATCTTTCCGTCTTCAACTCCCGGCTGGTCAAACGGATTAATCTTCATCATGTATCCGAGAAGGGCCGTAGCGAATTCATAGACAAAGATGAATTCTCCAACATTCTCTTCATTTATCTCAGGGAATTCCACCGTCATATTAGGTCTTCCATGATTTTTAACCGCATAGGCTGTTGCTTTCTGTTCTGCATTTATAAGCTCGTTGAGCGTCTTGTCTCCAAGATAGGTGAGCGCATCGATATCCGTATGGAGTGCAGGAATCTTTACCGTGTTGTTGAAGTTGTCAACTTTAAGGAATGTGATCACTTTGTCATCGGGACCATCGTTGTAAAGCTGGACCTGTGAATGCTGATCGGTTGGCCCGATCGCCTTGATCGGCGTCAGTCCATAATGGATCTTTTCACCGTCAGTCGTCAGTTCCTTCCCAAGACTTTCTGCCCAGAGCTGTCTGTACCAGTCCGCCCAGAGATACAACGCATTGGAATAGGCAAACATGATATTGATCTTCATTCCCTTATCTCCAAAGAGCAGATGATGAACGGCGATTAACGCACCTGGATTCTCTTCCATCTCCGTATGCATTACCATTTCTCTTCCTTTTTTTGCCCCTTCGATAAGCATGTTGATATCAATACCCGCAGCTGCTGCAGAAATCAGACCGACAGGAGTCAAAACACTGAACCTCCCACCGACGGAAGGGGGGATGACGAACTTTTTGATCCCATCCTGTTCGATGATCTTATTGAGAACACCTTTTTCAGGATCGGTTGTAAATACGAAATGATCCTTCGGATCGAGTCCTCTCTTCACGATTTCATTCCTGATGATGAGATAATTTGACATGGCCTCTGCCGTCGTTCCCGATTTTGAAATGACGTTGAACATCGTCTTTTCTATATCGATGACTTCCCTGTTTGATGCAATAAAATCAGGGTCGACATTATCCCAGACATCGATTGTAGGCAGGCCTTTTCGCTGTTCATTGCTCATTCGGTTCCAGTTGATCGGTTTGAGGGATTTCTGAAGTGCAATGTTTCCAAGCGCAGAACCACCGATGCCAAGTACGACAAAATGTTCATATTTACCTCTGAAATCTTCTTCTATCCATTCAAGAATATCCGTCGTGTAATCCGTGTCGTCAAGGAGTCCGATAAACCCCGGCATATCGGCCTTGAGTCTTTTCATAGCCTCTTCATACCTTGTGTTTAATCCCTTTACTTCTTCAACGGTATTTCCCGATGTACAGCTGTCAGAATAAAGATTGGAAAAATCATATCTAAGCATTTTTTACCACTCCCGATTAATATTTAATAAGCGCATCAACACTCTCGCCAGCGAGTTTTTCCCTTCCATTCAGAAATTCCAGTTCAGCGAGGAAGAGCACCTTTTTAACTTCTCCACCCATCTCTTTTACCATGTCAACAACGGCTTCAACCGTGCCGCCGGTAGCAAGGATATCATCAACGATGATAAGGCGATCCCCTTTTTCAAAGGCATCCTTGTGAATTTCCAAACCTGCCGAACCGTATTCCAAGTCATAGTCTTTTCTGTAAGTTGACGCAGGCAGCTTTCCGGGCTTTCTGACCGGAATCATTCCCTTACCCATTCTTGCGGCGAGTGCCGTTGCAAACATGAAACCTCTCGCCTCAACACCGATCACATAATCAAAATCAACACCTTTTAAGGCGTTTTCCATCTGCTTTAGCGTTTCATCAAGAGCTTCCGGGCTTTTGAGAAGCGGCGTGATGTCTTTAAAGAGGATCCCTGGCTTTGGAAAACCCTCAATATCTCTTATATAGTCGCTTAAATTCATTCAAATCTCCCCTTTTTTTATTTATTAAAATTATACCATAGTGACTTTATCTTTACCTGTCTTTTTTGATATATACAACGCACTGTCTGCAGCAGATACCAGTGTGGACGAAAACCTTCCATCCTCCGGGAAGGTGGAAACCCCACAACTGAGCGTAACGGACAACCCGTCAATCTTTGTACTCCTGATTTCTTTCAGAAGCTTGTTTGCATATTCAACCGCCTTCAGTTTGGCCGTATCCGGCAGCAAGATGGCAAATTCTTCTCCACCGTACCTCGCAACAACAGAATTCTGCGGAACATTGTGCCTTATAATTCTTGCGACGCTGATCAATACATTATCACCGGTCAAATGACCGTATTTATCGTTAAATGTCTTAAAATCGTCTATATCCATCATGAGGAAAGACAATGGTTTGACAAAATCACTTCTCTTGATCAATTCATCCGCTCTTTCATAAAAATAGGTATGATTGCACAATTTGGTCATTCGATCAATCTGTGTCGTTTCAACGATCTCTTTGTATTTCACCGAAGTCTCCAGCATTCTGCCTATCTGTTCGGTAAAGATTCTTGCGATCTCTGCATCTTCTTCACTCGGACGTTTTCCATTAACCGGAGAATCAAGGGAAATATAGCCGATGATCATTCCTTCTGAATTTAACAGGGGAACGAGAAAAAGGTCATCATCCCGCCAGGATTCATCATCTTTTCCCTTATATTTTTTCCCTTCAGTGTCAGACTCATTACTGATTTTTTTGAAGACACCGCTCTCAGCAGGGACAAAATATGTACCCGCAAAATCAAATTGGCTGTCAAACACGGTATTAAAAACATCCAGTGTAATTTCCTCACTTTGAAGTCTGTCGAATTCATCCTGATCAATCCCATAATGCCCTATTCTTTCAATTCGCTTATCATCCCGATGGATAACTGAAATCAAAGCCTCTTTATAACCCAGTAGTTCGGTAAGCAACTTGGTAGCCTTCTGAAGAATCACACCCGAATCCTCTGTTGAACGAACCAGTTTTAACCCGGACAAAATTCCTTTCAGTGCCTTCTGAAAATGCTGCAGCTTCTCCCTTTCGTTGTTTACCCTCGAAGAGGCGTTGAGAATCCTGGTGATCAGAACAAATACGATCAGAAACAACGGATAAATATAATAGAGCAAAAAGATATTCCGATACCCACTTAACTGCAGATCATGTATCACCTGAGTAAGCGGGGTGAGAATTATCACCGGAAAATATTCCATGGCAAAACAGGCCAGACTCTTCTGCACACCGAGAAAAGGCTTAAGCAGAAAAAGCGGAAAATAAAATCCCATGAGAATCTGATTGACAACGAGAGCAAGGAACAGATACAGTAATATCCGAGCATAAAAGGGATAAACCTGATACATGATCTGGGCAGGGATCGTATACATAAGAAAATTTATCGAAAAACGTGAGATAATTTTCCAGAATTCAAATCCCTTTACCGTTGCCAAAGAGTTGTTTATCCTGAACACACTGATACCGGCGATGAGAAACGCTGCCGTATAGGGTCCATACCATAACGTGATGACTACAGCTGCAAGTACGGAAGAAACTGCGTTAAATCCCTTATAACTGATCTGAACATTTTCTACGATAAAGGTAAAAATAATGATGCAAAGAAAGATAAACAAGCTGCTGTATGCATTATTAATCTCTGCAAGAATCCTCTGCCCGATATTAAAATAGAAATATATGAATCCCGATAAAGCGACCAGCATTAATGAATATAAATACCTGCTGCTGTTGGAGTTCTCACCGTGTTTCGTTAAAATCAACCCCTGATCGCTATAAATGTAATATATCCGATATAAGACATGAAGAACAGGGCCCCTTCAACACGAGTTACTTTGTTTCGTTTCAACGTTGCAAAAAGTAGTGCCACTGTCAGCAATGTCATCACCAGAATATCCACCCAGTAAAGGTTGACGGATACGCTGATTGGGTTTACCAGTGATGAAACCCCGAGAATCAGTCCGATATTGAATATATTTGATCCGACAATATTTCCTATTGCCAAATCACTCTGACCTTTCAAAGCCGCAGAGAGTGAAGTAACGAGTTCCGGGAGTGAAGTTCCTATGGCGACCATGGAAAGTCCAACAAGCGCTTCACTGATCCCAAGGCTCAATGCGATTTTTGTTGCCGCATTAACCGTCACATCGGCCCCGAAGACAACCATCACAAGTCCAACGATCGTAAGAATGAGATTTTTTATCCTTTCTTTTTTCACCTTCTGCTGATCAGGTATTATATCTTTTTCAGAAATCTTCGATGTCATTCGGTCGTTCTTGGCCATAACCAGTGTATATTCCATGAAGATGATCAGGAATATGATCAGAACAATACCATCAAACCGGTCAAGTCCGTATGCGGGTCCCCTGAGCAGCATGGCAAACACGGCAAGACTCAGAAGGATACAAAAAGGAAGTTCCTTTCTGACGGTCGATCTGCTGACTGACAGTGGAGCAAGCATAGAAGTAAATCCTATGACAAGTGCAATGTTGGCGATATTACTGCCTATCGCATTTGAAATGGCAATAGAACCCGATCCTTTGATAGCAGCGGACATGCTGACGGCAAGCTCCGGGGCACTCGTTCCGAATGCCACGACCGTCAAACCGATAAAGAGAGGCGATACGCCAAAACTTTTTGCCAGACCACCGGCACCATCGACGAGCCAGTCTGCACCTTTAACAAGAAGTGCAATTCCAACGACGAGTAAAACAATCTGTAAAACCATTTTTTAAACAACTCCCTTTTTTGCTTCTCCTTTTCTGACAAACAGGATGCAGATGAGTGCACATAAAAATGCCAGAACAGAAAATTTAATCATAGACGGATAGGACAGATAATCAATCACCGCTCCAACGAGAGGCGGTGCTACGATTGCAGCCAGCATTGAGAAGAAATAATACAGGCCGGTGTGTCCCCCGACTTTATCCTCACTGACCATATCCACCACCATAGGCAGCGAATTGATATTGATACAGGCCCATCCTATCCCACCAAAAACAAGAATCAATTGTATGATAGAAAATTCAGAGGTACGTGGAATCTTATAAATTTCATCAAGTACACAAATCCCCGAGGTCAACGACCCGATCGGGATCATACTGACCGCAAATAGACAGATGATCAATATGATAAGCCCCATCATGATCGTCTTCTTTCTGCCAAATTTATTTCCGATAAATCCGGCGGGAATCGCAAAGATCATGAACATAAGCGAAAACAGTCCGAGTGCAAAGGCCGCACTCCCGGCACTTACTTCAAGAAACTGAGTCCCGTAAATGGTGAAGAAGGTCTCAAGTGTTCCGAATCCACAAAACCAGAAAAAGATTGCCAGCAGGATAAACAGCTCACTTTTCTCCTTACCGGTAACGAGTTCCTTCAAAGATTTGAATAGAGACTTAAAAGCCGCCGCAAAATTGACCTTTTCGACCTTACCGTCGGTCTCAAGATGACTTTTTGGCTCCCGGACAAAGATAAGAACAAGGGCTGAACTGATCACGAGTGCAACCGCACCCGTCATGAAAGGCATGGTCGGATTCATATCGAACAGCATACCGCCGACAAAGAAAGCCAGCAGACTTCCAAAACCACCCATGAAATTGATGATCCCGTTGGCCTTACTTCTGTCTTTTGAAGGAACGATATCCGGCATCAGGGCGATAACAGGCGATCTGAAAACAGCCATGGCAAAATTCATCAGGATGATGATCCCTATCAGCCAGAAGAGTGTGTAATCTTTCATAAAGGGGATCAAAAAGAAAAACAAAGCCCCAAGAGGCGCACCAATCAGGATAAACGGCTTTCGCTTCCCGATCTTCGTTCTCGTGTTATCACTTAAAAATCCGATATACGGCTGCAGAATAACGGCAAGAATATTATCAAAGGTCATGATGAACCCAATCATCATAGAACTCATAGCAAACCCTTTTAAGAAGATCGGTACAAAAGCATTATAGAGAGACCATATAAGACTGACTCCAAAAAAACCAAAACCAAGTACAAAAATCTGCGGATAGTTCATCCCTTTCCCTTTTTTGAGATTACTCATTATCATCCTTCTCCCCTTCAGTTTTCAGTTAATAAGAATAAGCACAGTTCCTTTACAGCTTCACGTTCTTCGATGTTCCCTTCATTTTGTTCGTTGATTTCAAGCAGAATATTCAATTCTGCCTCCGTCGGTTCTATCCACAAAACATTCAAAATGGTAATCAACAAATCCTTGAGGCTATTGAACTTCAGTTGTTCACTCCCCAGTTCCTCGACATCCCTGAAGATATTCCGGTCGATTTCGACCATCTCTCTTGCGAGTGTCCAGTCCAAATCCGTCAGTTCATCCACCAGTCTGTCCTTTATGGTATCAAATGAAAAGGTCTCCGTTCCCATCTCTTCCGACAGAATACCGATGATTCGTGAAAGGACGATCCAATCGGCAGAATTACAGATTTTTGATGCAAACAGAGTGAGAGCTCTGCTGAGTGTGATGTCATAGGCCCTGTAAGCCCTGACCATTTCTATAACAAGCGGAATCAGTTCCAGGTTGAGTTGACCGGAAAAATCGGTCTTTGGATTCTGCCCTTTTGAACACATTTCGAATCTTTCCTTCAAATCTTCATCTATCTCCTCAAAAGTGTCCAGTACCCATAAGGAAAAATTTGACAGCGAAAATATACCGACTTCAGACTGTTTTTCATGCCTGATGATATCCTGATACTCTTCGACGGGGAGCGATGAGTCTGCAGATTTGATCGCTTCAAGCATCTGCATGGCCTTATCCAGCTCACCGTTAAGTGCCAGGGACTGTGCAAGATGCCATTTAAGGATGACCGGACTCATATCTGCCATTCCCTTCTCTTTGACATCCTTGTCATCGGCATATTTTAAAGCAGCCTCATACTGTTTGACCGACTCTTCAAAAAAGCCGAAATTCTTATACAGAATCCCGAGTTCATTGTATGCCGATACCGCTTTTCTGTCTATTCTGACACAATTCTTAAGGTGTTCAATGGCCTTCATCGGCCTTTTTAAGCGGGTATATGTGAATGCGATGTTATAATTGAGTTCAAAATTCTCCTTTTCTTTTTTCAGACCTTTTTCAAAATAGACCCTCGCCATATCAAAATTCTGTTTTTTATTATACAGCACCCCGATTCGGATATACGGCGGAATAAAATTCGGTGCCAGCTCGATGGCCTTTTTATAGAAGGTTACCGCATTACTGTAGTCGGATATCCTGTGAAAGATATCCCCACAGGCTACATAAGCGGGAACAAACCTGGCATCCCTTTCCAATGTCTCCGTGAATTCTTCCAGGGCACCGTCTATATCATCCATCTCCATCAGCAGCTGACCAATCTCAAAGGTCAACAGCGGACTCGAGAGATTCTGTGCTGCCGCCACTCTGAGCTCATTCTCCGCTTCCCCGTATTCACCAAATTTTTTAAACAGCAGACCGTTATAAAAATGATACAGATAATCCTCTTTACCATAAAGCAGTGATTCATTCAACAGTTTAACCGCTTCATCGATATGGTTATCCTTTAACTCCTTCTTGAATTTCTCAAAAACAAAATATCTCAGATATGAGGCGTAATACGCATCCTTTTTAGCCTTCCACTGCGCTCTCAACCCTCTCAGAATGATTTCAAGCGGAATATTGTTCTCCTCCTGAATAATCGGAAGGTCTTCGGCAAGTACCGGCAATTTCAACGGGAGGTTCTGTTGTTTCGCCACTTCAGGATTAAGCGGCAGGTATACGATGGCATAGTTCATCTTTTCTCCTTACAATTAACATAACATATGGGCGGAACAATTCCCGCCCTTATAAGTATTGATTTCTCATTTCACCGGATTGATTTATGGCGAATCAGATCACAGTTCCGCCATCACTCAGCGTTTTTAAATTTATCCAGAAACTCCTCAACACTGAGCGTTGTCATGATAACATGACCGCTGTCCATCATGATGAAAGACTGCGTCTCATATCCGTAGGTCAGGTTCAGGATCATCTGTTCCTTATCGGCAACGGATTTGAACTTTCTGATAATGTTGTTTCCCGGCGAAAAGATCCCCTGTATTCTGTTTTTGACAATATAAGTCTTGAAGCCTATTTCTATAAGCTCTCCACCCTTCAAAGTTCTACACTCCTTAAATACTTTGCGGCATCTTCCGGCGGTGTCGGATTGATATAGAACCCTGATCCCCATTCAAAGCCCGCCACTTTTGTAAGTCTCGGTACGATCTCAAGATGCCAGTGATAAAAGTCTTTCCCATCACCTGTCGCCGGTGCCGTATGCAGCATGAAATTATAAGGCGGGTTGTCAAGCGCCTTGTAAATTCTCAGAAGCGAATTTTTCAGGATATGGGCAAAACCCTGTACTTCCTTCTCTTTGATCTTGCCAAAATCATGATTGTGTTCTTTCGGCAGTATCCAGGTTTCAAATGGAAATCTTGAAGCATACGGATTTATGGCGATAAAATCATCCGTCTCTTCAACGATTCTCGTACTTTCCATCCTCTCCTGATAGATGATATCGCAGAAGATACATCTTTCCTTGAATTTATACCTCATTCTTGAGCCATCCAGTTCCTCCTGCACACGCTTCGGAACGATAGGCATTCCTATGATCTGAGAATGCGCATGGGCAAGTGAAGCCCCGGCATCTTTCTTGTGATTCTTGAAGATAAGGACATACCTGATGTCCTCGTCGCTGGCAATCGCATTGTATCTTGCCTTATAGGCCCAGATGATCTCCTCTACCTGTTTTTCCTCGAGTGTTGCGATTGTGGCATTATGATCCGGGGTCTCTATGATGATCTCGTGATGACCAAAACCCGTTACCGCATCGTACATCCCATGACCGTATCGTTCAAGTTTGATATCCTTCTGAAGTGCTGGAAACTTGTTCTCTACGGCTCTTATCCACCAGCCCGGGGTGTTCGGCTGCGTATCCGTCGGTCTGAAAGCGAGTATCTCCGGTGGTGTGGTATATTCATTCCCATAATCAAAAGGGCAGAAATTACTGTTTAACTCCTCAGTCTTTGCTGAAAAATCCATCGGTCTCTTGGCCCTTTCAGTTGCAATAATAACCCATCTATTAGAAACGGGGTCCCTTCTCAATTCTGGCATAGGTGAACCTCCTAAAAGTTTTCCTTCTTGTTGATTCCTTCTTCGTAAACATACAGATATTCTCTGGCCGATCTTTCCCAGGAAAAGTCGTCACTCATCGCATTCTGGATGATCTGGTTCCACTGTTCCCTGTCTTTGTAGGCATATAACGCCTTAAACATGGAATAAAGCAATTCACTTTCCCTGTATTCGCTGAAGCCAAAGCCATTTCCCTCTCCCGTCTCCGCATTATATTCGCGAACCGTATCAGCCAATCCACCGGTATAATGAACGATGGGAACGGTTCCCATTCTGAGACTGAACAACTGACCAAGTCCGCATGGTTCATACTTGGAAGGCATCAGGAACATATCACTGCCGACGTAGATATGATTGGCGAGGTCAATATCGAATTCTATATTGGCCGAGACCCTCTCTGGATATTTTTCCTGAAGGGCTTTCATCATCTCTTCATATTCCGGCTGCCCCGTACCGAGTAAAACCATCTGTGCCTCCTGCATGAAGACAAGGTTGGCAATCTTTGAGAAGATATCCAGACCCTTCTGCGAAACAAGCCTTGTGATGATCCCGATTACCGGAACATCCGATCTCTGAGGCAGTCCCACCCTTTTCTGGAGTTCTGCTTTCGAAATATACTTCCCGTTGAGATTATCCGCACTGAATTTATTTAAGGAAATCTCCCTGTTTTCAGGGCTGAAGACCTCATAATCAATCCCGTTGAGAATCCCGTACAGTGATTCACTCCTGATACTCAGCACACCTTCCAGATGCTCTCCAAATCTTGAAGTCTGGATTTCCTGCGCATACGTTGGGCTGACCGTCGTGATGATATCCGAGAAGAGGATGCCCCCCTTCATGAAGTTGATATCACCGTAAAATTCAAGTGCATCAACGTTGAAGAGGTAATGCGGCAGGCCGGCATAATTCAGCAGTCTGCTGTTTACCCTGCCCTGATACCCGAGATTGTGTATCGTGTAGACACTCAAAACGGAGTGGAACAGATT
>Ga0116164_10002790_pt1 | contig 12290 bp, 6 predicted proteins | sample AD_UKC109_MetaG_FD_89888 | JGI IMG/M metagenome (GOLD analysis project Ga0116164, IMG submission 89888) | Active sludge microbial communities of municipal wastewater-treating anaerobic digesters from Hong Kong - AD_UKC109_MetaG | ecosystem: Engineered > Bioreactor > Anaerobic > Digestate... | reverse complement strand
CGTGACAATGCTGCATTGTAAGTGTTTTGCCATCTTTCGGTGAAATTTCCTTCTTGTTTTTCCATCACCATTTGTAATGTTCCCCTCAATATGGCATCCATTTCTCCTGAACGGGCATCTGTTGGTTTTTGTTCTGATTTCATGAACATTTCTTCCGGAACCATTCCATATTTGTCCAATAGCGTTAATACATCGGGAGCGATCAGTTTTTCATCTATACGTACTGCTCCCTTGGAGTTAAAATAAGCATCAGCCTTAAGTTGATACGCAGCCCGGATAAAATGCATTTCGGAAAGATCGATTTCGGGCTTTCCGCTTTTTATCCATTCGGCTTCCAATAAGGCAATCCCAGCGTTGCTCCAACAAGATGCAGGTCGCTGTAAGTCTTTTGTAGGACTGGTTTTGATCTGTTTAATAGGGCTTAGATCATAAAACTTTTCCTGAGCCTGTGCCATTGATGCAAAGCTGAGCACCAAAAATATCGGAATGGCATAAATGATTAGTTTTCGCATAACTGAAGTATTAATGATTAATGATTTGACTTTTATTCGATTGACATTGTTCCTGCAAAAGTATAATTAAAAACAAATTTTCCTTCAATTATTGTGCAAACAATTTAAAACCTGTCCCGGATTGATGTTTTTTGAATTAGTTAAGATTGCCCTTTACAGGTCAGAAATTTTTTACAACGAAAAGTCAGAATAAAGTTTCAGACAGCATTTTTGTACTCCCGCTATTTAAAATCAATTTATATTGAGAGAAAAGTGAGCACTGTAAGAGAATTTTTTTCAATTTTGTTCTGTGAAATTTTAGGTAAAAATGATGCAGTTTTAATGCTGAAATTACACACCGTAAACTGATTACGTAAAACCTAAAACTGATTTTCAGACAGATGGTTTAAAAAGTGGATTAATTTTGTTTGATTTTATCACGGTCTGAAAGTGTTGATTAAAGGTAAGAATAATCATGCGGTTTAATTAAAAGCAGTATTTTAGTGCCACATTTTTTTTCCAACGATTTGCAAAAAAGAGTAAAAATTATACTAATCAAATTTTCATAACATGAAACGTAAACTTTTACAATTGAGCTTATTAACGATTGTTTTTGGGTTGACAGGGCTCATTGTTGCATCTGGCTATGTTGCTTCAGATCAGCCTGCATCATCAAAAAGTAAGAAGGGAAATGCCGGTGCTATGGAGTACCTTCATCAGATCAGAAGCAATCAGATAACTGGTGAAATTAATTCAAATGATGTATTAAAAGCCAGAGAGCAAGCCGAAAAAGATCATTTGAAATCAGGAAGTGTATTAGGGCTCGAATGGAATTTTGTTGGTCCGGATAACGCTCCAGGACGTGTCAGAGCAATGATTTTTGACAAACAGGATGCTACTGCAAAAACTATTATTGCTGCAGGAATAACTGGAGGCCTTTGGAAAACAACAAACCTGGGTGCTACCTGGAATAAAATTAATACAGCCAACCAGAATCTTTATGTTTCCTGTCTTGCTCAAACTGCTGACGGGACAATTTATGCCGGTACCGGTGAATATTTTTGTACTGAAGAGGAAACATATACCGGGGGTTTGGTTGGACAAGGTTTGTTTAAGTCAACCAATGGTGTGGATTTTTCGGTCATTAGCGGGACTGAACCACAGATAACCACCAATAACGACACCGTTGAATGGGCATACATAAACAAAATCGCTGTAGATAAAAATAGTGGGCGGGTCTATGTGGCTACAAATGCAGGTCTTTGGTATTCTAACGACGGAAACAACAACTGGGCAAAACTAAACAAGTATTACCTTGACACAATGACTTACAACGTGACCCTGTCTGTTGATTCAACTGTTATGTGTGACTCTTACGAAGTTGTCGGAAACAATATCATCATGCAAAATCCACAGTATAATCAGGCTCAGGTGGATACTACAAGTTACACCAAAGAAAACCAGGCTCCCTTAAGAACTGTTATGGAATTTGGAAAAATCAATTGTTCCGATGTTGAAATTGGTGCCGACGGAACTGTGGTTGCTACATTTGGAGATATGGTTTACATTGCTGATGGCAGTGATAACATGGTTTTCACGAATAAGTCGGGAACACCGGCAAACCCAGTTTTGATTACCCGCGAAGATCGTGACTTCACTACAACACTTATCGCTGTGGATACCATCGGAACATCTGCTTCCAGAACAATTACCTTCAATCAGATAACCGACTATGTGCCAGATCCGGCTCTGGGTCGTCCAAGCCCCCTGGCAAACAATCCGGGTAGAGCAAACGTGGCTTTTGCACCATCAGATGAAACCGGTAATATTATCTATGCAGTAAGTACGCAGGCAGGTTTTCTTTACAATGTTTACATTTCGGAAGATAAAGGTGAAACATGGGAAATCATATTGCCCGGCGGATCAACAACCCTGCGTCCGTTCAACGGAACTGCCTGTTTCAATAATACCTTCGTGGTTTTTCCGAATGATCCGTACAAAGTTTTACTCGGAGGATTGACCATGTGGTTAGGTCAAAGAATTGCCGGGACTTCAGGTTTCTTTGACTGGGGTCTGGGCCCTGTAACAGCTTATTTGCCTGTTGGTCATCATTTATATGAATTTCAACCTGGAACAAATAATAAGATTGCTGTAACAACCAACAATGGTATTTATTATGGAACTGTTGAAGCTGGCTCAAATGATTTTATCGGTATCAACCGAAATTTTGCCATTACTCAAAGCTATACTGTAGGCGTAGGCGGAATAAAAAGGAAATTCATTACCGGAGTACAGGGTGACGGCACCTGGTTCGTAAATGGATTGGGTAATACCACACAATATGGTTATCCAATTGATTTTGGCGACGGTGGCTCATGTGCCATCTCTGTAATTAACCCTGATGCATTTTTTTATAGCAACAGCACAGGAGTAATTCAGCGTTCTGATGATGAAGGCCAAAATACTTCCTTTAATTTTGCTGCACCTACATCTAACCTTTTCATCACACCAGTTGCTTTATGGGAAAGTTTTGAAAGTGAAAACTCACGTGATTCCATTACTTTTAAAGCTCTTCAAACTTATTATCAGGGAGATGTGTTGTTGTGCAGAAGTGATAACGCTGGCTTTGGACTTGATGCAGGCTATCCTTTCAATTATGTACTTGAACAGGATTCACTTGTTGCCGGTGATTCACTTCGGATTAAAGACATCATTCAATCAAAACTTTTTGTGGCAACACATAACGCTGTATATATGACTAAAGATGCCGTTAAATTCGATAAAGATACCGAATGGTGGCAAATTTCCACGGTTGCTACAGCCAATGGCTCTCCTTCCTGTATGGCCTATTCAAAAGACGCAGATCAACTTTACATAGGGACACAAACAGGAGTAATTATGAGAATTGCAAATATCGCATTTGCCTATGATTATGATCGGGCTGACGTAGCAAGCCCTTATTGTATCATCTCTACGGACATTATTCAAATCCCGGAATTCACAGGCAGATTCATTACTTCAATTTCAGTGGATCCAAACAATGAAAATCACCTGATTGTAACTCTTGGAAATTATGGAAATCAGGGATATGTTTACAGAACAACCAATGCCCTGGCTTCACCTGCGTCCGACATTGTTTTCACCGATATTACATCTAATTTGCCAAAAATGCCTGTTTACTCCTCTATGATTGAAATGAACAATTCCAGTATCGCATTAATCGGTACTGAATATGGCGTTTACACTACATCTGATCTGAGCAATCCCAGTCTGACCTGGACAGCAGAAAACAATGGTGTTGGAATGATACCCGTATTTCAGATTAAACAACAAATCATTTATAAGAATGAGATAGTTATTCCAAGCGAAGATCCTACCACTCCTCCACTTGTGTATCCAAAAGTTGACAATTGGGGTACAATTTACATCGCTACTTATGGAAGAGGAGTTTTTAGAGACGACACTTATGAAATAGTGGGAATCACTGATCCGAAAACATCTGGAAATAGTGTTTACAAAATGCTCTCGGTTTACCCAAATCCCGTAAACAACGAAATAACCTGTTCGTTTGAACTGTTTCATGGTGGGGATTTAACTTTAATGGTTTACAGCAGTGATGGCCGATTAATGAAAGAATACCATGCCGGCATGTTTGCAGCCGGGAAACATACCATCAGGCTCGATTGCTCTGATTTAATCAATGGAGTGTATATCGTGAAGGTTAAAACCGGAGAAGAATCTTTTACTTCTAAAATGATCGTACAGTAATTAACCAAATAACTAATGATAAAAAAGATAGTCATATGAAAAAATATTCTATAACCACAATGTTTCTTCTGGTTGCATTTTCTATGATGGCCCAAATAAAGGTGGTCCCTCCGGTTCTTGTGGCTCCAAACGATGCCGCTGTCAACCAGATGCCTGATGTTTTGCTCAACTGGGATGCTGTGATTGATGCAATGGCTTATGAGCTGCAGCTCAGCGAAGATGAAGGTTTCACCTCTGTTATTATGGATACCATTACCAGTCTTACTGCAGTAAATTCATCACTCCTCCATTTTAGTACAGAATACTTTTGGAGAGTTCGTACAAAATATGAAGGCAATATCAATTCAGACTGGTCTGAACCAAGATCATTTACCATATTTACAAAATTTGATCTTTTCAAACCTAATAATAATGCAAATGAACAGATGCCGGATGTTACACTCCAGTGGCGCGACAGGGTGGGGCAATTGGAAATTTCAGGAGTAGAGTTTTTTGAAATTCAGATTGATACCGTTGAAACATTTGATTCAGAGTTTATTATAAATATTACCGTCAATGGTGATGTGTTTGAAAAACCACTTGCCAATCTTTATTTCGGAACTACCTATTACTGGAGAGCACGGGCAGGTCATTCCGACGATGTATCAGGCTGGAGCGATGTAAGGACTTTTTCGACGCTTTCTCAAATCGAACTCAAAAAACCTAACAACAACAGTGTTGATAATGATTTAAATGTCAATTTGCGCTGGGATGACATTTCGGGATTAACCAAATATGAATACCAGGTTGATGACAATCCGGAGTTTTCATCCCCAGATGTTGAATTAACGGAAAACATTATTGAGCCTGCAAAAAATTTACTTTACGGCACCCAATATTTTTGGAGACTTAGAGGCCGTCACGAGTTGGACACAACGCAATGGTCCGAAGTTTGGAATTTTACTACCTATGTTGCACCAGTACTAACAGCGCCTGCAAACGGAGATACTGGTATCATACTGCGCCCTCAATTGCGTTGGAAACAGATTATGGGTTCTTCAAAATATGAAATTAATTACAGTAAAGATCAGACCACACTTGGCGAACATGTTTATTATAAAGATGCTTTTGATAATGAACTGCCATTACTCAATATCAACACAGATCTTGAACCTGAAACAGTTTATTACTGGCGGGTCAGGGCTATGAGTGCTTTGGATACAAGTGATTATAGTGAAGTATGGTCATTTACTACAATTCCTCCGGTTGGCATGGACGAGTATTTTACTGAAGCAGGTTTGGTTATTTATCCAAATCCTGCACAGGAAATAATCAGTGTTCAACTCAACAGTGAGAATCAGTCAGATTTAATTTTCACACTTTATGATTTGCTTGGACAGGCAGTGGTTTCAGAAAAACTAACCTTTGTGCCCGGGCAAAATCATTCTGACGTACTGTTAAACGATATCGCCAACGGAATCTATCTGCTTAAACTGGTGAAAGATAATAATGTATATACCAGTAAATTAGTTATCAGAAAATAATCTGCTCGTAAAAATAGACACCACAAAAAAAGCCGTTCTTTACCAGGAACGGCTTTTTTTTGTAGATAAAGATTTGTGAATCAGCAACCGAGCGTAGCAACCATCACAGCTTTAATCGTATGAAGGCGGTTTTCGGCCTGGTCGAATACAATTGAATGACCGGATTCGAAAACATCGTCGCTCACTTCCATTTCGGGAATGCCAAATTTTTGGAAAATTTCTTCACCAACTGAAGTTTCCCGATTATGGAAAGCAGGCAGGCAATGCATGAATTTCACCGATGGATTTCCTGTTTTTTTAACCATTTCCATATTAACCTGATATGGCTTCATCATGTTAATACGGCGATTCCATTCGTCTTCGGGTTCTCCCATTGATACCCAAACGTCTGTATAGAGGAAGTCAACGTTTTTAACTCCTTCATCAACGTTGGTTGTCAGCGTGATTTTTGCGCCTGTTTCTTTGGCAATTTCCCGGCAGGTTTCCACAAGTTCTGCTGAAGGAAGCAGCTCATTTGGAGCTACAGCTCTGAAATCCATGCCCATCTTGGCAGCTCCGACCATCAATGAATTACCCATGTTGTTGCGTGCATCACCCAGATATGCAAATGAAACCTGGTGCAATGGTTTGTCTGAATGTTCCTGCATGGTCAGGAAATCTGCAAGGATCTGGGTTGGATGAAATTCATTGGTAAGACCGTTCCATACGGGTACTCCTGCATACTTCCCCAACTCTTCAACGATTTCCTGCCCAAACCCACGATATTCAATCCCGTCATACATACGGCCCAATACTCTTGCTGTATCTTTCATCGATTCTTTTTTTCCCATTTGCGAACCTGAAGGTCCCAGATAGGTAATTTGTGCTCCCTGATCATAAGCTGCCACTTCAAAAGCGCAACGTGTACGGGTTGAATCTTTAGCGAAAAGAAGCACTATATTTTTGCCTTTGAGGCGCTGCTGCTCTGTACCTGAATATTTAGCCTTTTTTAGATCGGCCGACAGAGAGAGTAAGAACCTGATTTCTTGAGGGGTGAAATCCAATAACTTTAAAAAGTTTCTGTTTCTTAAGTTAAATGCCATAATTCAAATATTTAATATTGTGGTAAAATATTGTGTTTTTAATTGATCATGAATCGATAATAATTGATGGGTTTTGGTTTAAATCATTACGATTCTTGTGCCACCATCATCAATGCCAAGTTTTGTAGTTTTGGTAATGATCGCATCTTTTCCGCTATGTTCAACGAAATAAATTGCAGCACGGATTTTTGGGGCCATGCTTCCTTCAGCAAAATGCCCTTCATCGAGGTAGGTTTTGGCGTCGGCTATTGTTAAACGATCGAGTGCTTTTTCCTGCGGAGTATTAAAGTGCAGGCAGACTTTGGGTACGTCAGTTAGAATGAAAAATTTATCGGCATTGATTTGTGCTGCCAGCAGCGCTGAAGCAAGATCTTTGTCAATAACTGCATCAATACCCTGAAGCTTGTTTTCTTCAGCATAAAAAACCGGTATGCCTCCACCACCAACAGCAACGACAATTGTTCCTTCACGTGCAATTTTTTCAATAGATTTTTTATTGTTGATAACCAATGGTTTTGGTGAAGCTACTACTTTACGCCAACCTCGTCCACGCGGATCTTCGGCGAAAACAGCACCGGTTTCCAAAGAAATTTTATCGGCTTCTTCTTTTGAATAATATGGACCAATGGGTTTTGTCGGATTCTGAAATGCTTTATCGTCCTTGTTTACCAGTACCTGAGTTACAATCGTAATTATGTCCCTGTCAAGATCATTTTTCAGAAGTACGTTTTTAAGTTGTTGTTCAATTATGTACCCGATGAAACCCTGAGAATAAGCAACACAAATGTCGAGGGGCATTTCAGGCAGCCCATATAACTTATGCCCTGCTATATTGTTCAGCATCAGATTGCCTACCTGTGGCCCGTTACCATGGGTGATTACCAGATTGTAGTCTTTCTCTTTGATCAGGGTTACAAGTTTTTCACAGGTTTCAAAAGCATTTTTTTCCTGTTCGTCAATAGTACCAATTTGCCCTCCCTGCAGAAGAGCATTACCTCCAAATGCTACTACAGCTAATTTCCTCATCTTGTTTATTATGATTGGTAAAAATTTGCGCAAAAATAAGCAAATCCTCTTGATTTGATTGTGAGTTTGAATAAATAACACTGAAAAGATACCTGGTCAAGAAAGGTTTTTTTCTTGTGACTATGGGTCAAAAAACCAGGCAATTTTAAATCTAATTTGATTCTGTTCAATGATTATTGTTGCATGGAGTTTTTTTTAAAGGAGTATCAAAGTCTATTTCTAAGATTTTGGTTTTCAAAATGCACCCTTCTAGGGTTATGTTTTCTTTCTCCCGTTACCGGATGATCTGAATCCTGTCCTAAAGTGAATAATAGTTGAGGTTTCCGTAGTTGGGAGAAGAAATATTTTAAATCCCTGTGTTTTCCACTTGCATTGCGATCTGATTTCAGATTTTTCTGTTGATGTAAAAATTAATATCCTATTTTTGACCATCAATTATGCTATAGTTAATCCGGCCGGAATTATTTTGATGGATGGCTGCTTTGAATTGTCTTTGAGTCAGAGAAGGTGAATTATTAAACTTAAACATATTGTTCTGCAAAATTATGATTCCTTAATTTTGTCTTTAAAGCTGGGTTGATCGGATTTGTGGGTATTTTGTTAATGAAGGATTTTCAACCGGGGGTACTGATAAAGTAAAGCAGGTTTACACCCAACTGATAATTCTTTTGCAAGGAAATAATCCGGGACTTTTTGAAGCTCTGGCAAAGGTTTGAAAGGAAATCAGGATTTTGGCGCATAACATCAGGGCACTATAAAACAAAAAAAAGAATGAAAATAAAAACATTGTTCAGTTTTGTGATTACCCCGGCAATTTCTTTGATTCTGATCTTATTTTTTGACTTGGAACCCGGCAATAAAATGGTAACTGCAACACTTGCAGTTGCTTTTTTAATGGCTGTCTGGTGGGTTACTGAAGCTGTTCCGCTGGCCGTTACTTCATTATTGCCTGTTGCACTTTTCCCGTTGCTTGGAATTATGGATGGGAAGTCGGTGTCTGCATCCTATTTTAATGATGTTATTTTTCTTTTTATGGGGGGATTTATCATTGCTTTGGCCATGCAGCGCTGGAACCTTCACCGTCGCATTGCACTGAGCATCCTGGTCATGATTGGAACCAGTCCGGGCAGAATTCTTCTCGGATTTATGTCAGCAACTGCTTTTTTATCCATGTGGATTTCTAATACTGCCACTGCCATGATGATGATTCCAATTTTGCTTTCTGTGATTAATAAGCTGGACGAAACGGTAGATGAAAATGTTATCAACCGATATAGTATTGGTTTGTTGCTTGGTGTGGCTTATAGTGCCTCTATTGGTGGAATGGCCACACTCGTCGGCACACCACCGAACCTCTCTTTTGTCCGGATTTTTCAAATTTATTTTCCGGATGCTCCCGAAATTTCTTTTGCCCGTTGGTTTATGTTTGCCTTACCGATCACACTGGTTTTTTTTGGTTTTGCGTGGGTATTGCTCTATGTTATGTTCAGCCCTTCGAAACATAAATGGAGTAATGTGGATAAAAATTCACTTCGTTTGCAATTGCTTGAAATCGGGCCAATGTCGTATGAAGAAAAAGTGGTTTTTATCAATTTTATATCTGTGGCAATTTTATGGCTTTTCAGGGCTGATCTGAACTTTGGATGGTTCACCATCCCCGGATGGGCACAGATTTTTCCATTCAGCGAATATATCAACGATGGAACTGTAGCTATTTTTATTGCTGTTTTGCTTTTTGTTTTGCCTTCGAAAGCGGAAAATACACGCAGAATTATGAACTGGAAGACTGCAGAAAATATTCCCTGGCACATTATTCTTTTATTTGGTGGCGGCTTTGCTTTGGCTTCAGGATTTAAAGAATCAGGGCTTTCAACCTGGTTTGGAAGCCAGTTGGTGTGGGTGGCTGATTATCATGTGCTTTTGGTGATTTTTTTTATTTCTTTTATGATGACCTTTTTAACCGAATTAACGTCAAATACGGCAACTACGGAAATGATCCTGCCGATCCTTGCCGGTATAGCAATATCATCCGGTATTAATCCTTTATTACTGATGTTGCCCGCGACTTTATCCGGCTCAATGGCTTTTATGCTTCCTGTCGCTACTCCTCCAAATGCGATTATTTTCGCTACCAATCGTATCAAAGTCATCGAAATGGCGAGGGCAGGTATTTATCTGAATCTTGCAGGAGCGGCAATTATCACGGTAATGACTTACTTTCTTGCTACTTGGGTATTTGATATCAATCTGAATGAAATGCCGTTGTGGGCTGTAATGGCCAAGTAAGATTCATAAAGATATTATCAAAACATAAATTCTGCCGGATAATAGAAAGGTTGAAACATTCCGGGATTATGTCTTAATGGACATTTTTAATGATAAAAAGTTATGAAATTTCACCCGCTATTGGCTTTGCATATAATCAAAGCATTTGATTAAACGGATAGTTACATCCTCTTGAAACAGTATTTTCCGGTGTTTTGAAAAACCAAGGTTAGTATTCTGTAGTGAGATCTAATTTTTGTTTCAATGTGGCAACGACTGGATTTTTTTCGACGAAATGTTGATAGATTTCTTCCGGAGTATATGGTTTTGATTGCGCAGCAGCAGCATTTAACAACACTTTCAGACGTATGAAATTGTTACTGAGTTCATCTCGCAGATAAGAGATCAGTTCCCTTTTCAAAGAGTAAAGCTCTTTTTGCTGCAATGAGTTGCTGACTTCAAAGGTGATTTCAAAATCCTCGCTGATATCAGGTTTTGTTGAAATGAGGGTGCTGTATAGATTAGGATGGGATTCACTGATTTTTGCAGCAAAATCATTCCAGGCTTCATGAAGATGTTCCGGCTGGATCTTTCTGGCATTGAGAAATTCATCCGATTCAAAGTCAAAAGACTCTGTTTCATCAGTCTCCTGAGGTTCGTCCGTTTGAATTATTTCATCCTTTATTGAAATTGTGGATGGGATGAAGGCAGGCTTTTTTGGTTCATTGATATTTGCAGAAGTGGTTTTGCTTGGAGTTAAATTAGAGTTTATTCCTTTTGATGCCTGTGGTTTCGGTGGAATAGATGTGGGTTTTGAAGAGGGTGGGGGTAAAGTGGTTTTTTGTGTCGGGTTGTCAGTTTTTTTGGGGGGAGGTGTAACCAATTGTGTTTGCTTTGGATGTAAGGTGAGATAATTACTGATAGATGCAAGTTGCATCAGGGCAATTTCGATGTGTAATCGTTTATTGTTACTTAACCTGTATTCGAAATCAGTTTTCTGAATAATGTCCAGGGCTTTTATTAAAAACTCAGGGGACGTTTTTACAGCTTGTGTCAGATAACGTTCCCTTATTTTTTCACTTAACTCAAGCAATTCGACAGTTTTATTGTCAGTGCAGACCAACAGGTCGCGGAAGTGTGACGCAAGCCCCGAAATAAAATGTTGCCCGTCGAAACCGGATTCAATCACTTTGTTGAATGTGAGCAGACAGTCATAAATATTTCCATCAAGCAAAAAGTCTGTAATTTTGAAATAGTATTCGTAATCCAAAACGTTGAGATGCTCAACTACCAGCTTATACGTCAGTTCCCCTCCGGCAAAACTTACGAGCTGATCGAAAATTGAAAGGGCATCCCTAAGAGCTCCATCGGCTTTGGAGGCAATTACCGAAAGCGCCTCCGGCTCGGTTTTAATGCCTTCTTTTTCGGCAACAAAGCTAAGGTATCGGGTTATGTCACTTATGGTAATCCGCTTGAAATCATAAATCTGACAACGCGACAAAATGGTGGGTATAATTTTGTGTTTCTCCGTGGTTGCAAGGATGAACTTGGCATATTCGGGAGGTTCCTCCAGCGTTTTCAGAAATGCATTGAAAGCTTGTTGTGAAAGCATGTGCACCTCATCAATAATATAAACTTTGTAACGGACTTTCTGTGGCGGAATGCGCACCTGTTCAACCAGGAGACGAATGTCGTCCACTGAACTGTTGGAAGCTGCATCGAGCTCGAAAATATTGAACGAAGCACTTCTGTTGAACGAAAGGCATGATTCACAGGCATTGCAAGGCTCAATGTTGTCGCTCAGGTTCATGCAATTGATGGTTTTTGCAAAAATCCTCGCACAGGTCGTTTTTCCGACTCCTCTGGGACCTGTGAATAAAAAAGCCTGTGCCAGTTTATTGTTACGAATGGCATTTTTCAGGGTCGAAGTGATATGATCTTGCCCAACCATTGAATCAAAAGTGGCTGGTCTGTACTTTCGGGCAGAAACAATAAAGTTGTCCATTTTTAGTGGTTGAATTAAAGTTCAAAATTAGTCTTTTTTGTCTTACTTTATCCTTACATTGAAGGATAATCAATCACCAGTACCAATAGCTATTCAATCCTGCTTTTTTAAATATTCACTCCGGACAATT
>Ga0116164_10002786_pt1 | contig 12297 bp, 12 predicted proteins | sample AD_UKC109_MetaG_FD_89888 | JGI IMG/M metagenome (GOLD analysis project Ga0116164, IMG submission 89888) | Active sludge microbial communities of municipal wastewater-treating anaerobic digesters from Hong Kong - AD_UKC109_MetaG | ecosystem: Engineered > Bioreactor > Anaerobic > Digestate... | reverse complement strand
TTTTTCCACTGGAGATCCGATTCAATTCGGTTGCTGCTGCGCAAGGTGGCGGCGTCATCCTGATAGGAACCGCCCCGCACCGATCTGGGATGTAACGCTTTGGGCTTATACCACGGATCGGTTGCCTTATCGGCAAAAGTGGTGTAAGCATCGGCCTGATACTGATCCAGGGTCCACTCCGCGACATTTCCGTACATATCATAGAGTCCCCAGGGATTGGGCTGACGGGTTGCCACGGGGTGTAGTTTTTGATCGCTATTGGCTGAATACCAGGCATAGTCAGCCAGCATTTTTGCTTTCTTGCCAAAGAAATAAGGCGTATTGGTTCCTGCCCGGCAGGCATATTCCCACTCTGCTTCCGTAGGGAGCCGATAAAACTTCCCGGTACGCTCCGACAGCCATTTGCAGAATTGCAAGGCGGCAAACTGGGTCATCCCACTGGCCGGATAATTGGAGCCGCCCATGCCGTGGCTGGGATCTTCGTAAGGTGGACTGGGACGGACGATCCCTTCTGTTCTCGGGGTGCCATTGGCATCAACATCCTTTTCTTTATTTCGATAAACGTCATACAGATTGTGGCTGACTTCAGTAGTGCTCATCCAAAAGCCATCGATCATAATGGTTTTGTTGGTAGCTCATCCGCCTCGTGCGCCTTGTCCTTAGGGGAAGCGCCAAGCAGAAAGCTGCCGGCAGGGATGGGCACCATGGTAAATGACACATCAGTGCCAACCAGTGTTTCCGTATAAGCATCGGCCGGCATCGGACCTTCCAATAGCGAAACCCCAACCAAAAGGGTAGGGAGCAAAAGAAATTTCATCATGTTTTTTGCATTTAAATTGAGTCGTCTAGTTTCCTTTAAATTCCAGGTTAACCTGTATGGATAAGTCGTCGCCACAGACGATTGAGCCAAACAGTGCCGATGGTGGTTCAATTTCAAATTGTGAAAATGAAAGCGGGATGGTTGCCTGATAATGGCCTTTGTGGTCGGATTGGCAGGTCACTTCAATGGTCCGGCTGACACCGCCCACATTCAGACTTCCAGAGGCAATGATCTGGTTACCCATGGACTTGATTTGGGTGCTTTTGAACTGGACTCGAGGATGCGTGTCGTTGTTCAGGGCTTTTTTGATTTTATCATCCATGGTGACCCCACGGCCACCTGCCATGGTAGCCACACCAAAAGAAAGCTCTACCTCTTTGAGGTTATCGCCGTCCAGAACCAGCGTGCCTTGAACATCCGGCACCTGGACCGTCCAGTCATGGAGCGTGGAAGTGCCGTCTACATGAACCTGAGCCGTGTCCAATGCCCAGGAGCTTGCTTGACTGTGTGCGCTAACGGTTCCTAGTAAGCTACTCGTCAGAACAAATAGAAAGGTTCGCATTTTATTGTTCATTTTTACAGTGAAGATACTCATTAAAATCCGGAGATGCCAAGGTTAGTTGATCATCCGTCAACTGCCAAACCACCGGAAAGATACGATTTCCTGCCCCGGCTCCCAGCACCGTCAAAGCGGACGCCCAGGCATCAGCGGAGGCCCCATTCCTTGCCAATACAAAGGCAGACCGGGCAGCAGTAATTCCCAATCCGGTTCTGGGATCGATGATGTGACTGTAACGCTTTCCACGGCGCTCGATGAATTGGTAGGTGCCACCAGATCCCGCCAGGGCTTGATTATTTAAAAAAAACTGGCAATCTCCTTCTTCAGTAAAACCAACCGCCCATCCCTTTTGTCCCGGGGGCGGATCCCCGGCAACCAGGTCGCCTCCGAGATCAATCATCGCACGGGTAAATCCCCGCTGGGCCAGAAAATGGATCAGGCAATCACCCAGGTAGCCTTTACCGATCCCTCCCAGGTCAATAGTCATATTTTTTTGGCCTTTGGCCATCCTGTTTCCTGCCGGATCCAAAAAGATTTGATCAAATCCAACGGAACGTTTAAGCCGACGAACTTTGTACATTCTAAGCGGCTTGCCATTCTTTCGAATTTCGCGCCAGTAATCCACCAGGGGTTTTACCGTCGGATCAAATGCGCCGGATGACAGCTGAAAAACGGAACGGGAGGCGGCCAGAATGTCCGTTAGCTCAGGGGATAGTGCAATGGTATCTTCCGTTTTTAGCCGGTTAAGGCGTGATAATTCGCTGTGTGGATCGTAATCACTGATAATAGCATTGATCCGGTCCAGTTCCTGGTACGCTTCCGCCAGAACCTGAACTCCTGCCAGCGAATCGGTCGTGTACAGCACGATGCGAACCAGAGTGCCCAATTTGGGCCGATCGGATTCCAATCGGATCCAGTCTGGCGTTGATGAATGGCCGGCACTACATGCCAGGACTGCCGCGAAAATGATTACTTTTGAAAATATCATCGTACAAAATAAAACAGGTCATGAACCGTCGCAAATTTATCAAACAAGGAGCGGTTACCACCGCAGCATCGGTTATCGGAGGAGCAGGAATTTCCAACTTAGCCGGCTCGAATCTTCCTCCTGCAAACGCGGCTTTCCAACTCAAGTATGCGCCTCATCTCGGGATGTTCCGGCAAAATGCCGGCGATGATCCCATCGCGCAACTGGAATTTATGGCTGACCAGGGATTTACCGCTTTTGAAGACAACGGCATGAAAGACCGTGAGGTTTCCGTTCAGACCCAAATGGCCTCCACCATGGCCAAAAGGAATTTGCAGATGGGGGTGTTCGTAGCCCATAAGATCTATTGGAATGAGCCGAACCTCACCAATGGAGATGTAGAGAAACGAGCCGAATTTCTTCAGGCTATTCGCGATAGTGTAGAGGTGGCCAAGCGCGTAAATGCAACCTGGATGACCGTTGTGCCCGGACATGTGGAACTGCGGATGGAGATGGGTTACCAGACAGCTAATGTAATAGAGTCCCTCAAACAGGCATCAGCCATCCTGGAACCTCACGGATTGGTAATGGTCCTGGAATCCTTGAATTTTAGGGACCACCCGGGACAGTTCCTGAAAAAAGCAGCTCAAGCGTTCGAGATTTGTAAAGCAGTAAATAGTCCGAGTTGTAAGATCCTCTTTGATATTTACCACCAGCAGATCACGGAAGGAAACCTGATTCCCAATATAGAAGCTGCCTGGGATGAAATAGCTTACTTTCAGATCGGAGATAACCCCGGCCGAAAAGAACCAACTACCGGAGAGATCAACTACCGCAATGTTTTTAAATACATCCATAGCCGGAATTGGCAGGGAATCCTTGGCATGGAACATGGTAATTCGCTGCAAGGTAAAGAAGGCGAGTTAGCCGTGATCCGGGCTTATCGGGAGGTTGATATGTTCTGATTGTGGCCAATAGCAAGAAGTCCTTCTATCAGGGAGATTTAACACAGCATTAATAATATTGAAATGGTTTAATCCGGTCCCATTGTATCACACATCAACCGGAAGACCATGAAACACAAATTACACCGTCAGATCTATCCCGCTTTGTTCCTGTTAGCCGTCCTGATGTCATGTGCAGGGCCTGAGAAGTTGATTCAAAAGGGTCGGTATGAACAAGCATTGAACACCCTGGTCCAGCGTCTCGAACGCGGCAAAATCACCGCAGAAAAAATAGCCTGGCTCCAGGAGGCTTACGATCATCAGGAACCTATCTGGGTACGGAGGATAGAACCATTTTTAACAACAACGGCAAATAGTAGCCAGCTACAGGGCGCCCTTTCCGAACTCAACCTGGTCATCCGGCAACAAGATCAAATGGAGCAAATAAAGGATCGGATTGAATCGGCCGGCTTCTCTGTCTCAACCCTGTCGATGGATACGCTATTGAACTGGAAAGACCGGATCACTGATCGGCTGATTCATGCATACAAAAACGAAACCGACACGTTGATGGTCCTGGCTCGCGGTGGGGATAAACTTGCTGCCAGACAAGCTTATAGCCTTTACCAAAGATGGCTTAAGCTAGCGCCGGATAAAAATAGGCTTCAATCCGCGATGGAAGAGAGCCAGTCCCTGGGTACCAATCATGTTTTATTTATTGTTGTGGATCAGCGGCATGATCAACGGACAAATTTATCCGCAAACGGGCAAGAATACGAGCCAGGGCGGATCATCGATGACTGGACCGTATTGCATTTTCAGGATGAGCCGATGCCCTTTGACTTCATCCTGTATCTGGATGTTAACCAGCTGGACGTAAGCCCGGAACGTGTAACGGAAAAACAGCACTACGCGCAAAAGCGTGTCATCGATGGATACCGGGTGCGCCGTGACACCGCAGGAAATGCAGTCTTTGACAGTCTCGGAAAAGTCGTCAAAGATCCGGTCTGGATAACGGCTTCAGCCCGGATGGTGGAAGTGATTAAATCCCGCGAAGCTTCCTTACTTGGGAATCTGGAATTAAGAGATGAAGCCAATGGAGCCATCGTTTGGAGCCATCCAGTCGATTTATTTCAACGGTTTAACAATCAATTTGCCCGCTATCAGGGTGATCCGAGGGCGCTGACCAATGAAGAAAGGCGATTGGCAGATAATGTAGAATTACCTTTTCCGGAAACTACCGAGCTGGAAGCCATTTTGTGGGTCGAACTGATGAACAGGATTGCCGAAGAAGTAGCCAATTTGCCGGTAAAGGCGGTTTCGATTTGATCAGAAGTTGCCCGCAGCTTCCCGGAACAGGACAGCCAGGAGCACTTGTCCTACCGAGCGTAACGTACGGCGGTCGATCACATCCATTTTGTCCTGATGGGTGTGCCAGTGTGCACCGAACGATGTCGGACTGTTCATCGGTTTATTGATGATGTCAATCATCGGCAGGCCGCGAATAGTGGACACAAAATAATGATCGTCAATGCCACCACCGACCGAACGGTTGACAAACAGGTTGCCTTTGCCCATTTGTTGAGCGAGGCGCCAGACTTTCAGGTAGGTAGCGGAAACCCGGCTGGCAACCTGGTTGGTATAGCCGGGAATATTGGTCAGGTCTTCTACCGGGAATTGAGCATCATGTGCACCAACCATATCCAGCAGGATGCCATATTTAGCCTGATACCCGGCCACATGCGGTTCACGGCTCCAGTACTGGGCACCCAGGCACCAGGAATCATTGGCTCCGGACCGCTCACCCTGGTCCTCTACATCAAAAAAGATAATATCCACACCTAATGGAATGGATGATTGAGCCAGCTGGCGGGCAATTTCCATAAGTACGCCAACGCCACTACCACCATCGTCAGCTCCCAGGATGGGCTCTTTCTGGGTAGTTGCATCGGCATCCTGTTCGGCGATAAACCGGCTATCCCAGTGAGCGCCTAATAAAATACGCTTGTTCTGATCCGGGTTGATCCTGGTGATGATGTTGGTACCGATAACCGTCTGACCTGTATAGATGGTTGCTGAAAAGGTCTGTTTTTCTACTTGTAGTCCAAAACCGGATAATTTGTTGACGATCCATTCCAGGCAAGCTTCGTGGGCAGGGCTTCCCGGCACCCGGGGTCCAAAGGAGACCTGCTTTTCTACATAGGTGAAAGCGCTGTCCATCTGAAAAGACGGAGGCTGTAAAGCCGGTGCTTCGGTTGCAGTAGAAACAGAGGATTTTGGTTCTTGTCTGCAGCTGATAGTTGCAATAAAGACAAATAATGCAACGACCCATAATGGAGTCAGCGATAAGGAATGCTTACGGAAGTGCATAAAGATTAGGATTTGGACCAGGTGGTTCCTTCCGGACCATCTTTGAGTTGAATGTGCAAATCATTGAGCTGATCCCGGATTTGATCGGCGGTCGCCCAGTCTTTTTTTGTTCGTGCCTGTCGGCGAATGTCAATGACCAGCTGCATTACCCCATCCAGAGCGCTGTCATCCGATCCGGTTTCTTCTTTTAATCCAAATAGTTCAAAGACGACGTCCGGAATGACTTTTTGCAATCGGTCAAGGGCTTCCGGTGTCACTTCCGCGATGGATAAATGGCCGGCTTTAAGGCCATTGATGCGGGTGACCAGGTCAAACACCCGTGCCATAGCTTTAGGGGTATTGAAATCGTCATTCATGTCTTCGAAGATCCCGTCCATCATTTCATTCAGCTCCTGATCCAGGCTGCTACTTTCTTTGGCAACGGCGCCAGCCAGTTCTTTAACGGTGTGGGTCGCTTCCATCAACCGGAGGAAACCTTTTTCAGCGGCTTGCAAGGCGCCGTCCGTCAGATCCAGCGTGCTACGGTAATGGGATTGCAGCATAAAGAAGCGCACCACCATCGGACTGTATCCTTTAGAGATCAGTGGACTGTCGCCGGTAAACAATTGGAAGGGCGTGATGGTATTTCCTTCACTCTTGGACATTTTGCGTCCATTCATGAGGAGCATATTACTATGTAGCCAGTATTTTGCCGGTGGAGTGCCACAAGCGCCTACATTCTGTGCTATTTCATTCTCGTGATGCGGAAATTTAAGATCAGTACCTCCGCCGTGGATGTCAAACTGTTTGCCGAGGTATTTGGTACTCATGGCTGAGCATTCCAGATGCCAGCCAGGAAAACCTACCGACCAGGGGGAATTCCAGCGCATCAAATGACGCGGATCCGCTTTAATCCAGATGGCAAAATCCGATGGGTGTTCTTTTTCGTCCTGATTTTTAAGATTATCGCGGGTTAGCGATATTAGATCTTCTACAACACGACCGGAGAGTTTGCCATACAGATCTTTCTCATTAATGAATTTCTGTACATCGAAGTAAACCGATCCATTCTTGATGTAACCGTAGCCGTTATCCAGAATATCCTGTACCATCTCGATTTGTTCGATGATGTGTCCGGTGGCTCGCGGTTCGATACTGGGTGGCAGGGTATTGAAGATATCCATCATTTCATGAAAACCATTAGAGTAGCGCTGGACTACCTCCATGGGTTCTACGTGTTCGAGACGTGCTTTTTTGGAAATCTTATCCTCTGCATCGGTATCTGCATCCCCTTCCAGGTGTCCTACGTCAGTGATATTGCGGACGTACCGTACCTGGTATCCAAGGTACTTCAGGTAGCGAAAGATGATATCAAAGCTGACAAAAGTGCGGCAGTTTCCCAGATGGACATCGCTGTAAACAGTTGGTCCGCAAACGTACATTCCAACCCGACCTTCATGAATTGGGGTAAATACTTCTTTCTCCCCAGACCAGCTGTTGTAGACCACTAACTTGGTGTTCATCATGATTTTTTTGCGAGCGCTAAGGTACTGAATATGGGGAAATGATCCGAATAATTAACCTGATCCCGGTCGAAGGAGTAAATGTTCCAATCGGGGGTTGCCAGGATATAATCGATGCGCAGAAACGGGATTACTCCACCATAGGTAAACTTAACACCCTTTGAAAAATGGAAGGAATCATTCATCCCGTCACTGAGTTGATGGTAGAGATAAGAATGTGGTACATCATTAAAATCCCCGGCCAGAACATATGGATAGGGACATTCCTGGAGATGCTGTTCAAGAACCGGTAGGATTTCAGCCCGTTTCTGTGCGGCAGACTTGTATTTGGTCAAAATGGTAGCAACAGTAGACCAGGTTTTTTCTTCCTGCAGGTCGCCTTCACGAACCAGATTGTCAGCATCCCGGGTGATCTGATTGGATTGCAGATAAAGGCAATAAACCCGGATTGTGGCATCATAGTATTGGATATCGGCCCACAAAGCATACACCTTCTGTGCATTGTCAAATAGATAGCCTGTTTGTTTGATGGGATACCGCGATAGGATCCCTGCCGGCTTGCGGATCTCAAAGGTAAAACTGGAGTCCAGCAAACTGGCAAAAAAGTTAACGGCTTTGTCATTGACCTCCTGCAAGCATACGATATCAGGATTTTTTTCCTTGATGTATTGACTGAATTCATCCTCCCTGCTGTGTCTCGCATTACTCATCACGCGGTTGAGATAAGCGACATTGTAGCTCATTACCTGCAGGGTCGTGGTTTCGGCAGGAATTTCATGTTCGGTTAATGGCAAAGCATAAATGTTTTGCACCTGTCGCCAGCCGATGACCAGGGTTAAGAAGGAGATGAGGGCATAGGCCGGTTTACTCACCAACCACACCACGATAAAAAGAAGATTCAGGACAAAAAGTATCGGGTAAAAAATGCCCAGAAGAGAAGTAGGCCAGAAGGTAATCGGATTGATCAAAGGAGACAGATAGGACAACAGGGTCAGAATGACCAATCCAATGTTGAGTCCCAGCATGATCTTGGCCAATCGCTTCAAAATCAGTCTTTTTTACTTGCTTCCGTTAAAAAAGCTTTCTCTTCGTCGGATAGTTTTTCATAACCTTTGGCTTTGATCTTGTCCAGGATGGCATCCAGTTTTTCCTGGTGACTCATGCCCTGGTAATCATTGAGTTTTTGCCGTGATCGCATGGCAGGATGCTTTACCAGCACGGCTGTCCGGGGGGGTGGGTTTTTTACTGGTGCCTGTCCCAGATGGCCAAGCCAGTTGAAAAACCGGATGAAAGGGTAAGCCAGATCATCTCCTCGGCGCAACATTTCAACATAGGCGATGCCCATGACGGCACCACCCAGGTGTGCAAAATGCCCACCGGAATTAGCATTATTGGCGACGCCTACCAGATCCAGCAACATGACAAAAAATGCAATGTATTTTATTTTAACCGGGCCGATCAGGAGGAGATGCATTTCATAATTTGGGGATAACCATGCGCTGGTCAGAATAAAGCAGGTCACTGCTGCAGAAGCGCCCAGTGCATAATGCGTGATACCCGGATGCTGTATGTTGGCACTGAAAAAGAAAAATACGGCACCGGCTAGACCGCCCAGCAAATACAGCGGAAGAACCCGGTGATCTCCGATAAAGTCACCTACGATCCGTCCAAACCAGTACAATACCAATAAATTGAATAAAATATGGAAAAGGCCTTCATGCAGAAACATGTGCGTGATCAGCGTCCAGGGCCGGAAAAGAATCTCACGCCAATCGGATGAGAGTTCCAGATGCTGGATAAAAGGCCCGTACCATCCTGCTCCTTTTAGAAAGACCTGTCCCAGCAGGACGACGACCCATACCGCCAGATTGACAACGATAATCCGGTTGAGCATGTGTCCATGCTGAAAAATTTGCCGGATATCTTGCCAGATCGATTGAAACATATTTAGGTAAACAGGATTTAATACAATAAACGCAAAAATAGATGAATAATTAGGATGATTCCAGGGATTTTAAGTCAGAACCTTTTTCTCCAAAACAGGATAAGAATCGCCCCGGTGATGGCGCCACCCAGGTGCGCAAAATTGGCCACTCCCGGTTGCAGATTCCCGACGCCACTGACGATTTCGATCAAACCAAACAAGATGACCATGTATTTCGCTTTCATGGGTATCGGCGGGAAAAGCAGCATCACCCGCATATTGGGAAACAGCATTCCAAAGGCTACCAGTAAACCAAAGATCGCTCCGGAGGCTCCTAGAACCGTTGGAATATGCGGTAATGCCATGGTCCATTGATCCCCAAAGCGAAGATAAAACTGGACCATAAAGCTCAGGATATAAATGACGCCAGCTCCCAATCCGGTGATCAGGTAGTATGCAAGAAATCGTTTGGGACCCATTCTACTTTCAAGTATAGGACCAAACATGTACAGACCGAACATATTCAAAAAGATATGCGTAAAGTTAGCATGTGCGAACATGTGGGTGACAATCTGCAGGGGCATGAACGATTCACTCCAGGGACTTGCCATGGGCAGGTAATCGTAAAGTACCGGAAAGATTTGCATGGCGAAAAACACCAGTATATTAATTATCAGCAGGTGTTTTACGACGTCAGTCAGTCTGAGCATAATTTCGGATTCTGTGCAATGTTCAACTTAAAAAGAGCCGTTCCAGTTTATTTTTCTCTAAGGTTATAAAGCAATTTCGACCAGCGGGACTCTTGAAAGGAAGTTCGCAGGCAAACAATTGATCGATGATTTCCTGCATTTCAAGCGCGCTGAGCCGGGTTCCACGCTTGCAAGCGGCACTCACCGCCAGCGACCGGGCGACTTTTTCATTCACATCGACCTTAAGATCACGGTTTTGTTTTAACTCTTCCAGCAACTGTTCGACCAGGTGCGTTGGTTCATCGCTGAAATGAAGCTGTGCGGGCAAGCCATGGACGATAAACGTGTTGCCTCCAAACTCCTCCACTTCAAATCCCAGCTGGTTGATCTTGGCCAGGTATTCTTTTAACAAATGGGCGTCGCCACCGTTCAGCTCTACCGTTGCCGGGAACAAAGCCCGTTGGGATGGCACTTCGGCAGTCGATAATTGTTCAAGATATTGTTCGTACAAAATGCGTTCGTGAGCCGCTTGCTGATCGATTAGCATCATTCCGGACTTGATCGGCACCAGGATGTAGGATAACAGGATCTGAACCGGCTCTTTGGCTTCCCAACCCCATTGGGTGGTATCACCGGAAGCATCCTGATGGTTTGCCTGGGAAGGGCGGATAATGGGTATCGGATCCGTCAGGTTACCCGGGAGCGGATCTTGTAAGCCTTCGTACAATTTCCTCCAATTTTGATCGGCGGCAACGGTTTCCTTGGCCGGCATGAAGTGTCCTGATCGACCTGTCTGATGCTGATGTTGCAGCCCTTCCGCTTCAAAGTCCAGGGTTGGCACGACCTGGAACTGGCCCAGCGCGTGTTTGATGCTTGCCTTCAACAAATTGTAGATTAATCGTTCTTCCTGGAATTTGATCTCGGTCTTGGTGGGATGGACATTGACATCGATGCGCTCAGGATCAATTTCCAGGAATAAGGCGTAAAAAGGATGGTGATCCTCCGGAAGCAATTGTTCGTAAGCGGACTTGACAGCGTGATTCAAGTAGGGACTTTTGATGAACCGCTGATTGACAAAGAAATATTGTTCTCCTCTGCTTTTTTTAGCATAATCCGGTTTGGCGATAAAACCATGCATCCGCACGATGTTTGTTTCCTCCTCGACCGGAACCAGCTTTTCATTGATTGCCTTACCAAAAATGGCTACGAGACGCTGCCTCAGGTTTTGTGCGGGCAGACGGTAGATGGCTTCTTCCTGGTGGTACAGATCCATGCTGATCTGAGGGTGAGCGATGGCTATCCGGTGAAATTCTTCGACGATATGCCGCATTTCCACCGGGTCGGATTTGAGAAAATTACGTCGGGCAGGCACATTATAAAATAAATTTTTGACAGCAAAGGATGTACCCTCGGGGGCCTGCGTGTATTCCTGTTTGTCTACCCGGCTGCCGGCGATGGCGATCAGGTTTGCCAATTCTTCACCGGATACCCGCGTTTTCATTTCTACCTGGGCCACCGAGGCAATTGATGCCAGTGCTTCTCCGCGGAATCCCTTCGTGCGGATGTGAAAAAGGTCGTCGGCTTGCCGGATCTTGGAGGTCGCATGCCGTTCAAAACAAAGGCGTGCATCGGTCTCCGACATGCCACTGCCATTATCCACCACCTGGACGAGCTGCTTGCCTGCCTGGCGCACCAATACCTGAATCCAGGATGCTCCGGCATCAACGGCATTCTCCATCAGCTCTTTCACGACAGAAGCAGGTCGCTGTATGACTTCACCGGCCGCAATCTGATTGGCTATTGCATCCGGTAGAAGCTGGATTATATCCATAATTTATTCCAATAGGTGAATGATGGTCGGTAAACCTTTAGATAAAAGGACAAAGGTAATAAGTATTAGCAGGACAATGGTATAGAACAACGTCCGATTCGATTTACGGATCAGCCGGCTCTGGTATTCCGTATCGACCTGACTGCGCTGGCGAAGGCCTGAAGAGATTCGGGCTTTAACGGCCTCCACGTCATCTCCTTTGCCGGTCTCATGCTGTCTTAATCGCTGCTCCAATTCCTCTTTTGCCGGATCGTAAAACCGTGGTATGTAGCGATAAGTACGCGGCTTGGGGCGATGTAAAAATTTCATTTTAAAGGCTTTAGGTACTTCTGGTTATTGCTTCCACAAGATGGTGAAACTCAGGCGCCAGCTATTCAAAGATACGGATTGACATCTGTTCCGGATACCCGCTAAACAATATTTTACCCACCCGGGTTTCAATTCAATTGCAACCAGATCGCCAATCTTGTTGTTTTACGTCCCAGTTCACTGTAACTTTGCAACTTAGATTCCAGTTATGAGCGAAGTCATTAAGCATGAATGCGGCATTGCCCTGATCCGGCTGCTGAAGCCGCTTTCTTTTTACGAAGAAAAATACGGAACTTCCCTTTTTGGCCTGCAACGACTGCACCTGTTGATGCAGAAGATGCGTAATCGCGGGCAGGATGGTGACGGCCTGGCTACGATCAAG
>Ga0116164_10002785_pt1 | contig 12299 bp, 10 predicted proteins | sample AD_UKC109_MetaG_FD_89888 | JGI IMG/M metagenome (GOLD analysis project Ga0116164, IMG submission 89888) | Active sludge microbial communities of municipal wastewater-treating anaerobic digesters from Hong Kong - AD_UKC109_MetaG | ecosystem: Engineered > Bioreactor > Anaerobic > Digestate... | reverse complement strand
ATCTTGTATGTGCCATATATCTATTATAACAGATGAGAAGGCATGTGCCAAACATCAACTAAAACCCCGTGCTCTCATCCCACCACGCTTGGTAGTGGGCTTTCTCGCACGGTTCTCGTAAAATCGCAAAAAAACGTCGTTTCCCATGAAAAAAAGGAGTTCTCTTTTTTCTGGTATGTCATTATTCCAATTTCCTTCAAATCCTTTTCCCCGGGATTGCAAAAAAACACCTTTACTCTTATACTGTTCTCGTCTTTATCGAAATGACTTTTACAAGAGAAGCATTTCAGATAAAATCTAGAACAGAAACGAACTTTTTTTTACAAGGAGGCTTTTTCATGTGGAATGTTGAGGATGGCGTGCATATTTTACGCAACAAAGGCTTCAAGATAACCGCCCAGAGAATCAGCATCCTCAAACTGCTTCACGGACGCAAAGATCATCCCTCGGCAGAAATCATCTACCAGGAGCTGAAAAAAGATTTTCCCACCATCTCCTACGCCACTATCTACGGCACTGCCCAGGTTCTTGCGGAGGCGGGGCTCGTACAGATTCTTTCCATCGATGAAAAGAAAATACTTATCGACTCCAATCCTACGCCCCACGCACATTTTCGTTGTTCCTGCTGCGGCAAAGTCGAGGATGTTTTCGTTCCTTCCTCGGTTTTTCAAACTCTTCAACAGGGAGCTTCCTCTCAAAATACCATCAATGCCACCCAGATCTATTTTCATGGCACCTGCGCCTCCTGCTCTGCCCAAGCTACTGCAGTGTAACTTCGGAAAACGCTCTCAGGCATGAGAGATCTTCCTGTAGTCATCTCTTCCTGGCAGTGGGGAGCCCTCCTTTTTCTCTTTTTTCTTCTTCCGGCATCCCACCTTTTGAACTATAAAAAACGCCCCGGTCCTTTTTGGATATGCTGGGGTGTTTTTATGCTTGTGTCCTCTCTCTTCCTTGCAGTTCTGGCTCCCTGGTGGGTGGGAGGGGCTCTTCTCCTTCCTTCGGGGCTTCTCTGTGGTATAGTGTATCTCGCCCTGCGGAAAGCTCCGAAAAAAAAGGATCCTCCCGAGGACATTTCTCACGAAGAGAGGCTTTGACGACTCATGACACAAACGCTCACGGCCATCGTTATGCTCTACGGCCCCTTCGCCTGGTGCTACTTCCGCAAAGAACCCTACGAATCCTATGGACTCGTCTTTCGCTGGAACCGGGAAATGACTCTCAAGCTTCTGCTCTACTGCCTCGTCTCCCTGGTTCCTCTTACGGTAGTAGCCATGAACTGGCCCGGAGAAAGTCTTCCTCGTAGCGTGGAGATGAGACAATTGTTTACCTTTGCCGCCGCAGGATTTACCGCAGCGGTGGTGGAAGAGGTTTTTTTCCGCGGCTTTTTCCAGACCCTTCTCCGGAGCTGGCTGCCTCCTCTTTCCCGGGTATTTTTGAGCGCCGGGGTTTTCGCAGCTTCCCACATGTTTTTCCGCACCTCCCCTCTTTTTCTGGCCACTTTTTTTCCGGGGCTCTTCATGGCTTGGCTTCGGGAGGAGTTCGAAACCATCACGCCCTCCATAGCATACCATTTTATCGGCAACCTATGGGCCATTTGGTTTTTCCCGGGAGTGTAAAAACCAACATTCACATATACAGAAAGCCCCGGAAAAGAAAATTTTCCGGGGCTTTCTGCTGTTTGCCTCTTTACTCCGCCATCGTCATTCCACGGTTACGCTCTTGGCTAAATTCCGGGGCTGATCGATGGCGCATCCTCGTTCGAGAGCCACGTAATAAGCGAAAAGCTGCAGGGGCAACACCGTGAGAAAAGGAGTAAGCTCGCTGTGAGTCCAGGGTACGTAGAACACGGAACGGGCATGTTTTTCGAGAAGCTCGTCCCCCTCGGTACCCACCGCCAATATGGGAGCCTTTCGAGCCCGGGCCTCCTCGATATTGGATAGGGTTTTTTCGTAAAGATCGTCCCGGGGAATAATTACCATCACCGGCACGTTGGTATCGAGAAGCGCTATGGGACCGTGCTTCATCTCCCCCGCCGCATAGGCCTCGGCATGGATGTAGGAGATCTCCTTGAGCTTGAGCGCCCCTTCCAAAGCCACGGGAAAGGATATTCCCCGCCCCAAAAAGAGAAAATCTCCGTATCCGCTGTACTCTTTCGCGATTCTCGCGATTTCATCTCCCCGGGAAAGCACCTTCTCCACCCGGTAGGGAAGCTGAATGAACTCCTCCACCAGGGAACGCTCTTCGTGCTCCGGCAGGGTACCCCGACATGCTCCGAGATAGAGAGCCAGAAGATAGAGCACTCCGAGCTGCCCCATGAAGGTTTTCGTGGCGGCCACGCCGATTTCCGGCCCCGCCTTGAGAAGAAGAATGCTGTGCACCTCCCGGGAAAGGGTGGCTCCCCGAACGTTGGTAATGCCGAGGCAGTGCGCTCCGTTTTCCCGGGCCTTTCTCTGAGCCGCCAGAGTATCCGCGGTCTCTCCCGACTGGGAAACGAAAACCGCCAGGGTTTTGCGATCCGGCTGAATGGAACGGTAACGGTATTCCGAAGCCACGTCCACCAACACCCGGAGGTTGGTCCATTTTTCGAACATTCGGGCCGCTGCAAGAGAGGCATAATAAGAGGTGCCACAAGCCACGATGTGAAGCTGGTCCCAGCTTTGTACGAGCTCCGGATCCCACTGAAGCTCGGGATCCAGAAAAACCCTCCCGTCACGAATGCGATCCTTCAGGGTCGCTCGAAGCACTCCTCCTTGTTCGAAAATTTCCTTAAGCATGAAATGGGGGTATCCGTCCTTTTCCACCATGGAGACATCCCATTCGATGGTGTGCATCTTTCGATGGACTTCCTTCCCCGAACTATCGTAGAGCGTGATGCCCTCCCGGCGTATGCACGCCATGTCCCCGTCTTCCATGTAAAAAACCTTCCGGGTATAGGGAAGAAGAGCGGGAACGTCGGAGGCACAGAAGGCCTCCTTTTCTCCCATGCCGAGTACCAAAGGAGAACCCCGGCGAACCGCATAGAGCGCCTCGGGGTTCTGGGCATCCAGCACCACCAGGGCATAGGATCCCACCAAATTTTCCTGCAAAAGCACCAAGGCTTCCTCCAGAGAGTTTTCCTCTTGCAGGAGATGTGAAAGAAGCTTGGCCACCACCTCCGTATCGGTTTCGGTGGCAAAGAGCATTCCCCGAGCCTGAAGTTTTTCCCGGAGGTCCATATAGTTTTCGATAATCCCGTTATGCACCAGGGTGATGCGCTTTTCCCCGTCCGTATGAGGATGGGCGTTGGCCTGGGTAACACCTCCGTGAGTAGCCCAGCGGGTATGCCCGATTCCCTGGCATCCCTGCAACTGCTCCTCCTTCACCCGGGCGGCAAGCTCCGCCACCTTCCCTACTTCCTTGAGGATACAAACCTCGTTTTCCCGACACACCGCAATTCCTGCGGAGTCGTATCCACGGTACTCCAAACGCTGCAACCCCTGAAGAATGACATCCACAGCATCACGATAACCAATGTACCCGACGATACCGCACATAGGCTTTTATATCCCCTTTCAAACGGTTCCACGAAAGAAGAGCAAAGAATTTGTCCTTCCGGTTACCCGGAAGTTTTGCCTTTGCCTTGACAGGGCCTCTTTCGAGCCCTCAGGAGCATCCGCCGATTTTTCGATTTTCTCCTGTCCTCGTCATCCCCGAAGGGATCAGGCGCTTAGCTTTCCACCGCCTTGCCGGAACTTTTGTTTTCCTCTTTCGCATTCCTCCCCTCTTCGAGAGCGATGGTTCGCACCATCTCCCGCATTTCCGGATCCTTGGAGGCCAGCCTAATCGTGGCTTCCAGCCAGCTTTCCTTGGTGCCGCAGTCGAGACGTTCTCCCCGATAGACCACGCCCCAGAGGGGTTCCCGGGCCATAAGCCCCCGGAGAGCATCCGTAAGCTGGTATTCTCCTCCCGCTCCGGGAGAAAGGGCGTGGAGCTCGTCGAAAATGCTCGGGGAAAGCACGTAACGCCCCATAATGGCAAGGTTGGAAGGGGCCTTGCCAGCTTCGGGTTTTTCCACCAAATCCGTAATTTTCCACACGCCTTCTTCCATCCGCTCTCCCGCCACGATACCGTACCGGGAGGTGTGTTCCGGAGCCACTTCCTCCAAGGCCACCACGGAACCTCCGAGGCGGGCCTGAATATCGATGAGCTGCTTGAGCACCGGAGGATCTCCCAACATGACATCATCCGGAAGCACCACGCCGAAGGGAGCGTTGCAACAGATGGCCTCTCCGCAGAGCACCGCATGTCCCAATCCAAGAGGCTCGTTCTGGCGCACGTAGGCAAACCGGGCCATCTGGGAGATGGTACGCACCATCTCGCAAAGATCTCCTTTTCCCCGGCTTTCCAGAAGCTCCTCGAGCTCCGGAGAGCGATCGAAATAATCCTCGATGGAGCGCTTTCCCCGGCCGGTGACGAAAACCACGTCGGAACAGCCGGACTGAACCGCTTCTTCCACTCCGTAGTGGATTACGGGACGATCCAGAAGAGGCATCATCTCCTTGGGAATTTCCTTGGTGGCCGGAAGAAAGCGGGTTCCCAGCCCCGCCACGGGAAACAGGCACGTGGTAACTTTGCGCAATAGAAACGCCTCCTTTTCTACAAAAACGGGTACCGGAGCACCCGAAAATCATGAACGGTGCTACTCTTTTTCTTGAACGCCTCCGGATGCGAGGAGACAGGCCTTCAGATCCTCCACCACCTGGGGAATGACCTCTTTATCCCGGCTCTCCACAAGAATGCGAATAAGGGGCTCCGTTCCGGAGGGGCGGATAAAAACCCTTCCGTGGGGAGCCAGGTTTTTTTCGTGCCGGAGCCTTTTTTCTTCGAGATCCCGGGATTGAAGAGCCCTTTCCTTATTCCGGACCCGCACGTTCTCGAGGTGCTGAGGATAACATCCGAAACGATCCACCAGGGTATCCAGATCCTCTCCCAGCTCCGCACAAGCCCGAAGGAAGAGAAATCCTCCCCGGGGGCCGTCTCCGGAAACGAAGTGAGGAAAAGCGATGATATGCCCGGACTGCTCTCCTCCGAGAAGAGCCCCGGTTTCTTTCATTTTTTCCAGTACGTACCGGTCTCCCACGGGACAACGATACAGAGGGATTCCCGATTCCTTCAGATGCTCCTCCAGAGCGAGATTGCTCATCACCGTGGCCACCACCCCCGCCCGGGAGGGATCTTTGCGGGCCATCCAACGCCCGAGGATCCAGAGCATGATGTCTCCGTTAATCTGACGTCCCCGGGAATCCACGAAAAGAACCCGGTCCGCATCGCCGTCGAAAGCCATGCCGCAGGCTCCGCCCACCTCCCGCACCTTTCGGGAGAGCGGAGCCATATCCATGACCCCTGCCTGGGAATTTATGTTCGTTCCCCGGGGATCGCTGCCGATGCAGAGAATATCCTTGCGCTCCGAGGCAGCGAGACCCAACTCCAGCAAAAGGCTGGCGGCTCCGTGGGCACAATCCACCACCAGGGGCTTTTCCAGGGGAGGAAGATCTCTCAGGCAGTTCTGAAAGGATTCAAAATAAGAGCTCTCCCGGAGTTCCAGGGCTTTCCGGGTACCTATGGCTTCCCGGCGCTCCAATAGAGAGGTTTTTCCCAGAATTTCCTCTTCCACCCGAAGTTCTTCTTCATCGCTCAGCTTCTCTCCCTTTCGGGAAAAAAGCTTGATACCGTTGTACTCCCAAGAGTTGTGAGAAGCGCTGATCATAATTCCTCCGGCACATTCCAGAGAGGGAATCATATGGCTTACTCCGGGAGTGGGAATCACCCCCAGGGAGAGAACCTCCGCCCCCGCGGACATGGCTCCCGCGGCACAGGCGGAAGCGATCATATCACTGGAGAGCCTGGTGTCCTTGCCGATACAAAGGGATAGTTTTTGTAAATCGGGAAATTTCTTCCGCAGAAAGGCCACGTATCCCTGGCCGAGACGCAAGGCAAACTCGGGAGTCATATTTCCGGTATTCGCTTCGTCCCGAACGCCGTCAGTACCGAAAAGTTCTCGTCTCTTTCCGGTGGCAGGAGGGGTTTTCATTATGTACATTCATCCCTTCATAAGAATCCGTCACGATCCTTGGTTCATGGTTTTTCTCGTTCTCTAGTCGTCGATTTTTGCGTATACCGTAGCATTTTCGGGAGCGGTTCCTATGACCCGAAGCTCCTTCGCTCCAAGGCTTACCCGGATGGGAACGCTGATCTTCCGGGATACGAGGTTGGTTACATCCACAAAGGCTTCCACCGAGGAAGAATCCAGGGAATCCAGCAGCATCACGGGGCCTTCGACATACACCGTAACGCTACGAGGAAACACCTCCCATTGAGGATAGATGCTCTTTCCCTTAACTTTGAGAGCTACCTCGGACAGCGTTTTTTCCCCTCTCCGGGGAATTATTTTAAGAGAAACCGAAACCTTCCGGGGATCCGCCACAAGCCCTTCAACGGGAGGGAGTACCAACTCCAGGCTCTGCGAAATCTCTCCGGCAACTCCAGAGACATCCATGGGAGAAGTATCCACGGAAGAGATCCCTTTCAAAGATCCGGGCTTACCCGAGAGAAGCACCTGGGGAGGAGAAACCAAGATTTCCTGAATGTGATAATCCTTCGACACTTCTCCCTGAAGCACCGGAGAAATATCCACAAGTTTTTTTTCGATCTTTCTGGCAAGGCTGAAACGCACTTCCACTTCCGCAGGCTCTATCTGCACGAGCCCCCTGGAGCGAGCGAAATCCCCCTCGGCTTCGAGAAAAACCGGGGAAATCGTCTTGCCCTCTTCTTTCTCCAGCCTTTGAGCCCACACTTCCGCCACCACCGTTGAAAGGGATTCGAAAACCTCCGCCGGAGCCGTAACTACCGCTTCTTTCGGAAGAATTTCCGCCTCCACCAGGGATACCCCTTCCGAGAAAGTCCCCCGTATCCGCACTTCCGGAGAGAAGGAATGGCTCTCCATGGCCACCAGGCGCAGAGGAACCTCAGCAGGGCTGATTTCTTTGAGCTCAAAAGTAGGCGGCAACTCCGCCCGAACCGGAAGCGTATAATCCCCGGGATGCAGGCCTTGCAAATTGACAAAGGCGTGCACGCTCTCCGGAGAAAGGCGGCTCAACTGCGTGGCGGAACCCGCGATGCGAACCTCCACCGTCTCGGGGGCCCCGAGAATAACGAGATCCCGGGGAACGTTATGCAGCTCCAGGGATGTAGCCAGGTCCCTGGATATTCCCCGATCCCGATTGCTGGTGACGAAAAACCAGAGCAGCACGGAAATTCCCAAGGACATAAAGAAAAGGAAGGGACGGGAATGAAAGTAATGCGAACTAGGCTTTGTCATCATCTTCCTCCTCCCCTGCTCCTCCCGGCCAAAGCATGCGGAACTCCTCCTTCAAACGCTCGGTGAAGGATTTTTCATCCTCGCTCTGGTAGTAGTGAAGTAAAAGTTTTTTAACCTGTCCATCGTTAAGATTTCGGGATATATAGCCGTTTACCGCCAAAGAGATCTCTCGGGTCTCCTCGGAAACCACCAGGGAAATGGCATCGGACTCCTCGCTGATACCGAGAGCCGCCCGGTGTCGGGTTCCAAGCCATCGGGAGAGCTCGATGTTTTCCGTCAGAGGAAGATAGCAGGCCGCCGCAAGGATATGCTCGCGATCGAGTATGACCGCTCCATCGTGCAGGGGATTCCCCCTCCAGAAAAGGGAGATAAGCAGCTCCTGGGAAACTTCCGCATGAATGGGCACTCCCGAGCGCAAAGCATTTTTCAATCCCGTCTGGCGCTGAAAAACGAAAAGTCCCCCAATTCCCCGGGAACGAAGGTCCATGAGAGCCCGGGCTACACGATCCGCAAAAATTTCCGCCCGCTCCAACCCCTGCCCCTGTTTGAGGGTCTTTTCCCTTCCCAGGCCTTCCATGAGACGACGGAGCTCGGGCTGAAACACGATGGGAATGGAGAAAATGGAGATGGTCACCATCTTCGCCAGAAGCCAGGAAAGCGTGGCAAGCTGGAAAATGCGGGACAACACCACCACTGCACCCAAGGCAAGAAGCCATTTGAAAAGCCCCATAACCCGGGTATCCACGAAAAGCAGAAAAAGCCTGTACAAAATAAAGGTCACCACAAGGATATCGACGATATCCTGCCAACCCAGGGAAAAGGAAAAGAGCGTGATCACGGCACCTCCGTCCCGCCTATACGTTTATTCTTCTTCCAGAACACATTTCTCCACGTATGCCGAAGTGGCTCCCTGAAGCATGGCGCCGTAATCCGGGCGGAAGGAGATCACATCTCCCACCCTCAGGGAATCCGCCTCCTCCACATCGAGAATCATATGGTCGCTGGAAGCTCCGAGAATGCTCATCCGAGGATCCAGAGGCGTAAGTCCTTCGAGGCGCACATCCTGGCGCCCCAGGGCTACGATGGCCCGAAGCCGTACTCCCCTATCCTCGAACTGGGGCACGTTACCGAAAGCATCCGCCCCCTGTTCTCCGAGAGGGACGCTGGGTTTCCGCCGCAGCTCCACGATTTCCGCCTGGAACTCCATGGTATCCTGCCGAAGCCAGGAAAAGGAACGGATATTGGTGACATCCGTTCCCAAAAGGAGCCCCTCTCCTATCCGGAGATGGTTAATCCGGGAAGGAAGCTCTTCTCTTTCGAGAACCGACAAAGCCGACGTGTTGCCTCCGGAGAAATAGGTGAGAGGCTGCCCGAGGCGCTCTTCGAGAAGGCGCCCTACGGAGATGAGGAGCTTCTCGTTCTCCCGGGTGGGGATAATACCTCCGTAACATCCCCAGTTGGCCGCAACTCCTACGCAGCGAATACGAGGGCAGGCATTAAAGGTTTCCGCCAGGGAATCCACCTCGTCGGGCCATATCCCCTCCCGGAGATCTCCGATATCCACCATAAGCATCACTTCGAAGGGATGCCGTCTTTCCGCACAGGCCTCGTTGAGAAGATGTACGGTCTCTCCCATGGAGACTACCGCACCGTCCGCACAGGCCACAAGCCCCGGAAGCTCCGAGGGCATAGGGATGCGCAACAGCCAGAGAGGCACCCGAAGGTCCTGCTTTCGCAGGGCCTCCAAATTTTTCAGACGGCTATCCATAAGGCCCCGGCAACCGTTTTTCACCATAATTTCCGCTATCCGGGGATGCGCACAAACTCCCTTCGTAACGCCCCACAGAGTTATCCCGTTCCGGGAACATCGAGAGGACACGTTTTGAACATTTTTTGCAAGAGTATCGGCATGATATACAAGACGAGGATACACGTTATCCCACCTTTCCGGTTTCGCTTTGCCGAAGGGGGGAAAAGCTTTCCTCCCCAACAAGCCGCAGCTATCCGCGGCTTTTCCGAAGAAGCGCCATGTTGGCCGCATCTCCCGGAGGGCTCTTGGGAGTCTCGAGAATGCAGGGAATTTCTTCCCACAAAGGATCGTTCAGGATATGCCCGAAAACATCGAGACCCATTTGCCCCTCTCCGAGATGGGCATGACGATCCTTGGCGCTTCCCAGGGGGTCCTTGCTGTCGTTGCAGTGCCAGCACCAGACCCTTTCGGCACCGATTTTTCTATCCAGGGAACGCACGAAAGAAGAGTACCCCCGAAACGTTCTTATATCGAACCCTGCCGCGAAGAGATGGCAGGTATCCAGGCAGAGGCCTATCCGGGGATGCCATTGGACCCCTTCCAATATATCAAAAAAATGTTCCAGTTTATATCCCAAAATGCTCCCCTGCCCCGGCATGGTTTCCAAAAGAACCCGAACGTTCAGACCCCGGGTGGAGTCCAGAATCTCTTCGAGGCCTTCCGCAATCCTGGCCAATCCTTGGGATTCTCCGCTTTCCCGATGGCTTCCGGGGTGCAGAACGAGATCTTCTATTCCCAGGGCGTCACAACGCAAAAGCTCATCTTCCAGAGCTTCCCGGCTTCGGCGCCGAAGATCCTCTTCCGGAGCCGCAAGATTGATGAGATACGCTCCGTGAGCCACCACGCGCCGGATAGGGCTTTTTCCCCATCTCTCGATGAATCGCATCTCCTTTCCCGTTCCGAGAGGAGATGCCTTCCATTGGAGCTGGTTCTTCGTAAAAATCTGAATAGCCTCGCAATCAAGGGCCTCGCCTCTTTCGAAAGCCCTGTGGAGCCCCCCCGCAACAGATACGTGAACACCAATCAACGACATGGATGGTGGGTCTCCTTTTCTCTTATCTTTTATTCCGAAACAGGCTCATCCTCCGAAAAGAATTTTTCTCTTTCCGGAGCGACAAGAATAGCACGAAGGTTTTAATGCAATTTCACCTTGCCTCCGTACACCACTCCCCGGGTGCCATCCACGGTGACCACCGCACCATCTTCCAGTTCTTCCAGGGCCTTTCCGGCACTCACGATACAGGGAATCCCCAGGTTCAGCGCCACGATAGCCGCATGGCTGGTAAGCCCGCCCTCTTCCGCGATAACCGCCGCGGCCTTGCGCATGGCGGGGACGAAATTCTTGTCCGTCTCCCGGACCACCAGGATATCCCCCTCTTGAATCTTCGCCTCCGCCTCCTGGTACGTCAAGGCTTTGCAAACTCGGCCGGTAGCCTCTTTTCTGCTGAGAGAAAGTCCCTTCACGAGGATGCTCCCCACGGTATGCACCTGCACCATGTTCGTAGTTCCCGGAGTGCCCACGGGAAGCCCCGCCGTAGAGATCACCAGATCACCCTCCTGAAGCACTCCGTCGCCCAGGGCGGTCACGATGGCGGCGTTAAAGGCCTGTTCGATGGAGGGAGCCTCCCGGCTGAGAAGAGGATAGACTCCCCATACCAGGGAAAGCTGTCTCCAGGTGCGTTCGCTCGGAGTAGCCCCTATGATGGGGCATTCCGGGCGGTATTTGCTCACCATGGAGCTGGTACTGCCGCTTTTGGTGAGAGAGAGCACCGCCTTGGCGTGAAGCTCCCGGGCGATATGAGTAGCCGCATGGCTTACGGAATCCGGCACCGTGGTGGCGTAAATGGGGAGGGTGGTCTGCCGCTCCCACCGGGCATGTTCCTTTTCAACCCGCCGCACGATCTTGCTCATGGTACGCACGGACTCCACGGGATATTTCCCCTTGGCGGTTTCTCCCGAAAGCATCACCGCATCCGCCCCATCCAGCACCGCATTGGCCACGTCGTTCGCCTCCGCCCTGGTGGGGCGGGGATTCCGTATCATGGAATCCAGCATCTGGGTAGCCACGATGACGGGCTTTCCCTGGGAACGGCAAACGTCGATAATACGCTTCTGCTGCAGGGGCACATCCTCCGTGGGAATTTCCACCCCCAAATCGCCCCGGGCCACCATCATGCCGTCCACTACCTCGGCGATCTCTTCCAGGGCCTCCACGGACTGCTTGGTTTCGATCTTGGCGATGATCTTCATGGTATGCCCGCCGCCGAGCTCCTCCATAACCCGCAGCACTTCCAGCACGTCGTCCCGGCTGCGTACGAAGGACACCGCGATATACTCCATTTCGTGCTCCAGGCCCCAGCGGATATCCTCTCGGTCCTTTTCCGTGAGGGTGGGCACCGAAAGAGATGCGTCGGGGATGTTGATCCCCTTGCGCTCTCCCAGTTCCCCTCCCACCACGACCCGGCAGAAAATATCCTCTCCCCGGATCTCCTCCACCTGAAGCTGAAGGGTGCCGTCGTCGATAAAAATATCCATTCCGGGGGAAACCTCCCGGGGAAGCTCCGCATAACTCAGGGAGACCTCTCGAGAAGAGCCTTCCACGGTTCGGGAGGTAAGACAGAAAACCTGGCCGTTTTCCAGGTATACCGGCTCGTGTCCCTCGAGAAGTCCCGTACGGATTTCGGGGCCCTTGGTATCCAGCAAGGCCGCCAGGGGACGCTTTCTCTCCTTTTCCACCCGGCGCACGAGCTCCAAATTTCTGGCATGTCCCTCGTACTCTCCGTGACTGAAGTTGAACCGGGCCACGTCCATTCCCTCCTCCGCCATGGTACGAAGGGCTTCGAAGGAACTGCAGGCGGGGCCCAGGGTACATACTATTTTTACCTTTCTCATGAATCCTCTCCTCCGCTCTCTATAACTCCGTGTTTCGTATATATTCTTGCCCGGCCCCGGATTTTTACCGCCGAGGAATGCTCGGTGAATTGAGACATCCACACCTCTCCCGCATCGAGTTTTTCCGTATGAGCAAAGCGGGTTTCCTGTCCCCGGGTAAGGCCGATAACGGTAACCCCGTCCTCCAGGGCAAGCACCGCGAAGAAATCGCTGAGCACCCATGCGGGGTTCTGTTGATAT
>Ga0116164_10002782_pt1 | contig 12300 bp, 9 predicted proteins | sample AD_UKC109_MetaG_FD_89888 | JGI IMG/M metagenome (GOLD analysis project Ga0116164, IMG submission 89888) | Active sludge microbial communities of municipal wastewater-treating anaerobic digesters from Hong Kong - AD_UKC109_MetaG | ecosystem: Engineered > Bioreactor > Anaerobic > Digestate... | reverse complement strand
GCCATGACCGAAGATATGCTGAAGGTAATTGGAGAAAAACATGCTAAGGGGCTGTTGTAGATCAAAGTTGGCATTTACTTAAATGGTCTGATCATAAATTCGAAGTGTATGGCTAATGGCAGACTACTGCATGGCCTCACTCACTTGGCTCCAAAATTAAATGCACAAACGATAATCTTTGCACACTGCAGAGGTTATCGTTTTGTTTTGGTGTTTGCTTAGGTTTAAAAAACCATCAAATAAAAAAACATTATAGCTGAACCGTTTTCTATGGCTTAAGAACCACCCAAGATAAAATTGTATCGGATATTGACTGATATACAGCTGATTATGGGATTTTTGTCACTCTTAACCATTTGATTTATTATTTCTTACAAAAGGGAAGGGTTTATACTTTTGGCCGGAGTCTTTGGATGGGAAATGCATAAATTTTCGTTACTTTGTGGCCTTAAATTCAAGTTTGCCATGAGTGAAGATGTCAGCAGCAAGTTATACATTACCAATAGTTTAAGTCGTACGAAGGAATTATTCGAACCCATCAATCCTCCTCATGTGGGCATGTATGTGTGCGGACCAACCGTTTATGGCGATGCACATCTGGGCCATGCCCGTCCGGCAATCACTTTTGATTTGCTGTTTCGCTACCTCACACATCTGGGCTACAAAGTGCGTTATGTGCGCAACATTACGGATGTGGGTCACCTGGAAAATGATGCCGATGAAGGCGAAGACAAGATCGCAATAAAAGCCAGGGTTGAAGAACTGGAGCCTATGGAGATAGTGCAATACTATACCGTTCGTTATCACCACAATATGGATCAGCTCAATGTTTTGAGGCCATCAATTGAGCCACATGCTTCGGGGCATATCATCGAACAGATCGAGATGGTGAAAAAGATACTCGGTAAAGGCTATGCTTACGAAGCAGGGGGATCGGTGTATTTTGATGTGGAGAAATACAGCAAAAATCATCACTATGGCGTGTTGTCGGGGCGCAAACTTGATGAGCTGATGAGCAACACCCGCGAGCTTGCCGGACAAACAGAAAAACGTAACAGTGCTGATTTTGCCATCTGGAAAAAAGCCGAGCCGGCTCATATCATGCGTTGGCCTTCGCCCTGGAGCAATGGTTTTCCGGGATGGCATATGGAATGCTCGGCCATGGGCTGCAAATACCTGGGCGATCAGTTCGATATTCACGGCGGTGGCATGGATCTTATTCCTACCCATCATACCAATGAGGTAGCGCAGAGTGTGGCCTGCAACCACACCACACCGGTGCGCTATTGGCTGCATACCAATATGCTCACGGTGAACGGACAGAAAATGAGCAAGAGCCTGGGTAACAGCTTTCTTCCCGAAGAATTATTCTCCGGTTCACATCCGTTGCTGGACAGGGGCTATAGCCCTATGACCGTACGCTTCTTCATGTTGCAGGCGCATTACAGCAGTACGCTGGACTTCACCAATGAAGCGCTCCAGGCGGCGGAAAAAGGGTATCGCAGGCTGATGTCCATGCTGGAGAACCTGGAAGCACTGAAACCATCAGGTGCGGTAGACGATACCACAGAGAAAGCATTGAATGCTTCTATGTTGGCCATGTATGCGGGCATGAACAATGACTTCAATACTCCGCAGGCTATAGCGGCCATGAATGAAGCAAGTGCGCTGATCAATACGGCAGCGCATACCGGCAGCGGAGAGATATCAGCTCGGCCAGACACCCTGGAACGGATGCAGAATACCTGTAGAACATTTGTATATGATGTTTTCGGATTGAAATTGGAAGACGATGCAGGTGGCGATGTACTGGACGGCGTCATGAACCTGGTCATTGATATCCGTAAAGAAGCCAGAAGCAACAAGGACTTTGCTACATCAGACAAGATCAGAGATGTACTCTCTGCGGTTGGTATCGTGCTAAAGGACAGTAAGGAAGGCACCACCTGGGAACAATCCTGATATGCAGGCATTCGACCACGAAGTCCCTTATTATGACAGGCAATTCACCGATGCGCCTATAGGCCGTTTGCAGCGAAAGCTGGTCTGGCAGGTGCTGAAGCATTATTTGCCCGACCCTACGATGCAGGTGCTGGAGACCAACGCAGGTACAGGTCCCGACGCTCTTTGGTTGCAACAGGCAGGACACCGGGTGATACCTACGGATGCTTCTTCTGCCATGGTAGAACGCATGCGGAAGAAAGGACTGGATGCACACATCTGGGACATCAACGATACGGTTCCTGTAGAACTCAGGCAACAGCGATATGATCTGGTGTTCTCGAATTTCAGTGGATGGAACTGTGTAGATGAGCAAGCACTTTCAGCGCTCTCAGATGAACTGGCGGAATGTACCACAGACAAAGCTGTTGTGGTGACCGTATTGTTCGGCCGATGGGTGGTTTGGGAATACCTGTATTTTTTCTTTCGTCTGCAGTGGAAACAGATCTTTCGAAGACTGCGCAAACAGACCGATGCCTTTGTGGGAGGTACCACCATCCCGGTATGGTATCACCGGAAGAGAGATATGCAGACAGCATTCGATGCACATTTCGACCTGATCGCCCGTTATCCGGTGGGCAGTTTTCTTCCCCCCACTTACCTGCAGCCACTGAATCGCTTCCGGGGGTTGCTGAAATTCCTGTTTCTGTTCGATACCCTGATGACCCGCTGGCGTATCTGCCCCGATACAGCTGATCATACGGTCTATGTCTTCCGTCGTAAGCCATAGCAGGACAAACGATTGACCATCGCCCGCACCGAACTGCTATCTTTAGGCTGTGCCGGGCATACTCTTTACACACGGCTATTTTCTGCAGGACGACGCAAAGGAGCAGCAGATCATGCGGCCCTATCCGCCGTTAGGCATGCTGTATGTATCGGCATGGCTAACGAAACATGACCTGGAAAACCGGGTTTTTGATACCACCTTTTCCACTATGGAAAAACTGCAGGAAGAAATACTGTCTTCCCGGCCTGAATTCCTTTGCATGTATGTCAATCTGATGACCAGGGTGAACATCGTACGCATCCTGCATTGGATGCGGGAACAGATGCCGGAAACAGTGCTGATCGTTGGCGGACCGGAAGTGCGTTACCACGCAGAGCAGCTGCTGGATCATGGAGCCGGTTATGTGGTGGTTGGGGAAGGCGAACAGACCTGTCTGGAACTGATACAGGAACTGCAGCAAGGAAAAGAGCCCTTGCAGGTGAGCGGATTGATCTTTCGCACAGCCGATGGCAGCATTCATCGCAGTGGTGAAAGAGATAAGATCAAAGACCTGGATGAGCTGCCATTACCTGCCCGGGATAAGATAGATCTGCGCCTGTATCTGGATGCTTGGAAACAAAGGCATGGCATGAATGCCGTATCGGTCAACACCATGCGGGGCTGTCCGTACAGCTGTAAATGGTGCAGTCGTGCGGTGTATGGTATGAGTTATCGCCGGCGCAGTGTGACTCATGTGGTGGATGAATTGCTGCATATCAAAAAGACCTGGGCACCTGATACGTTGTGGTTCGTGGATGATGTGTTCACCGTCAGCCATAAGTGGCTGGCTGCCTTCTGTGAAGAAGTGACCGGTCGTGAAGCGGTCATCCCTTATGAATGCATCACCCGTGCCGACAGGATGAATGAAGAAGTGATACGCATGCTGAAGGCCAGCGGATGTTTCCGGGTATGGATCGGTGCAGAGAGTGGCAGCCAGAAGGTCATAGACCTGATGGACAGAAGGGTGGAAGTGGAGCAGGTTCGAAACATGATACAGCTTGCGAGGCAACACGGACTGGAAGCCGGCACCTTCATCATGCTGGGCTATCCGGGCGAAACGGAAGCAGATATTGAAGAGACCATCCGGCATCTGCAGCTGTCGCATCCTGATCATTACACCATCACAGTTGCCTATCCGATCAAGGGTACCGAACTGTATGCCGAAGTGGAGCCGCATTTCCTCAATGCGCCTGACTGGTCAACCACCAGCGACAGGCAGCAGGATTTTGCCAGAACCTATTCCAGGAAATTCTATGACCATGCAGTGCGCTATGTGGTCAACAAGGTGGAGACCAGCAGAACAAAAGGTTTCCGCTCTGTCAAACATCGGTTCAAGGCCGCGGCTGCAAAAAGCATGATGGCCATCAGCAAATAAGACCGGAAACGGTTCGTTTAGTACAAGATCTCATGCAATTACTGATACTGACACCCGGATTTCCGCAGGATGAACAGGATACCACCTGCATACCTTTTCTGCAGGATTTTGTGTTGGGTATGTCTGAGCACCTGGGGGCGCCCCATATCAAGGTGATCAGCTTTCAGTATCCGTTCAGCGAGGCAAACTATACCTGGCATGAAGTGGAAGTTTTTTCTGCAGGAGGGCGAAACAAAAAGGGTATGCGCCGCATGTTCACCTGGCGCAGGGTGATGAAGCAGGCAGGCTTATGGATGACAGAAAATACGGTCATCCATTCCTTCTGGCTGACCGAAGCCTCACTTATAGGTCAGCAGCTGCAGGAAAAGTACGGGTGCCGGCACATTGCTACCATCATGGGTCAGGATGTGTTGCCATCTAACCGTTACCTGAAAAAACTATCGGCAGAAAAGATGTACATCGTTGCTCCGAATGAACGAACCGCTTCCTTATTGCATTCTCAGAAATTGCAGGAGTCGGCCATCATCCCCCATGCCATCATGCCGCTGATTTTTGCCAGGCAACAACGAACCACTGACCTGATCTGGGTGGGTTCTTTCATTGCGTTAAAGCAACCGGAACAGTTTCTCCTGCTGGTGAAAGAATTGCTGTCAACAAATCCGGGCATCAGCTGCTGTATGATCGGTGAAGGCCCGCTGCTGAACAAGACAAAACAGAGAGCTGAGAGAGAAGAGCTGCCGGTTGAAATTTGTGGAAAGCTGGAACGGCCTGATGTATTGCAACGTATGGAAAGAAGCCGGATCCTGGTGCATACCAGTAACTATGAAGGACATAGTACGGTTATCAGTGAAGCACTGTCTAAGGGCTGCAGGGTTGTTTGCTATGATGTGGGACATACCCATTCAGACCTGATCCATACAGCCGGCAACCTGGAACATATGACAAGGATCGTGGGTGAACTGCTGGATACAGATATGGAATACCTCCCTGTATATCCGGATCAGATGTCTGAGATGCTGCAGCAGTACCTTGATCTCTATTCTGGTAGAACATACTGAACTGCCTGATCCTGTTTGGATTTTCCATTTTTTTTTTGCATCTTTCTGATACACTCAAAACCCAACCAACCATGAAAAAAGTCCTTAAATGGATCGGTATCATCATACTGGTCCTGGTAGTCATTATTGTGGCGGCCATGTTCATGTTCAGAAGCAAGTACAAAAGTTTGGCCAATGAACGGTTCGAGGTCAATGTACCGGATATTGCTTTGCAGACAGATTCAGCCGGAATGGCTCGCGGTGAAATGCTGGCTACAGCATTATGCACAGGATGCCATGGCGGAGATCTGGCCGGGAAAGATTTTTTCAATGACAAGACCATAGGTGTGGTCTATTCTGCCAATCTCACTCCCGGTGGTCCTACAGCAGCATGGAGCACAGAAGATTTTGTCAGGGCCATCAGATATGGTGTTCGACCGGATGGCAGCGGATTGTTCATCATGCCATCGCTGGAGTACAACCACATGAGTGATTATGATCTGGGTTGCCTCATAGCTTATTTGAGGTCATTGCCGGCATCTGATAATCCATCGCCGCCGGCAGAGTTCACTTTCATGGCTCAGGTCATGGCAGGAGCAGGACTGTTCGGCGACCTGTACAGTGCTTCCGTGCTGGACCTGCAGGATGGATCAGCCAGAGAGCGACCCGAGGTGGGCGAAACACTTGCATACGGAGAATACGTCATGCTTATAAGTGGTTGCCAGTCTTGCCATGGTGAAGCATTCAACGGAGCAAAATCACCTGATCCTGTGTCTCCTCCAGGTGGGAATATCACACCTGCAGGAAATATCGGCAACTGGAACTATGACCAGTTTGCAGAAACCATGTGGACAGGAAAAACCCCGGAAGGGAAAGAGATGGATCCCAAGTTCATGCCATGGGATGGCATCAGGTTGCTGGGTGATACAGAAAAGAAGGCACTCTTTCTGTATCTGCAGAACCTGCCACCTAAGGAAGACTCGGAAGATCTGGCGAGGTGGAAAGCGAAGAATTCATGAGTTGACAGTTGGCAGCTTGACCTGATGAAATCAGGACGGGCGGTTGGCAGTTACATTGATACATATTTGTAAAATGAGATGGTAAACACCATCTCATTTTCATTTGATGCGCCACTCAGTCAATCTGTCGTTATATTTGTTTGTCGGTTACAAATGCATTTTCAAGGGGCCTTTGCCAACTGCCAACCACCAACTAACAATGCTTCCTCGTATCATTCTTTTCAATCCCCGTGCCGCCAACCACAAGCCACGCATACCCAATTCCATTTTGTCATTGGCGGCAACCCTGGAAGGAAGATATGACTACGTGATGGTAGATGGAAATCTGGAGGCAGAGCCGTATGAAAAAATGGAGGCGTATGTCAGGCAGGGTTATGATACCCTTGCGGTCACAGTGATGCCCGGGCCACAGCTGAAGCAGGCCATCCCTTATACGAAGAAACTCAAAGAACGATTTCCTAAACTGGTCACCATCTGGGGAGGATACTTTGCTTCCAACCAGTGGCAGGTTTGCATGGCTTCGGGATTTGTGGACTACCTGATCTATGGGCCCGGTGATGAAGCCTTCCCTTCTCTTATCAGATTATTACATACCGGTGGCGATCTGGGTGCCATCCCCAACCTGATATGGAAACTGTATGGCATGGTGCAGAAGAACCACAAGGATGAACTGTATGACCAGGACACACTTCCGCGTTTGCCCTATGACACACTGAACAGGTTCTATCCGCTCGAAAAATACCTGGGCAGGACCTGGCTGGGTGAAAAGACCATTGCCTATCACAGCAGCGTAGGCTGTCCTTTCAAATGTGCTTTCTGCGGCATCGTACCGATCTACAATGCACGCTGGAAGGGAAAGAGTGCGGCAGGCATCTACCAGGATATCAAATACCTGAAAGACCAGTTTGGAGGTTCTGCCATAGAGTTTCATGACAACAACTTTTTTGTTTCAGAGAAACGCACGGTAGAATTTTCCCGACTGATCAAAAGTGAGCAGATGATCTGGTGGGGGGAAGGACGTATTGACACCATTGATAAATACAGCGACCAGAGCCTGGCTCTTATGCGGGATGCAGGTTGCAGGATGATCTTCTTTGGGGCAGAGACAGGTAACGACGAGATACTGGCCATGATGGACAAAGGAGGCACGCAGACGGGTGACCAGATCAAACGCTTTGCAGCCAGGATGAAACGATTTGATATCATACCTGAGTATTCTTTTGTATTGGGTACTCCGGCAGCAACAGAAGCACAGGTGAACAGTCAGATCGATCAGGATATCGCCTTCATCCGGGAGATCAAAGAGATCAATCCCGATACCGAGATCATCATCTATGTGTATAGTCCGGTGCCAACTGAAGGGTCTGAATTGTTCGAAGCCTGTAAGGCGAACGGATTCCAGTTTCCTGAACAACTCGAAGACTGGATCAGTCCTGCATGGGAATCTTTCGACCTGCGTAAGAACCCGCTCACACCCTGGCTGAAGCCGTATATGATAGACCGCATCAGGAATTTTGAAACAGTGCTTAACGGGTATTCACCTACGGTATCAGACATCAAACTGATGCCGGCCAGAAAAAGGCTGATGCGTACTTTGAGCAGCTGGCGTTACCGGTCAGGGTTCTACCGGGCACCGCTGGAGATCAAAGCCCTGCAGAAGATCAGCCGTTACCGGCAGCCGGAAATTGAAGGATTCTGATGCGACGGATATACAAGTGGTACGCACATCATATACTGAGACCGCTGCTCGAAAGGAGGTTGCATAAAACAGTCCGGTATCAAAAATATGGCCTGGACATGCTGATCGAACCAGGCGTTTTTCATCCCGGTTTTTTCTACAGTACCGAATTTCTTTTACAAACGGTAAGGCAACGGATAGCACAACAGGAAACCGTGCTGGAACTTGGTTGCGGAAGCGGACTCATCAGCCTGGTACTCGCGGCCGATGGTGCGCAGGTGACCGCTGCAGACATCAATCCAGTTGCTGTGGATGCATTGCATCGCAATGCCGACCGAAATCAGATCATTCTCGAGATCATACAAAGCGATCTGTTCAGTGCACTGTCAGGCAGACGCTTTCATCATATACTCATCAATCCGCCATTCTATCCAAAGGATCCTGCAAACGATGCAGAAAGAGCATGGTTTTGCGGACAGGATTTTTCCTATTTCAAAAGACTGTTCACTGACCTGCCTTCCTATCTGCAGCAGGATGCTCAGGTGTGGATGGTATTGTCTGACGGATGTGATGTGAAAGAGATCAGTGCACTTGCGGCACAGGCGCATGCCCGTCTGGAAGAGGTAGCTACCACCGTGATCAGATGGGAACGATTGTGGGTGTTCCACATCATTTACCCGAATCTGACACAGGGAAATGTGTAACAGTTAACTTCGTACGTATGCATATCAGTCACCGGCATGAACATCTGCCCCGGCAATTGTCTGACATTCAGTCTGGGGTCATGTCGGCACTGGTGTATTTTGATCTGTTCAGATACCCGCTTACTGTGCCGGAGATCATCCGTTTTTCGCCGGTAAGGATCGATCGTCTGGAGCAGGTGGAAGAGGCGTTAAGGGAGCTGGGATCTGCTCTGATCGTTTTTCGTTTCGGCGATCATTATTCGTTGGTAAATGATATTGCCCGGGTGGAGAGGCGTAAGCTGGGAAATGCCTGTGCTGAAAAGTTCTGGATGAAGGCAAGGCGTATGTCTGTTTTAATGCAGCGTTTTCCTTATGTGCGAAGTGTGAATATTTCCGGTTCCCTGTCAAAGGAGTATGCCGATGATACAACCGATATAGACTATTTCATCATCACCGCACCCGGGCGTATCTGGTTGTGCCGCACGCTGCTTGCGTTGTATAAGAAGGTCTTTCTGCTCAACAGCAGAAAATACTTCTGCATCAACTATTTCATCAGTGAAGATGATCTGTCCATTCCTGACAAGAATCTGTTCTCTGCCACAGAGATCGTTACACTGCGCAACATGAGTGGTCAGTCAATATATGCCCGCTTTCTGGAGGAGAACAGATGGGCTTTCAGCCATTTTCCCAATGCATCTGCTGCAGATGGTATGCCTGTTCACACCCGTGGCAGACGCATGCAGAAGGCTGCAGAGAGGATCCTGGCAGGAAGATTTGGAAACCTGCTCGATGACCTGTGTTTTCGCATAACGTTTTATTACTGGAAACGAAAATTTTCCTGGATGAGGGAGGAAGAGTTTGCAGTTAATATTCGTTCGAAGCGCACGGTTAGCAAACACCATCCGCAGGGGTTTCAGTTTCAGGTGATGGATCGTTTTGCACAAAGGTGTGCTGCACTGGAAGCGCAACATGGTATAGTATTCATACATGGCTGATATTCTGCTCTCCAATACCTACTTTTTGCGATTCGATCCGAAACAGGAGTCGAACATGACACCTTATCCGCCGCTGGCTACCTTATATGCAGCATCTGTATTGCGTGATGAGGGAATGGATGTTGCCTTGTTTGATACACAGTTTGCTGAAGGTGCAGAAGATGCCTTTCCTCAGATCAAAGCACATGCAGGAAAGCTTTTTATGATCGTGGACGACGGCTTCAACTATCTGACGAAGATGTGTCTGGTCAATATGAGGGAAGCCTGTTTCACCATGATCAGATATGCCAAAGAGCAGGGCTGTACAGTGGCTGTTTCCAGCTCAGATGCAACCGATCATATGGATGCTTACCTGAAAGAAGGTGCTGATTACATCATAGTAGGAGAAGCAGAGCAAACCATTCGTGAACTGGTTGTTTGTCTGGATGCAAAACAACCGACTGACGGTGTGAGCGGTCTGGCTTGTTCTGCCAATGGGGGAATGCACAAAACATTGCCTCGTCAGGTACTGACCCATCTGGACAGTCTTCCTCAACCTGCCTGGGATCTGATAGATATTCAAGCCTATCGCAGCAGATGGATGCAGAAGCACGGATACTTTTCACTCAATGTGGCCACCACACGCGGCTGCCCGTTTAAGTGTAACTGGTGCGCCAAACCGATCTATGGTAACAGGTATAATGCTCATAGTGCGCATTTTATCATGGATCAGATCGAGCTGCATGTGAAACAGCATGGTGCTACACATATCTGGTTCTGCGATGATATTTTCGGATTAAAACCCGGCTGGATACATGCATTCCGAGAAGAAGCTGAAAGGAGGCAGCTTGTATTCCGTTTCAAGATACAATGCCGTGCAGATCTGCTGCTCAATGAAAACAACATTGCCGATCTGGCTGCTGCAGGTTGTGATGAGATCTGGATAGGTGCAGAGAGCGGCTCACAGATGATACTCGATGCCATGGATAAAGGCACAACCATAGAGCAGATCAGAGAAAGCACCATGTTGATGAAAAAGCATGGTATTAAACCTTGTTTCTTTTTACAGTTTGGTTATCCGGGCGAAACCAGGAAGGAGATCAGAGAAACCATTGACCTGGTAACAGGGCTTCTGCCTTTTGATATTGGAATTTCTGTAAGCTATCCCTTACCAGGTACGGTCTTTTATGATCGTGTTCAGGCAGGCCTGAAACAAAAGACCAACTGGACAGACAGTGATGAGCTGGCTATGATGTTTGCCGGCACATATTCTCCTGAATACTATAAGAAACTGCATCGGTATGTACACCGCCGGTTCAGAAAAGCACAGGGAGCCTGGTATCTGAAGCAGGTGTTCAAGGGTGAGCCGACCGATCTGCGCCGGATCATGTTATGGCCATACTATGCTGTCCGGGTGATGGTTGATGATCAGCTGGTAAGTGATTAGCGCACCAGGGTGATATTACCTGCTACAGTTTTCTTGTCGCCTTCAATGAACTTCAGTTCCATGATGTAACTATACACTCCTGCATTGACCATATTGCCATTGGTGGTAGTGCCGTTCCAGCCAATACCCGGATCGTTGGCCGGAAAATCTTCAATAAGGAATATCAGTTCACCCCATCGATCAAAGATGCGCAGATTCTGCACCAGTATCAGATTAGGACCATAGGCTGTGAAATGGTCATTGATGTGGTCGCCGTTCGGGGTGAAGGTATTTGGCACGAAAGAATAATCTTCCGGATCGGGCAGTACGGTAATATAAATATCATCGGTAGCTACGCATCCGTTGTTGTTGTATGAGGTAAGAATGATAGGTCCTGACTGGATCGGGTTGGCAATGGTACTGTCGCAGGTAGAACACGCCACTGATTCTGCCGGGCTCCAGTTATAATCGCCGCCGGTAATGCCATAGATAGGCGTTCCAAAACCTATGATCATTTCTGCTGACCCGAAGGCAGATGCTTCATTAGCATCCACATCTATGAACATGGTGGTGTCACTGGTGCAGCCATTTGCATCTGTGTAGGTATAGGTGATGGCATATGGCCCGCCAACACCTGCGGTCAGCACATCAAATGTGCTGCCGCTTACAAATGAACCGGTAAAGCTTCCTCCTGCCGGTGTGGCAATGAGTGGTTGTATTTGTTGTTCATAGCAGACCACTTCAGGAAGATCAAAGACAAGTGAGGGGTTTGGGTTCACTGTAAGGTTGGTAGTGATCACAGAGTCGCAGCCAAAAATGGTGGTGTATTCATTCACATAAGAGCCTGAAACGGTAGTAACGGAACCATCAGGCAGGATGTATTCTTCGCCATCACAGATCTCTTCATCGATCGTGGTATAGATCACGTCCAGTTCTTCCACAGTGGTATAAATGATAGAATCACAACCATCTACAGTGGTCAGGGTCGTACTGTAAAATCCTCCGGAAACCACAGTACCATCAGGCAGGGTATAGGTGGTACCGGTGCATATTCCTGCGGTCACATCAACGGCATAGACCGGATACAGATTCAGTGTGGTATGAACCAGAGAGTCGCAGCCTGTCCAGGCTGTAAGAACAGAAGTATAATCGCCGGCTGACCCTGTGATCACGCCATCAGGAAGCACGTACAGGTCTCCGTCGCAGATGTACACCACTTCGCTTGTTTCAGGAATAGGCAGCACAGACAGGGTCGTATTTACAACAGAATCACAGCCGTATATGCTGCTCAGCGTGGTGCTGTAGGTACCTGCAGCAGTAACTGATACGCCGTCAGGT
>Ga0116164_10002781_pt1 | contig 12300 bp, 9 predicted proteins | sample AD_UKC109_MetaG_FD_89888 | JGI IMG/M metagenome (GOLD analysis project Ga0116164, IMG submission 89888) | Active sludge microbial communities of municipal wastewater-treating anaerobic digesters from Hong Kong - AD_UKC109_MetaG | ecosystem: Engineered > Bioreactor > Anaerobic > Digestate... | reverse complement strand
AGTTCGAGCGGCAGCACGTCCACCGTTACAACCTGATCGACCGCGCCGTCGTACTCTGCCCTTTCGCGCGTAATGTAAACGAGGACGGATTCCGGCATCTCGTCCGCGGGACGATAGTAAGTCACCTTGGTCAAAGATGCTGTGGATTTAACCGGGTATTCTCCCATGTCGTCCTTCGGCTGCGTGGTGTCGAGTTCCCAGCTTTGGTCCATCAGTTCCTGTTTTTGCAGGTATCCGTCCAGATAGACCGTCAGGCCGGAGAGCTCCCAGTGATCCGGCACGGTGCCGTCCTCCTTTTGCCACTGGTAGTCCAGCGTGCTGCCGAAGAGCAGCCCGTCCTCCAGCACAGTAACGTCCGCGAGCGTGTACGCATCCTGCGTCAGGCCGACGGGCGTCGCCGTTTCGGGCAGCGTCTCCAGCGATTCCACGCGCGCCTCGCTCGACGCCGCGTGGCTCTGCTCATATTGCAGGATCGCGGCCTGCCGCTCTTCCTCGGCGGTTTCCGCCGGGTATCGATACGTAAAATCGATGGAGAACGCCCCGATCGTTCCCGTTCGGACGCCCGATGCGTCGCAAACGTAGAGCGTGCCGGACAGATTCATTTCCGCATCCTCCGTAATGGGGTTCGGATTCTGCCGAAAATACAGAGTGGACGTATCGCCGCTGGTTTCGTCGGGTTCGTTCCATCCGGACGCAGGTTGTTGAACGCCCTCGTCATCCGGCTTGCAATAAGGCGTATACGGCACCCCGTCGACCGTCAGCACGAAGTCGCGCGCGTCGATGCCCAGTTCGCAAAACGATCCATACTGTGTCAGCCGCTCCTGCGCCGCGGAATCGTCCTCCAGCCAAAAATCGGAAAAGCTGGTCACAAAACCGATCGTATCGCTGTCGACGGCAAAGTGAATCACGTATTCCGCGCCGTCCGTATCCTGAAAGACCTCCGCATAGCAGAGCGAGATCGTCACGCCGCCGATGCTCGCCGTTCCGGAAAGCGGCGCTTCCAGCGTGAGCGCCTGCAGATAGGCGTCCGCATAATCCTCCGCCTTCTGCGCGAGCGTGTCCTGCGGGAGGCTCGCCTGCTCCGCCGCGTCCGATTTTGCGCGCTGCACGCTGCTCCAATACACCGTATACGCCGCGCAGGCCGTCAGCAGCAGGAGCACCGCCGCGATCACGATCAGCAGCGCCTTTCGTTTTTTGTCCATTCGGAATTCCGCCCCGCTTTCGGGAGCACGCGCCGTGGGTAAAGTTTCCAGTGACCGCATCCGTTCCGTCATGCGCGCTTTGAACGCGTCGGACGCGTGGATTCGGTCAAACCCGGTCCGGTATCGTTCCATTTCCATGGTCGTCTCCTTTCAGCAGCGTTTTCAGTTTTTTTCTTGCGCGGTAGAGCCGGGACGTGACCGTGCCCTCGCGCTCGCCTAAAACGCGCGCGATCTCCTTTGCCGGCATCTGCTCATAGTAATAGAGATAAACCGCGTAACGGTCCTTTTCCGGCAGGCGGTGCACGGCGTCGAGCACCTCGATCGTTTCCTCCGGGAACGCCGCGGCCGCTTCCTCGTCCAGCGGAACATTGCTTCGCCGCACGGCGGATTTATGATAGTCCTTGCAGAGGTTGATCGCCGTTCGAATCAGCCAGGCCCGTTCATGCTCTTCGTTTCGAAACCGTGGCCGCGCCGTCATGAGCCGGACATAGACCGACTGCACGATGTCCTCCGCCTCCGAGAGGTTTTGTACCCGGTTGACGGCGATGCGAAGCAGCATATCGGAATAGGTCGCGACGATCCGGTCGATCGCACGCGCATCGGGAATTCGATTTTGCTCCATAGCCGCCTCCTTTCACCATTAAAACGATTGAAAACCGGGTTTTACTGCATCCGTTTCTATTTTTTTGGCGCTTCACGTAAGAAACGTGCTCTATCGGCCGACCTGTCGGTTCAGCTCCCCGATCGCTTCGTCCAGCCGCTCCGTCGTGATCCCGCCGGGCGAAAAGCTGAGCGCCGCGCGCAGCGGCATGTCGCTGAGCATCGCGTCCGCCATCTCCTGCGTGATCGCCTCCTTTGCCGTGTTCGTTTCGTCGCCGCTGCCGCCGAATTCCCGCATGGCGTCGATCACGTCCCGCACGGCGCCGCGTTCCAGGTTTCTCCCGCTGGCGAGGACGTCCGCTAAAATCGAATTTTCGTCGAACGCAATCGGAATCTCCCGCGTCGAGCGCACCGTCACGGGCGCTTCCAGCACGACGTCCCGGCTGGAACGCCCGATCTGGATTCTGAATTCCCCGCTTTCGACATGCCAGTCGTGCAGGCGCGTTTCATAGTAGGCAAACGCCCGTTTGTCCAGCGTGAACGTAACCGTCTTCGTTTCACCCGGCCCGAGCGCGACTTTTTCAAATCCCTTCAACTCCCGCGCGGGACGGACCGCCGTGCTTTCGACGTCCGCAACGTAAAGCTGCACGACCTCTTTGCCGAATCGCACGCCCGTATTCGTCACGTCCACGGCGACGCGCAGCGTGTCGCTGTCGTCCATTTCGCATTTGTCGAGCGTAAGGTTATTGTAAGCAAACGTCGTATAGCTCAAACCGTGCCCAAATGGGAACAGCACGTCCATCTTCTTTTTGCCGTAATACCGGTATCCGACGAACACGCCCTCGCGGTACTCCGTCCTTTCATTGTCCCCGCCGAAAAACAGATACGACGGATTGTCCTCCAGCCGGCGGGGAAACGTCTCCGGCAGCCGTCCGCTCGGGTTTACGTCGCCGAATAAAATCCGTACGGTCGCGCGCCCGCCCGCCTGTCCGCTCAAATACGCTTCCAGGACGCCGTTCACGCGCGAAATCCACGGCATCTCGACCGGCGACCCGTTTTGCAGGACGACGACGGTATTCGGGTTCGCCGACGCGACCGCCTCGATCAGCCGGTTCTGACAGTCCGGGAGCCGCATGTGCATACGGTCGTACCCTTCGCACTCGTATGCGTCCGGCAGCCCGGCAAAGACGACGGCAACCTGCGCGCTTTTTGCGGCAAGAATTGCCTCGCGAAGCTGTTCGTTTGTCGTTTCGTCGCGCTCGATGGAAAACCCGCGCGCATAGCGGACGTTTGGAATATCCTTTGCCGCGTCCAGCGCGCTCGTGGCCTTCGTCGTGTTGATGTGCGAGCTGCCGCCGCCCTGAAATCGCGGTTTTTCGGCAAATTCGCCGATAAACGCAACGTCCGCTCCCTTTTTCAGCGGGAGGACGCCTTCGTTTTTCAGCAGCACCATGCAGCCTTCCGCAAGCTCGCCGGCGAGCGCGTCGTCCGCTTCCGCGTCCCAGTTTCCGTCTGGCAATCTGCTTTCCAGATAGCGCGCGTTCACCGTCAGCATGCGTTCGCATGCGCGGTCCAGCACCGTTTCGTCCAACTCCCCGGAGCGAACGGCGGCGACGATCCTATCATCGCGCACGCCGCCCGAGGACGGCATCTCAAGTTCCAGCCCCGCGTCAAGGGCCTTTACGCGGTCGCCGACGGCGCCCCAGTCGCTCATTACATAGCCGTCGAATCCCCATTCGCTGCGCAATACGTCGCTCAGCAGCCAATGATTCTCGGACGCCAGCACGCCGTTGATTCGGTTGTAGGAGCACATCAGCGTCCAGGGCTTCGCCCGTTTGACCACGGTTTCAAACGCGGAAAGGTAGATTTCCCGCATGGTGCGTTCGTCCGCCTCCGAGCTGATCGACATCCGCCGCCGCTCCTGGTTGTTGAGCGCGAAGTGCTTTACGCTCACGCCGACGTCGTGCCGCTGAACGGCGGAAACGTAAGCCGCGGCTTCCGCCCCTGTCAGATACGGGTCTTCCGAAAGGTATTCGAAGTTGCGCCCGCAAAGCGGGGAGCGTTTGATGTTGATCGCCGGGCCGAGTACGACGGCTACGCCCTCCGCGCGGCACTCCCTGCCGAGCGCGTCGCCGAGCTTTTCAAACGCGCGCCTGTCGAACGAGGCCGCCATTGCGCATCCTGTCGGGAAGCATACCGCGCGGATGCTGTCGTTTGTGCCCTCGCCGACCTGCTTGCGCAGGCCGTGCGGCCCGTCGCTCACCATGACCGACGGCACGCCCAGCCGCTCCACCGGCTTCGTGTGCCAAAAATCCAATCCGGAGCAGAGGCCGGCCTTCTCCTCCGTCGACATGTTCCGTATCAGCGATCGAACGTCCATTCCGTTATATCCTCCTGCATTGTTTTCGCTTCTATTCTATCGTCCGCCGCCGGACGATTCAATGCGATTTTCCGGTTGCAAAGGGATTTGCCCCGTCCGAAATCTCCGGATTGCGCCTTCTCTGGCGCATACTAACATCATCCTTGCAATTCCTCATTTTATTCGATATAATTTTTGTGCTATTTATAAATATACTTCTTTTTCTGAAGGGATTGATTCTTTTCATGAAAGCGGTTCAGTTGCTGGACCTGTCGATCGGGCCCGACCTGCACGAACTGACGCGGCACGGCACGGCATTGTTCCCCTGCGCAGGATACGACGAGGACCCCGGAAAGTATCTCACAGGCAAGATCCCCTGGCACTGGCACGAGGAGTTCGAGTTCGTCCAGGTTGTCGGGGGCGAGACCTGCGTGCTCTGCGGCAATACCGAATACGTCATCTCCGCAGACGACGGCGTTTTCATCAACAGCAACGTCATGCACAAGCTCAAGCGCGCGCATCCGAACGAGCCGACGCGGATCAACAGCCTCGTCTTCAAGCCGGAGTTGGTCGCCGGTTTTCCGCAGAGCATCGTTCAGCAGCGCTATATCCAGCCGCTTACGCGCTGCGCGGCGCTGGCGGACGTTTTTCTGCATCACGACGTCCCCTGGCAAAAGGAAGCGCTTACGCACTTCGAAGCGGCGTTTTCCGCGTTCACCGGCGACTTGTACGGTTATGAAATCATCGTTCAGGTCGAGTTGATGGAGATGCTGCACAGCATCGTCTTCAACCAGAGCGATCGTATCGACCAAAGCGACTTTGTGCAAAACAAGGATTCCGCGCGCATCAAGCAGATGATCAGCTTTATTCAGGCGCACTATGCGGAAGCGCTGAGCGTTTCGCAGATTGCGGAGGCTTCGTCCATCAGCGAAAGCGAATGCTACCGCTGTTTTCGCAAGCTCCTCGACACCTCGCCGATCGACTACCTTCTGCAGTATCGCATTCGCGTCGCGGCGGGAATGCTGGCCGGTTCCGATCGGAGCGTCTCGGATATCTGCTATGCCACCGGGTTTAACAGCCCGAGCTATTTTGCCAAAGTGTTTCATCAGGCGCTGCAAAGCAGCCCGCGTGAATACCGGAAAGCCCGCCACAGCGGCGTCACGCCGTCCGGCAAGGACGGCGGTGTTCCAAAGCACATCGGGTAATTTTCCCGTTGAATCCCGTGGTTTACGATCCTTTTTGTGCGCGAGCGATCCGTTTTTGTCGGGTTTTATCGCCGATACTGCGATTATTTCCAATAACTTGCGTACTTTCTGGTCTGTATGGATTGTATTCATTGGCGTCGGCATATATAATGAAAAGAAATCAACTTCCCTAAAGGAGTTTTAGCGTTTTATAAGACGGCGATGCTCTTCCCCTGTTTTCCTGGCCAATCGGCGGACACGGCGTCACGAAAGCGTTCCCCCATACGGTTGTTTTTCCATTTTTTGCTTTGCTGTGCAGTTTGGTATCACGTTTCGATTGATTGACAAACGTCCTGTTACAGTAATATAATATCGATAACGATCATCGGAGGTGTGCCATGCAAAAAAATACCCCCATCTCAATTTCAAGGCAGGCGCTTCAGCGGATGCCCTACTATCTGCAGACGCTGCGGGCGGCGCTCGCTTCCGGAGCGGAAATCATTTCCGCGCCGACCGTCGCTGCGCAACTGGGGTTAAACGAAGTTCAGGTGCGCAAGGATTTTGCCTCCGTAAGCAATACCGCGGGAAAACCCAAAACAGGTTTTCAGACAAAAGAGCTGATTGCGGCGATCGAAAGCTGCCTCGGCTACGACAACACAAACGACGCGGTTTTAATCGGCGCCGGCAGCCTCGGGCGCGCGCTGCTTTCCTACCGCGGGTTTGAAGAATACGGCCTCAGCATCGTCGCCGCATTCGATGTCGACCCGAACCTTACCGGCGGCGAAATCTCCGGCAAACAGGTCCTCCCGATGGACAAACTCCCCGGAATCTGCCGGAATATGAACATCCATATCGGCATTATAACGGTCCCCGCCTCACAGGCGCAGGGCGTATGCGACTCGCTTGTCGACAGCGGCGTGCTCGCCGTCTGGAATTTCGCCCCGGTCCATCTCAACACGCCGGACGGGATCCTCGTGCAAAACGAAAACATGGCCGCCTCGCTGGCCGTGCTGTCCAAGCATCTTTCCGAGCAGATCGAATCCAGTTTGCAGGACTGACCGTTTTAAAACGAACCGATTGCGGCGCCTTTCAAAGGGCGCCGCTTTTTTTCGTTCAGCGTATCCGTCCCCGCTGACGATCACATCGTATTTTACTTCTACCGCCGAAGCGGCGAAAAGCCGTCTTCCTAACACCGAAAATGAATTCAGGGAAAATGAAATTTGATATTGACATATGATTATATCAGTGCTATATTATCGATACATGATAACCGATAATAAATTACTGATTAAGAGAGGCAATCATTATGGCACGTTTTACATTACCCAGAGACCTGTATCACGGCAAAGGCGCGCTTGAAGCGCTGAAAACCCTCAAAGGCAAAAAAGCGATCGTCGTCGTTGGCGGCGGTTCCATGAAACGCTTCGGCTTCCTCGACAAAGTGGAAGCATATCTGCGCGAAGCGGGCATGGAAGTAGCGCTGTTCGAAGGCGTCGAGCCCGATCCGTCCGTGGACACCGTCATGCGCGGCGCGGAAGTCATGCGCAAGTTTGAGCCTGACTGGATCGTTTCGATCGGCGGCGGTTCCCCGATCGACGCCGCGAAGGCCATGTGGGCGTTTTATGAATATCCGGACACGACGTTCGAGTCCCTCTGCATCCCGTTCAATTTCCCGACGCTGCGCACAAAGGCGAAATTCTGCGCGATCCCGTCCACGTCCGGCACGGCGACCGAAGTGACCGCCTTCTCCGTCATCACCGACTATAAAAAAGGCGTAAAATATCCTCTGGCCGACTTCAACATCACGCCGGACGTGGCGATCGTCGACCCCGACCTTGCCGAAACCATGCCGAAGAAGCTCACCGCCAACACGGGTATGGACGCGATGACCCACGCGATCGAGGCATATGTCTCCACGCTGCACTGCGACTATACCGATCCGCTGGCCATCCATGCCATCCGCATGATCAGCGAGTTCCTCATCCCGTCCTACAACGGCGATATGGAAGCGCGCGACCGCATGCATAACGCGCAGTGCCTCGCGGGCATGGCGTTTTCCAACGCGCTGCTCGGCATCGTGCATTCCATGGCGCACAAGACCGGCGCGGCTTACAGCGGCGGGCATATCGTCCACGGCGCGGCGAACGCCATGTACCTGCCGAAGGTCATCCAATACAACGCAAAAGACCCCGCGGCGGCGAAGCGTTACGGCGAAATCGCAGCGTGCCTCGGCCTTGAACCCACGGCGGACGCGCTCATCAAACACATTCGCGAAATGAACGAAAAGCTCGATATCGCGCCCAGCATCAAGGAATACGAAGGCGGGATCATCGACGAAAAAGAATTCCTCGAAAAGCTCCCGAAGGTTGCCGAGCTCGCCGTTGGCGACGCCTGCACCGGCTCGAATCCCAGGGCTATCACGCCGGCCGAGATGGAAAAGCTCCTCAAAGCCTGCTTTTATGATACGGATGTTGACTTCTAATAAGTCAACGCTCAGACCACTGTTCTTATTCCTCGGTTCGGAAGTCGGCTTTCCCTTTGCGGACGCCGGCTTCCGCTCATGAGGCGGACAATATACTTTGCCGGCGTCGTTCGGCGAAGCTGAAGTTTTGAGGTCGACAGCGAATGGACAGCGAATACCTGAAGCTCAAACGTTCCAACTGCAAAAACTGCCATAAATGCATCCGCAACTGTCCCGTCAAGTCCATTCGCTTTTCGGACGGGCACGCGCAAATCATCGGCGAAGCCTGCCTGCTCTGCGGGCAGTGCTTTGTCGTTTGTCCGCAAAACGCAAAGATCATCCGGGACGACCTGCCGCTTGTCAAACAGGCGCTGGCATCGAAAAAGCCGGTGATCGCGAGCCTTGCGCCGTCATTTGTCGCGAACTACCGCGGCGCGACGGTCAACTCCATGCGCCGCGCGCTGAAGACGCTCGGCTTTGCCGCGGTGGAGGAAACCGCCGTCGGCGCCTCCATCGTAAAAACCCGGTATGAAGAACTGCTCGCCGACCACAGCGTACTGATCTCGTCCTGCTGCCCGGTGGTCAACGACCTGATCCGTGAATACTATCCGGACGCGCTGCCCTACCTTGCGAACGTGATCACGCCTATGGAAGCGCACGCGCGGTTGATCAAACGCGAACACCCGGACGCGGTCACCGTCTATATCGGGCCCTGCATCGCAAAAAAACGCGAAGGCGACCACTCCGCGTCCGTCGATATCACCCTTACGTTCGAGGACCTGACACGCTGGATGGTCGAGGAAGGCGTGATGCTCACGCCCGAACCGGACGACCTTGCCGAAAGCCGGGCGCGGCTCTTCCCCACCGCCGGCGGCATCTGGCGCACCATGAAGCGCGACCCGGCGATCACCTATGTCAGCGTGGACGGCATGCAAAACTGCGTCGCCGCCATCAAGGACATCGTCTCCGGCGAGCTGGAGCATTGTTTCATCGAGATGTCCGCCTGCGCGGGCAGCTGCATCGGCGGCCCGGCGATGGAGCGGCGTGCGCTGCCGGTACGCGATTATGCAATCGTCAACGCGTATGCCGGGCGGAAGGACTATGTCGTCGATCAGCCCTGCGCGCAGGAGCTGGCCGAACGATATGTGCCGGTTTCCACGCATACCGCGCAGATCGGCGAATCCGCAATTGCGGAAACGCTCCGGAAGATGGGCAAGCTCAAGCCGGAGGACGAGCTGAACTGCGGCTTCTGCGGATACGACACGTGCCGCGAGAAAGCCGCGGCCGTTTGCCAGGGCAAGGCGGAAATCTCCATGTGCCTGCCCTACCTGATGGAAAAAGCCAAATCGTTTTCCGACATCATCATACAAAACTCGCCGAACGGCGTGCTGGTCCTCAACGAATCGTTTGAGATCCAGGACCTCAATCTTGCCGCATGCTCGATCTTGAATATCAAAAACCGTTCGGATGTCGTCGGCCGGCCCGTCGTTTCGCTGCTCAATCCCATCGCCGCAGTACAGGCAGCACGCGAGGGCCGCACCGTCCGCCGTCCGCCGGAATACCTCTCCGAATACGGCAGGTATATCGAGCAGACCGTCATGTACGACAAGACGTACCGGATCGTGATCATGCTGCTGCGCGACGTGACCGAGCAGGAGGCGGTACGGACCGAAAAGGAGTCCGTCTCCGCGAGCACCGTGCAGGCCGCCGACCGCGTCATCGAGCACCAGATCCGCATGGCGCAGGAGATCGCGTCTCTGCTCGGCGAAACCGTCGCGGAGACAAAGGCGGTGCTGACCACGCTCAAGGAGTCGGTGCGCAATGAATGACCTGTTCACGGACGTCGGCTTTCAGAGCGTAAATAAAAGCGGCGAGGAAATCTGCGGCGACCGCGTCGAAATATCCGAGCGCAGCGGTACGGTGTCCGTCGTTTTGGCGGACGGCCTCGGCAGCGGCGTGCGCGCCAACATTCTCTCCACGCTCACGTCCAAGATATTCTCCACCATGATGGCGGAGAATATGCCCGTTGAGGAATGCGTCGCCACCATGAACGCGACGCTGCCCTTTGCGCGGGAAAGCGCCGCCTATTCCACGTTTACCGTCATGCGCGTCGACCAAAGCGAGCGTGCCGAAATCATCCGCTTCGATAATCCGCGCGTCATCTGGCTCCGAAACGGAAATCGCATGGATTATTCCGAGTCGCTTTCCTGCGTCGGCGCAAAAAACGTGTATACGGCGAATCTCGGCCTGGCCTGCGGCGACGCGCTGATCGCCGTCTCCGACGGCGCGCTGTACGCAAGCGAAGGGCGCGCACTCGACTACGACTGGGACCTGGACGGACTCGCCGGCTTTGTCGAGGCGTTTTACCACCCCGACTATACCGCAAGGGAGATCTGCTCGATCTTGCTCGGCAAGCTCGTCGAACTGTACGGCGGACAGCCCGGCGACGACGCGAGCGTCTGCGTCTGCAGGATCAAAAAGCGCGTCCACGTCAACCTTGTGTTCGGCCCGCCGCGCGAAAGCGCGGACGACACGCTCATGATGGACCTGTTTTTTTCGAAGCGCGGGAAGCACATCGTCTGCGGCGGAACGACGGCTAAAATCGCCGGACGCTATCTATCGCGCCCCGTCGTGCCGCTGTTTGACGCGACGGATTCGGACATCCCTCCCGCATCCGTCATCGAGGGCGTCGACCTTGTGACGGAAGGCGTTTTGACCCTCTCAAGGGTGCTTGAAAATGTAGAAGCGTACATAACGGACCGCGGCTCGCCCGCATGGCAGGGAAAACGGGATGCGGCATCCCAAATCTCGACCGTCCTCCTGGAGCAGGCGACGGACATCGATCTGTTCGTCGGGCGGGCGGAAAACGAGGCATACGACAAGCCCGGCATGCCGGTCAGTTTAAACGCAAAAGTGCGGCTGTCCGAGCGTCTCGCCGCATGCCTTGAAAAAGCCGGCAAGCGTATCAAAGTCAGCTATTTTTAATCGCCCACAAGCAAAAAAGCGCCGAATCATGCGTGGTTCGGCGCTTTTTGTCGCGACAAATTCTTATAAAAAATTTTGTGTAATTATAATAAAATATTTCGCTTTTCCGGGTGATAATGGTATTGGATATCCCCGATACAGTTTACCGGGAGGAGATTATGCAAACAAAAGACTATTCCATCACGCTCGATATGCTGCGGACGCTTCCGTTCCGGCCGTTCGAAATCGTGGAAGGAGACACCGGCAACATCCTGCACGTGACCCTGCTCAACAACGGGGACACGATGGATTTGACCAGTTCCAAACTCTGCATCGTTTTCGCTTCCAGCAGCGGCTTTGCCATGCAGGACGAAACGAGCGGCGTCGAAAAAACCGGCGAGCCCGGCGCGTTCGACGTCGCGCTGCTGCCGACGGCATACGGCGCGGGCAACGTCAGCGCGGACATTCAGGTTTACAGCGGCGACGACGGCGAAACTCTGATCACCAGCACGCGCTTCGATTTCCGCTGCAGGAAGTCGCTCGTCAGCGGGGACATCATCCGCGCCAACGAAGCGTATCCGCCGCTGGTGGAAGCAGCGCGAATCGCAAACGAAGCCGCCGAGGCCGCTTTGGCCGCGGCCGAACGGATCGATACGGACATCGGCGAGCTGAACGTCCAGGCGGACTGGGCCGAAACGGACGATACGGACGATGCGTTCATCAAAAACAAACCCGCGATCCCGTCCGCTCCGGGAGACGTCGGCGCGGCCGCGGCAACGCACGCCTCGCAGCACGCCTCCGGCGGTACGGACGCGGTGTCGCCTGCGAGCATCGGTGCGGCGGCGAAATCGACCGTCGCCGCGGCGACCCTGCTTGCGGCGAGCTGGTCGGGCGAGAGCTATACGCTCGCCGTGACCGGCGCGGCGGCGGGCAGCGCCGTCGAGGTGCTGCCCGGCCTTTCCATCACGAGCGATCAGCTGGACGCGCTGCAGGGCGCAAACATGCAGGACGGAGGCCAGGCCGCGGGGAGCATCACGCTCAAGGCGTTCGGCGACGTGCCGACCATCGATATTCCGGTCCGCGTGATCGTGAGAGGAGATCTATACGTATGAGCGAATTTGTAAAGAAGCTGTACGCGTGGTGCCTGAACAAGGTGCGCTTTGTCGCCGGATCGATCCGGGCGTTTTTGCCGCGCGTTTTGCCAGGCAAAAAGAAGAGCATTGCGTTTTTAAAGCGTGTGTTTTTCCTTTCCGCCGTGCTGCTGCTGGCGTGCCCCGTCATCATGCGCACGGGCGGGTCCATGTCGACCGGGTTACCTGTGTTTTCCACGACGGCGACGTATACGCTCTTGATGATGGTGACGGTAATTGGCGTATTAAATTCTTGTCCAGCGGTACGGTATCTTTCTCTAAAACTATAACCGTTGACCTCTTCCTTGTCGGCGGCGGCGGTGGTGGCGCCGGGAGCGCTTCCGGTTACGGCGGTGGCGGCGGTGGCGGTGGCGGCTATACCGAAACGTATTCAAGCATT
>Ga0116164_10002780_pt1 | contig 12306 bp, 8 predicted proteins | sample AD_UKC109_MetaG_FD_89888 | JGI IMG/M metagenome (GOLD analysis project Ga0116164, IMG submission 89888) | Active sludge microbial communities of municipal wastewater-treating anaerobic digesters from Hong Kong - AD_UKC109_MetaG | ecosystem: Engineered > Bioreactor > Anaerobic > Digestate... | reverse complement strand
TCTATTCAATCTGGCTCATTTTCTCTGAACAATTCTACCATTAACCTTGGAAACAATGGCAATTTAACAGTTGCTTGTGGGGCAACTTTTACAATGAATCCTGGGAGCATTGTCACAAGATAAGTTATAAGACGACGACCCTGTCTTACTGCACATTGCAACCATACAAGCGAATGTAGTCACAAGGAAATTACTAACCTTTAAAAAGATCTTTATGAAAATAAAATTCTTATCTCTGGTTTTATTCCAGTGGTTTTCCCTCACCAGTTTTTCACAAATCCTGGTACGGGAAAATGTCATCTGGAGTTCTGTTATTTTTGAGGGACCTGAGAGTCTTCCCTTTTACACACACCATACCAAATTCGAAGGGGATACAATGATCCAATCTGTTACATACAAAAAAATATACCGGTCGAACAATGAAATGGCCACCAACTGGTCGTTATGGTGTGAGTTCATTCGTGAAAAAGATGGGAAGGTATTTGTTTATAATGGCGGATTAGGTAATGAATACTTATATTATGATTTCAATTTATCCGAAGGAGATTCATTTTATATTTATTGGCAACATCCGCCCGAAGATGATCCCTTTATTGTTGATTCAATCAGAGCGAAAGAAATCCATGGGAAAAGTTATAAACATTGGTACTTATCCTGGGGGGGGCATCAGGAAGTTTGGATAGAAAAAATTGGATCTCTTTACGATGTATTGCTATCCATCGGTAGTTTCATGTCAGGAGGCTATTATGAATTGCTCTGTGTTTCAGAAAACGGTGAACTGATCTACCAGAATGAACAATACAACACCTGCTTTATGAAAAGCAACGAGGTGAACGTGTTTGAAAATCCGCCACCCTTCCTGAACGTGTTACCTGTTTCAGGGGAAGAATTACTGCTTCAACTATCGCCAGGGGATGTAGGGAATTTTTTCCTGTACACCCCCAATGGAAAACGCATCCTCAAATGTCCGCTCACCGCGCCCGAAACCACCCTGTGCGCCCCGGGAAGGGGGCTATACCTGTACCGTTTTGTAAGCGAAAAAGGCGGGGTGCAGAGCGGCAAGGTGGTGGTGGAATAATAGGAGGCGTAGATAAATTTCTTAACCGCAAAGGCGCAGAGACGCAAAGGAAATTTTTTAACCGCAAAGGCGCAGAGACGCAAAGGAAATTTTTTAACCGCAAAGGCGCAAAGACGCTGAGACTAATTACAAGTGCAGAGACGCAGTATGACCTTTAGCCCCGACAGGGTTCAAAACCCTGTCGGGGCTAAAGGTCAAAACCGGATCATATACCGGGTCGAATTTTTTCTACCGGTACGGGTCGATCAATACCATCCCGGTCATTTCCTTCGGAATGTCGATTCCCATGATGCTGAGAATGGTTGGTGCGATATCGGCCAGTACGCCATTTTGCAGGGTGTGTTCTTTTTGTTCGGTTACCCAGATACAGGGCACGGGATTCAGCGAATGGGCCGTATTGGGTGTTCCGTCGTCGTTGATGGCGTTATCGGCGTTTCCGTGATCGGCGATGATCAGCACGTCGTAGCCTCCTTCACGGGCTGCGGTCACTACATCTTTCACACAATTGTCGACAGCCACAACGGCTTTATATATTGCTTCGTATACCCCGGTGTGGCCAACCATATCGCCGTTGGCAAAATTGAGGCAGACAAATTCAGCGCTTTGATTTTTCAGCTCGGGAACGATGGCATCCCGTACGTCGTAAGCGCTCATCTCGGGTTTCAGGTCGTAGGTGGGAACCTTGGGCGAAGGACAGAGGATGCGCCGTTCTCCGGGGAACTCTTTCTCTCTTCCCCCGGAAAAGAAAAAGGTAACGTGGGCATATTTCTCGGTTTCGGCAATCCGGATTTGTTTCAAACCGGCATCGGAAACCACCTCGCCCAGAGTTTTCGTCACATTGTCCTTGCCATAAATTACATGGATGCCTTTAAAATCGGCCTTGTATTCGGTCAGGGTATACCATTCGAGGGGCAGGGTTTTCATTCCGAATTCGGGCAGGTCCTGCTGGGTAAAAGCGATGGTTGCCTGGCGCAGGCGGTCGGTCCGGAAATTGAAACAAAGAACTACATCTCCTTCCTCAAAGGATGTAAGGGCTTTTCCGCTGGCGTCGGTCACGACAATGGGTTTCAAAAACTCGTCGGTAATGCCGTTATCGTACGATTTCTGGATGGTAGCCAGCAGGTCGGTGGTTTTTTCGCCATCGCCCCGGGTCCATAAATCGTAGGCCAGTTTCATCCGGTCGTAATTTTTATCGCGGTCCATTCCGTAATAGCGACCGATGATGGAGGCAAAGCGGGCCCGGGTGTTTTTCAGCGCTTCCAGGTCGCTTTGGATGAAACCGTAACCCGAGCGGGGATCGGTATCGCGGCCATCGGTAAGCCCGTGGACAAATATTTTTTCGAGGCCCATATCGGTAGCCATGGTACAAAGAGCAATCATGTGGCTGCTTAGGGCATGGACTCCGCCGGGGCCGATCAGCCCGACCAAATGAACCTGTTTGTTGTTATTCAGGGCATGGGTAAACGCTTTCAGCAATTGAGGGTGTTCCCATAACGAGCGGTCTTTAATTGCCCTCGAAATTTTCACCATGTCCTGGTAAAGAACGCGCCCGGCTCCCAGATTGAGATGTCCCACTTCGGAATTGCCCATTTGCCCGTCGGGTAAACCCACATTTTCGCCACAAGCCAACAATTGGGAATGGGGGTATTCCTTCAACAGCGAGTCGATGAAGGGGGTTGGGGCTGTAGCCACCACATCGGTTTTGTCTCCTTTGCCTATTCCCCAGCCATCGAGGATCATGAGCAGTACCTTACGCTTGATATTCATGATTTTCTTTTTAACGATTCCATCTTTACGGTGCAAAAATATCAGTTTTCAAATAACAATGGAAATATTCCTTTGTTTTCGATGCATTGTTACGTCATTGGTCCGAACAAACCAAAATCACCGGGGTATGGGTGCGCATTGGCATGAGCAAAACGAACCGGAATGCCTGTTCGTTTGCCTTTCAGAATTTTCTCTGTTGAAGGAGGCCCGTGTTACAGCACCGGCTGATTATTTTTGTAATCGTAAAAGGTTTTCCGCATCAGGTCCGACAGGTTCAGTTCGTATGCGATATAGGCATCGAGGTGCGAGGTATAGGCATTGTTGAGCCGAACCCGTTCAAGGGCCAGTAACTGGCTGTCGATGTCGCCGTCGGAATAACGGGCACGGGTAATCTCGAAACTTTTTTCGGCAACAAGCACGTTACGTTCGAGTAATTGCAGCCGTTTTAAGCTGCTGTTTAAAGCGGCCACCAGGTTTTTCACTTCGGTCTCAATGTCGCGGATCACGGCTTCCTTTTCGAAAATATTTTTTTGCAAACGGGCTTCGGCAGCCTTCACCAGGGCTTTGTTTTCGCCCCAGTCGATAATGGGAATATTGATGCTAAGGCCAATGCCAAAATTGCCCGGTCGTTCCTGAAAATCGGCCAGCGACTGGTTGATGGATGCCCCGATTTCATTGTTTATGGGTGAATTGTGAACCCCGATTTTTTCATAGTAGGCATTCAGGTCGCCGGTGATCATTCCTTCTGCTTTCTGCCGTTTGATATTGAGTTTGTTGAGCTCAATCTGGATGTCGCTTTCGCGTAGTTCGAGCCGGTTGGCCAGCGCCCGTTCAACGGCTTCGTCCACATCGACTTCCACGATTTTGTAATCCATTTCACTCGAGATGATCACGCTGTCGTTTAAAGCAATGCCGATCAGTTGTTTGAAATTATTTCGGGCCGATTGCTGGTCGACGAGCGAGAGGTCGTAATTGTTTTGTGCTTCGGCCAGGTCGACTTCCATCTGGAGGGCATCCACTTCGCGGATCAGGCCGGCGGCGTATTTGTTTTTCGCGATATCGAACGCTTCCTTTTGCCGATCGAGGTTCATCCGGGCAATTTCTTCCCGCTTTTGCACCGAAAGCAGGCGAAAAAAGGAAAAGCTGACCGAGTACACCAGGTTCAGTTCTTCCCGTTTGAGTCGTTTCTGTGATTCTTCGTAGGCAAGTTGGGCGGTTTTGAAGGCCGAGCGGATGTTGTTGTACCCGTAAAGGGCATCAATGGGTTGGGAGAACCCCAGCCGGGTATTGACCCGCATCCAGCGGTTTTGTTCGTTGTAATCGTCGGTGCTGTTCAATCCCGATGTTATATAAATCCGTCCATCGGTGGGTAAGGGCTGGTTGATGGTCAGATTGCTCCCGATAATTGATTGACGGACCGAATAAAAGGTGATACCGGTACTGTCTTCAAACTGACGAATGGTTTCGGTGTAATTGGGCGTAGTCAGGTTCAGGTCGATATGGGTTTTAAAACGGCTGGTGGCCGAGCGAAGATTGTATTCGGCAATTTTCAGGTCCTGCTTCAAACTTTGCATGTCCAGGCTTTTCATTTTGGCAATGGCTATGCTTTCTTCGAGGTTCAGGAGATAGGTTTCCCCGTCGACTGTTGGAATGAAAAGAACCAGAAGAATTCCGGTTATTAAAAAACGAGCGAAGTTCATGGATTCAATTTTTTAAAGATTCGATGTTCGTTCATTGCGCTCATCCGAAAAAATGAGCCCGTCTTTCAGGTAAATGGTTCGATGGGCAAAATCGGCAATGTCCTTTTCGTGGGTGATGAGGATGATGGTATTCCCTTCTCCTTGAAGTGCATCGAAAAGGCGCATAATTTCCAGTCCGGTTTTGGAGTCAAGCGCCCCGGTGGGCTCATCGGCCAGCAGAATGCCCGGATTGGTGACCAGGGCGCGGGCGATGGCGACTCGTTGCCGCTGCCCGCCACTGAGTTCCGACGGTTTGTGCATCATTCGTTCGGCCAGCCCGACTTTTTCCAGGGCTTTCACCGAACGTTCCTTTCGTTCCTGTTTGTTTACTCCGGCATACATCAGGGGAAGTTCCACATTGTGCAGGGAGCTCATTCGGGGCAGAAGATTGAACGACTGAAAGATGAAGCCGATTTCCCGGTTCCGCATGGCCGACAATTCGTCGTCGTTTAGGTCGCTCACGTCAATTTTGTTGAACAGATATTGTCCCGAAGTGGGCGTGTCGAGGCAGCCCAAAATGTTCATCAGGGTTGATTTTCCCGAACCGGAAGGTCCCATAATGGCCACGTACTCATTTTTTCCAATCTGCAAATCGATCCCTTTCAGGGCGGGTACCTGAATTTCGCCCATCAGGTAATCCTTTTTCAGATTTTTTATTTCAATTAGCATACTCTTTTTTTTACCTGTTATTCATAGCGGATCGACTCGATGGGTTTCAGATTGGCGGCATTCCGGGCAGGCAGGTATCCAAAACTGATGCCCACGATCACCGAGAAGCCGAAGGCAATGATGATGGAGTACACCCGGATAAAGGTGCTTACATCGGTGAGCAGCGATATGCCGAGCGATAGGGAAACCCCCAGGAAGACGCCAATGATTCCCCCGGTGATGCTAATGGCCACCGCTTCGGTAACGAACTGGCTCATAATGTCGGATTTGCGGGCGCCAATAGCCCGGCGGATGCCTATTTCCCGGGTTCGCTCCATCACGGTGGCCAGCATGATGTTCATGATCCCGATGCCTCCAACGATAAGCGAAATGGCGGCTATGGCCCCCAGCAGGAAATTGTAGATCCTTCGTTCCTTTTCTTCTTGTTTGAGAAGCTCATAGGGGATGACTATGCTGAAATCGTCGTTGTTGTAATGGTGCCGATTCAGAATATTCCGGATCAGCCCGGCCGCTTCGACCAGATGGTCGGATTGATCGATCTTTACCGTGATTTGTTTGATCTCGCTGGACAGTTCATTTTCCGGTTCAAATCGTTTATGGAAGGTCGAGAGCGGGACATACACGTCGTTATTCAAATCGCGTGAGGCAAGTTCACCCACTGTTTCAGTGAAAAGAGCCTTGGTTTTCATTACGCCCACCACTTCGAGCCACTGGTCGTCGATTTTGACCATTTTCCCGATCGGGTCCTGGTTCTGAAAAAGGGTTTTAACCAGACCGGCGCCCAGCACACAAACCTTCAGGTTCCGGTTGCAATGATCCTCGTTGATGAAGGTTCCCCGGTCGGCTTCGTAATTGAGGATTTTGATGAAGCTGGGGGTAATACCAATCACCGTCGACTTGGATGATTTGTCGGCATAGCGGATTTCGCTGCTTTTCTCAGCCTGTGGGGCGACATCGGCTACCCCCGGAATGATTTCCCGGATGACCGAAGCATCGGTGAGCGACAAACCCTGAGAAAATTTTGCCCGCATTTCTTCCCGTTCTGCATCGGTAAGATCCTTGTCGCGAACAATGATGTTGTTCACACCCAGATCCTGGTATTTGGCAATGGCTTCTCTTTTGGCTCCTTCGCCAATCGACAGCATGGCAATAACCGAGGCGACACCAAAAATGATTCCCAGCATGGTGAGGAACGACCGGAATTTATGATCGATCAACCCGCGAATAGCGACTTTAATGTTTTCTTCAAATTGCATAGGATCTATTCGTTATTTATTTTTTCGATCTCGCTGACCGGTAGTAATTTCTGTCCTCTTTGCAGGTCGCTTTCGATAACGATCGAACGGCTGTTGGCGGGCCCTGTCCGCACTTCCTTTCTCTGATAGCCCTTTCCGGCGGGAAGGTAAACATAGTGCCGGTTGTCGATCTTTTCGACACAGGAGAGCGGAGCATACAGCACATCCGATAAATCGGCACAAATGTATTCACAACCAACGGTCATCCCGGGTTTTAAGCGTTGGTCGCTTTCCCGGATCCGGACTTCCACATCGAATACTTTCAGGCGGGAGTCGCGCTCAATGGGGCGACAAAGGCGGCTTATTTTCACCACTTCCCCTTCAAAAACAACATCGGGCAAAGCATCGAGGCGCACATTCACCGCCTGGCCCTTGTACACTTTCATGAAATCGGTTTCGTTCACCACCGTATTGACCTTGGTCCAGGTAAGGTCGGGGACATTCCCCAGGGAATTTCCCACGAAAACTTCGTCGCCTATCATGATCAAATCGCGCGAACGGCGCTTACGGGCAACCTGAAAGATCCCGGGGATGGGTGTGCGAAGGGTGAGTTGGGGCAATATTTGATAGGCATTGTTGATCTCTTCGCGAATCCGGTTTACATGAATTTGCTGGATATGCAACTGGTTTTCGGCAACGACGTTGTAAAAATCAATGCTTTTTTTGGCTTTGTCGAGCCGGATTTCTGCCTGCTGAAATTCCAATTCCTTGATTTTTTTTGCCCGCTCGGATTCAAAACGGAATTGTTCCAGTTCGAGCTTTTTCAGGGCAAAAGAAGCTTCTTCGCTTCGCAGGGCAGAAAAGAGCTCGCTTTTCCGGTTTCGGATTTCCACCAGCATTTTTTCGAGATTCGCCTCCTGGGTTTCGAGATTGGTTTCCCGTTCGATGATGAAACGCTGTACAGGCGAGGGATCGAACTGAATGATGGAGTCGCCGGCCTGAACCGCAGTTCCGTGTTCCAGAAGTCCGATGATTTTCATGGTATACCAGTATCTCCCGAATCGTTGCATCACGAAAGCCCGTACGTTTACCGCCGCAAGCTCACCGGTTTCGGTAATGGTTTGCGTGAAATCCCCTTGCCGTACTTCGAATGATTCGCTTTGTTCGGTTTTGCAGGAAAACACAAAAAGCAGAACGGCAACGGAGAGTGTGAATGTAATTTTTTGTTTCATCGGGCTCCCGTTTTTTCGTTTTCTTCCTGTTCTTTTTCCTCAGCAAACGGATCGATCAGCGCAACCCGGTCATCGGGTTCCAGTCCCTCTTCAACAATCACATAATCGGTGTTCGACAATCCCAATTTCACCAGCTTTTTTTCAAAGGTGTTGCCTTTTTGAAGGAATACATAATCGGAATCGGGGGTTGAATGAACGGCCTCGATGGGCACATACAAAACATGATCAATCTGGTCGATAATGATCCGGCAGCTGACCGTTAGTCCGGGCATCAGATTTTTCGAAGGGGAGTGGATGAGTATATCCACAGGGAATACTTTGATTTTGGAGTTCCGGTCCTTATTTATTGCCAGGTTGGCCACGGTCATAATTTCTGCATCATAAACCGAGTCGGAAAAAGCATCGGGTTTTACTTCCACCCGGAGTCCTTTTTGGATTTTGGAGATATCAACTTCGTTAATTTGTACACTGACTTTCAGCTCACTAAGATCTGGGAGTTCGATCAGGGTATGTCCGCTCCAGCACTGATCGCCTTCCTGGAATTTGGCATCGCTGCTCCAGTTCTGTCGGATGATGGCAATACCGTTTGACGGGGATATAAGGAAAAGACGGGAAAGGGTAATGTGTGCTTCGTTTAATTGTTTTTCTGATTGGTTAATTTCCAGTAGTTTTTGCTTCAGTTCTTCCTGCTGTACTTTTTTTCGGTTTTCAATTTGTTCCACAGCCCGTTCGAGCGCTATTTGCGCTTTCTCCATGTTGAGCTGGATCTCTTGTCGTTTCACATCGGCCTCGTATCCGGAAGCTTCGAGCTCAATTCGGGAAATTTCGAGCGACAAGCGGGTTATTTCAAGGTCGGCTTCCAATTCGGCAATCGCCGATTCCTGCTCCGCTTTCAGTTTTTTCAATTCTGCCTGTTTCATTTCGAGGTTTGCCTCGGAATCGACGATGGCTTTTCGTACTTCAGTCGGGTCGAAAACAATCAGGGTGTCGCCGGCTTTCACTTCGCTTCCGTCCTCAATAATCCGGATGATTTTCAGCATTCCGTAGCGCCAGGAAATATTGGGCGATATAATGTTGATCGATTGAATGGCATTCACCTCACCTTCTTCAAATACATCGAGATAAAAGGTTCCTTTTCGAACCTGGGCTATCGGTATCTCCCGGGTGTTTTTTTCGCCACAGGAAAGGAGTGATATTAAGGTTATCAACCAGAGAAAATTTTTCATATCGGAAATGGATTTTGCAGGTTTGATGGTAGTTCCCGAAATTCTTCCCTTTGTTGAAACGTTTCTGTTCCTTGGGGCACGTCCGGATTCGGTTCCGGCACGGGTGGCGTACTTTTTTTCACAAGGGAATCGGGGAGCAGAAGGGTTGTCCGGATTTTGGAAGCACGGGGCTTCACAAACGAAACGGTTTCTCCTCCCTCCAATCCGCCAATAACAACGGCATTCCGGGGCGATGAATTACCCAGCAGAATCTGTTGCCGGTCGAATCGTTTGTTTCGGACTATGTACACAAATTTCATGGAGTCTTCTTCAAAAACAGCCAGTTGGGGTATAACCAGCGTATCGGGGATCTGGGTCATGAAAACCCGGCAACGTGCCGATACCCCGATTTCGGGGAGGCTGGTGAAACTGTCGACCGATGCGGTGATCTCAAACTGACGGATGCTGGAATTTCTGCGAATGGGCTGCCCGGTTGATGCTTTTTTAGCAATTTTTCCCCATCCGGTATTCCCCGGCTTGGCATCAAAGGTAAACAAAACCGGGTCGTTTTCCCGGATGCGCCGGTACTGAGTTTCGGACGCCATTATGATGACGTTCACCTCGCTGCGGTCCGGAATTTCTATCAGGGGCATCCCTTCCCACACTTCTTCCGTTTCCTGGATTTTATCGCCTGTGCGCCGCGAAATAGCCCGCAAGGCCAGCCCGTCAAGGGGGGCGGTCAGGACCATTTTGTCGATGATCTCTTTCACATTTGCTGCCTGGTTTTCATCCTGCCTGATTCGCAATGCCAACTTTTTCAACTCCGATTCGTTGATCTGTTCCATGAAACGGAGCTTGTTCTCAATTTTTTGTTTTTCGATGGTGGCTATTTGCAACTGGAGCTCTTTGATTTTTCGTTGCTGTTCGGTTAAAAATTCAAGCTGGGCCGAATCGAGAAACAAAATACGGGTTTGGGCTTCGTTGCTTTTCACCTGGGCCTGCAACAAGGCATCATTCAATTCCAGGTCGGCCTGTCCCTTTTTGTACTGGGCTTTCGATTGCTCTACCTTGTCGAGAAGCGTTTCGTAATAATTGGTGTACTCCCGGTTTTCGATGATGCATACCGTGTCGCCCTTTTTCACCGGAGTGCCGTCCTCAACAAGAAAAATGACCGTTCCGTCGATTTGTTGCGGACAGACCAGTGTAGACGAGCGAACGGCCTGAACAGTTCCATCCAGAATCAGCTCATCGGTAAACGAACTGCGGTTTACCGTATGAACCGTCATGGGATGCAACAAGTCCCCGGAACAGGAAAACAAGGACAGCATGAAAAGAAACAGTCCCTTTACAGAGTGATGTGTCGATATTTGCATATACAATAAACGGGTATTCAGGCTGTTTCATATAACCGATACCGGATTTTTTGCAGGAAACAACTTTTTTACCGTTTGTAAAAATACGATATCTGTTTGTTTTCGGGAAAAACACGGAGGCGAAAAAACAAATAGATTCGAAAAAGGAGGGGCCAGCGATTCGCACCCTCTTTTTATAAGGCGATTGCACAATATTGCGTATCTTCGGGATTTGCCCACAGATTCATTGAAAATGGGATGCTATGGATATTGAAAACAGACATGAGGAAGCTGTTCCTTTGTATAAACAATGGGATAAGTCGATCGACGACAGGGTAGGGGATTTGATTCGCCGCATGACTCCTGATGAAAAAATTTCGCAGATGATGTACAACAGCCCGTCGATCGAACGGCTGGATGTTCCGGCATACAACTGGTGGAACGAAGGCTTGCACGGGGTGGCTCGTGCAGGCAGGGCCACCGTCTTTCCACAAGCGATTGCATTGGCGGCTACCTTCGATACAGATTTCTTGTTCCGGGTTGCTACCGTCATTTCCGACGAAGCCCGGGCCATGCATCATGCTTCGTTAAGGCGGGGGCACCGGCTGCAATTTGCGGGTTTAACGCTCTGGTCGCCCAATATCAATATTTTTCGCGATCCCCGTTGGGGCCGGGGGCAGGAAACATATGGAGAGGATCCCTTTCTGACTTCCGAAATGGGAAAGGCATTTGTGAAAGGCCTTCAGGGGGATGATCCCAACTACCTGAAAACCGCTGCCTGTGCCAAACACTTTGCCGTACACAGCGGGCCCGAAAAACTGCGTCATTCCTTCGATGCCCAAGTCACGGATAAAGATTTGCGCGAAACCTACCTGATCGCTTTTGAAGCGCTGGTAAAGGCTGGAGTGGAATCGGTGATGTGTGCGTATAACCGCACCAACGGTCAGCCTTGCTGTGCGCATTCCTTACTGTTAAAAAAAGTGTTACGGGAGGAATGGGCATTCACCGGGCATGTCGTTTCCGATTGTTGGGCCCTTGTCGATTTTTATCAGGGGCACAAGGTGTGTTGCGATTCGGTTGAGGCAGCCGCCCTGGCCCTGAAAGCCGGTGTGAACCTGAACTGCGGCAGTGTATACCCAAGTTTGGTCGACGCACGAAAACAGGGTTTGGTGACCGAAGAGGAAATCGATGCCGCACTGGCGCCTTTGTTGCGCACCCGCTTTAAACTGGGTTTGTTCGATCCGCCCGGATCGACGCCATGGGATTCGCTCCCGGAATCACTTATCGACTGCGACGAACACAGAGCCCTGGCCCGGAAAGCAGCCGTTCAATCGATGGTATTACTGAAAAACAACGGAATACTGCCTCTTCGGAACGACCATGCCAAATACTTTGTGACCGGACCCAACGCTACGAGCATTGAAGCACTATTGGGCAATTACCATGGTGTATCCAGCCGGATGGTTACCTTCCTGGAAGGAATTGCTGCTGCTGTGGAGCCGGGATCCCAGGTCCAGTACCGTCCCGGGATTGTTCTCGATCGGCCCAATGTCAATCCCATTGACTGGGCTTTGGACGAAGCACGAAATTCGGATGTCATCATTTGTGTGCTGGGCATCAACAGCTACCTCGAAGGGGAAGAAGGCGATTCCATCCTTTCACCTACATCCGGCGACCGCTTCGAATACGATTTGCCCAAACACCAGATCGACTTTCTGCAAAAACTGTGTCGGGGGAGGGAAAAACCCGTCGTTGCCGTGATAACCGGTGGAAGCCCCATGAACCTGGCCCCGGTTCATGCCCTGGCCGATGCCGTTGTATTGGCCTGGTATCCCGGGGAAGAAGGAGGAAATGGCCTGGCCGATATCCTCTTTGGGAAAGAAGCACCATCGGGAAAACTGCCTGTTACCTTTCCCAAATCGTTCGATCAGCTTCCCCCTTATGAAGACTACAGCATGGCCGGTCGTACGTACCGCTTTATGACCGAAGACCCCCTCTATCCTTTCGGGTTTGGACTGTCGTATTCTTC
>Ga0116164_10002779_pt1 | contig 12311 bp, 7 predicted proteins | sample AD_UKC109_MetaG_FD_89888 | JGI IMG/M metagenome (GOLD analysis project Ga0116164, IMG submission 89888) | Active sludge microbial communities of municipal wastewater-treating anaerobic digesters from Hong Kong - AD_UKC109_MetaG | ecosystem: Engineered > Bioreactor > Anaerobic > Digestate... | reverse complement strand
CCGACTCCAGAGTTTCAAAATCCTGCCTTTGCGTGAGTGGCTTGCTACTCGCTTTTCTTGACCCTGCCTTCATAAAGAGGATGTTTTATCCACGTCGCCGTAAAACCCCGTCGTTCAGGGCGGGAATATAAGGCGACGGTTTTTTGCAGATACGGTATAATAAATATATGAAAATCCTTCAAGGGTTCAAATTTCGTCTTCGTCCGGCCAGGGAACAGGAAGAGTCTATGCGGCGTTTTGCCGGATGTTGCCGTTTCGTGTGGAACAAGGCCCTGGCTCTCAAAAAAGAGGCCTGGCAGAACGAAAAGAAGAGCCTGAGTTACTGTGCCCTCGCGGGGCTACTGAAGGACTGGAAGGGAGATCCGGACACATCCTTTCTGAAGGATGCCCATTCCCAGATTCTTCAACAGGCCCTCAAGGACCTGGATCGAGCCTATACGAACTTCTTCCAGGGAAGAGCCGGATATCCCCGGTTCCATAAAAGGGGGATCCGGGATAGCTTCCGTTATCCCCAGGGATACAAGCTCGATGAGGGTAATTCTCGGATATATCTTCCAAAGATCGGCTGGATGCGATACCGGAAGAGCCGGGAGATCGTAGAGGAGATACGGAACGTCACGGTATCCCTGAAAAATGATCGCTGGTATATCGCTCTCCAGACGGAACGGGAGATTCCGGAACCCGTACATCCTTCCTCCTCTTCTGTGGGAATCGACATGGGTATTGCCCGCTTCGCTACCCTCTCGGATGGATCCTTCTATCTCCCCCTGGATAGCTTCCGAAAGCATGAAAAACAGTTGGCAAGGGCGCAAAAAGCCTTGAGCCGCAAACAGAAATTCTCCCAAAACTGGTATAAGGCGAAAAAGCGGGTATCCCAGATCCACGAAGATATTGCCAACGCCCGAAAGGACTTCCTCCATAAGACCAGCGCCGCCATAAGCAAAAACCACGCACTGGTGGTTCTGGAAAACTTGCAGGTGAGAAACATGTCCGGATCTGCCAAGGGAACCCTAGAAAACCCCGGACGATGCGTAAAATCCAAGTCCGGGCTCAACAAGGCCATCCTGGACCAGGGTTGGTTCGAATTCCGGAGACAACTGGAATACAAGCTCTCCTGGCGCGGAGGAAATCTAATCCTCGTACCGCCCCAAAACACGAGCAGGAGATGTTCTGTGTGCGGATACATATCCAAAGAGAACCGGCCTTCTCAGGCGCAGTTCCGCTGCCTGTCCTGCGGACAGAAAGCGAACGCCGATGAGAACGCTGCAATGAATATTTTGGCGGCAGGGCTTGCCGCATCAGCCTGTGGAGAGGACATAAGACCGGGGAGGATCCTTTTCCCGGCAGCCTCGGCGAAGCAGGAACCCGCCGAAATTCCTCGAACAGAACTCGTTTCTGCTTGAGGCGTCGTAGGAATCCCCTTTCTTTAGGGAGGGGAGGAGGTCAAGTTAGAGTTGGATTTGAGAGAAGCCAGAGACAAGAAATGGAGGAGATCGCTGTGCCCCAAGAACTATTCGTCGTTTCCGATTTTACGGGAGAAACTGCGGAACACGTGGCCCGGGCTGCGGCAAGCCAGTTTGGTCCCGAGGCGGTGAATTTCAGCCGCTACCGATATGTCAATACGGAAGAAAAGACCCTGGAGGTTATCCGGGAAGCCCAGGAAAAACGGGCGGTGGTTATCTGTACCCTGGTGGATCATCATTTGCGAAAAATGATCGTGGAGGCCGCCAAGAAAGAGGAAATTCTTCTTATCGACATCCTCGGCCCCATTCTTTTCGTGCTGGAGAAAAAGCTTGGAACGCCTCCCCTGGAAACGCCGGGACTCCTTCGCAAAATGGATGAAGAATATTTCCGAAGGGTAAAGGCCATCGAATTTGCCATCAAATGCGACGACGGGCGAAGCCCGGAGCTCCTGGAAGAGGCGGATCTCGTGATCGTAGGGGTTTCCCGGACAAGCAAAACCCCCCTTTCCATGTACCTCGCCCACTACGGAGTCATGGTGGCGAATATTCCGCTCATTCCCGAGGCGGCTCTGCCGGAGCAGCTCTTCGATCTTCCCTCGGAACGTACCGTGGGGCTCACCATCCAACCGGAAAAACTCATTCAGATCCGGCGGGAGCGTTTGCGGGTTCTCGGCCTGGATGCGGAAGAATCCAGCTATGTTCAGTGGGAGCGGGTGGAGGAAGAACTTGCCTATGCCCGGGGTATTTTCAACAAGCTTCGCTGTAAATCTTTCAACGTCACGAACCGAGCCATTGAGGAAACGGCTCAGGAAATTTTGGATTATGTACGAGTTTAAGGAGGTGGCTTTTTATGGAAGTGCATGCAACACCTTTGGTTATTGATTTTTCCAAAGCCGACGGAAAGCGGAAGGATCTCTTCGGTGGAAAAGGAGCCAATCTTGCTTCCATGAGCCAGCAGGGATTCCCGGTTCCTCCGGGTTTCATTATCAGTACCGAAGCCTGCCGGAAATACTGGGAGGATCCTGAAAAGCTCATGAATCAGATCTGGGAGGATATCCGAAGCGCCGTCAGGGATTTGGAGAAGGAAACGGAGAAAACCTTCGGAGGCACCGAAGGCATGCCTCTTCTCGTCTCCGTTCGCTCCGGGGCTCCCATATCCATGCCCGGCATGATGGATACCATTCTCAATTTGGGGATCAATCACGACGTGGCGGAGCATCTGGGAGAAATCTCGGAGAACCCTCGTTTTGCCTGGGATAGCTATCGGCGATTCATCTCCATGTATGCCACGGTGGTGGCGGGGCTGGAGGACGAGCTTTTCGAGCATCCCCTCTTCGATCTCAAAAACCGTTTGGGAGTGACCTATGATTACGAGGTGGAGGAGGCTTCCCTGAGAGAGCTGGTAAAGCAATATCTCGAAATCTACAAGAAAAATGCGGGGGCTCCCTTTCCCCAGGATCCCTGGGAGCAGCTTCGCTCCGCAGTAGAGGCGGTATTCCGGAGCTGGGATACTCCTCGAGCCAAGGCGTACCGGAAAATCAACAAAATTTCCCGTGACCTGGGAACTGCGGTCAACGTGGTAAGCATGGTTTACGGGAATCTCGGAGATGATTGTGGTACCGGAGTCTGTTTTACCCGAAACCCCTCTACCGGAGAAAAGGGACTCAACGGAGAATATCTTATGAACGCTCAGGGAGAAGACGTGGTAGCGGGTATCCGTACTCCCGAAGATATAAAAAGCATGAAGGATCGCATGCCCCATCTCTACGACGAGCTGGTGGCCACGGGAGAGAAACTGGAACGTTTCTACAAGGATATGCAGGATATCGAGTTTACCGTGGAGCGGGGAGTTCTGTACATTCTTCAGACCCGGAACGCCAAGCGCACTGCCCGGGCAGCGGTTACCGTGGCGGTGGACATGGTGGAGGAAGGGCTCATCTCTCCTCAAACCGCGTTGCTTCGGGTTACGCCGGAGCAGGCGGAGCAGCTTTTACACAATCGGATCGATCCCGAAGCGGAGCTTTCCCCCGTGGCCCAAGGGCTTCCTGCTTCTCCGGGCGCTGCCATAGGTAAGGTGATTTTCGACCCCGACGAGGCGGAGGAAGCCGCCAAAAAGGGAGAAAAGGTTATCCTGGTACGTCCCGAAACGACTCCGGACGATGTGCACGGGCTCTTTGCGGCCCAGGGCGCTCTTACCAGCCGGGGAGGCATGACGAGCCATGCCGCGGTGGTGGCCCGGGGAATGGGAAAACCCTGTGTCTCGGGGTGTGATGAAATAAATATATCCATGGAATCCGGTCAGTTTACCGCCCGGGGGCATATCGTGAAAAAGGGAGATGTCATCACCCTTGATGGAAGCCGGGGATTGGTATTCCTCGGCGAGGCTCCTCTCATCCGCCCCTCCTTCGATGAAACCTTTCAGAAACTCCTCTCCCTGGCGGATCGGCAGGCCAACCTCGAGTTATGGGCCAATGCGGACACCCCCGGGGATGCTCAAAAGGCCATGGAATTCGGAGCCAAGGGGATCGGCCTCTGCCGGACGGAGCACATGTTCATGCAGCCCGAGCGCCTCAAGATCATGCAGGAAATGATCCTTGCCCAGAGCCTGGAAGAGCGCCAGGAAGCTCTGGCAAAACTTCAGGTAATGCAGGAGGAGGATTTCCTCGGCATCTTCCGGGCTATGAAGGGATATCCCGTGACGGTACGTCTTCTGGACCCCCCGCTGCACGAATTCCTGCCCCAGGAGGCGGATATCCTCGAACAGCTGGAAGAGGCGGAAAAGGGGAAAAACCAAAAGGAAAAGGAAAAACTGCTGCAAATCCGCGAAAAGGCCCGCAATCTTCGGGAGAACAACCCCATGCTGGGATTCCGGGGATGCCGGCTGGGTGTGATCTATCCGGAAATTTACGAAATGCAGGTGCGGGCCATTCTTGGAGCTGCCTGTACCCTGAAGGAAGAAAAAACCTCCGTAGATCCTCATATCATGTTCCCCCTGGTGGGAACTCTTCGGGAAATGGAGCTCATGAAGGAGCTTACGGAAAAGGTGGCCCGGGAAGTCTTCGAAAGCCGGGGAAATTCCTTGCATTATCACATCGGCTCCATGATCGAGGTTCCCCGGGCGGCTCTGGTGGCGGGAGAAGTGGGAGAAATCGCGGAATTTTTCAGCTTCGGCACCAACGACCTTACCCAGACGACCTTCGGTTATTCCCGGGACGATGCGGAGGGCAAGTTCCTGGCGCAGTATGTGCAAAAGCACGTTCTCCCCGCCAATCCTTTCCACAGTCTGGATGTTGCCGGAGTGGGACGGCTCATGAAGCTTGCCGTGAAGGAAAGCCGGGAAATCCGGAAGGACATCAAGCTTGGCATATGTGGCGAGCACGGAGGAGATCCCGAAAGCATCCGTTTTTGCGAGGAACTCGCTCTGGCCTATGTAAGCTGTTCTCCCTACCGAATCCCCGTGGCACGCCTCGCGGCGGCCCATGCGGTGCTGGAGAAACAATAGCGATTACCTTGTAATCCAAAGAATGGAATTTTTGTGCTCCAGATTCGGCATATATGCCGGGTCTGGAGCTTTTTTATGTTCTTTTCGGGAGTTGCCTCCCAGGTGATCGAGGATTTAAACTATCGTAGCAGAGATCCTAGAAAATACAGAAAGGGTTTCATGCTTGGACATATTTCCGGTGTTTCCGGAAGCCACTTTTGGTCCTCCAGAGAGGCAATGATTGGTTTTGCCGGCTTCAAAAGGCTCGTCATGGAGGAGAGGATGGCTTTTTTCCTTCCTGAAGGAAGTCTTACTTCTCTAAAATCCTTAAGATTTGCCTCTTCCGTTTCAAGCCAGTTCTCCACATATTTTGTGGCGGCGGAAGTCAGAGAGGGAAAGCGATGTGTTGCCAGAGGCAGAAGAAGATTTTCCAAGGTTCCCGCTTGTTTATTTCCGGGAAGTGCAAAGATGCCGCTTCGAAGTTTTTCTGATTCTGCTATTTCCTCCAAATCCGAAGGGATGGGATATTCGTGTTCTTGCAATAGTGATATGAAGTCTGTAAAACGTTTTGCAGGAGGAATGTCATCAGAATCAAGGATAATGGCAAAGATTTCCGGTTTCCACTGCATACGTGAAAAGGCTGTCATGTCTGCGGTAACGGTTTTTTTGATGTTGGAAAGTCCCTCGGCATTGCGGATTCCCATGAAGCGATTTTTGCGCTCAAATTGAAGAAATGCCGGAGCTGGAACCGCACGACGAGTGATGTTTTCCCCTGCAGGCCACTTAAAGGAGCTAAGCCATAAAGCTGCTTTTTCCGGAAGATCGGATCTTTTACGGAGTACCTTTCCACCGTAATAGGTACGCAAGATTTGAACTAAAAAGGTTACATCGAGCACTCCTTCGGTAATGATATAGACGAAATTGTTTATCATCGCACGTCAAACCCCGTATCACGAAGATTGATAAGAGTTTGGAGGTCGTAGCGGTGAAGCAAAGGTGTTCCCTCTTGCTGCAGATAATATGCCGCAAGAGAATTGCTGCTTTCGGTCTTTGATATTTCTATCACCATATCCATGGCTTCCAGGCTGTGAGTGGTTGCTACAATTTGGGTCCCTGCGGTTTTGGCAGCTAGGAAGAGTTGTTGCAATACCTTGGGAAGTATTTGGGGATGAATGCCTGACTCCAGCTCATCCACCAGGAGAATCCCTCCCCGTGAGCGTACCAGCGCTAGGGCAAGCGCTGCCGCACGCCGCATACCGTCTCCGAAGGAAGACAAGTCCACCACGCCCCGTTTTTTATGAGAGACCCTCACGCCTTCACGTCCTCCGGGTGCACTAACATCCAATCCCTCAATATGGGGGTCGAAGAGTTGAAGAAGTTCCAAAGCAAGTTTTTTCTCTCCCATATCAACGACCTTACTGAGGTGTTCCACCAAATTTCGAGTGGAACGATGGGTAGCGGAAGTGACGGTAAAGCATTTGTGAAAAATCACGCCGTTTCCGAATTGAGCAGGGGTTTCCCGGCGAAATTCCATGGTATGTGTAGCAAGGTCGTTCACTTTTGCTTCAATGCGCAGCATAAGGCTTTCGCTGGCTTCGCTATCCCAGTTCAGAGATGCCAATCCTCGGGCTCGGAGAATTCGTTGCTCTTTTTGGAGAGTTCCGGAAATTTCCAGAGGGGCCGTTTGTTTTGGGCTGTCTTCAGCGTGAAGAGGTTCTGAAGAGGGGAAGAGAGACCAGAGGCCGTCTTCAAGAAAAATGTCCATATCCCGCAGCCGGGCCACCTGAATCCACTGGGCAGGATCAAGGGGGCGTAGCAAAAGGGCCAGAGCCTCTAAAATGCTGGTCTTCCCAGCATTATTGGCACCTAAAACAACGTTTATGGGAGCCAGGTCTTTTAGGGTAACATCTTGAAGGCCTCGAAATGCCTGGATATGAAAATCTGTGAGAATCATGGGGGAGCCCCTTTCCTTACTGTGAGTTTGTTTCTTGAAATAAAGAGTGCAGAGTGCGAAATTATTCGGCTATTTTTATTCATCCCATAGGTTTTGAGCTATATGTTTGGCTATTCTTGGCTTTGCCGTTCAAATGTTGGTAGCAGGTCAATGCTTCTGACGGATTCCAGGGAACATAGTTCCGAAACCTTTTTCCAAACAATCTTCTCATGGTTTGCAATATAAAAGATTTTTGAGAATAAATCAATCGCTGTGTTCTTAATAAACTTAAAATGATTTATTCCATACCACCCTCGATTCTTTTTCTTATTCCACGCAGTCTTATGGTATTATTTAAAAATATGGTTTTCTATCCCCCATATGGCATAAAAAATTGCAAACACTCAAGAATGTTGGAATAAATGAAAACTTTTGGATGGTAATGTTAGAAAGTGCCTTCAAAAACAATAATGATTTGGGGGGCACAAAATTGTGCTCCCCAAAAATAAATTTTTAAAATTGATTTTCCGTGCAGATTCTGCTTTTCTCATGGGAAATTGGAGGCAAGGTTTTTATCCTCTGGAATAGTGTAGTCGTTATACCGTAAAAGATAACTTCGCATAAGCAAAGGCCATCATATATCCGGAAAGGAAGGGATTGTTTTGGGAGTTCTGCAATACTGTCAACCCCGGGAAGATTTGCTGCAAGGGAACATCAACCTTGAGATTTTTACCGCCTCCCTAGGGGATGTTTTTGCGCACTATGGAGGGGAAAAAACCCAGATTCACCCGCTCTACACGGACCCGAAAATTTTCTTTTCCCAAGGGACCTATCCTACAGAAGCTCTTGTGCGGGTAGTGCGGAACACTTTTGCCCGAATCCAGGGGGATTCTACCGCTCCTTCGGTGCAGCGTCTGGAAACTGCTTTCGGAGGAGGAAAGACCCATACCCTTATCGCTTGCCTGCACCTTGCCAAAGAAGGAAAAGCTCTTGCTTCTCTGGTGAAAGAGATTATCCCAGGACAGGATCTCCCGGAACCTGGAGAAGTAGACGTGGTGGCCCTTTCCGGGGAAGAAGTTCCGGTACGCAAAACTCGAGGTGCCGAAAGCCTTCCTTATGGGTTGTGGGAAGAGCTGGCTTGCCAGATAGGGGGAGAAAGCCTTTGCGGGGAACTGAAGCCCTGGATGGGGCGCAAGGATTCCCCGGATGCAGTCTTTTTCGACAGAGTCTTGGGAAGGCGCAAGGCTCTTATAATGATCGATGAGCTTGCTCTTTACGCTGCCCGGTGGAGCGCAGCTTACCCCGATGCCCGGGATATGGTAAGCAGTTTTCTCATGGCTCTTTTCGGATACGTGCGGAATCATCCCGGCATCGGAGTTATTATCACCCTGGCAGGCAATACCGATGCTTTTGCCAACCACACGGAACGCCTCCAGAAGAGTCTTGAGGAGGTTTCCGGGGAGGAGATGGACAAGGAGCGAAGCCTGGGTGCTCTCGAAGAGTCCACCCGTAGCGTTGCCAGCGTCATCGCCCGGGATGCCACGGTGGAAATTCCCGTTCAGGCTAACGAGCTCTCTTCTGTGATGGCGAAACGTCTCTTCTCCAGCATAAGTTCCCGGGGAATTCAGGAGGCTTTGGAAATTTACAGGGATCTTTACAAGAGAAATGCCTCTCGGCTCCCTCAGGAAGTTCAGACCGAGAGCTACTATCACCTCATGGACAAAACTTACCCCTTCCATCCTGCCCTCACAAAATTTCTCAACGATAAAATGTCCACATTGGAGACCTTTCAGGGAACCCGGGGGGTGCTGCGTCTTCTCGCCTTGGCGGTGCGCCGTATCTGGAACACTGAAAAGGACATTACCATGATTCACCCCTGCCACATGGATTTTCACGATTCCCGCACCACCAATGAAGTGCTGGGGCGTACGGGAAACAATGCTCTTCTTGCGGTGCTCACTGCGGATATTGGCTCCCCGGACAGCCCCAATCTGGAAAGTCAGTATAGCAACGCTCAGATGGCGGATCGGGAGAATCCTCATCCCGAAAAAATCCCCTTTCACGAGTACGTATGGAAGACCATTTTCCTTCATAGCCTGGTGGGACGCACCGAAGGGCTGAAAAGCAATCTTTTCGGGCTCAACGAAATGGATATCATGTTGGAGACCACCTTTCCTGGCCTCTCTCCCAGTCAGATCGGGGAGGCTCTCAAGGCCATTCCTTCCCGGGCCTACTATCTGCATTTCGAAGAGGGGCGATACTACGCCAGCACTACCCCTATCCTCAACGTTTCCCTCTCCCAGATACGCCGGGGAATCACCGAGGAACAGATCCTCTCGGAGATCGAAACTTTGGCCCGGAAGATGGTGCAGAACAATCCGGATTTTGAGATATGCACCGATGTAACCCATCCCCAGGATATTCCGGACACTCCGAAAAACACCCTGGGAATCTTTTCCTTCCGTAAAGAAGAGATTATTCCGGAGGATTACATCTTGCAGAGCGGCAAGAATACTCCCCGGGTGCATCAAAATAATGTCTTTCTTCTCATGCCAACCACTGCCATCATTCCCTCCAGGCTTCCCAAAGATCAGGTGCATCTGGGGGAAGAGGAAAAACGGCAGGGGCGCCTTCAGGATCTCAACATTCTTGCCCGGCAGGTGCTGGCCATGAAAAAGCTTGCAAACAAACCTCAGGATTATGGCATTACCGGCAAGCAGCTCGAGGAGCAGGAATTCTCTCAAAAGGTAAAGGAACGTCTCAAGGCTTTGGAGACTAGCGTAATCCAAACCTACGGGACCTTTGCTTTTCCTTCGGAGAACGGCGTTTGCTCTTTCCGTCTCTTGCATACCGCTGGAGGGGAGGGCGGGCAGAGCGTGCTCCAACAGATACGGGAGATTCTTCGGAAGGAGGGAAAGATTATCCTTTCGGAAGATTTGGAGGGATCCAAGATCCAGTCTTTGAAGGAGCTCTTCTTCAGGAATGGAGATTACGAACCGATCGAGAACATCCGTAAATACTTCTCCAGTCGCCGGAGCTGGCCCATTCTGCAATCCCTTCAACTTTTCGAGGGCCTTCTCCGCCGGGGAGTGGAGCGGGGATTCTGGTGCGTATGTTCTCCTCCGGAGAGAGAAGAACTCCGTCCTTCGGAACTCTATACCCCTGAAGAGCCTCTTCCTCTGAATTGGAAGAGAGATTCCAAAGAATATGCTCTCCTCACCCCCGAGGGAGTTCGTAAACGAGGATGGGGAGTTTCCAAAGGTCCCAAAAAGGAAGAGATTGAAACGAAGAACCGGGAAATCCTGGAAAATGCCCAGGCCCTCAAGGTTGAGGATATATACCAACAGGTAAAGCAGTGGCGGGAGGATGTTCAAGAAGAGGATTTTCGGGAGGCCCTTCGGAATATCCTACGAAAAGACAAATCCTACATTTATGAGGGATCTCCGGATCAGAGAGACAAGCCCCAGCATCTCATACGGGGGGATAAATATATTATCCGAACCTTCGAGCCCGATAGCGTGATTATCTCCGAAGGTGAGGCCCGACTCCGGGGATGGGTGACGGACACCGATGAAAAGGCTCAAAACACCGTCAAGACCGAGAACCTTTCTCTCATTCTGGGAATGCTCCATAACATTGCCTCCAAATATGCCAAAGGTGGCACTTCTACCGTGGATTTACTGGAGCTTCTCGGCATGGAACTTCCCGGAGGAGGAAAGATGGAACTTATTTTGAGCGATGTTCCTCCGGAAAGCCTCAAGACTTTGGGAGAGCTCTTCGAAGTGCTTCAGGGGTTGGTGAGCCCTTCTTCGGAATCGTCGGGAGTCCTGGAGATCAAAGATCCCCAGGAGAAATGCCCCTTCGTGGAGTTCCTCAAGCAAAAACTAAATGGAGGATCACAGTAGATGAAAGCACCTAGGCCTACAAAAACGAAAAAGACCACTTCCCATAATCTTGAGGTGTTACATAAGGAAAAAATCCGTCCCCTTCTTAGGGATGCTCCCTGGGTGCTCCGCATTACCCAATACAAGGGGAAACCCCTTCCCATGATGATTCTGAAGGAACGCAAGGAGATAGCTGAGAAAGGGGAGAAAAATCCTTCTCGCAAAAAACTTGTGGATAGAGGAACCCTCTACGGCCCTTCCCAGAAAAGATGTCTTCCCATGATCCGGAGCATCCTTTCCACGGTGCAGAATGAACTTGGCATAGGGATGGATCTGCACCACTTCCTGGACACGGATCTTCTCTTTCGTGGAAATTTGCCTTTGCATTCTGAGGGCGGGTACAAGCTGGCACTGCTCTTTAAACTTCAGGAGCGGGTGCAGGACATGGACCGGGTGGAACTCATAGCCCGGAGGCTCCACCGCTTTACCACGGAGGAGGCGGCATACTGGTGGTCCCGGCTCTATGAGTTCGATGCCATCAGCAACCGATGGGCACAGAGCGGCATGCGCATTCTCCTGGGGGGCACTTCGGATGACAAAAAAGGAATAGCCGCCATGCTGGAAAAGCTGAGGCTGGAGCGGTTGGAGGTATAGGGTGAACAACGGGGGAGGAGCGAAAAACATGGATTTTGAAAAGGACTTGAGGCTCATCGAGGCGGGGTTTCCCTGCCATCAGGTAGGGGCGGAGACCCAGAGGGAGCGGGATACAGGGAAAGCTCCTCCGGTGAATCGCCTCCATGTCTGGTGGGCTCGCCGCCCTCTCACGCCGAGTCGGGCCGCCATTCTGGGATCCCTGCTTCCGGCAGATGCCGACCCGGGAGAGTTTCTTCAGGAACTGGGAATCGAAAAACGGGTGGCGACAATTCACGGGCAGGAGTGGGTGCTAACGGGGAAGGTTTTGGACAAGATTGAACGGGATGCCCAGGGGGAATTTCTCTCGTCGAGGATATGCAATCCTTTTCTGGAAGACGAGAATGCACGAAGAAGGAATTGCGAGGAGACCATCAGTAAGTTGGTTGCGGCAATTCCTGATCTGGAGAAAGATTCTGTGCTACAGCGCTGGCGGAACGAGAGTCAGCAATTGCCTCTGTCAGGTCTTCCGGAGAAAATTCGGATTTGTACGGTTTCCGCTGATCCTGCTCATGTGAAAGAGCGCATTGTCTTTGCCAAAAGAGATGACGTGAAGAGAGTTTTGGGAAAGGAAATAACATGGTCTCCTGAAGATCTCTACGGATATTCTCGTGCCTTTACTCATTCCCCCAGTGTAAGGATGAGCGATCATCTGGTGCTTGATCTTACCTCCGGTGGTGGATCTATACCTTTCGAAGCGTTGCGGTTGGGAGGTCGTGTGATTGCCAACGAACTTAACCCCGTGGCAGCTACGATTTTGAGCGCCACCTTGCAATATCCCGCAGAGTTTGGGGTGGATCTTGCCAAAGACATCGAACGTTGGGGCTGCGTTATGCTTGAAAGGGTTTCTCAAAAGATGG
>Ga0116164_10002778_pt1 | contig 12316 bp, 10 predicted proteins | sample AD_UKC109_MetaG_FD_89888 | JGI IMG/M metagenome (GOLD analysis project Ga0116164, IMG submission 89888) | Active sludge microbial communities of municipal wastewater-treating anaerobic digesters from Hong Kong - AD_UKC109_MetaG | ecosystem: Engineered > Bioreactor > Anaerobic > Digestate... | reverse complement strand
TGCCGCCATGCGCCCGATGGCGTCCTTTTGCGCTTTCTGCGTTACTTTGCGCTGCTGTACGGAAGTATGGGCGGACGGATCCACCAAAATCGCGCCGCCGTGGTAGCGTTCCACGAATCCCTGTTGTTCCAATGCGTTCAAGGCGCGGCGAACGGTGGATTCGCTGATAAAAAGGTCGCGTGATATGTCTGTGACTTTCGCGCTGACGTGAAGATTTAGATATTGCAACAAATCGTTGTATTGTCCCGCGGATTGCTTTGGCATCTCTGATACTCCTCATAATGATGATAAATAGAGTATAACAGAAATCCTATAACAGTCAATACTAATCACAAAAACAGTCATAATAAATCAATATTGCGTAAAATGTGGACAATACGGTCAAATATGATAAAATACGAGTGAAATCATTCTATCATCAATCGGTGGGAGCAATGCACATGAACTACATTTATCAGGAAATCCATACTCAGTTTGATGCTCTGGAGACGACACAAAAGTATATCGACACGAAACTTGACGATCTTAGCCGGTTGATATCAGGCGCGCCTTTAGTTGTCGTAGGCAGCGGGTCCAGCTATTCTATCGCTTGTTCCGTCGCGTGGATGGCGCGGGTGCGGATGGGCAGCCATGCCGTAGCCATTGCGGCCGGAGATTTGCTGCTGCACATGGATGAATACCGTCCGATTCTGGAAGGGTGTACGTTGATCGTTTTATCTCGTTCAGGCGAAACCAGCGAGATTGTTATTTCTATACAAAACATGAAAAAAGCCGGCATACATTTTCAGGTTGTCGGCGTCAGCTGCGTGGAGAACAGCACACTTGCCAAGCTAAGCACGCTGATGATTGAGCTGCCGTGGGCGTTTGATCAAAGCGTATGCCAAACCAGAACGATAACGACGCTGTTTTTCTTCGGCGCCTATATGATTGCTAAATTGGCCGGTGACACGGCGTTGACGGCCGATATTCTCAAGGCGATTCAAGCCGGCCCCGGATACTTTGAACGCATTGAAACGCAGATGAAGGAAATTGCCGGGCTTCCCTGGAAGCGGGCCGTTGTATTGGGAGACGCGGAACTCAGCGGGCTGTGCGACGAAGGCGCGCTGGCGTTTAAAGAAATCTGTCAGATTCCCAGTAATTACTATCACTTACTGGATGTGCGCCATGGGCCGATGGTGCTGATTGATACGGAGACCCTGGTGATTGTTGTTTTATCCCGGCATGACAACCCGTACGAGTTAGACTTGGTCCGTGACCTGCAAAAAAAAGGCGCTGTTCTGGTGGTTTACAGCGATATCGAAACGGAGCTCAAGGATGTGTTTGCCGTCAATTTCGGGGAAACGCTCCAGGCGCCTGCGCGCGGTATTCTGGCCATTGTGATATGTCAGTTGATCAGCTACTATAAGTCCTTTCTTACCAAGGTTGATCCCGACGCGCCGGACGGATTGGCGCCGTGGATCAAATTGTAACAGGAGAACGGAAATGGTTTTAGGCAAACATACCATGAAACTGGTTATTGTCGGAGCGGGAAGTTCCGTGTTCACCATGCGGCTGGCGGGCGATATTCTCTCCGAGTCGTCCATGGAAGGCGGAGAAATCGCTCTGGTGGATATCGACCCGGTTGCGCTGTCGCAAGCGCAGGCCGGGGTACAAATGCTGGTGGAGTATGCCAAAAAGCCTTTTACGGTTACAACGCACAAGCAGTATCTTACGGCGCTGCCGGATGCGGATTTTGTATTTCTGACCTATGCGATCGGCGGGATTCGGGCATGGAAAAAAGACATTGAAATATCCACTGCCTTCGGCGTAAACCAGTCGGTCGGCGACACCATCGGTCCTGGTGCGGTTATCCGTACGCTGCGTACGGTTCCCTTTACAATGCGCTTGGTGCACGACATGGAAAAGCTGTGCCCGAAGGCGTATGTCATTAATTATGTCAATCCCGAAGGGGCGCAGTGCCTCGCCATTGAGAAGTATTCCAGTATTCGGGCCTTTGGCCTTTGCCACGGTACGCCGGATACGGCTGAAGATCTGGCGCGGGATGTATTCCGGGTGGATCCCTCCCGGTTTATATATGAAGCGGCCGGGGTGAACCATCTGACGTGGTTTACCCGTATGTCGATTGACGGAAAGGACGTCTATCCCGAGCTGAGAAACGCATTGATACAAAGCGGATTTGCTGAAAAGGAACCGATCTCGTTTGCGCTGTATGATTGCTTTTCTCTGTATCCGGCGCCCGGAGACCGTCACGTCGGGGAGTTCTTTTCCACGTTTTTACGCGACAATGTGATGCACAAAAACGATTATACGTGGAAAAACAACGACTTCCTGGCCGTTGAGCAATGGCGGCGAGAAGGCGAGGAACGCCTGCATAAAGCGCTGCGGGGAGAAGACCTGGAGTATTTCCTGCAGGGTTCGGGTGAAACGGCCACCCACTTTATCCGCGCGTTGATCACAAATGAAGTCGCCCGGGAAATGGTAAATATGCGCAACCATGGGTACATCCGCAATATATCGGATGGAATTACGGTTGAGGTTCCTGCTTATATTGACGCATTTGGCCTGAAATGTGTGGATATGAATACGCTGCCCGATGGAATTGCGGCCAAATGCGAAATGCTGGGACGCGAATACCAGCTCTTGGTAGATGCGGCGGTACATTGCGACAAGCGGCTGGCGCTGCAGGTGATGTACCTTGATCCGCTCTGTGCCAACTGTGACGATCCGCCTGGCTTGTTGGATGCACTGATCGACGGGAACCGAAACTATTTACCGCAGGACTGGAACTGATATTTGGAGAGGCGCGATTGCTTCTCTGAAAATAGAGATTGGGGGTATACCGACATGAAGAAACTCTTGGCACTACTCATGGTGCTGACACTTGTTATGGGTCTGTGTATAACAAGTGTTTCGGCGCAAGAACAAACGGTTGTCCGTTTCTGGTCACATCAGAACACGGCATGGAACAATTCCTACACAGAACTGATCGCGGAATTCGAGGCGGAAAACCCGGACATCAAGATCGAGTATACGACGTTCCCGTATGATGACTTTGAAGCGAAAATCCAAACTTCGCTCATCGGCAGCGAAGCCGGCGCCGACGTTTACGAAGTTTGGGGCGGCTGGATGCTGGATTTCGTGGACAGCGGCGCTCTGAGCCCCACGCCTGATGAACTCGTGGCTACGCTGCGTGAGGATTCTTATGCGCCTGTGCTGGGCACGCTGCAAAAAGACGGCGTGATTTATGGAGCGCCTGTAGAACTCAACGTGGAGTACGGCGGCCTGGTGGTCAACAAAACGCTTTTTGAGGAAAGCGGGCTTTCCTATCCCACGACTTGGGACGAACTTCTCCAAACAGCCAAGGAAGTCGCGGTTGCCAATGGTGATATGATGGATATGCGCGGGCTTGAGTTTAACCAGGCCGATAACCTGGTGGCGCTGTGGCTGTCCATGATTCTGCAAAAGGGCGGCCAATACCTGATGGACGACAATACGCTTGATTTTACTACGGATGAAGCGGTAGAATCAATGCAGACCCTGGTGGACTATGTGGCAGTAGACCATATTACCAACCTGGACAGCGCCACGGGCTCTCAGGGCATTGACGGCCACAGCTTCCTCGGACTGGGCGAAGCATACATGGTGGTTCGCGGACCCTGGGTACTGTCTGATCTGGATGAGACTTATGGCATGACGTACGGCGTAGATTACGATTATATCACGCTGCCGGCTTTCGAAGAAGGAACGGAGCAGACGTGGGTTGCGGAAACCGGCTGGAGCCTCTGTGTACCCAAGAATACAGAAGTAGCCGACGCGGCGTGGAGATTTATCGAATTCCTGATGGAGCCTGAAAACCTCCTGCAACACAATATCGATTGCGGCCAGGTTCCGCCGCTGGCTTCTGTAGCAAGCGATCCCGCATACCTGGAAGCAATGCCGTATATGGAAGCGCTGATCTCGATTTTGTCTGAAGCGCAATTCATCGGACCGTTCAATACGGATGTCTTCAAGACGTATGTAAGCCAGATGTACATTTCTCTGGCATCGGACGACGGTACCTATGAATCCGTAGCCGATGGATGTCAGAAGCTGACTGAAGATTTGATGAATAACATGAAGATGTACTGACCCGACAGCTTACTGGTTAAACAGGAGAGGGCGAGTGAACAACACTCACTCGCCCTCATTATTCCACACAAGGTGCATGATATTTTCTGACTTATGTTTGTTCTCAACCTTTCGTGTCTGTTCTTCACAATGATCATTGATCGTTTGGTTCACATGAAGGTACTTGTCAAGTCGGCATAAAGCTGTCGGCGTATGAATCTAATAGGCGGTGATTGTCGTTGAAGAAATCAAAATTTCCCTATATCGTGCTGACGCCAATGCTTTTATTGCTGGCAATCTTTGTTATTCTCCCGATTATCGGCAGCTTTGTAATTGGCTTTTTTGACTACAATCCTTTGCGCACGTCGGACACTAACGTGTTTATCGGATTTGACAATTTTCTATCGCTTTTCCAAGATGAATTATTTTTAAAATCACTGAGCAATACGCTATATTTTGTCGGGGTCGTGGTAAGCGTTAACCTTGTATTTACGCTGACGATATCATGGGCGCTGTGTTCATTGCGCTCCAATAAATGGAGAAGCCTTTTCCGGGTCAATTTCTTCATGCCGTGCGTTGCTCCGCTTGCGGCGGTGGCGCTGGTATGGTCGCGCTCGCTGTTTGCCAGCCGCGGCGGTATGAACGATTTGATTGGTTTTTTCGGAATTGCGCCGGTTAATTGGATCGGTTCGGCTTCTACGCTGATGCCGTCCATTATCATCCTGTCGCTCTGGGCGGATGTGGGGTACAATATCGTGTTGTTTATTGCCGGAATGCAAGGAATTCCGGAAGACTACTATGAGGCGGCCGAGATAGACGGCGCGAATCCGATCGCACGCTTTTTTCGCATTACGCTTCCGTTGCTCGGGCGTACGTTGACCTTTGTCATATCGATGACATTGATTTCACAATTTCAGGCGTTTGCGCAGTTTTCCATCATCGCGTCCAACGGGGGAACGGGCAGAGCGGGATATGTGCTGAGTACCTATATATATGATGTTGGCTTTAAAAACAAAGATATGGGATACGCGTCCGCAGTCGCAGTAGCTTTATTCTTACTGATTATGGTTGTAACGCTCCTGCAAAGACGCCTTAGCCGTGTTGACTGGGGGTATTGATATGACGCTGTCTCAAAGAAGAAAGATTTCGCATTTTATCATTATTGTTGTTATGCTGGGTATTGGTATCCTGTTCATGATGCCGTATGTATGGATGATTATGAATTCTTTTAAAGCCAGCGTTGAAATTATGAAAGGGGTATCGCTGCTGCCTCAGAAATTCATCTGGGATAACTATGTAACCGTGGCCACGGGCGCGCCGATCCTGACATGGTTCAATAACAGCGTCATCGTATCGGTATTGACAACGCTCATTGTGCTTTTTACCAGCAGCCTTGCGGGGTATGTATTCGCTAAATTTGATTTTCGTGGGAAAAATATGATTTTCTGGTTTATTCTCGCCACGATGATGGTACCCTCGCAAACGACGATGATCCCTTCGTTTCTGTTGATTGAGACCATCGGTTTGTATAACAATTTAGCCGCGCTGGTTGTGCCGTCAATGGTAGGCGGGTTTGGCATTTATCTGTGCCGGCAGTTTATTGAAGATATTCCCAGCAGCCTATGCGAAGCCGCATGCATTGACGGCGCCAGAAACCTGTATATTTATTGGCGTATCATTGTTCCCCTCATCATGCCGGCTATCAGCGCGCTTGCGATCTTTACATTTTTGGCGAAATGGAATGATTACTTGGGACCCTTACTGTATCTCAACGACACTGATAAAATGACGATGCCGCTGGCGCTGCGCTTTTTCTCCAGCCAGCGGAAATCCGACGTCGGGGCGATCATGGCGGCTTCCGCGATGGTAATGCTGCCTGTCACCATTGTATTCCTCGCATTCCAGAAACAGTTTATCAAAGGAATTGCGATCACAGGCATGAAATAAAGTTTACTCAAATGGAAAGGATGAGACACATGGCACTTAAATTTGCGTTTATCGGGGCCGGCAGTTTTGGTTTTACGAGAGGTTTGATCCGCGATATTCTCAGCTATCCGGCCATGGAAGGCGCAACCCTGGCGCTGATGGACATTAACGCGCAACGGTTGAAATTCATTCAAAAGGCGGTTGAACGTATCATTCAGGCCGGAGGCTATTCAGCAACGGTCATCAGCACGCAGGACCGTGTCGAAGCGCTTAAGGATGCCGACGGTGTGGTATGCACCATTTTGGAAGGCGGCGTGGATGTTTGGCAGCATGACATTCTAATCCCCAAGAAATACGGCGTGGATATCAACGTGGGCGACACGCGCGGCCCCAGCGGTATATTCCGCTTTCTGCGGACCGTGAATCCGATTATGGATATTGCCGCCGATATTGATCGTTACTGTCCCAATGCCGTATTTCTCAATTACACCAATCCCATGGCGATGTTATGCCGTGCCGTGCAGGGCGCATATCCGCAGATGACGACGACCGGATTGTGCCACAGTGTGCAGGGAACAGCCGCAATGCTCGCAAGATGGATTGGCGCAAAGCCCGAGGATATCACCTATACTTGCGCCGGTATCAATCATCAGGCGTTTTATACCCGCTATCTGTGGAACGGGAAGGACGCATATCCTCTGATCCGCGAAGCGGTTCAAAGACCTGAGATTTATAACGAAGAAATCGTTCGAAACGAGATGTTCCTTGCGCTTGGATACTACCCGACCGAAAGCTCGGGGCATAACAGCGAATATAATGCCTGGTTTCGCAAGCGCCCTGATTTGATTGAAAAGTACTGCACGCACTCAACAGGATGGAATCCGGGTGAATACGCCTATATTCTAAACGAATACCGCGGGAAGGAAACAAGCTGGGAAAGCGAGATACAGGATTGGCTGCAAGAAGAGGTGGATCTGAAACGCGGGGAGGAATATGCCGCATGTATTTTCAACGCGATTTTAGGCGATGGAACGCTGTATAAATTCAACGGCAATGTGCGCAACTTCGACCTGGTGGATAATCTGCCCGCCGGCTGCTGTGTGGAGGTTCCCGTGCTTGCGAGCAAACATGGCCTGGAGCCGATCGCCACGGGTGCGCTTCCGCCGCAGTTGGCCTTGCTTTCCGGCACTTCCGCCCAGATTGAGGAATTGACCGTACAAGGAAATGCCGCCTGTGACAAAGAAATGATTTACCGTGCAATCTGCTTTGATCCGCTCACCAGCGCCGTGCTCTCTCTTAAGGAAATACGGGACATGGTGGATGAGATGTTCAAGCAAAATGAGCCATGGTTGCCGCAGTTTTCACAATAACGCCGATAAGTGAGGTTTGGATATGTTAGTGCTGGGAATTGACGCGGGTGGAAGCAAAACGATTTTCAGTATGTGTGATGAACATGGAAATGTTTTCGCGCGGCTTCAACGTGAAAGTTTTCAGCTGACTTCAATGAACGCGGCACAGCTGTCCGCTACCCTGTGTGCGGCTGTGGATGCGCTGCTGCGCCGCGTCAATGCGACGAATATGCGGATTGACGCGGTTTGCGCGGGTATGCCGTTTTCAGGCGAAAGCGAGCGGATTGACGAGATTGTGCGGGAAGCTTTTACTGAAAGCTTTCCTGACGCAAAACAACAAATCGTAAACGATGCTCAGATTGCCTGGGCGGGTTCCTTTGCGCTCAAACCCGGGATTAACATTGTATGCGGTACAGGGACCATCGCCTTTGGCATGGATGCGCATGGCAATACAGCCCGCTGCGGCGGCTGGAGCCAGCAGTTTGGAGACGAAGGATCGGGATACTGGCTTGGCCGGAAGCTGATGGAGCTGTTCTGCAAACAGGCGGATGGACGTTTAGAGAAACAGGGAGTTTTATATCATATCGTCAAGTCCTATTTTAACATTGATAACGATCATCAGTTGATCAAAACAGCGGAACAGCAATATGGTTCCAATCGTAAAAAGCTGGCATCGCTGCAAATGCTGCTGATGGAGGCGGCAAATAACAGCGATGCGGACGCGATTGCCTGCTACCGTCAAGCCGCGTATGAAATTGCCTTGAACGTGAAAGGAATCCTGGAACAACTCGATATGGAGAAACCCGCGAACGTATCCTATTCCGGAGGGATTTTCAAAGCCGGAGAGCTTTTGCTTGATCCATTTCGGGAACATGTGGAAGCCTTTGGCGGACGCCTGATCCAGCCGATTGCGCCACCCTGGATCGGCGCGCTGATGATGGGGCTGCGTTTGCTGGGCGGAGACGCCGTTGCCGTAGATCGCCTGATTGCCTGGCAAAAACAGAAAATTGTGGAGGAATAAACATAACATCATGCCCATAACGAATAGTAAATCAATGTTGTGCAAAGCACAACAGGAGCGGTATGCAATCGGTGCGTTTAACATCGAGAACATGGAAATGGCGCAAGCGGTACTGGAGGTGGCACAGCAGGAAAAGGCGCCGGTTATTTTGCAAACGACGCCCAGCACGCTGTGTTATGCACCGCCTGAAGTGTTTGTCGGGATCGTAAAAGGGCTTATGAAAGCCGTAACGGTGCCGGTAGCGCTGCATTTGGATCATGGAAATAGTCTGGAACTCCTCGATAATGTTTTATCCGCTGGGTTTTCTTCCGTTATGTTTGACGGATCTGCCCTGCCGTTGAAAGAGAATATCGAAATGACCAGCCGGGCCGTTCGGATCGCAGAACCGTACCGTGTGTCTGTGGAAGCCGAACTGGGCAGGGTGGGCGGCAAGGAAGATTCGTTGGACGTGAAGGCCGACAATAAGACCGATCCGCAGGAAGCGCTGTGGTTTACTGAGAAAACCTGTGTGGATTCGCTTGCTGTCGGTATTGGAACCGTACACGGATTTTATCGCGGAGTTCCGGCGCTGGACAAACAACTGCTCGGGAAGATACGAAGCATGCTGGAGGTACCGCTTGTGCTGCACGGCGCGTCCGGCTTGCCGGATGCGGATGTGCGCGATTGCATTGCTTTGGGCGTGTGTAAAGTGAACTTCGCTACGGAACTGCGGGCGGCTTATACAGACGGTGTGAAAGAGACGCTTTACCGGCAGCCGGACTTGTTTGATCCAAAAATAATCGGTGACGCCGGTAAAACCCATGTGCGGGAACTGGTGCGAAAGAAAATCAGATTATGCGGATGTGCGGGTAAGGCTGAGTGATCCGGCATATCATCTTTGATTTGGACGGAACGCTGGCGGATACGGCAAGGGCTACGATAGCCGCTTTTGCGGAAGTCGCGCCTGAATTCAGCTTGCCGATTCCCAATCCGGATGCTATACGCAGTTCGATTGGTATTGCCAATCCGATGTTTTATTATTCCCTGTATCCCGCCTATAATCGGAAACGGGTTCTTGCTTGCAGCCGGGAAATTGAACAGGCTGAAGAGAAATGTATACGTTTGCTTGGCCGCAAGATATTGTTCGACGGCGTTGCGGAGATGCTTGATGAACTGTCCTCAATGGGTAAAATTATACATCTGGCGAGCACCGGGGATCCGCGGCATGTCGATGCTGTATTGCAGAGCGGGGAAATCGCGCACCACTTCCAATCGGTTAACTGCGGCAAAGCGGATAAGGAAGATATGGTGCGAGATATTATCGGCGGAATATCTGCCGGCGAATGGGTTATGATGGGCGATCATCAAAAAGATATCGCCGCGGCGCGCGCCAATAGCATCCCGATCATCGGTGCGGGCATGGGGTATGTTCGTGAAAGAGACCGCGCGTATTTTGATTGGATCGTGCCGGAACCGCATGCATTTGTGGCATGGATACGGGAGCGGGTATAAGTCCAAACGATCGGTACGCTGTTTTTGATGGATGAAGATGGGGAATGCGTTCCGGTTTTGTTTGGGGAAGAAAGGCCGAACAGTGGGAATTGCGGCATCGTGCGGGAAGATATCCTTCCCGTTTTGCGTATGCGCACGCCGTGTAGGTGCAATCGCCGGTTTCGTGTTACTGATGGCGATCCGTATCGCCGAATGCGGCGATTGAATTGAATATTTACAGAATAATACTCAGGTGCTATAATCGTTACAGATTTAACAATCAGTTGCTTCAGCGCTTGGTTCGAATATGTTTTTGGCAGTCGTCGTCTGCTCCGGCCACGATACCATTTGTAGAAAAGAAAATTATCCGGGTCGTTTTTCAAGATATTGATATCCCCAATGAGGAGGTCTTTGTATGAAAAAAGCCCTAATGTACGCGTTGGTTGTTATCATGCTGTCCGCCGCGCTGTGCCTGGCAGCGGCTTCGGCAAGCGCGGAGTCGGGAGAGCAAGATCCGTTCGCGGCGCTTGCTTCGGTTTCCATGCTCCCCGAAAGCCAGCTTGTGGCCAGGGAGCGTGAGCAAAGCGGCGATATCGCGCTGGTTACGCTGGAATACCGAAGCGCAACGATCCGGCAGGTCGTTACGCTGATCAAATCGCTGTTTGAGAATCGCTGGTATTTCGAAGAAAACCAATTTCGCAAGGGCCATACGTATACGCTTGACATTGAATACAGCATAGATCCGGGAATCCTGGTTTTAAGCCTTACCGTGGACAGCTTGGCCGTTGAATGGCCTGAAACCATGTGGTCTTCCGTTCAGTGCGAGGTTCCCGCGTTCCCGTACGGGCAATATGCCGGGGTGGACGGGGACGCGCCGTTTATGGGTTCGGACAGCCGCTGCTTTCTTTACGACGACGTTTCGCAAGAGGAAATCAACGCTTATCTGGAAACGCTGGCCGCGGCCGGGTTCACCCTCAATTCGTATGGCTGGTATCAAAACTGGCCCTACAATGTGGACGTCCGCCTGGACGACGGGCAGGCCCAAATCAACGTCGGCGAGGATATGCCGGGGCCCGAAACCTCCCCGCCCTCCTGGGACGTGCCGGTAGATACTTCCTTCCTTGTGATGTTGATGGAAACAGCCGTTACGGTCCGCCGGGAGGAGAACGTATGGACTGTCTCAGCCAGAAATATGTCCCTGGAGGATCTGTACTACTTCATTTACATGGCGGAATTCGACTGGTCGCCCCTGGAGGACCAATACCGGATGGAACTGCCGGATCATTCCTGGCAAATACAGATCGTTGCGTTTGATTCCGCGGCGCAGACCGCGGAGATCACCTTTACCTGCCCGACGCTGGAATTTACGGATTGCCGGTATGTGGTCACAAGCGGTGCCTACCCGCCGGAAAACGCGCTTGCCGGAGCACAGGCCGAATTCGGCAGCGCGGCGGAGCTGGCGGACTGGGATGTGATCAGCGCGCTGTACGGCGGAAATTTTTCCGCCTTCATGAACACCGCGGGGATAGAAACGGACGTGGACGTGTGGCTGCAGCGCGGAGGGCATGAATACGACGGCAGCAGGCACTACTTCCTGGCCCGTATCAGCGCGCAGCGTAAAAATTTCAAGCTGTACGCGTCGGTTGACGACCTGGCGTGGCTGGGCACATGGAAAAATACCGAGATGCCCGTGCTGGTAAAGCTGCCGCTGGATGAAACGGATACGGACGCCGGCGGGGACGGCGAGGATACCGAAACGCATCCCCCGCAGCAGATTGACAATGAGTTTAAATATTTCAGGAATTTTCAGGAGCATTTCTATTATGACGACAACTATTTCGCCGGGGATTCCACAATTTACGACGACAGCCTCTCCACGATGTCCCTGTGCCTGGCCATGTCCGCCTTTGCGAAACCCGTAAACGACAGCGGAGGTTTCCAGCCGTACGCGGACCGCAGCCAAAATGTGAAGGAGCTGCTTGCGATGACGGGCTTTACCAACATCGGAACCAACGATTGGTTCACCGTCGTACCGACGCTGGATTCCATCGGTATCGCGGCGGGCAGCAAACTGGTGGATTTCGATGGCGAAACCTATACGCTGATTGCCGTTGCTATTCGCGGGGGCTACTACGAGAAAGAGTGGGCCAGCAATCTCACTATGGGCGTGAATGGCGATCACAACGGGTTTGCTTACGCCAAAACGCAGGTGCTGGATTATATCGGCAGTTACATTGCCGACAACCAGATCACGGGAAAGGTCAAGCTTTGGATCGTCGGGTACAGCCGCGCAGGCGCCGCCGCGAACCTGGCGGCGGCTGCCATTGACGACGGCGAGGTGTTGTCGCCCGATATCACGCTGAACCATGAGGATCTGTTCGCCTATTGCTTCGAGCCGCCCGCCGGCGGGTACAGCGCGGACATGTCGGCGCAGGGAAACGCC
>Ga0116164_10002776_pt1 | contig 12319 bp, 6 predicted proteins | sample AD_UKC109_MetaG_FD_89888 | JGI IMG/M metagenome (GOLD analysis project Ga0116164, IMG submission 89888) | Active sludge microbial communities of municipal wastewater-treating anaerobic digesters from Hong Kong - AD_UKC109_MetaG | ecosystem: Engineered > Bioreactor > Anaerobic > Digestate... | reverse complement strand
TCTCCTTCTTTTGATTCAATCGTTTTTATAAACGGTAATTATTTTTTCCGACCACCGTCTCGGCGATCGATTTCGGCACTTCGTCATAATGCGCGAACTGCATGGTGAACGTTCCGCGTCCCTGCGTGCGGCTGCGAAGATCGGTCGCATAACCGAACATCTCCGAAAGCGGGCAGACCGCGTCGATCACCTGAATGTTCTGGCGCGCCTCCATGCCGCTGACCTTGCCGCGGCGCGCGGTGATGTTGCCCATCACGTCCCCGAGGTAATCCTCCGGAACAAGGATTTCCACCTTCATCATGGGCTCGAGCAATACGCAGTCCGCTTTTTCAAGCGCTTCCTTGACCGCAAGGGAACCCGCGATGGTAAACGCGATTTCGGAGGAGTCGACCTCGTGGTACGACCCGTCCAGCAGCGTCGCCCTGACGTCCACGACTTCGTATCCGCCGAGTTTGCCGCTCTTGAGCGCTTCCTGAATCCCCTTGTCCACAGCGGGGATATACTCCCTCGGAATCACGCCGCCAACGATCTTGTCGACGAATTCGTAACCTTCGCCCGGCTGACGCGGCGCGAGTTCAATCACAACGTGACCGTACTGTCCGTGGCCGCCGGTCTGGCGCACATAGCGCGCCTCGGCCTTGACGGGCGCCTTGATGCTCTCCTTATAGGAAACCTGCGGATTGCCGACGCGCGCTTCCACATGGAATTCGCGGATCAGGCGGTCGACAATGATCTCGAGATGCAGCTCGCCCATGCCCGCAATGATGGTCTGCCCCGTCTCCTGGTCCGTATAAGTACGGAACGTCGGGTCCTCCTCGGCAAGCTTGATCAGCGCGAGGGACATCTTCTCCTGTCCGGCTTTGGTCTTCGGCTCGATTGCAACCTGAATGACAGGGTCCGGGAACTCCATCGATTCAAGCAGAAGCTGATAGTTCTCCGTGCAGAGCGTGTCGCCCGTTCCGGTTTCCTTCATGCCGACCAGCGCGACGATGTCGCCGGCGTGCGCTTCGTCGATCTCCGTGCGCGTGTCCGCATGCATCATCAGGATGCGGCCGACGCGCTCGCGTTTGTTTTTGCTGACGTTGTAGATATAGCTGCCGGATTTCATCGTCCCACCGTAGACGCGGATGAACGCAAGCTTGCCGACATAAGGATCGGTCAGGATCTTAAACGCAAGCGCGGCGAACGGACCGTCGTCCCTCGGTTCAACGATGATTTCCTTGGTGCCGTCTTTGCTGGTGCCCCTCGCAGGCGGAATGTCCAGCGGGCTCGGCAGATAGTCCACGATCGCATTCAGCAGCGGCTGAACGCCCTTGTTGCGATAGGACGAGCCGCAGGTGACCGGTACGACCCGGCCGGCGAGCGTCGCCTTGCGAATGCATGGAATCAGCTCTTCCGCGGTAAACCATTCGCCATTGAAGTAACGCTCCATCAGGTTTTCGTCTTCTTCGATGATCGTGTCCAGAAGCTTGGCGCGCTGTTCCTTGGCGGTCTGCAGCATGTCCGCCGGAATCTCTTCCTCGCGGATATCCGTGCCGTCGTCGTTATAATAGACCTCGGCCTTCATGGATACAAGATCGATAATCCCGCGGAAGCTCCCCTCGCTTCCGATCGGAAGCTGTACCGGAAGCGCATTTGCTCCAAGCCGGTCGTGCATCATGTCCACGACGTGGTCGAAGTCCGCACCCGTGATATCCATCTTGTTGACATATGCGATGCAGGGGACGCCGTACTTCATCGCCTGGCGCCATACGGTTTCCGACTGCGGCTCGACGCCGCCTTTCGCGCAAAAAACCGCGACCGCGCCGTCGAGCACGCGCAGGGAGCGTTCGACCTCAACGGTGAAGTCGACATGGCCCGGTGTGTCGATAATGTTGATGCGGTGCGCGCGCCAGTAAGCGGTCGTGGCGGCGGACGTGATCGTTATGCCGCGCTCCTGCTCCTGAATCATATAATCCATGGCGGCCGCGCCTTCGTGCACCTCGCCGATCTTGTGGATCTTGCCCGTATAGAACAATATCCGCTCGGTCGTCGTGGTTTTACCGGCGTCGATATGCGCCATGATTCCACTATTTCTGGTTTTTTCCTGTGCGGTATCTCTTGGCAAATTCGTTGCCCTTTTCTAGTCTCGTGTTTTGTCCCTTCCAGTACGTCGCGGGTCTGCGGTCCGGATTTTGGTTCCGAACCGCAGGCCCGTGGCTGCTGACTTCTCTGTTGCCGCCCGTTATCAACAATATTTTACATTGCCGGCAACGGGACTATTCGCAGGTTTTCGGTTCAGCCCGCCGCGGTATCGCTGCGGCAAGGCTGCCGTTTACCAGCGGTAATGTGCGAACGCTTTGTTCGCCTCGGCCATTTTATGCGTGTCTTCCTTCTTTTTGAAGGCGCTGCCCGTGGAGTTCGCGCCGTCCATGATCTCGCCGGCAAGGCGTGCGCTCATGGTGCGTTCGCTGCGCTTACGCGCAAACGACACGAGCCAACGCAGCGCCAGCGTCTGGCGGCGTTCCGCGCGGATCTCGATCGGCACCTGATACGTTGCGCCGCCGACCCTGCGCGCCTTGACTTCCAGGACGGGCATGATGTTGCTCATCGCCTGTTCAAAGACTTCACCGGGTTCGCGGCCGGTCTTTTCGCGGATGATGTCAAACGCATCGTAAACCGCCTTCTGGGCGACGCCGCGCTTGCCGTCAAGCATGACCTGGTTGATGAGCTTTGTGACCACAATGCTGTTGTAAATCGGGTCGGACAGCACTTCGCGTTTCGGGATAAATCCTCTTCTCGGCATGTTTCGACCCTCCTTATTTCTTCGGGCGCTTTGCGCCATAGAGCGAGCGGCTCTGTTTACGGTCCGCAACGCCGGCCGTATCCAGCGCGCCGCGGACGATGTGGTAACGGACGCCCGGCAGGTCCTTGACGCGGCCGCCGCGGATCAGCACAACGGAGTGCTCCTGCAGGTTATGGCCGATGCCGGGGATGTATGCGGTGCCCTCGAGTCCGTCGGTCAGGCGGATACGGGCGATCTTACGCAGCGCGGAGTTCGGCTTTTTCGGCGTCATGGTACGGACCGCCGTGCAAACGCCGCGGCGCTGCGGGCATTCTTTTAAAATAGGCGCGGTGGATTTATACTCCACCTTTTCTCTGCCTTTACGAACCAATTGGTTAATGGTCGGCATGAATCAATCTCCTTCAACAAATTTATGATCTATATCTATTACCGTTCCCTGCAACCCCTCGTAGGGAACATTGTATCCGTGACCGCTCCACGTCCGTATTTTTTATCGCGGACCGGGAAGCATATTGGCGGAGCAATCCCCGTTCGTCGCGCTAAACGCTGATAACGGAACCGCCAAATTCATATTTTATCAGTAAACCACTGCGTTTGTCAAACATTGTCTTCCGTTTCGGACATGCTTGCCGCAGTTCCAAGCCCTTTGTTGAGCCTGCTTTTGCTGAAAAGCAGCTTGGTGCGCGATTTTGCCGTGATGGGCGTCCACCCTTTTTGCGTCATCTCCGCAATGACGGGGTGCTGCATCACGTCGACAAGCATCTCTTTTGCCCAGCGTTTCTGCAGGCCGTCCGTGGCGAATTTGCCGATCAGCGCGCCGATTAAGACGCATACGAGCCATGCGACGAACGGCGCGATCGAGGAGATATCCGCAAGAGCCGTCTTGAGCGGGTCGCTGGAGAAGGCCAGCAGCGCGACAATGCCGAACAGCACCGGAATCAGAACAGGAAAATACTCAAGCCGCAGAAACCGCGAGCGGCATTTTCGGCACACCGCCATCTGGACGGGGACCATCGTTCCGATTCTTGCCGTACGTTTGCCGAGCAGCCATTTCTGAACGCGGCGCGGTTCCGGATGCGCCATGTCGATGATCGCATATCCGTTGCGCTTCCCTTTTTCCGGCGTCGTGCAAAACTGGCAATCCCTGGACTCGAACATCTGCGCGATCCCGCCCTCCGGGAGCAGGGATTCATACAGATCGAGGTCGCTGCAGATTTCGTCGAAATTTTTGTTTTCGCGGACGGTGCACGCGCTGCACGTATGCATGTTCAGCATCTGGCAATAATGCGTCCCGCTCAGTTTGCACTCCGGGTTATTCGGCAGCTTCTCCATGTTTTCTCCTCTCACCGCTCCTCAGCGAATATCTGCAAGTACGTACGGTTACTCTTTTTCGGTCACGACGACGTCGCGATACCGCCGCAGGCCGATGCCCGCCGGGATCAGTTTGCCGATGATGACGTTCTCTTTCAGGCCGACCAGCGGGTCGACCTTCCCTTTGATGGCGGCTTCCGTCAGCACGCGGGTCGTCTCCTGGAAGGACGCCGCCGAGAGGAAGGAATCCGTCGCCAGCGAGGCCTTTGTGATGCCGAGCAGCTTGCGCTTCGCAATGGCGGGCTTCCCGTCGTTTTGCACGACGTTGTCGTTTTCCTCCTCGAAACGGAAGATGTCGACCAGCTCGCCGGGGAGCATCGTCGTGTCGCCGTTTTCCTCGACCTGCACCTTCCGCAGCATCTGGCGGATGATGATTTCGATATGCTTATCGGAAATCTCGACGCCCTGCAGTCGGTAAACGCTCTGCACTTCCTTGAGCAGATATGCCTGGACGCCCTTGACGCCCTTGATTTTCAGGATGTCGTGCGGATTCACGCTGCCTTCGGTGAGTTCGTCGCCGGCTTCGACGACGTCGCCCTCGCCGACCTTGAGTTTGCTTCCAAACGGGATCAGGTAGCTCTCCGCCTCGCCGTCCTCGTTCGTAATCACCGCTTCGCGGCGCTTCTTCGAGTCGTCGATATGTACGGCTCCGTTGATTTCGCTGATGACCGCGAGGCCCTTCGGCTTGCGCGCTTCAAACAGCTCCTCGACACGCGGAAGACCCTGTGTGATATCGTCCGCGCTCGCAACGCCGCCGGTATGGAACGTACGCATCGTCAGCTGCGTGCCGGGTTCGCCGATGGCCTGTGCGGCAATGATGCCGACCGCCTCGCCGATGTTGACCGGCGTTCCGGTCGCAAGGTTCGCGCCGTAGCACTTTGCGCAAACGCCGTGATCGGCGCGGCAGGTAAAGACCGAGCGGCAGTGCACGCTCTTGATCTCCGCTTTTTCAATGGCCTCGGCCTGCTCGTAGCTGATGAGCGTATCGGCCTCGACGATGATTTCGCCGGTCTTCGGGTCGACGATCGGATCGACCGTGTAACGGCCGAGAACGCGGGATTTCAGCGGCTCGATGAGCTTGTTCCCGTCGCGGATTTCGGTGATGATCATGCCCTTCGGCGCTTCGCCGCGCTTTGCATAGCAGTCGTCCTCGCGGACGATGACGTCCTGTGAAACGTCGACGAGGCGGCGGGTCAGATAGCCGGAGTCCGCCGTACGCAGCGCCGTGTCGGCAAGGCCTTTGCGCGCGCCGTGCGAAGAGATGAAGAACTCCAGGACCGAAAGGCCCTCGCGGAAATTCGCGCGGATCGGAACTTCGATGATCTGGCCGCTCGGGTCGGCCATCAGGCCGCGCATGCCGGCAAGCTGGCGGATCTGCGCCGTGCTGCCACGCGCGCCGGAGTTCGCCATCATGTAAATCGGGTTGAATTCGTTGAGCGATTCCATCAGCGCATGGGAGACTTCTTCGGTCGTTTGCTCCCAGACCTTGATGACGCGCTCCCTGCGCTCGGCGTTGCTCAAAAGGCCCATGCGGAACAGGTTGTCGATCTCAACGACCTTTTCCTCCGCCTCGGCAATCAGCTTTTTCTTCTGCTCGGGCACCTGGATATCCTGGAAACCGACGGTGATGCCGCCCTTGGTGGAATAGGTAAAGCCGAGCTTCTTGATGCGGTCGAGCACTTCGGACGTCGTCGTCGGCCCGTGCTTTCTGTAGCAGCTGTCGACGATGTTGCCAAGGTCTTTCTTGGCGACGAGCTTGTCGATCTCGAGCACGAAGAGGTTGTCCTCCGTCGAGCGGTCGACAAAGCCGAGGTCCTGCGGAATGGCGTTGTTGAAGATCACGCGGCCGACCGTCGTATCGACGAGTTTAATGCGCTTTTCGCCCTTCCACTCGCGCTCGAGGCGGATTTTGACCCTTGCCTGCAGCGAGATCACGCCGGTCTGGTACGCCATGACGGCCTCGTCCTCGGAATGGAAGATCTTGCCCTCGCCCTTCGAGCCGGGCTTGATCATTGTCAGATAATAGCAGCCGATGACCATGTCCTGCGTGGGAGAAACGACCGGGCGCCCGTCCTGCGGCTTGAGGATGTTGTTGCTTGCCAGCATCAAAAAGCGCGCTTCCGACTGGGCTTCGACGGAAAGCGGTACGTGGACGGCCATTTGGTCGCCGTCGAAATCCGCGTTGTAGGCGGTGCAGACCAGGGGATGCAGTTTGAGCGCGCGCCCTTCGACGAGGATCGGCTCAAACGCCTGGATGCCGAGCCTGTGCAGCGTAGGCGCACGGTTCAAAAGCACCGGGTGATCTTTGATGACCTCTTCGAGCACGCCCCAGACAGCCTGATCGACGCGCTCGACCATACGCTTTGCGCCCTTGACGTTCTGCGCAAAGCCGCCCTTGACGAGTTTTTTCATCACAAACGGCTTAAACAGCTCCAGCGCCATCTCTTTCGGAAGGCCGCACTGGTACATTTTGAGGTCCGGGCCGACGACGATAACGCTGCGGCCGGAATAGTCGACGCGCTTGCCGAGCAGGTTCTGGCGGAAACGCCCCTGCTTGCCGCGCAGCATGTCGGAAAGCGACTTGAGCGGACGGTTGCCCGGCCCCGTGACGGGGCGCGTGCGGCGGCCGTTGTCGATCAGGGAGTCGACCGCTTCCTGCAGCATGCGCTTTTCGTTGCGGACGATGATGTCCGGCGCGCGAAGCTCTAAAAGCCGCTTTAAGCGGTTGTTGCGGTTGATCACGCGGCGGTAAAGGTCGTTGAGGTCGCTCGTTGCAAAGCGGCCGCCGTCGAGCTGCACCATCGGGCGGATTTCCGGCGGAATGACCGGAATCACCGTAAGGATGATCCATTCGGGTTTGTTGCCGCTCTTGATGAACGCCTCGATCACCTCGAGCCGCTTGATCGCGTTTGCGCGCTTCTGGCCGGACGAACCGGCGATCTCTTCGCGCAGTTCCTTTTCCAGCGTCGGCAGGTCGAGCTGCATGAGCAGTTCGCGAATCGCTTCCGCGCCCATGCCCGCGCGGAACGCCTTGTTGCCGAACTGCGCGCGCGCCTCGCGGTATTCCTTATCGGATAAAATCTGTTTATACTGCAATCCCGTTTCACCGGGATCGATCACGACGTACGCGCCGAAATACAGCACCTGCTCGAGCGAGCGGGGGCTCATGTCCAGCAGCATTTTCATCCGGCAGGGAATCCCCTTGAAATACCAGATGTGGGAAACCGGAACGGCCAGTTCGATATGGCCCATGCGTTCGCGGCGCACCTTTGCGCGCGTGACTTCAACGCCGCACTTTTCGCAGACGATGCCCTTGTAGCGGCCGCGCTTATAGCGCCCGCAGTGGCATTCCCAGTCCTTCGTCGGCCCGAAGATCCGCTCGCAGAACAAGCCGTCCTTTTCGGGTTTGAGCGTGCGGTAGTTGATCGTTTCCGGTTTTTTGACTTCGCCGTGCGACCATTCAAGTATTTTTTCGGGCGATGCCAGCCCGATCTGCAATGCGTCAAAGTTCGTCAATTCAAACACAGTCTATTCTCTCCCTTGCAACCGCTCAGTCTATGTTCTTGTCGATGTCGTCGAGATCCAGCGCGTCGGACAGCTCGTCGATATCCTTACCGAAATCGTCGAGGTCGTCGTCGGAGTCCGATTCGTCTTCGTCCGAGATCAGCACTTCCTCCTCCGAAACGTCGAAGTCCTCGAAGTCGTCGAAGTCGTCGAGCTCTTCTTCCTCTTCCTCGTCCGCATGCGCGGTCTCGGCGGGCAGGTCTTCCAGTCCGCTGATGTTGACATCGATCGGCATCACGTCGTCATCGTCGTCTTCCCCGATAATGATCTCCTCGCGCGTATCGTTGAGCACCTTGATGTCCAGCGCAAGGGACTGCAGTTCCTTGATCAGGACCTTGAAGGATTCCGGTACGCCGGCGGGCGGCACGTTGTCGCCCTTGACGATGGCTTCGTAGGTCTTTACGCGGCCCACCACGTCGTCCGATTTGACCGTCAGGATTTCCTGAAGCGTATAAGCCGCGCCATAGGCTTCCAGCGCCCAGACTTCCATCTCGCCGAAGCGCTGTCCGCCGAACTGCGCCTTGCCGCCGAGAGGCTGCTGCGTCACCAGCGAATACGGTCCCGTCGAGCGCGCGTGGATCTTGTCGTCGACAAGATGCGCAAGCTTGAGGTAGTACATATATCCCACGGAGATGCGGCTTTCAAACGGCTCGCCGCTGCGCCCGTCGTACAAAACGGTCTTGCCGTCTTCGGCGATGCCGCCCTTGACCAGGAGTTCCTTGATGTCGGCCTCGGTCGCGCCGTCGAAAACCGGCGTCGCGATCTTGATGCCGAGCGCTTTGCAGGCCGCGCCGAGATGCAGCTCCAGGACCTGCCCGATGTTCATACGGGACGGAACGCCGAGCGGATTCAAAACGATCTGCAGCGGGGTGCCGTCCGGCAAAAACGGCATGTCCTCTTCCGGAAGGATCCGGGAGATGACGCCCTTGTTGCCATGGCGGCCGGCCATCTTGTCGCCAACGGAGATCTTCCGCTTCTGGGCGATGTAAACGCGCACCATCTGGTTTACGCCGGGGCTGAGTTCGTCCTTGTGCTCGCGCGTGAAAATCTTGACGTCGACGACGATGCCGCCTTCGCCGTGCGGAACGCGCAGGGACGTATCGCGCACGTCGCGCGCCTTTTCGCCGAAGATCGCGCGCAGCAGCCGTTCTTCCGCCGTCAGCTCGGTTTCGCCCTTCGGCGTCACTTTGCCGACGAGGATATCGCCGCTGCGGACCTCGGCGCCGGGGCGGATGATTCCGCTTTCGTCCAGCTGCGCGAGCGCGTCTTCGCCGATATTCGGGATGTCGCGCGTGATCTCTTCCGGCCCGAGCTTGGTGTCGCGCGCCTCGACTTCGTGCTCCTCGATGTGGATCGAGGTAAACACATCGTCCTTGACGAGCTTTTCCGAAATCAGGACCGCGTCCTCGTAGTTATAGCCTTCCCAGGTCATGAACCCGATCAGGATGTTCCTGCCGAGCGCGATCTCGCCCTTGTCCGTGGATGCGCCGTCCGCAATGACGTCGCCCTTTGTAATGATCTCGCCCTTCTTTACGATCGGGCGCTGGTTCAGGCAGGTCCCCTGGTTGGAACGCTGGAATTTCGTGAGCTTGTAAACGTGCTCGATCCCGTTTTTGTCCGTAATGGTGATCGCCTTGGCGGACACGTGCGTAACCACGCCGTCCTCTTTTGCGAGGATCACGATTCCGGAATCGTGCGCCGCCTTGTATTCCATCCCCGTCGCAACGACCGGAGATTCGGGCACGAGCAGCGGCACCGCCTGACGCTGCATGTTGGAACCCATCAGCGCACGGTTTGCGTCGTCGTTTTCAAGGAACGGGATCATGGCCGTCGCAACCGAAACAAGCTGCTTCGGCGAAACGTCCATATAGTCGACCTCGGTCGCTTTGACTTCGATGATCTGGTCGAGCAGCCGCGCGATAACGCGGTCTTTCTTGAACCAGTGCGCCTCTTCGTCGATCAGCTCGTTGGCCTGCGCCACGATGAAGTTGTCTTCTTCGTCCGCGGTGAGGTATTCGATCTCGTCCGTGATCACATGCTTTTTCGAATCGACACGCCGGTACGGTGCCTCGATGAACCCATACTCGTTGATTCGCGCATAGGTCGAGAGCGAGTTGATCAGGCCGATGTTCGGGCCTTCAGGCGTCTCGATGGGGCACATGCGGCCATAGTGCGAAAAGTGGACGTCGCGGACGTCGAACGTCGCGCGCTCCCTGTTCAGGCCGCCGGGGCCGAGCGCGGAAAGACGGCGCTTGTGGGTCAGCTCTGCAAGCGGGTTCGTCTGGTCCATAAACTGGCTCAGCTGAGACGAACCGAAGAACTCCTTGATCGCCGCCGTTACGGGGCGGATGTTGATCAGGTTGCTCGGCATGGCCACGTCCATGTCCTGCAGGCCCATGCGCTCGCGCACGACGCGCTCAAGCCGCGTCAGGCCGACGCGAATCTGATTTTGAAGCAGTTCGCCGACGCTGCGGATGCGGCGGTTGCCAAGGTGGTCGATATCGTCCGTGCGGCCGACGTTATACGGCATGCCGATGAGGTACGAAATCGACGAAATGATATCGTCCGGTATGATGTGGCGCGGGATCAGGTCGTAGTAATGCGACTTGAGCAGCGACTTGAGTTCGTCTTCGGAGAGGCCTTCTCCCTCTTTGAGGATCGCCCTGAGCGTCGGGAGATGCACGTCCTCGTTGAGCCCGGCTTCCATGGGGTCGAACTTCAGCCAGTCCTTGGCGCGGACAAAGTTGTTGCCGACGACCTTGACGCGGTTTTCGCCGATCTCCAGCCAGACTTCGTTGACGCCGGCGTTCTGAATGGCGCCGGCAGCTTCGCGGTCGATCTTCTGGCCCGCTTCGCAAAGGATTTCTCCCGTTCCGGGGTGGATGATGTTGTCCGCGGATACCTGGTTGCGGATGCGCGTGCGCAGCGCCAGTTTTTTATTGAATTTGTAGCGTCCGACGCGGGCCAGGTCGTATCGCTTGTCGAAAAACAGCGAATTGAGCAACTGCCGCGCGCTTTCTTCCGTCGGCGGTTCGCCGGGGCGCTGGCGCTTATAAATTTCGATCAGGCCGTCCGCTTCGGAGTGCGTCGGGTCCTTGGCGATCGTCGCCGAAAGGCGTTCGTCGTCGCCGAAGAGCGTGAGGATTTCGCTGTTGGTCCCGTAGCCGAGCGCGCGCACCAGCGCCGTGATGTGCACCTTGCGCTGACGGTCGATCTTGACGTACAAAACGCCGTTGGAGTCGGTTTCGTATTCGAGCCAGGCGCCGCGGTTCGGGATGACCTGCGCGGCGAAGAGCTGTTTGCCGACCTTGTCGAAGCTCTCGGAAAAATACACGCCGGGCGAACGGACGAGCTGGGACACGATGACGCGCTCGGCGCCGTTGATGATAAACGTGCCCTGCGGCGTCATGAGCGGGAAATCGCCCATGAACACTTCCTGCTGTTTGACCTCTCCCGTTTCCTTATTGATAAGGCGAACGGTAACGCGAAGCGGCGCGGCATAGTTCACGTCGCGCTCTTTGCTTTCCTCCATGGAGTATTTTGGTTTGTCCAGGTCGATGCGATAATCGACAAACTCCAGTACGAGCTTGCCGGAATAATCGGTTATCGGGGAAATATCGTCGAATACGTCTTTCAGGTCTTGTCTTAAAAAACGATAGTAAGAATTCTTTTGGATCTCGATCAGGTCCGGCATGTCAAGAACTTCTCGAATTCTGGAAAAGCTCTTTCGCGTCTGTCTGCCCATTTGAACGTCATGCATCATCGCGTACTCCCCTTGCCGACGCGGTCGCTGGCCGCGCCATTTGCTGAATTTCTCAAAACGAATCCCGGCTTACGGTCATATGTCTGCTGATCCGCCAAACATTTGCTCTTTTTAAGGAAAAAAGACTCTCAAGAGCACATTTTTGGGCATATTACCACAGTTTTTAGATCATAAGTCAATCATGAATGATATCATCCGCGATGTCGCATGTCAAGGAAATATTTCAAGATGTGTTGCCGATTTTATCCAATTCGTTGTATGATATCTACAAATGCCGTATTGCGGCGAACTATTTTATGGAAAGCGGGCGACAAATCATGAACAAAACGCGGGAAGAAGCACTTTCCCTCCTGAAGCAACATAACGAAAGCGATGCCCTGATCCGGCACGCGTATGCCGTAGAGGGCGTTATGCGCCGCTTTGCGGCCCGCTTCGGCGAGGACGAGGAATATTGGGGCATCGTAGGATTGCTTCACGACCTGGACTACGAAAAATGGCCGGAAGAACATCTGAAAGTCGCGCCGAAGCTGCTTGAGGAAGCGGGATTCGACGAGGAATTCATCCATGCGGTATGCAGCCACGGCTGGGGCCTCTGTTCGGATGTCAAGCCTGAAAAGCAGATGGAGATCGTCCTCTATACCATCGACGAGCTGACCGGCCTCATCACGGCCGCGGCCTATATGCGGCCCTCGCGCAGCGTGGTGGACATGGAGGTCAAGAGCGTGAAAAAGAAATTCAAGGACAAGAGTTTTGCCGCGGGCGTCAACCGGGACGTCATCAGGCAGGGCTGCGAAATGCTCGGCCTTGAGCTGGACGACGTCATTTCCGAGAGCCTC
>Ga0116164_10002775_pt1 | contig 12321 bp, 11 predicted proteins | sample AD_UKC109_MetaG_FD_89888 | JGI IMG/M metagenome (GOLD analysis project Ga0116164, IMG submission 89888) | Active sludge microbial communities of municipal wastewater-treating anaerobic digesters from Hong Kong - AD_UKC109_MetaG | ecosystem: Engineered > Bioreactor > Anaerobic > Digestate... | reverse complement strand
CGCCTAGCATCTCGGGCTTTCTGAACAAGCTGAAGACAGCCCATTGAAACCTTGACTACCAAGTATTATTTCAATGCAACCAGCGAATGCCGCACGGCAGCCGCTGGTTTTTGATTTTATATGGCGCAAAAGGCATGATATAATGAACAAAACGTATAGCGACAGATCGGGATGATTAATATGTTGTATCATGTGTCGGATATATCGGGAATCAAAGTATTGAAACCAAAACTGTCTTCGCATGGGAAGGCCTGGGTTTACGCGGTTGACAACCTTGTAACAGGCTTGCTTTTTGGTACGAAGCAGGATGATTTCGATTTTTTGATTACAGAGGATGATGCCGGAAAACCGGTTGTTTACGAGTGCTATCCCAAGGCGCTTGAGATGATTTATCGGGGGAAACAATGTTTCGCTTATGAGCTTGCGGAGGATGGGTTTGTTCGAGGAAAAACAGAGTGGAAGCCCGAGCTTGTTTGCGAGCACGAAGTGCCTGTGCTTAATGAGATTACAGTTGATGATTTGTATCAAAGGCTGATGGATGAAGAAACGGACGGAAATTTAGCAATCCACCGATATAAAGCGAATCCGGCATATAAAAAAATCATTTCTGAACACATTATAGACCGTTTGATTCGGTTTGACGCAATCGGACGTATGGAAAACGATAAGCGTGGGCAGACGTATTACCGGGGAATCATCAATGCGCTGAAGGCGGCAATGGACGGACACTTGCTGTAAGCGACCGAAGAAAGCAGATGCTTAATCCGGCAGCGGGGCCGGCAGGCGCTCGGCCCCCTTCGCCGTCTTGATTTCGGGTTTCAACCAGGCGCAGGGCGGGTACAATAGCATTGAACGGTCAAGCAGACCCATGAGTTAGAGGAATCTAATCGAAAGATTCACAAACCAACTTCAACAGGAGGGAAAACATGTCTGAAAACTATCATCAAATGCCGCTGATTGGCGACAAGGCGCCGGCGTTTACCGCCGTGACCACGCAGGGAAACATCAAATTCCCAGAGGATTTTGCAGGGAAATGGGTCATCCTGTTCTCCCATCCAGCCGACTTTACCCCCGTATGCACTACCGAGTTCATGACCTTCGGCTCCATGATCGAAGATTTCAAGAAACTCAATACTGAGCTGGTCGGCCTGTCCGTTGATTCGCTCTACTCCCACATCGCATGGCTGCGTAAGATTCAGGAGCTGGAGTGGAACGGTAAAAAGAATATCGAGATCACCTTCCCGCTGATCGAGGATATTCGCATGGACGTCGCCAAAGCCTACGGGATGATCCAGCCCAACCAGTCCAACACCCAGGCTGTGCGCGCCGTGTTCATTATCGATCCCGAAGCCACCATCCGCACCATTCTCTACTATCCGCTGTCTACCGGCCGCAACTTCGACGAGATCAAACGCATCATCCTTGCGCTGCAAAAAGCCGATAAAGACGGTGTGGCCACCCCTGCGGATTGGCGCCCCGGCGACGATGTGATCGTACCCACCGCCGGTTCCTGCGGCACCGCCAAGGAGCGCATGGATAACCAGACCGACGACCAATACTGTTTGGATTGGTTTATGTGTTTCCGCCGCGAGAAGAAGTAAAAACCAGCCTGTCCATAATACCTAATCTACCTTGTCAGCTACAAGCGGCAAAGGGCAACACTTACGTTTATGTAAGCTCAGCCCCTTGCCGCTTTTGCTTTCGCGTATCTCAGGCATTCTGAACAGGCTGGAGACAGCCCATAGAACAACTGTTAATCACCACTTTTCGCTTTCGTTTTTGCTTAATATGGATGTTTAAACATAGTAAAAAATCGTTTAGTAATGCTTTTTTATTGATTTTGTTTTAGTCTGACATATAGCCGACATCAATTAGTGAAATTAAATAATCAGAAAAGGTTTTGTCCAATTTGATCTTGTCACTGCCCCATTGTAATGCCCCTAATGTAGTGTTGCCGGTTGATGTCATTGGTTGTTCAGGGAAAATCCGTTGATACCGCTTTACAGCCTTAGAAAGAGTTATCCCTGTATTCCAGAAATTGTTACTGAAGGAAGGAGATAAACAGCGACCCTTAACGTACCAAGGCCATCTCTCTTCATTTGTGTCATATGCTGGTTCAGTAAGAACTTCATAATATCCTAGTAGGTGTTTTGGACCGACAGCATAACAAATTAGAATATCGCCAACCTTTACATTAGGCCTCTTTTTCGAGAAGTGTAAATTTTGCCCAAGAGGTTTGTGCTCAGTATAAGGTTCTTTAGTCCAACCAACGGGTTTAATATAGTATTCTCTATTATTAGTGTGTTCAGATTTTGATTCGTCTTTAATGTATTGCCAAGGAGAAAATGCGTCTTTAGGCGTTTTTTTACGAGGATGTGCGGCAACAAAATTTATCGAGGCTTGATGAATTTTTTGAATATCTTTAAAAGTAATTTCTTTGCAACCCTTAATCAAGTTACTTTCTAATTCGCTAATGCTTCTGCTATCATCTATCATGACACCAACTTCATGGTTCTTATTTAGGCCGGTATGAGTAAAATTTGCGGAGGTCACCAAGGCGCATTTAGGTATTGAGTTTGTTTTGAAGATATATACTTTGCCATGTAACTTATCATCTATAAGAATACGGCGTGTGATGTTTTGATCGTTGCAGTATTTTGAGAACTGATTAAGTGTCAGAGGTGCGCTAAGAGATTGATCAAATGAAGCAAGAACGGTTATGAGAGTTATAGAACGAAGTTTTTTACTGAAATTCAAACCATCAAGTAGGGTATATACTTGTGAAGATAAAAATGGAGATGCTATTGTTACTTCTGTTGATTGTGAAAAAAGGCTTTTGAGCTCTTGTAGATGGGATATTTGCTTATTGTCAATAATCATAAGAGATTCCTCCTTGTATGGCTTAAGTGCTATATGTATAAAGGTGGATTATAGCTTCAACAAGAGTACTGTAAATCCCTTTTAGTACTCCTGGTTTATCTGTGAAATTGACCTTGCCAACCTAGTTTGTATTCGCCTCAATATACTCCTCCAAACACCAGTTATTGTTGTACATGGTGAGGGAGTGGGGCAGGCCGACGTAGCGGATATGCCATTCTTCGGCGACGTAGCCGGTGATATCCTCCTTGTCCTCCTGGTAGCGGATGATAAAGCCGTAATCCCAGCAGTTCTCATACAGCCAGATTTGCTGGGGCGTGCCTTTGAAGTAGTCGGTATCGGGCACGGTGATATCAAACGCCAGGCCGAGCTGATGCTCGCTTGTGCCGGGATCGGCCACGGTGAGGCGCGTGGAACTGACGGCGTTTGCGTAGGTCGAGCCGCCGGCGACATATTCGTCCACCTGATCGTCAAAGAGTTCTTTTTGGTAGGCGTAGCTGCGGTAGCCGGAGCTGATCTGCCAGTTGGTCACGCCGTCGTTGGCGGCGGCGCGGAACATATCCTCCAGCGCCTGCGCGGCTACGGGATCGCCTTCGATTTGGCTGCCCTTGACGTAGACCAAATCACTGGGCAAAACGTTACGTAAAAGCACCAGATTATCCGGCGCATAGTCTTCGTCCAGCGGGTTGTCGCGGTTCACGAGCACGGGCAGCGTCGCGGGATCGGGCGTCGGGGTGATGATAATCGAAGCCGCGTTTTCGTCCATCATGGCGGTCAGGGTTTGATTTCCGATGATGCCGTCAATATCCAGCCCGTTCTGGCGCTGGAACAGCCGCACGGCTTCCTGCGTGCCGCTGCCGAACTGCCCGTCAATCTCGCCCGTATAAAAGCCCAGCTCCCGCAGGCGTTCCTGCACGGCGGTCACGCGGTCGGAATGCTCGCCCTTGCGGATGACCGAGGGCGTAACGGTGGGCGTGGGCGTGGGCACATAGACTTCGGCGTTGCTGGAGTATAAAAGCGACAGGGTATCGCTGCCCGCCAGCCCGTCGGCGTCAAGCCCGTGCTGCGATTGAAACAGCGTCACGGCTTCCGCCGTGCCGTCGCCGAACTGCCCGTCCACGGCGCCGCTGTAATAGCCCAGATCCTTGAGCTGCTGCTGCATTTTAGCCACGGAATCGTTATCCATGCCGCGCTTTAAAACCAGGGCGGTCGGCTCGGGGGTGTTGTTGGGGTCGATGGTCACATAGAGCATGCTCTGCGTATCGGCGGTCGGCGTGGGCGTGGCGCTGCGCTCGGTCTCAAGGGTTTGGTACGCGGTAAGCGCGCGCGGCGCCACAATGGCGATACCGACGCACAAAAGCGCCAAAGCAGCCCAAAGCAGGGCGCGATGCCATTTCATCGGTCGTGTTCACCCCATAGCGTTTGCGGGTATTTGCCGTCGTATACAAGCTGTTTGAGCGCCTGCTCCACCTGCGGTTTATCCTCTTTGTAGGTCACGCCGTACCAGCGCTCCTCCGTCTCATACACCTTCACGCGGGCGCGGCCCTGCTTGAGCAGCGTATCCACCGCCTGGGGCAGGAAGAACTCCGCCTTTTCCTCGTTCTCTTTAAGCGCCTGATCCAAAAACGCGGGGAACAGCTCCCCGAGATACCGCGCCATCGCCTGCGGGAAGCACCACATGTTCATGCTGGTTACGGCATGTGCGCTCAGCCGCGTATAGTTTTTTTCGTCCTCGGTCATCAGCGGGCCGTCCGTTGTGGAAATGATATGCGTACGCTCGGTGATGGACTCAAGGTATCCGCTCTCGGACACATTGCATATCCCCCGCGCGACGTGGCCCGTATTGTTGAGCGTGTTTTTAAGAAGATAGCCGACCATGGCAAAATCATCGTCGGCGGCCGCCGTATTCAGGTGCATCGCCGCCAGCTTGAACGCCCCGCCGCCGTAAAAATCATCGGCGTTGATCACGCAAAACGGCGCGGTAAGCTGCTCGCGCGCGGCGTACACCGCGTGGGCGGTGCCCCAGGGTTTCACGCGTTTCCTCGGCAGGGCATAGCCCGGCGGCAGGTCGGTGAGTTCCTGATAGGCAAACGACACGGGGAACTTCACCCGCGAAAGCAAAAACTCCCGGAAATCCGGCCCGGTCTCGCGCTTGATCACCAGCACCGCGCGCTCAAACCCGGCGCGTTTGGCGTCGTACAGGGAATAATCCAATATAAACTCGCCGTGTTCGCCGATGGGGTCCATCTGCTTCAGGCCGCCGTACCGGCTGCCCATGCCGGCCGCCATGATCAGAAGAATTGGTTTATGTTGCATGCGCAAACCCCTTTGTCAATTAGGAATTAGGAATGAGGAATCAGCAATGGCGGGTAGATTGCTCCGCAATCTTTAGATTTTTATCGCATACAATCTGCTTGCGCTTGCCGTGCGACATGGATTGTACTGTTGCTGAATGAAGAAACTAAAATCAATTCGGTTGCTTTTGCAACCGTACGATAATTCCTCATTCCTCACTCCTCATTCCTCATTTTCTTCGCCGTTTTCATTATAGCATACCGCCGATGATTTCAACAGCGGGATGCGCCGCGGACAATGGAAAACTATGTAACTATAACAAAACTATATACCATATATTACAACATATGGCATAATTATTGACATTATGTATCATATGTGGTATAGTCGTGCCGAAATATGCACTCGGGTTGTCACGCGCACACCATAGGTATTACGGATTATGGAACCCATCGGTTCGTCGGACGGCTGGTAATAGTTCTGCAATGTTTAGACCGCTGAAGCACAGAGTATTACGGGTTCATTTCAAAATGGCGGAGGATTTGGATGAAAAAACAGCTCAAGGTAACCTATCATCACAACAGCGGGTTTTCCGTGCAGGTAGGCAGCGCCTTGCTGGTGTTTGATTACTGGGAGGGCGAGCGCAGGCAGCTTTCGTCCGTCGGCCAGCTCAACACCAAGATACTGAAAGTATTCGAGGAAGTGTATGTGTTCGTCAGCCACGTTCACGCCGATCATCTGGACCCCGTGATCTACGAGTGGCGCGAAGAACTGCCCGATATCAACTACGTCGTGTCGTCCGACCTGCCTATCGGCAAGCGCGGCAAGCGTATTGAGCCGCTGGAGACGCTGGAACTCACCAAGGATATCAGCGTTTCGGCGTTTGATTCCACCGATCTGGGCGTCAGCTTCCTGGTGACCGCCTACGGGATGAAGATCTTCCACGCGGGCGACCTGAACCTGTGGCACTGGCGCCAGGAGTCAAGCCTGCACGAGATCGAGGCCGCCGAGGAAGCCTTCTACAAGGCCTGCGATCCCATCCCGGCGGATGAAATCGACCTGGCGATGTTCCCCGTGGACCCGCGCCAGGGCATGATGTACGACGCGGGCGCCAACCACTTTATCCTCTCCAAGAAGCCGCGCCTGTTCATCCCCATGCACTGGCAGGAGCGCCCCGAGGTCGCCGTGGATTTCGCGCGCCGCGCGAGCACCCCGAATACAGAGGTGATCGCCATGACGCACCCGGGCGAGACCGCCACCATTACCTACTCGGAAAATTACATCGACGTGCATATCGTCGAGCCGCCCAAAGACCTGACCGATATGCCGCTGCCGAATGCATATACGCCCAAGCATACGCCCAAGGACCCGGATGATCCCTTTGCGGATACCGATTTGCCGGTAGATTTATCATAGTTTCGTTTGTTGGCCTACTGAAAATACCCAATCTACTTTGTCAGCTTCTGCGGCCCCGCCTCATATGTTAAATGAGGCGGGGCTACGCGCTTCATTGCCTTGCTCGGTTGTTCCACTCCTTCGTCGCGTTGCAGCTACGCCATTCGGTTCCTTTGGAACCTCGGTGGCTAGTCGGCTTTTCAGCCTCCCTTGTTCGGCAATTTCGGGCGCTAGTCGGCTTCGCCTCCCTTATTCGGGATGGCAGTCGGCATCACTTACGCCGCGAGTAAGCTCATTCCGTCCGTTTTGTTGTCGCCTCGCTCCTTCCCAGTCGCGATGCTCTGCAAAACGTCTCAACCTCAACTCCTTTTGCGCTTCGCGCAAGCACCACACAGGGCGCACAGTCGTTTCGGTTGCCTTGCCACCCTTGCTTCCTCGTATCTCGGGCATTTTGAGCAGGCTATCCAACTGGAACGATATGTGTTCACTTAAATATAAGTGTGATAATGCTAATTTGATATATTTTTTTTGATATAGCTCTTTACAAACAGATTCAAGCGATAGTGCTAAGCAGTTTAGTGAGGCTAAATCATATCGTAAACCAGTATCTGTTTTACCTTCAAATAGACCATATCTCCATAGACAAAAGGCATTGTTATAATTACTTATACAATCACTAAATGAATAAAATATCTGTTGATAAAAGCTACATTGTCTTTCATACTCAATAGAAATTTGTTCCTTTGTTTTATCGGAAAGAATAGGCGGTTATTTCCACCGGCAATATTCCGCGTGGTTCGTCATCTGCATCAATACTTCGCCAGCGACTTTTTTACCTTCATTTGCATCTCATCAACCTGTGCAATCATAACGTCAACAGGCAGCTTCCCGTTCATTTGCAGTTCCTGTTTCACAACAATGGCTCCGAATTTTTGATAGTAGCTGTTTGAGGGCGCGTAGTGCGGGGTGTAGATGACCATTTTTTCGATGTTATGCGGACGGTAAAAGTCAAAAATGGAATCAAGCAGACGCAATGAAATTCCGCGGTTGCGATTTTCTGCGTCTACCCATAATCCGTTGAGTTCTATCCCGTTTTTCGGGATATCTTCCGCCTCCGCAAAGCTGGCAAACGCAACGCCCAGCAAATGTTCATTCTCAAATGCGCCCAGTAATAAGCGGATGTCCTGATGGTCCTCAGCCGTATGCATCCATTCCGTCCAAAAGGCCAGCTGTTTGTCCCCGGAGAGTGTATTTTCAGCCTTCCCGGCAAGTTCTTCTGTCCAGCAAGCCAGTTTGATATTCACGGCTTCTTCCATGTTATCTTCTGTTAACGGGCGAATCTCAATCATTTTTATACCTCGTTTGTCTCCCGCGAAGTGACGTTTGGATAGAAGGATATGCTTTTTGTTCCGTTTTTATGTCCGTATCTGCGGTCAGCGGCTGTACTTCCCCGTTTTGATCTCGTTGATGTACGAATCGATACGGGGCACGCCGGGCGCGGCTTCGGCGTCGCGCACGGCCTGGGCGCGGTCGTAGGGTATCTGAACCATCCGGATGGTGAACGGCGCTTTGGGATCGTCCGCCTCGCCATCGAGGATGGCATAGCAGCAATCGGGGCGGCCCAAGGCGTTTCCGACACTGCCGCAGTTGAACAGAAAATGCTCCTGCACCGAGCGCAGCGCCTGGCGGTGTGCGTCGGCGTAGCCGGCGACGTCGCAGATTTCGCCGTTTGCGTCGGTAAACAGGGGGAGGATATCTTCTTTTTTATCGTGCGCGTGAATCAGCCGCTGCATCGTCGGCCGTCCGTGAAACAGCCGGATGCGGCGGCCCGAAAGCGTGATGGTTGTCTCCAGCGGCAGCTCGCGCAGGGTGTTGAGCCGCTGTTCGCCCAGCTGCCGCCAGTAGTAGTTGTCCGGCTCGAAGGATTTATACCCGACAAAGATATCCCAGTTGCCGCCCAGCACCAGATCGCAGCGCCGCATCGCCCAGTCGAAGGTAAAGTCGCTGGACGGGCCTTTGCCCACAATATCGCCCAGGCAATACAGCTTGTCCGGGCGGATACGGTCAAGGTCGCGTTCCAGCGCTTCGGTAGCCGGGCGGTTGCCGTGCAGGTCGGCAATGACGGCGATCCGCATCGTTATGGCCGATCCTTCCAGTGCACGGCGGTGACGCCGCTTACGGTTTTTAATTTATTTCGAAGCTTTATGCCGGGGTTGATTGCATAGGCGTTCTTACACAGCGCAAACATCGGCAGGTCATGCCTGCTGTCGCCGTAGGCGCACGAGCTTTCAAAATCGAGCTGCGCCCCGGTTTTGTTCAGGTACGCCTGAAGCCGCCGGGGCTTTTCTTCGCCGTGGCAGTTCTGCCCGGCGATCCTGCCGGTAAAGCGTCCCTCTGCGTCTATTTCCAAATCGGTGGCTAATACTTCGGTTAAGCCCAGGGCTTGTTTGAGCGGTTTCAGATAAAACGAAAAGGATGCCGAAATCAGAATAATTTCATCTCCGGCCGCTTGGTGCTTTTGCAGCGTTTCCGCCGCCTGCGGGTACAGCCGCGGCATCAGCACGGTATCGCAGAAGTCTTTTACCGCATCCGCATACGCCGCCTGCCCGCGGCCTTTGATAAAGCGAAGCCCCAATTCCTTGGCGCGTTTTGACGACAGCACCCGGAAGACATAGCACCCGCCCGCGACCGCAAAACGGAATAAATCAACCACCGAGCACAGCTTTTTCCGCCATGCGTAGCGCAGGAACAGGAGGGTCGAATCCCCGCGAATCAACGTTCCGTCAAAATCAAAAAGCGCATAGGTTTTTTTCATCGTCAGTGTCCTTTCATCTCCGTTGGATATAGTATACCCAACACGAGAATATCCCGCAAGTAAAACCGGATATGGCCTGCTTTTCCGGCGTATGGTTTCATTGACACGGTATAGGCGGTATGCTATTCTAAACCTATAAAAATAATGATCCCGAAGGGGTGATAATCTTGGCAGGCGTAACCTATCAGTGCCCGAGCTGCGGTTCCTATTTGCGGTTCCGGCCCGAGCTTCAGAAATGGAAATGCGATTCCTGCGACAGTGAATACGACGAGGAAACGCTGCTGAAAAAAGCCGCCGAACACGCGCGCGAGCATGCGCATGCGCAGACCGCTGAGCAGGCGGAGGGCGCGGCGCAGGTGATTTACCACTGCCCAAGCTGCGGCAGCGCCGTGATGACCGACGAAACCACCGTCGCCACCCACTGCTACTACTGCCACAATCCCGTGGTGCTAGAGGGCAAGCTGACCGCCGATTTGCGGCCGGAAAAAGCGCTGCCTTTTACCATCTCAAAGGAAATGGCCGTGGAGCGTTTTATGCAATGGGTGGGTAAAAAGCGGTTTGTGCCCACCGGCTTTTTTGCCAGGGAACAGGTCAAAAATATCCAGGGCGTGTACTACCCGCACTTTGTTACGGATTGCGAGGTGGACGGCAGCTACGAAGGCGAGGGCCGCAATACCTCGGTTGCGCAGACGCCCCAGTACACCGTTACCACCACGCAGCATTTCAAATTCAAGCGCCGCGCGGACATCAGCTTCAAGCGGCTGATGCGCCCGGCGCTCAAAGCCACGGACCGCAAGCTCTCCGACGGCATCCACCCCTTCCCGCTGGAAGAGATGAAGCCGTTTTCCGGCGCGTACCTGGCGGGCTTTTTGGCCGAGCGCCGCGATATCGATCAGGAGGAAGCGACCGCGGATATCCAGGAGGAGCTTTCGGACTATATCCGTCCGCTGCTTTCGCCGACGCTCAACTATATGTCGCATTCCGGCAGCACGGAAGCGAAACTCAAACACAAGCACAGCCAGTATGTGCTCCTGCCCACCTGGGTGATCAGCTACCACCGCGAGGGCGACAAGGCGCCCTATTACTTCGCCATGAACGGCTGCACGGGCACGGTATGCGGCAAGCTGCCCATCTCCAAAGGCAAGCTTCTGCTCAGCGGCGGGCTGCTGTCCGCCGTATGCTTTTGCGCATATTGCCTGGCGGCGTATTTTCTCTTCTAAAAGGGGGAATAAACGATGAAAAAAAGGCTGTTCGTCCTTCTGACGGCAGCGGCGCTGCTGGTTGCTTCGGTTGCGCTTGGCGAGCAAAGCGGCACGCGCGTGTTTGATAACGTGGGTGTATTCTCTGCCGGGGAAACGGAGGCGCTGGAAGCCGCGATCGCCGATTTTCAGGAAAGCACGGGGTACGATTTTGCCGTTCTCATCACTGACGAAGATTGCGGGTATGACGATTACCAGTCGCTTTGCCACGACTTTGCCCAAAACGAATCGCTTGGGCTTGGCATGAATAACACTTTGATCCTGTGCTATCTGGATTTGTACGGCGATGAATACTATTATTACTATTATGTATCCGTATTCGGAGACCTGGCCTATCTGATGGCGGACAGCGAGATAGAATACCTGACCGAGAGCGCCATGGATTACATTTCATACGGGGATGTCGCCGGGGGGTTTGAATGGACGATGGAGTTTCTGTCCCGGGCGCTTACCAATATCGGGACGGATAATCCGTCATGGCGCGTGTTTGACTTTGCCGACATCCTTTCGGATGCCGAGACCGAAACGCTGGAAGCCGCCATCGCGGAGTTCCGCGCGCTGTCGGGCATGGATTTCATCTACCTGTCCTCCTTTGAGGAGATGGACGGCAATGAAGACGGCGATTATATGGAGGAATTCTACCTGACGCACGGCTTTGGCGACGGCGAAAACCACAGCGGCGCGATGATTTATCTGGACTTGTACCGCAGTAACTATTATGTGCAGAATTTCGGGGATATGGCGGATGTCATATCCTTCGACAGCCTGGATGTGATTATAGAAAACGTGACCGAATTGATGAACGAGGGCGAAGTACACAACGGGGTGCTGCAGATCATCAGCGACTATTCGGCCTACTTCCGGTAAGCCGTGCATGAAGAGGACAAAGCGATGAAGAGATTTATACGGATACTGCTTATACTGCTGGCGCTCATGCTGCCGGTATCGGTAGTGGCGGCGCAGCATGTGCATGACAACGCGGATATTTTTACCGAGGCCGAGGAGCAGGAGATCTCCGAGGCTGTCGATGCGTTTATCACGGAGACGGGCATGGACTATGCCGTGGTAACTGTCCGCCGTGCTCTCGGCAGCCAGACCGACCACGAGATGGCGCGCGATTACTACCAATCCCTTGAGTTGGGAACGGGCGAGGATGCTTCCGGCGCGCTGTACATGATCAATATGTTTGATGAAAACCGCTATGAATACCTGTATACCGACGGCGCGATGATCGACTATATGACGGACGCGCGAATCGAGCTTGCGCTGGATCAGTCCAATCCGCTGCTGAAGCAGGGACTGTATAAGGAAGGCGCGCTCGCGATGCTTAATGCGGTCATGAGCTTCGTTCAACAGGGCGTACCGTCCAACCAGTTCCGCTACGATACGGAAACGGGGGAGATTCTCTCCGTTAGCGAGAGCGCCGACGCGCCGGAATGGATGAGCGAGGTGCAGGCGAATTTGATACAAAACAATCCGGAGGGCGAGTACCGCTACGATGCGGAAACCGATACCGTTTATTATGTGTGCTTCAATGTGCTGACGATGACGGAGATTCTGATCGGCGCGGTAGCCTGTGTGCTCGCCGGGCTTGCGTTTGTATGGATCGTATCCTCCCGCTATAAGCTTAAGGGGTCCACCTATCATTACGACTATACTGCCAATACCGACCTGACCATG
>Ga0116164_10002773_pt1 | contig 12323 bp, 11 predicted proteins | sample AD_UKC109_MetaG_FD_89888 | JGI IMG/M metagenome (GOLD analysis project Ga0116164, IMG submission 89888) | Active sludge microbial communities of municipal wastewater-treating anaerobic digesters from Hong Kong - AD_UKC109_MetaG | ecosystem: Engineered > Bioreactor > Anaerobic > Digestate... | reverse complement strand
ATTTATGCCAAGATTCATCATTTTGTAGCTCTTGTCCCATGACATCTACGGCTTTCTTTAGGGAATTAAAATCAACATTACTTGGGACATTCACCTCTAGGTTAACCTTGGCGTAGTCTAAGGTTAAGTTTGCTGCACGAGTGATATTGCCGTTTGGAACAAAGTGTATAGTGCCGTCGTTATCTCTTATTATTGTGGTCCTTAGAGTTATCTGTGTAACGGCACCTTCAATTGCTCCACCTGCCGAGGCGGTCAAAGAGACAACATCGCCGACTCGGTATTGGTTTTCAGAAACAATAAAAATACCACTGATAAAATCTTTGACAAATGTCTGAATTCCAAAACCGATCATTAAACTTAGCACACCACCCACAGCAAGCGCACCAGCAAGCATAGGTGCGAGGAGCCTTAATATACCAATTTCTCCTAATATGAGCAGGGTTGCTACACCCCATACAACTATCTTTAATATAGATCCAATGAGGCTAACCAGAGTAGCGGTGCGTAATTTTCTGTCTCTTTCGTTTTCGAATCTTTCAGAGTGATTGATGCTTTGACTGATAATTTTATGTAAAATCACCATGCCGAACCTTCTGAATAGGCTGGCAATAATTAAGATAATCGCTATCTTAAACCCCTGACTACTGATCCATGAATTTACTTGAGCCCAGTTGATATCTTTAAGCATGTCTACAGTATAACAAAATATTTATTATTAATGATTCTGAAGCAATGTATGTTTATCGGTTGCGGTATATCTGTTAATATCACTATTGTGAAAGAATATGATAAGTTCAAAGATTTAATTATTTCAAGGAAGCGAAAAAAATATAAATTTGCCAACTTTGATGATTACAAGAATTGCTTTTCACACAGGCGTGAGGATGATGGAGTGGAGACTCATCAAAGAGTCTTTGATTATTTATCACACGGCGAGGATCAAGAGAAGCCTGTGGTATTAGAGATTGCGGCAGGTAATGCTCAATTTAGCTTGCAGATGGCAAGAAAATATCCAGATACACACTTTATTGCAATCGATATTAAGTCTGATAGATTGTACACCAGTGCCAAGGCTGCGTTAGAAGAGGGGGTTGAGAATATAGCATTCCTAAGAACGCATTTAAATGAACTGGGTAATGTATTTAAAAGTAACAGCATTGAGACTATTTGGCTTACATTTCCAGATCCGTACCCAAAGAAACGTAGCGCAAAACATAGATTAACTCATGTTTCATTTTTGCGACAATATCGCAATATTCTGAACGAAACAAGTGAATTGAAATTTAAAACAGATAACCTAGACTTATTTCTGTGGAGTCTTGAACAGCTTGTGAATGATCGATGGCATTTTCTTGAATTAAGTTTTGATCTACATGATTCTAATCTTAAGGATGACTATAAAATTACAACTTATTATGAGCAAAGATATGTCGCCCGTGGTGAAAAAATCAAATATGTTACTGCGAAGCCAGTTGAAGCTTAATTTTCTCACGTAGCCAAGTATCTAGATCTCCTGCTGACATGCACAAAACCAAGTCACCTCTTTTTTGGTGGCTTAGAATTGTTTGCCATAGAGATTCGTTCATCTCTTTATATTCAGTTTTTGTTTCCGGACTTGTAGATACCATTAATTCGGTTGGTGATAAGATCTCTAAATTTGGATCTTCTCGGCTTAGGTATGTGGGTAGCCAATACACCGCACTTGTACCTTCAAAGCAGTGTGTGTAAGCGCCTTCTTTTAGTATTTCGTGTTGGCGAATATTCTGATGTGGTTGATATACTACGACTATATTTTGATTAATTTCTTTAGCAAGTTGTATGGTGGCGGCAATTTCAATTGGATGATGAGCATAGTCAGAGTATATATTTTCAGATAACTGCTCGAAGCGTCGTGACGTGCCGGGGAATTTATTCAGAATGTCATGAATAATAGCTATATCAACATCTGGAAGCAGTTTGCTTGCAACTAGTGATGCTAACCAGGCATTTCTACGATTATGTAGACCGGCTAAATTTAATGTACTGATGTTAGTTGATGATGTTGATACTTTGTGTTTATTGTTAGGGCCGAGCTCTAAGTAACTCGCGGCGTTATCCCATATGTAAACTTCACTACTTTGTGATAGAAATTGTCTAAACGCATTCTTATAATCTAGAATTGTTGGATACGTGTCTGGGTGATCGTAATCTACCGAAGTAATGATACTCACCTGTGGCTGAAAGCTCAAAAAGTTACGATCAAATTCATCACATTCGTAAATAAAATATCTAGAACCGACTTGATATTGTGCCGATGGGCCAAAGCTGATACTGGTACCTATAGAATAACTAATTCGTTTATCAAGTTGATTAAATATCCAAACAAGCATGGCGGTTGTCGTGGTTTTGCCATGTGTGCCAGCAACTGCTATGAGTTGCAAGTCTTTTTCTGCAAGAATAACCTTCAGAAATTCATCACGCTTACTCATTTTAATGCCGTTATTTTTGGCGTAAATGTATTCTGGGTTATCTTCCGAGACGGCAGACGAGTATACAAACCAGTCAATGGGCAATAGTGGCTCATTGACTTTCGTAATGTTTTGTCCATCTTGTAGATAGTCTACTGCCACCCCTCTGAGTTCTAGTTGTTTGGCAATTTCTGACTGGTCTTTGTTGGATCCGCTTACCTTATAGCCGGCGTCCAGTGCCAGCATGGCTAATGGACCTATTCCAACGCCGCCGATTCCACAAAAATATATATGCATAACATCAAGTATTAATTAATGAGTATTAAGTATCAAGTGTATTTTGATACAATAAACATGATGAACGGGCGGGAACAACAAAGTTTTTTGCGTCATTGGCGAAAAAAACATATAAAAAATTGGCATTTATTATTAATGTTTAGCTTGTTGTTGACCGTTGGATTATTTTCACTAAGACAGAATAACTTAAAAATGGTTGAACTACGGAATGCAGTTATTGTTGCGGATGAGAATAATGGAGATGTCGAGTTAGCACTTGCAGAGTTGAATAAACATGTCTTTAAACATATGAATACAAAGATCGTAAGACCGATAGAGCTGGTTGGTGGTTACAATAGGAGTGTCGAGTTAGTAATCAGAGAGTCTAGTAATAGCGGAGCTCGCGATATATATGCTGAGGCAACAAAAGTCTGTGAAAAAAGAGGTATACCAGTTGCGAGTATAGCCCAGTGTGCCGCTAACTACGCTATACAAAATAATTCTACCAAAGACCCCGCTGGTATAAAATTACCCGACAAAAATCTTTTTACATACACTTTTGCGAGCCCGAAGTGGGCGCCAGATTTTGCTGGAATAGTTTTATTAATTACATCTGTTATTGGTATCTGGATTATCTTAAGGGCCATTGAGTATATTGCTGTACGACTAATAATTAAAAGCCGTATAAAGAATAATTTTCTATAAAAAGTAGTTGACAACAGATGTGCGCTGGACTACTCTAAGGTTACGCGAACTAATCAAGGAGGAATTAATCTTATGGCACAATATTCGCACACAAATTCTAAAGGGGTAACATACTACCTTTTTACATCAGTTACTAAACTACGTGGTGGTAAAGAACAGCGAATTTATTACTTCAGCAAGTCTGACACAAACGCTAAGGGCGAAGCATGTGATCTTCCTGATGACCGCAAGGTTGAGGAAAACCCACGTAATGGCTTCCTAGTTCTTAAGAAGAAATAATTGCTTTACGGTGATCTCAATAAAAAGCGCGGTATCATCCGCGTTTTTTATATTGTATTTATTTATTGCTCATGTTTTAATTAAAACATCAATAAAAAACAAAAATAAAGGAACAGTAATGAAGAAATTTAGTAAAATTCGATTATTTGCCTTGGCATCGATTGTAGCAGCGGCTTCGCCCGTGGCGGTGCTTGCTGCCACAGATTCTGATAATACGGTAATAAATGCGAATCTTGGCTCAACTATCAGCTTAACTACATCTGGTACAGTTACATTAAACGTAACACCGGTTTCTGGGGGTTCTCAAACAAGTGCGTCGGACAGTCTTAGTGTTTCGACCAATAATACTTCTGGCTATAATCTTACGTTAGCAAATAATGATACAACTACTAGTCTACAAAGTGGTGCTAATACAATTGGTGCTCATTCAGGTACGCATGCTTCACCTACGGCGCTCGCTAATAATAGCTGGGGTTACGCAATACCTGGAGGAAACTTTGACGCCAGCTATAGTGCGCTAACTAACGTTACCTCTAGCTCTACGAAGTGGGCGGGTGTTCCTTCGAGTAGCTCGCCAAACACCCTAAAAACAACAGCCTCAACAGCATCAGGGGATTCCACTACTGTATGGTATTCAGTTAAAGCTGATACCACTAAGCCAAACGGTACTTATACTGACACGGTTACATATACCGCAACGACAAACCCATAGTTGACATAGTAGGGTAAGATGCTTATGATAAGAATATACAATAAAATAAGAGGTGAATTAAAATGAAAAAATATAGTCAAATTTCCAACAGGCTGGTTGCTTTGTTAATGTTGTCGATCTTTATTATGCCGCTTGGAGTGTCTGCGGCTACTGATACGGACAATACGACAATCAATGCAACTGTCGCATCTGTAATCACAATGACAACATCTGGTTCTGTGGGTATCAACATAACTCCAGTAACTGGTGGCGCTCAATCTAGTGCATCCGATACGGTTACGATATCAACCAATAACTCTGCTGGTTTTGACCTTACTTTGGCAAACAGCGATGCCACGCTAACCCTGACAAAAGGGGGTGACACAATTGCTGCTCACGCTGGTACATACGCCTCTCCTACGGCTCTAGCTAATAATAGCTGGGGATATGCTGTAGGTGGCTTGGGGACATTCGACGCCAGTTATAGTGCGCTTAGCAATGTAACTTCTAGTGCAACAAAGTGGGCCGGTGTACCAGCTAGTGGATCGCCGCAAAATATAAAATCAACAAGCTCGACGGCGTCAGGTGATACAACAACCGTTTGGTACTCGGCTAAAGCTGATCCTACAAAGCCAAATGGTTCATATACTGATACCGTAACTTATACTGCTACCACAAAGTAAATCTACGTATCTTGGTATTTGTCGGATGGGTCCAGTTCGATTATGTTATTATATTCAGGTATTAATAAGATGGAGGGTCTAGTGCGTCGGGGTATTTTATCATTGTTTCTACTGTCTATTGTCGGATTATTTATAGTCGTGAATAATGTTGAAGCTCAAGATATCGATCTTAACAAAGAGAGTATTACATTATCACCTGCAATTAATAAACCAACTACGGAGCCTGGAGCTATAATATCTGATAAGTTGACGATATTAAATACCGGGAAGACGGAGTATAGATTTTTATTATATGCCAGACCATATTCAGTAAAACAAGAAACTTATGACCCAAACTATACCGAGGTTAATGACAGAACGGAGGCGTATCAATGGGTTCAATTTGAAAAAACAGATATTGTACTCAAGGCAGGAGAGCAGATCGTAGTTCCGTATACAGTAAAAGTACCCAGCAATGTTCAATCTGGTGGACATTATGCAGTTCTTTTTGCTGAAACCCAGCCCAAGTTGATTGAGGGAACGCAGGTTGCTCGTAAAAAGCGCGTAGGGTCACTTGTGTACTTAACTGTAGATGGTGATATTAATAAGTCGGGCTCAATGGTAGATTGGGATGTACCGCTGTGGCAAACAAAAAGGCCAATAGCCGGCCAGGTTAGAATTAAAAATGATGGAAATGTGCATTTTCAAGCAAATAGTACTATTAAATTCAAGAATATATTTGGTAGAACCGTTCTAACGCATAACCAAGAACATATTATTTTACCAGGAACAACAAGACGCATATCCTCTACCTTGGAGCGTTCTTTGCCAGTTGGAATATACAAAGCAAGTGGTGGTGTGGACTTTTTGGAAAAAAACAACCAGCTGACATCCAAATGGATAGTGCTATTGCCGATTCCGGCTATATTAGGGCTGCTTGGGCTAGCTATTCTATTTATTTTGTATAAGCTATATGGACGCTATAAAAAACGCCGTCGTGGGGTTAAGATAACTCACCGTGGCAAAAAGTAGATATCAGTATGTTAGTTTAAGTCTGTCGGCTGTATTGTTAATAGTCGTCTTAAGCTTATGTTTATTATGCAATAAGCTTACCAGAGCGCAGGGCGCCTCTCAGGTAGGTGCAGTATTATGCGATAGTCAGGGTCCGAATATCCAGGTTACTAGTCCGGAATCGGATACGATCGTCAACACTTCGCCTCTAGAAATTACTGGAGTTTTACAGCGAACATCTCAGCTTGATATATATGTAAATGAAGAATATAGCGACTCTCTGGCTATTAGTTCAGACAATACACTATCTATTCATATTAGTTTAAAGCCGGGCACTAACACCATAAAATTAAAAGCATACTTTAGTTGTAATACGACCAGTGCTGAAAAAACAATTATTGTTGAATATGTACCCGTCTTAACAAACTCGGCAACAGGTGATATAGCTGAGTCATCTGATGATACGGTTGAAACTTTAAAATCGCCAGCTGAAAGATCAGTATTAGATAGTTTACAGAGTGAAATAAAAAATGAGTATGGCATTGGTGATCCTGAGGGCGGAAAGCATACAAGAGTAGAATCTTTTGTAAAAGTTACATCGAATCGAACCTTGCTTATTGTCATAGTTATTACATCCGTACTTTATTGGAATCCAGTAATTTTTGGAAGTTCAATATACAAGAAATTTGGAATCAGAATAGCTACTAAAAAAGGAAGAGTAAGGATCAGAAGGTATTTTAAGTGGATACTTTATATTATAATAGCGAATACGTTATTTCTGCTGGCTATATAAACCCACATTACTAGAGGGTTGGTCTTAAGTAGCCCAGTATTGGTGGATTATTAAAGTTGTGCGTAACAATGCTTGCGGGTGATCCAGTTTCTGAGTTTGGGTTGTTCCAGTTTTGGTCTACTGTGCGAAACGAGTTATTAGAACTGTCAATCACGATTGCAACATGTCCGTATATATTGTCGTTCCAGCTATCCCATACGACAATATCTCCTGTTTGTAGCAGAAAATCTTTAGCGTATGGTTGCTTTTGCCAGTATGGATCTTGGTTGATGTGCCAGGTGTCTACAGCATTGCTGGGCTGCAAAGGGTGTCCTAGCCAGTTTGCGTATGCATTCGCTAGGTCTTTGCACTGTGTGCCATAAAGCTCATCAGTGTCAAATTTTTTACCAACGGCACCATCTAGCCAATCTGATATTGATACAATATGGGGTTCTTGAATTTTTACGATAGGGTCTGGTGTATCAATAAATAGTTGTTCAACAGTAAATTGCCACTCTTCCCACTTGGATTTATTAAATCCGAATTCTGAGATAATAATTTTTGCTAGTGTGAATTTATTGTCTTCAGCGTTATTTAGGGCATGAATGAGCCTTGATTTCTTGAGAGGAATAAGTACTAGCAATTGTTTTTTTATGCTAGATTGATGGATCTTTAGCATCTACGTAGCCCTCACAAAATAACGGGGAGCGCTATGTGTCCAAGATGAAGATGTAGGGTAGGTTGTTGGCATAGAACCAGTTGTGACGCCCGTAGCCGTTCTGCCAATAGCATGTCTCGCGGCCGTTGCCGCAGAGTTGCCTACAGGAGCTCCGAGTAGTGGGGTCTGGGCTGTCCCAGACGTACTTGTCCAGCCGTGTGCAGTTGGGGTAGCTGTATAAGAATCTACCAAGCCCGCAATCCAATATATCCCCGTTGATGGAATAGTGAGTGATATAGTTGCGGTTAACATACCGGCGGTTTGGTTCATATCGATTGTGCCACAATCCAGAATTAGAGTTTGGCCATCTGGTATGCCACTGGACGTATCGGACGGATATACACCAAACCTCCAGGTTGAATCTGCGGCGACTGTGGTAACTACGGCAATCCTGTCATATGAGCCAGCTTGTAAAAATACTGGTATTGATGTTAAGACTCCTGATGCTGTCATGGATAGCAGAGTACTTGATGTAGTTAAGCCACTCATAGAGTAGTACTGACCAGACTCTTTGGCGACGAGTTGGTGATTTCTGGAATCTACATATGTCTTGGTTGTGGCATGAGAGCTGCTCGTTGGCTCAGCAACAGCTACTTTGCTCTTGTTGCTGCTACTGGTGCCATAAAATGTTATCTCACTAGCGGCGGTTCTTGCTATTGCGGTATCAACAGCAGAAGCTCCGCCTGCGCCAAACGTAAGAATTGCATTGGTGCCGTAGCCTAGGGAATTGGCGAGCCCAGAGGGGATTACTGCCATAGCTGAATTAGCATCTGATGCATTATTGTGTAAAGTAATTCCTGGGTATCCAAAAAAAGTCGTAATTTTTACAGAACCGCTAGCTCCATTGCTTTTGTCCACCTCACCGATTAGATTGCCTGTGATGGTTCCAGTAAAAGTGGGGTTATTTATTGGCGCCTTGGTTGCTGTTTGGTTGTCTACATAAGCCTTGGTACTTTGTTGTGTCGGCGCCCTGGTTGCTGTGTCGGATATCATGTTATCCTCATCTATGAGTATATCTGACGAATTAACATTACCCAGAAACCAGGTATTGTTAGAAGTCTTCACTGCTCGAGTAATCGTACCGGTGAGTTGAGTGGTCGTACCAGTGACAGTCGCCCCAGAGCCCGCGGAGTGGGTGACCGACCCAGTGCCGATATTAGCGGTATCGATAATTGTACCATTGGGTATAGGTGCTGTTGCATCTGATGGCCAAATTTGCGTTGAGGCAGATGCATTGTTTCTTGTAATTAACTTAGCCTGATCAGCTAGTGCAATGGATAGCGATGTCCCGGTTTGAGTGTTTACGACTCTTCTTGCTCCGGCCCATACGATGCCATCCGGAGTGCTGCTAAGGATGCTTGATGGGGAGCCGGCTACAAGGGTACCCGAGGAGGCGCGCATGAGAGCGGTGTCGCCATGAAGCGTTATGCCATATTCGTGGTATGAAGCACTAACGGTGCCCTTGCCAGTGTTTTTATCTACTGCCGCCCTGAGGGCGCTTCCAATTGGGTCTCCGCCAATGACCGAGGTAAGATGGGTTGTTATCATGTTCTTGCCCGATTCTGTCGGGTGCACTCCGTCTTGAGTAAAGAGTGTTACTCTGTCCATAACCGTTGCGGCGTTTATTTTTACACCAACATTCAGACCCAAGAAGGTGGATAGTGCTGCATCATGTTCTGATTGTGGAAAAGCTGATGAAATATAAGGAAACCAAACGGCAATGTTGGCCGAGGTAATGGAATTTATACTGGAAATTAGGCTCGGCATACTTGTGGAGTAGTTTCCATCATCATTAGTGCCCGTACATACGAGCACCAGTCCTAGCGTATTGGCGGAGTTAAATGTGTTAATAAGATCCAGCGCCGCAGCGGGTGTTGAGACGTACTGAGATGTTTGAGATCCAGCAAGGCCACATGGCCAAACCCTGACTTGGGTGTTTCTAGTAGGATAAATTATTTCTGGACACGTTGTACCAGACGAAGTGATATGTAGGGTATGGGAGCCGTCCGAAAGTGCTCCGGAGTTCCAGATATTTCCAGATTTCGCTGTTGCTGAACAGTTTATTGTTGCGAGTATCGTACCACCGGCACCGTCACGGATAGTCATGGAGCCAAATCCTGGTTCGGTTCTGTAGGCAATAGAAAATCCAGTCGCAGTAGCTGTGTGACTTAATGTCTGAGTGTCAGTGAGTGTAGAACCTTGCCACCCCAGTGATGCCGTGGAGGCGATAGTTCCCTGAGTATTGGTTGACTGTGCATGAACTGGGTCTGGTAGCGATCCAGTATCGGCATACTGTACGGACTTCAGAGCATTTAATTGTCTATGTAACAACTGGGATGGCGATGGGTTGGTAGCGTTGGTTCCAAGATCCCAAATGGAGTCGGTTATGAGCACTACATCAACTGGAGTGGCCGCACTCGCGCTATCAAATTTACTAAACCAACTACCAAGACCAGAAGGTCTGAATCCAATGCCATTCAAATTAGCTGGATTTGTTAGCTTGGCATCGACGTAAGTTTTGGTTGCTTTTTGAGTTGGCGTCTTAGAGTCTGAGTTAGCGGCAAGCGTGCCATCTGGGTCTGGTATTAGTGAAGCTGAATAGGTTCCCATTATAGATAGTCCACCCTTGCTTCAATTGGTAGTGTTGGAGCAGTGCCACCCGTGGCCGTGGTGGTTGCGCAAATTGTTATCGCTGTCGCAAAAGACAATGGTACGGTTCGCATCATATCCCTTCCCGTTTGAGGTGGCAAATATAAAGAGAATGTAGGCGAGGTTGAGCCTGGGGTGACGTTGGCAATTAGGGCATTAAAGAATTGTACATAAACTGCAGTAGTATTTGGGTTGTAAAAATCATATCCATACACCCTGCCAGCAGAAGCTTTAACGGTGACATCGGTATTAGAAAGTGAACCGTTGTAGTACCACGCAAGCCCGGTCACTGATGCGGAAGCCGCAATCGTCGTGCTTCCAAGCGATGTAGTAACCGTGCCGGTGATCGCGTGTGACTGTATTGCTGGTATAGGCTCGGTTGCATAAGAGCCAAGCTTCATTGACCAAACCTGTGTTCCGGAGGTTCGTGCCGTAGCTCTTACTCTGAATCTAGAGAGTGCATTAACCGAAAATTCCCATGCATATGCAGGCTGTGCGCTTAGTGCTCCGGTAGTTAATTCTATTGTGTTTGAGTTAGTTCTGACGCCTTGAACTGCAAACCAATTATCCGCACCGGATGCGGCAATCGAGCCCTCGAAAGTACAGTTTATTCCAGAAAATGTACCAGAGTTAAAAATAGTAATATTTGATGCGGTGGAAACATCGGCAACTACAGTGCCACCCGCTACATCAACGTTTATAGAGGGCTGTGTAGTGGTAATACTTCCGCTAATGACATCAATAACAGCAGGTAGAGTAGAAACTTTTACGCGATTATCTGTTGTAAGTGGTAGTGGTTGATATGCCAAATTGTCTCCCTTCTATGTAATATAATAGTTTGAATTGTCTGATACGAGTGTGATGCTTTCGTACTGGTTGGCAAGCGTTGCACTAGCACCGCCATCTATCAATTCAGAGCTAAACCCATCCACTATTACCGTATTGGTACTGCTGTCAATTTTTTTAATTGATATCGGACGGGTTCGATTGGTAGCCGTAACTATACTTATTGTAACATTTCCGGAGCTGGCATTTGCCAGTACGACATCGTCACTCGAAAGCATGGTGTAGTTGCTTGTGACTGTTTGTACCGTTATGTCCGAGGCGGTAGCGCTTGAGTTGTCAACATAGGTTTTAACTGCTTTTTGTGAGGCTATTTTTGTGTCAGAATTCGCAGTAAGTGCTCCATCTATATCAATTGTAATAGTCGAGTCTTTAATTAAATTCCCGGTGGTGCCATCAAATAAGACAATAGCATTATTGGTGGAGCTAATATTGGTGTTTACAACAGACCTTTTTATAGTAGGTGTACCATGGGTTGGAGAAATAGTTATGCCAGTTTCATCTGTTATAAATGCCATATCCCAGCCCGTGTCCCATCCAGTATGGTCATTTCCTGCTTGTAGATCTGAGATTTCGATTTGAGGAAACGCCCAGGTAGTGGAGGTAGTCCCGAGTAATATGCAGCAGTTTGTGCCGTCATGACCAAGCCTTACGGAAGTAAACGGCGGAGTTCCATTTAAGGTAACTCCAGAGTTATACCAGGATGATCCAGCCGAATAGGTGTAGCCTGAGATGGTCGCATTCCAGTTACTGGCCATGTAGGTGTAGTCAAATCCTTTAATATCCATCCTGAGCATTGCATTTGTCCATGACTTTGGTAGCGTAATTTTCAAGGTACCCACCTTGGATGCTGAGCTATCTCTGGTGTATGCAACATTTTTGTAGGTATTGATAGCACCGGTTAGTGGCGCATTGTTTCTCATTATTCCTTTAGTACTCAAGGTGAGTTTGCTAGAACTTGCAACAGCAAAGTCTGCTAGCAATCTAGTTGCTCCACCATTATCAGATCCAGGATTAACTTTCAGTACTGTCCAGTTTGATGTTGGCGTACCACTCATGTTGGGCGCAATTTCTACGCCAATATAGGTACCTGTATTTGTGGGTGATATCGTACTGGTCAGCATTTTTATATGTGGCCTGTCTAATGTATGCGTGGTCCATTGCATGCTCTGTAGATTTAAAGTCTGCCCATGGTTATTGGGACTAAGGCTGCCCGATGGCGGTATATAAAGCTCTGTACCACCAGAATTAGTAGTGATAGATGTATTTT
>Ga0116164_10002766_pt1 | contig 12335 bp, 8 predicted proteins | sample AD_UKC109_MetaG_FD_89888 | JGI IMG/M metagenome (GOLD analysis project Ga0116164, IMG submission 89888) | Active sludge microbial communities of municipal wastewater-treating anaerobic digesters from Hong Kong - AD_UKC109_MetaG | ecosystem: Engineered > Bioreactor > Anaerobic > Digestate... | reverse complement strand
CCTTGTGCCGGTGTGAAAGTAGGAATTATCGACGAGGAAATCGTGATCAATCCCACCATGACTCAACTGGAATCATCTGTGCTCGATCTCGATGTAGCCGGCTCAGAATCCGCAGTCGTAATGATCGAAGCCGGAGCTAAAGAAGTTTCCGAAGAAATGATGATGAATTCCATCTATGCAGGACACGAAGTGATCAAGGAATTGGTGGCATTGCAGGAAGAATTCGTGAAAGAAGCCGGCAAGCCGAAAATGGAAGTTATCTTGGATGTTACGCCGGAAGAGATCGTGCAAAAAATGGAAACCGAATTCGGTAAAGCAATCGATGAAGCAGCTCATATTATGGGAAAACTGGAACGCAACGACGCTGTGGATGCTGTTAAGCAGCAGATGATCGAAAAATTCAGCACCGAATTGGGTGACGAATATGCCGAAAAAGAAAGATATTTTTTAGCAGCATTTGAGGAAACATTCACCAAATGTGTGCGTCAGGCAATTTTATATAATAATTATCGTGCCGATGGCAGAGGAATGGACGATATCCGCCCCATCACCTGCGAACTGGATGTTTTACCCAGAGTGCACGGTTCAGCTCTTTTCACCCGTGGTGAAACGCAATCTTTGGGCGCTGTAACTTTGGGAACCGGCAAAGATGAACAGGTTATCGACGGTCTGGCTGATGAATTCAAAAAGACCTTCTTCCTGCATTACAACTTCCCGCCCTTCAGCGTAGGAGAAGCCGGCGCCATGCGCAGTCCCGGCCGCCGAGAATTGGGACACGGCGCTCTGGCAGAAAGAGCGTTGACGCCGATGATACCTTCCAAGGAAGAATTTCCCTACACCATTCGGGTGGTTTCCGACATTTTAGAATCGAACGGCTCTTCTTCCATGGCTACGGTTTGCAGCGGCACTCTGGCTTTGATGGCAGCAGGCGTTCCCATCAAGAAACCGGTTGCCGGCATTGCCAACGGTCTTATTATGGAAGGCAAAGATTTCGTGGTTCTCACCGATATTCAGGGATTGGAAGGTCATCTGGGCGATATGGATTTCAAAGTAACCGGAACACGTGATGGCATCACAGCCATGCAGATGGATATCAAGATCGAAGGCATTAACAGAGAAATCATGCAGATAGCTTTGGAAAAAGCCAAAACCGCTCGTTTCTACATTCTGGATTTAATTCAGGAAGCCATTCCTGCTCCCAGACCGGAATTAGCGGAAACCGCTCCCCGTATCGAATCTTTCAAGATCGATACCGATAAAATCGGAGCAGTGATCGGATCCGGCGGTAAAATGATCAAACAGATCATCGAAACTTCCGGCGCCGACATCGACATCAGTGACGATGGAACCATCGCCATTTCCTCACCAAATAAAACATCCATCGAAAAAGCTACTTCCATCATCAAGGATATCGTTTCCGAACCTGAGATGAATGAAATTTACGATGGAGTCGTCACCCGCATCGAATCTTACGGTGCTTTCGTTAAATTCATGAGCGATACCAAAGAGGGATTGGTTCACATTTCCCAACTTCATACCGGTCGCATCGCCCAAGTGGAAGACATGCTGAAACTCGGAGATAAGGTAAAAGTGAAGTTCATCGGTTTGGATCGCGGTAAATACAAAGTTTCCATGAAAGGTGTGGAAGACAATCCTATTCCTAAAAAAGTTTCCGAATACATCAGCAAAACACCCGGTGAAGAAGGCGCTCCCCGTGAACGTAAACCTTATTCCGGCGACAGAGACCACCGCAGAGATTACCGACGTCGTGACAGCAGAGACAGCAGAGACAGCAGAGATAACAGAGACAACCGAGACAGGAATTATTAGTAATTTTTGCAGAATAATTCGAGGCAAGAATGGAAAATTATAAAGTCAAAGACATGACATTGGTCGATTTTGGCAGAAAAGAAATCAGCCTGGCAGAAATGGAGATGCCGGGCTTGATGGCTCTGCGTGAAAAATATGCCGATGCGAAACCGCTGCAGGGCGCTCGTATTACCGGCAGCCTCCACATGACCATTCAAACCGCTGTGCTCATCGAAACCCTGGTAGCTCTGGGAGCTGATGTACGCTGGGCAAGCTGCAATATCTTTTCCACGCAAGATCACGCTGCCGCCGCTATCGCCGCGACCGGCGTGCCGGTTTTTGCCTGGAAAGGCGAAACGATCGAAGAATATTGGTGGTGCACTTTGCAGGCACTTTCCTTCCCGAATGGCAAAGGTCCCGATCTGATCGTGGATGACGGCGGCGACGCCACTCTTTTCATTCACAAAGCGGTGGAATTCGAGAAAAATCAGCTCACGGTAAAGGCTGCTGATGACTCTGATTCCAAAATAATTTACCGGCTTCTGGAATCGACCCAAGATAGAAACTGGCAGCAAATCGCTGCCCAGATGCGGGGAGTTTCCGAAGAGACAACCACCGGTGTACACCGACTTTATCAAATGTGGGAAAAGCATAAATTGCTTTTCCCGGCTATGAATGTGAACGATTCGGTAACCAAATCCAAATTCGATAATCTTTACGGTTGTCGGGAATCGCTGGCAGACGGCATCAAACGTGCCACCGATATCATGGTTGCCGGAAAAATAGTAGTAGTCTGCGGTTACGGCGATGTAGGCAAAGGCTGCGCTCAATCCATGCGAGGATTCGGCGCCCGCGTCATCGTCACCGAGATCGATCCGATCTGCGCCTTGCAGGCAGCCATGGAAGGTTATGAAGTCACCACGCTCGAAGACACCCTGGAATGCGGAGACATTTTTGTTACCGCCACGGGAAATTGCGATGTAATCAGAGTGGAGCACATGCTGAAAATGAAAGATCATGCCATCGTGTGCAACATCGGTCATTTCGACGATGAAATTCAGGTAAACGAGCTTTATAATTTGCCCGGCGTCAGAAAGGAAATGATCAAGCCGCAGGTACATCAAATTTACATGCCTGCCGGCAATTCCATCATTTTGCTTTCGGAAGGCAGATTGGTGAATCTGGGTAATGCCACCGGACATCCTTCTTTCGTCATGAGTAATTCCTTCACCAATCAAGTAATGGCTCAAATTGAGTTATGGCAAAATGATAAAGAGATCGGCGTTTACTTCCTGCCCAAGAAAATGGACGAAGAAGTAGCTCGTCTGCATCTGGAAAAACTCGGCGTGAAACTGACCAGACTTACTTCCAAACAAGCAGATTATTTGGGAGTTCCGCCGGAAGGTCCGTTCAAAGCAGAATATTACAGATATTAATTTTTTTTGAAAATAAATTCTGAGGAGAAGTTAATGGAGATCATTAAAAAAATCGAAAATAAAACTGCCATAATCGGTGTGGTTGGTCTGGGTTATGTAGGACTGCCCATGGCGGTTACTGTGGCTCGACAGGGTTATCGGGTTATCGGCGTGGATGTGAGTAAACACGCTGTTAATCATGTAAATGCCGGCATCAATTATATAGGTGATGTCGATGACGACGAACTTAAAGACCTCGTAAATAAAGGATTGCTATCCGCGACGTTCGATTACGGTTTCATGAAACAAGCCGACGTCATTATGATAGCAGTTCCCACTCCTCTCGATAAGTTTCAGCAGCCGGATTCATCGTATGTACGAGCAGCCGTAGCTTCGTTATCCGAAAATGTTTCTCCCGACACTCTGGTTATTTTGGAAAGCACGACATATCCCGGCACAACGGCAGAAATTGTAGCTCCGGCGTTTGAAAGCAAAGGCTACAAAATCGGGCAAGATATCTTTATTGCTTTTTCACCGGAACGTGTCGATCCCGGCAACAAATCTTACAAAACACACAACACGCCGAAAGTGGTCGGCGGCATGACGGAAAATTGTAATCAGATCGCTCAAGCTTTTTACAATTCCGTGCTCGATGCTCCGGTTCATCTGGTTTCCTCGCCGGCAGTTGCCGAGATGGAAAAAATTTATGAGAATACATTCCGCAACATCAATATCGCTCTTGCCAATGAAATGACCATCCTTTGCGAAAGAATGGGACTGAGCATCTGGGAAGTGATCGAAGCAGCCAAAACCAAACCTTACGGATTCATGGCTTTCTATCCCGGACCCGGTATCGGCGGACATTGCATTCCTCTCGATCCGTTCTATCTTACCTGGAAAGCCCGCGGCTTCGGTTATCACACGCGTCTCATCGAATTAGCCGGAGAGATCAACAAATCCATGCCGAGTTTCGTGATTAATAAGATTTCCAATATTTTGAACGACCGCGGCGTCGCCATTTCCCAAACCAGAATCCTGTTGTTGGGAGCTGCTTACAAAAAGGATATCGAAGATATGCGGGAATCTCCCATCCAGGATTTGATCGTAATTTTAGAGAAAAAGAAGGTCGATTTCGCTTATCACGATCCTTACGTTACCAGTTTTCACAACGAATTGAACGATAAGCATTATGAATCGGTAAGCCTGGATCATTTGGAAGATTACGATGTGGTGATCATCGTCACCGACCATTCCAGCTTCGATTATCAGAATATTCTCAAGAGAGCGAAAATGGTTTTCGATACCAGAAACGCCTGTAAAGATTTGCAAGCAGACAACTTATTTAGGATGTAATTGATAATAAATATTCAGGGTGCCGGAAGGTGCCCTTATTTTTTCTAAATATGAGTACAAATAAGCCTGTAGAAGTTAACACCATTCTGGGAGAGTTGATCTCCCTTCCGGATAAAAAATGGTTGGTAATTCGCACCAAATCTCGCCATGAAAAAAAAGTGGCGGATTATGCTTTCAATGCCAATATTCATTATTACCTTCCCTTACAGGACAGCGAAAAAATCTATCAGAATCGTAAGATTGTTTTTACCAAGCCGCTTTTCTCCGGTTATATCTTCGCTCATTGCGATTTCAAGGAGAAACAAACTCTTGTCATCAGCGGACATGTTGCCCATTTTTTGCATGTGATCAACGAACAGGAATTACTGGATGAATTGAGATCTATTTATTTCGGCAATCAACGAGAGGCGGTTTTCCGGGAAACCGAATATCTGGAAAGCGGAACCAGGGTACAAATCGTTGCCGGTAAATTGGCAGGCTTGACAGGATATGTGAAAGATCAATCTAATCTTTCCGAGGTGGTTTTGCAGGTAAATCTTCTGCATCAGGCTGTGGCAGTCACCGTTAATCCATCTCATGTGAAGATAATTTAAAGTGATCATTTCTATCGCAAATAGTTAGTGGAATGTTAATTATATTCCATTAGATGATTTTTTTTAACCTTTTTAGGAAAGGAGCTGAAATGGCAGATTTTGAAGAAATAAAAATCCCGAAGAATAAAATACCTCACTTTTCCAAAAGAAAAACCGTTACAACCCTGATTATCGTTGTCGTTGCTATTTTTTTCTTTACCGGTTTGTACACGGTCGATCCCGAAGAAGTGGGTGTAATTCAACGTTTTGGAAAATATGTAGACACCACCCAGCCGGGACTTCATTTTAAAATACCTTTTGGGATAGATACACTTACCAAGGTAAAAGTAAAACATGTTTATAAAGAAGAATTCGGATTCCGCACTCTGCAACCGGGTGTAAAATCGACTTATTCCACCCGTGGTTACGATCTGGAATCGTTGATGCTTACCGGTGATCTGAACATTGCCGACGTGGAATGGATCGTTCAATATCGCATTAAAGACCCGATAAAATATCTTTTTCATATCCGCAATATCGAAGAGACGATCCGGGATCTTTCCGAATCGGTGACACGAGAAGTGGTGGGAGATCGCAGCAGCGACGAAGTAATCGTTCTCAGCCGCAAAGACATTGCCGATCAGATTCAAACCGGACTACAGCAAAACCTGGATGATTACGGTTCCGGCATCGAAATTTACACGATCAATCTGCAAAATGTGAATCCGCCCGATCCGGTGAAACCGGCATTCAATGATGTGAATTCTGCCAAACAGGAAAAGGAAAGAATCGTGAACGAAGCCTGGCAAAATTACAATCAGATTATTCCGGAAGCGAAAGGAAAAGCCAAGCGTACGATCGAAGAAGCCGAAGGTTATGCCATCGACCGTGTGAATCGTGCCAACGGCGATGCGGAACGTTTCGTTCAAATTTACAATCAGTATAAGAACGCCAAGAGTGTTACCAAAAAACGTTTGTATCTGGAAACCATGCAGAAAATTCTGCCGAAATTAGATAAAGTTTATATCGTGGATGACGATTTGAAGGGACTTCTGCCTCTCCTCGATCTGCAAAAAGGAGGTGAAAAATGAAAATGAATAAATATTCGCTCATCATTCTGATCATCGCTCTCATCGTAATTTTTAATTCCTTCTTTACGCTGGACGAAAGACAGCAAGCCATCATCACCCAATTTGGCGATCCGATTGGTGACAAAATCACTAAAGCCGGACTGCACCTGAAAATTCCTTTCATTCAAAAAGTGAATTATTTCGAGAAGCGAATTTTGGAATGGGATGGCGAAGCCAAACAAATTCCCACTTCCGATAAACGTTATATTTGGTTGGATACATTCTCCCGCTGGCGTATTGTCGATCCGCTCAAATTTTATCAAACCGTGCGCAGTGAATCCTTTGCTCATGGTCGTCTGGACGATATCATCAGTGGTACAACCCGCGATGTGGTCAGTTCCAATTCCTTGATCGAACTGGTTCGCAACACTAATCGTTCTCTCGTTTTTACCGAAGAATATCAGGATAACTATGGCGGTGGAGTTCAGGAAGAAATCATCGATATGGGCAGAAATAATATTGCCAACCAGATTTTCCAGCGTGCAGCTTCCTTGTGTGAAGAATATGGAATCCAACTGATCGATGTCAAAGTGAAACGTATCAATTATAATGAGGAAGTCGGACAAAAAGTATATGAACGCATGATCTCCGAAAGACAGAAAATCGCTGCCAAATATCGTTCGGAAGGGCAGGGAAGTTCTGCTGAAATCTTAGGTAAAAAGCAGAAGGAATTAGATCAGATTCAGTCAGAAGCTTATAAAAATGCTCAGGAAATCATCGGAAGAGCCGATGCGGAAGCAACAAAAATCTTTGCCGATGCCTATAATCGCGATCCCAATTTCTTTGAATTCCTGAAAACACTCGAAGCTTATACAGCCACCATGGATAATAAAAACACCATGATTATGACCACCGACAGCGATTATTATAAATTCCTGAAGGATACCGACGGAACGAAATAAAATGCGTTTTTTCCCATCTCATGAAGATTGGATGAAAATCGCTTTGGAAGAAGCCCGATCGGCATTTTATGAAAATGAAGTGCCGATCGGTGCGATTCTTGTTAAAAATAATACACTTTTATATCGAGATCATAATCGTACCAATCAAACCCAAAATCCTCTGGCTCATGCTGAAAAACTGGTAATCGAAGCAGCAATAAAAGATGGAAAGAAATTTCTGCAGGATTATACACTTTATGTAACGGTAGAGCCTTGCCTGATGTGTGTCGGGACCATCATCTGGAGTAGGGTTGGAACCGTAGTATTTGGTTGTTACGATCCCAAAGCCGGTGCATCCGGATCGATTTATAATGCGCTTCTGGATAAAAGTTTTAATCATAATCCAGCTTTGATCTGTGGGATTTTAGCAGAAGAATGCGCAGAACTGATAACTGATTTTTTTAAAGTAAAACGTAAGTAAAGCTAATCCGTAAAACATTTAGCGTTGTATGGCATTGTGTTTACAACGCTTTTCTTTTTCATGTATTTTTTTGCCTTCCAACTTCATAAATAAAGAAATTTCCTGCATAATAAAAAATGGCGGAGAGCCAGGGATTCGAACCCTGGGTGGACTTTCAGCCCACAACGGTTTTCGAGACCGCCCCGTTCGACCGCTCCGGCAACTCTCCGCATTTATGGATAACTATTTTTTTTTCTGATAATTTGCGGTCAATGATTTCTATCGACTAACTTTGATAAAAAAACTAACGCCCGCGAAACGGGCGTTAGCAATATTTCTGTTTCGATATGTAATTTATTTTATGGTAAGACCTTAACGATCCTAAAACCGATGCTGGTATTTACCTTACCATAAGCCAGATTCGGTTTACATCTGGAACGGTTTGTATTACGTTGATACCAGGCGTCATATTCCCAGCTGCCACCACGCAATACGCGATATGTTCCGGAAGCAGGTCCGGTCGGATCACTCAGTTGAGTAGCATCGTAATCACCGTAATAGTCGTTACACCATTCCCAAACATTTCCACTCATATCATAAGTTCCCAGTCCGTTAGCTGCCAGACCACCCACAGCCATTATACTGCCGGCATTCCCAAAGTATTGGGCAACATCATCTACGATGTCACTTCCACTATACAGGAAATTATCAGTGCCTTCGTTCGTAGCAGAGTATTCCCATTCGGCTTCGGTGGGAAGGCGGTAACCCTCCGTTCCATAAACCGTACAGTCATAAGTTGTGCTGTAAAGAGCGTTCAAACCTTGCACAGCACTTAACCAATTGGCATAAGAAGCTGCACCTTTCCAGGTAATACCGTCGATAGCATAGTTTTGCTTACCGGTATTTACTTTGAATAACATATTATAATTATCAAAATCTATTTCTACTTTAGCTGTATCGACAAATGTAGTATACGTAACTGCATTGGTGGCATAATTTAAGGATGCATATAACACACCTTTGATCATACCTTTACCTAAAGCCCAGTTCAGCAAAGCACAATACTGTTGATTCGTAATTTCATACGTTCCAATCTGAAGTTCATTATTCAAGGTGATATTACGAATGGGTAACTCATCGGCATCTCCATCCGAGGAACCCATAGAAAATGAACCCGGAGCCACATCGATTAAAGTCGGTGCATTAGTTCCCAAGCTAAATGAACCCGTCGTAGCTTCTGTAACATCGGAATAAGCGCTATTGCCTGTCGGAGTAACAGAACATAACCTGTAATAATAAGTCATGCCTTCATCTAAGCCCAGATCACAATAGTAATCATTTTCGCTATCGATTGTGGATGCTAATTCCCATGTCGTTCCATCTGATGATCTTTCTATATTATAATCAGTCTGTTCACCATTGGGACAATACCAGGTGAGGTCTATTTTGTGAGGCGTCTCTGGTAAAACGACAGCTTCAATATCTTGCGGGATGGCTGTGAGGGTAGTAAAGCTCCATGTATTACTCCATTCCGATTTATCGCTTCTTATCCGCCAATAATAGGTTGTATCGAGATTTAATATAATGTCGTCATCGCTTACATCATATTCGGCAGAAGATTCAACGCTGCTGATAACGATATTATTGAAATTGCTGTCACTTGCCAATTGAACCAAATAATAGGTCACATTATTCATAGCTAACCAGTTAAGTGTGGGGACCTGACCGACGTTTGAGGCGCCGTCACTGGGATAATTGGGCTCGGTATTATTGTTATCGAGAGATACAGTAGTGAAACTCCAAGGCGTACACCATTCGGAAGAATTGTGTTTTACACGCCAATAATATTGAGATTCACCTTCAAGATTAGTTTCTAATGTATAAGTCGAATCCTCGATTGCCGTAACATCGATAACGATATTTGTAAACTCAGCATCTTCAGCTATTTGGAAGCTGTAATCTTCTGCATCGGGAAATTCTCTCCAGGTGAAATCCAAAATTATGTTTTGAACCGTTCCATTTTCGGGAGAACTAAGGATAACATAATCGTTTGTACTGAAACTGGAAACATTACTCCAGGCAGTAGCAACATTACAGTTTACACGCCAGTAATAAAGTGAATTAGTTACCAATACTCCGTTATCCGTGTAAGAATTTGTAGTAATATCCTCATCGATCAGAATATTCGCCATTTCTTCATCCGAGGCTACCTGAATCGTATAATTCGTGGCATTTTGCAGAACATCCCAAGAGAAATTCACAGGAAGAGCAACCCCAATTGCTCCATCTTCCGGAATTGCTTCTGAGCTGCCGGTTGCTAATTCTACTTTTTTATTAACTGTAAAGTAGCTGATTTCGCTCCAGTTATCAGGATAAACATCCGATTTCAGACGGCAGTAATACTTCTGACCGATAGAGAGTAACTCCGGATGAATATAAGAAGTGGCAGCAGTTTCTACCTGAATCAGATTTTGAGTAAAATCCAGATCTTCAGCAATTTGTAAGGTATAGAGGCTGGCGCCCTGATAAGTGGACCAGGTAAAAGTAGGTTTTCTACCGACGAATTGAGTATTCATAGGAGCTGTGATTTGAGGAAGGTAGTTCGTACCGAAATTCCAGATATCACTCCAGGCGGAGTTGTCTGCTCTTACTCGCCAATAATAGGTAGTGAAGTTTTCTAATGTCTTTGTAACATTGGCAGCGGTCAGGGTATCATTATAGGTAAAACCTTCCGTAGAGCTGAACATCGTGTCCGTTCTTACCTGAAAGTAATAAGTAGAAAGAGTATTTTCCCAGTTAAATGTTGGGGTAAGAGTGGTAACCTGAGAGTTTATATAAGGGTTATATAATTGCAATTCGGGTCCGCTTCCATGAACGTAGCACATGGCATAATCATCGATATCGAAATAATAGGTAGTTGTATCGTTAGGAGTGATTACGTTGAGGGAATCTACTTCCGTAGGGTCTACAGCATAATAGGTGAAAGCAGTAGTTTCCGGTGTCAGCCATAACACTCCGGTATCGACATTGCGATAATAATCGTAATAATAAGTCGTGTCATTTTCTGTGCTCACGGTATAAAGCTGATTAGCTTCCATATACACAGATTTCACATTCTCATCTTCGGCGCTGAATACCTGACCGTCGATCACCATTTGATCGGAAGTAACCATGAGGTAGTATTCTTCTGCTAAGATGGGATAGCCTTCTCCATCTCTGCTTAAGGTAGGATTGGAAAATTCATACCGATCCCAGTTATCGATCAAAGTAGTTTCTATTGCATTCTGAACCAAGATTTCTTTGGTTTTGGTCGGCTCATCTTCACAACCAAAAGTGAAAAGAATCGATAAGCACATTAAAGCCATGATTATTTTAAGAAAGTATGTTGTTTTCATAATAACTCCTTCTCCTTATGCTTATTGCTCGATATCATTGATAATCTGCATTAACATATCAGAAACCGCTTCTTCATCCATATAGGAAAGAGGGAAACCGAACATGAAGCATTTATTATTATTTGAGTTTACACTTTTGATAGCAACGGGTTGTTGAGAATAGAATGTATACTCTTGATTACTCGGATCATACAGTCCATCTCCCGGATCTTTACAACCGAATGTAAAGAGAACTTCGGTATTAATACTCAGATTATCCAGCGGGAAGTAAGAAATTGGTCCCAAAGCTGTAGAATCGAAATTTGGCAGAGTAATTTGAGAGTAGAATCCATCCGGATCGAGTGTAATATCTGAATAAGAGCTGTTATGAGCAACAGCTTTTTTAAAATATGATGGGTTGAAAGGCATCATAGCTCCTTTAAAGGCAACTATGGCATCATCTTCCATATAATCTATGCCAAAGTATTTCTGCAGAAATGAAGAGCCATTATTCTGCAATCCACTTCGCATAGCACTCAGATTGGCACATCCACTAATAATCAGATTTCCGCCACCTTGAAAATAAATATCCAAAGCATTAGCTTCTGATTGCAAATTCATATTCTCGTAAAAATCAGCATGGTAAATAATGGTTTTATATTTTTGCAAATCGGTGGGCGAGAGAACATCGCTGGTGTAATTTCTGTTTACATAAACGTTATCATACAGCCATTTTCTATCCAATATATCGATGGTACCAGTGTAATCGGCTAAAAATCCCAACTCCGAATATAAGCTATCCGTGATGGTTTCCGGTGCCCAGCTCTGATTGTGTGGAGTATTATCTACCACCAGAATTCCTTCCTTTTCCAAAGCAGGAACCGAACTTACAATTTTAAAGAGAAATTCTGAGGGCGTTTTATCCGGTTCGTTTTGTAAATCCACCGCTCTGACTTCAAATCTGTGGTTACCAGGTTCTAATCCGCTCAGAGTGACTTCCTGAGAAATTGTCGAGGCGACCGGAACACGCAGCCATTCTTTACCTGTATCTTCATCCATAAAATTATATTGAGCTGCAGGAAGAGGTGCATAAACATAAGGTTCTCCATCTAAACGTAAATCATAATACTTAATTTCGGAATAATAATTACTGGAAGTCAGTTCATCGTAAACCTTAGCCATGGCTTTCGCATCAGGATCATTTCCTTCAAATTCGCCACGATATCCCCAATGCATGTAAACTTTCAAATCGTTACTATGAATACAGGTATAATTACCATCCTTATCGATCCAGAAAGGAAGAGCATAATGAGTACCGGTAAGAGTGGTAACGCTGGGAAT
>Ga0116164_10002764_pt1 | contig 12338 bp, 6 predicted proteins | sample AD_UKC109_MetaG_FD_89888 | JGI IMG/M metagenome (GOLD analysis project Ga0116164, IMG submission 89888) | Active sludge microbial communities of municipal wastewater-treating anaerobic digesters from Hong Kong - AD_UKC109_MetaG | ecosystem: Engineered > Bioreactor > Anaerobic > Digestate... | reverse complement strand
TCTCCAAGCTTCCCAATTGATTCGTACTTCTTTCGTAAGGCAAATGTGATTAAAGAATCCATAGATAAATTATTGTATTAATAGTATATAAGCATTCTCATGATAGGGTTATTCGAAATTCTCGGATGAATATTTGGATCTAATTTACGATTCTATCGTAGCAATCACAAGATCCGAGAATCAAGTTCGTTTCGTCCCACACATGTTAAAATGTCAGCCCATAGACTGTTTTGTCACACCGCCCTTTAAGTCCATTTCACACCTGATCATAAAGTGACCCAGGATGACAAGAACGAGGGCCAGAATAACTAGCTTGGGTGGGTCTTCCAGCATGAGTCAATGTTTCACTGTCTTTTGCACCTCTAGAAGGTTGCTGGGAGGTCGTGGCGTCGGATTAAACGTGTATATGTGAATTTTTCGATACACATTTATACCATTAATTCTAACTGTCTCAAAACGAGTTAAATTAAGATAGAGAGAATTTGGTCGTCGGAGGAGGCTGTGGCGATATGTATCGAAACGGGGTATTTGGGTTGTTAAAAGCTGGGTCGTATGTGACACTTTCCATATTATTACTCGCTTTATTTGGTCTAGCAATTATTTCTGAGTGTAGCAATCACGGTGGGCAAGGCATCACTCTTGAGGACTATCCAATAATACAGAAATTTGAGCCCCGGGAATGTGAAATCAAGAGAGGAGAGGTGACTGAATTAGAATGGGTGGTGGAGGGATATGAAGGCGATATGGTGTCTATTGTGCATATAGATGAAGATGAAAAGTTTGATCTGGAAGATTCTAAAAGTTTCGATCCAACTGTCGATACCACTTATTATTTGTTGGCCTCGCGAAAAACTGGTCCAAATTCAGACACGTCAATAGGGACGCTTTGTAAGGCGACAGTAAAAGTTAGCGATTTTACCCCTGTGGGAACTAGCTCATCACCAATCAAAATTTTAGACATTAAAAGTGTGAAAAATCTAGGTGAAGGTTTTGAAATTATCAATGTCGAAGATGGTGAGGGTGTGGCTCAGAATATCAACCTCGTCGGAGAATATCCCACAAATTTCGACGATGACATATGGCTCTTCGTAGTGGCTCCTAATGGGTACTATTACCCCCAGTCTATGAACGCCAGCGATGATACATGGCGAACCCCAAAAGTTAATGGAAAATGGGAAATGTTGGTCGGTTTGGGAATGCTTGACGAAGTTGATGAATTTTTTGATATTGTATTGGCCGTAACCGATGCAGATACTAGCCAAGTTATCAGTAATTTTCTGAAAGACTGGTGGGGATCTGATTACTACCCTGGCTGGAGCAGTTTACCTTCGGATGTGAGTGAGGTAAAACGTATCACAGTAATTCGCATCAAAGATCGGTGGGGTCCTGCCCCTGATATATCAAACGCGGATTTGTCCGGAAACGTGTCTTTTATCAACATTGAAGACGGCGATAGCGTCCCTTGGCGGATAAACGTCTTAGGCAATTGCAGTCCCGATCTGGAAGAAGACATTTGGCTTCTGTTGTATGCACCGAGTGGCCGATGGTATCCTCAATCTTTGGACCCTTGCAGAGGAACTCACGTACAAAAATCTGGTCAGATGTGGGAGGTCCCGGCTTATTTTGGAGGGGAGAATGCCAACATCGGAGAGGCTTTCGACGTAGTGGCAGTGCTTGCGAACGATACTGCAAGTGAGTTCTTCGACACGACTCAAAAAGAATGGTGCGACGCCGGTGATTACCCTGGTTTTTTGACCATTGAGCTCCCTCCAGGAATCGACGAGAAAGATCGAGCAAGAGTATACCGAAGCGCTGATCGGTGGGGTCCCGCCCCTGAGATTTCAAACGCGATTTTTACTGGGGACGTATCTTTTACCAACATCGTCGATGGAGATGAGGTTTTCTGGCTAACGAATATTGCTGGCAATTGCAGCTCCAATTTGGAAGGCGATGTGTGGGTTCTGGTCTACGCCTCAAATGGGCGATGGTATCCTCAATCCACAGATCCCTGTAACGGCAGTCATGTTCAAATGTCTGGTCAGATGTGGGAAGTCCCGGCCTATTTTGGAGCGGAAAATATCACCATTAGAGAAACTTTCGACGTAGTGGCAGTGCTGGCGAACGACAATGCTAGTGAATTCTTCAACACGTCTCAAAAAGAGTGGTGCAACGCTGGCGATTTCCCCGGCTTTTTGACCATTGAGCTTCCCTCCGGAATCGACGAGAAAGATCGAGCCAGAGTATACCGAAGCGCTGATCGGTGGGGTCCTGCCCCGGGAATTTCAAACGTCGATCTTCCTGGAGATGTGTATTTGACCAATATTGCAGATGGAGATGGTGTCTCTGGGCGGATGAACATCTTAGGCAATTCCAGCTTTGATTTGGGCGGCGACATTTGGGTTCTTGTGTACGCTCCAAATGGCCGATGGTATCCTCAATCTGTTGAACCATGTAGTTGCATTCATGTTCAAAAGGCTGGTCGGATGTGGGAAGTCCCTGCCTATTTCGGCGGAGATGATAACATTGGAGAGGCTTTCGACATAGTTGCGGTGCTGGCCAATGACACTGCAAGCGAGTTCTTCAACACCACCCAAAAAGAGTGGTGTAACAAAGGTGATTACCCCGGCTTTTTGACCGCCGAGCTTCCACCCGGAATCGACGAGAAAGACCGAGCTAGTGTATACCGTGATGCAGATCGGTTCGGTTCGGCTCCGGAAATCTCGAGCGCGGATCTGCCTGGGGAAGTTTCTCTTACAAATGTCGCCGATGATGATTTAGTTCCTTGGCAGAAGAATATTGATGGAAATTGCAGCCCAGACTTGGAGGGTGATATCTGGGTTCTCGTGTATGCCCCAAATGGTCGATGGTATCCTCAGTCTACCAATCCTTGTGGTGGTGTCCACGTCCGAAAGGCTGGCCAGAGATGGAGGGTCTTGGGGACTTTTGGTGGATATGGTAACGTTGGAGAGGCGTTCGACGTCGTTGTGGTGCTGGCAAGCGACACCGCAAGTGAATTCTTCGACGCAAAGCAAAGGGAGTGGTGCAAAGCCAACAATTACCCTGGGATTTTGACTGTTGAACTTCCCCCCGGAATCGACGAGAAAGATCGTGCAAGAGTAATTCGTATTTGAATCACGAAGCTGCATAACGCATCAAACTTCAGTGGTATGGTTGGAGATTGTCCGTCATGGCAGTTGGCTATTACTGCCATGGCGGATATTCCTAAAATAAAACTCATGGAATGTAACGATGTCTTGCGTCTATTATTGATTATCGCATATCGTAAAATTTCATCTAATCATCACATTAGCCAACGTGGCAAGGAATAACGCCAGTAGCAGCCAGCCTAGAACATCTTCTATCATCACTGCGTATTTCCAACCTTCTTTGGGGCGCCAGTCGGGTGGAGCTTGTGAAACAAAGACCATAGTACTAAAGTAAAGAGCATCTTTAAATGAAATATTCGTAACAACTGATATATTCAATACTTTACTGAATAATCTTATCAATGTACTGGGCCTAAGTCTAAGTAACGATAGAACAATATTAAAGAGAAGTTTGATAGTTTCATTAAGCAGCCTAAATAATTTTACTTTAATTACATATATATACTTAATTGCATTTGTTGATACGCATCTCAATTCCCAACATTTGCTCGTACAAGAAGTTTTACGGTCTAGCATTGTAATTTCATAAATTCCATTTTTAATCCAATAAACTAAACCGAAAAGGAATATGATAATCAAACTCCAGCCTATAGTAAATCCCGGACGTATACCGAACCCACATGAAACACAGGTCACAAAATCAGTAATTTTGGACAACTCCAATGGTGTATCATACATCAACCAAAGCCTGTATTGATAGTACAAGTTATCTGCAGCACCGTACTGGCCATTCTTCTTGAAATCCTCGATAAATGCTAAATATACGCTCCCTTTGTTGCTAATTAGGCGATTGATAATTGCCCCATTAGTGATTAGTTGCTTGAATTTAACAGAATTTAATAATAATACATTTCGGAATATGGTATCTTCAAATCTGACATCACCACCTAAGAATTCTGCTCTGGAGAAGTCGGCATCTCCACCCGAGAACTGCGCTCCGGAGAAGTCGGCATCTCCACCCGAGAACTGCGCTCCGGAGAAGTCGGCATCTCCACCCGAGAACTGCACTTCGGAGAAGTCGGCATCTCCGCGCGAGAACTGCACTTCGGAGAAGTCGGCATCTCCACCCGAGAACTGCGCTCCGGAGAAGTCGACATCTCCACCCGAGAACTGCGCTCCGGAGAAGTCGACATCTCCGCGCGAGAACTGCACTCCAAAGAAATCGACATCTCCGCGCGAGAACTGCGCTCCGGAGAAGTCGACATCTCCACCCGAGAACTCAGCAGACCGGAAGTCGACATCTCCACCCGAGAACTCAGCAGACCGGAAGTCGACATCTCCGCCCGAGAACAGCGCTTTACTGAAGCATGCAATACCGCCCGAGAACTCCACCCTCTGGAATTCGGCTTCGCAAGAAAACTTTGAGTTACTGAAGCTGGCAATGCCTCCTGGGAACTTCGCGTCCTTGAAACTGGAATTGCTTGAAAAGGTTGCGTTTAAGAAGCTGGCAACGCCACCAGAGAAATTTGCTTGATCGAACGTGGCATCTCCACCCGAAAACGTCGCATACCTGAAATCGGCATCTCCACCTGAAAAATTCCCCTTAAAAAAATTGGAATCGCGCAAGAACATTGCGTTATGGAAACCTGCATCTCCGCCAGAGATGTTTGCCCTTAAAAAGGTTGCGTTGTTGCAAAACGTAGCACCTGTGAACCAAGCACCCTCTATAAAATTTGCGTCATCGAAACAAACAGACCCCCGAAACTCGGTATCGTTAAAATGGACCGACCCAAGAGTCCTCCCGATCAGATCCAGATCCCCTTCCACGATCACCCCGTCGTAATCGACCGGCTCGCCCCGCTCGATGGCGGCCAGGATCTCGCTGGCCTGGACCACCTCGCGCGAGTCGTCAGACGCGCCGCTGGACGTGCCCGCCGCTACCAGCAGCAGAAGCGCCGCAAGCACCAGGGCCGGAACCGATCTCGTCGTATGCCAACCTCCTGAAAACTAACTGGTGTCAAAGCTATAAAAAGATTTACAGTCCTCGACCTCAAATCCGTCATCTTTTTGATGCAGGAACGGAGATTGACCCCGAAAATCTCCGCCAAATTGGATGTGAGGCTTTCGAGGCCGCTAAATTAAATATCTGATATGATGCTTAACAGCGCTAAGAGTTACAAAGGAGATTGTAAATGAGCACAAAAATTATCGCCGAATCGATCGCGTTTCTTGCAATCCTCATAATGGCGAGCGCCGGGGTCCTCGCCCAGGATGAGGTTTCGGGAGACTTCGCCTCGGAGGCGACTGATATCGGGACGATCGGGGCCAATGGCGGGATGATCTCATCTGAAACGTCTCTTGGATACCCCGGTGAGATTGACTGGTTCAAGTTCACCGTCGAGGCAGAGACCGCCAATATAATCGTCGCCGCAGGCATGATGGACGACCTCAGGATCGTGATCTACGATGATGAGATGAACTACATCACCTCCGGCGACGGCCTCCTCATGATGGCGGCCGAGGCCGGCACCTATCTAGTCCGCGTCGATTCGATCGGCCTAGACGAGGGGAACTACTCCATCGTCCTTTCCAGCCAATTCGAGGCCGAGCCTAACGACTGCGCGACCGACGGAAACGACCTGGGACCCCTGGCCAAGATGACGATAGTCGGCGGCTCCATCGAGCCGATGGGCGACATCGACTACTTCCTCTTCGAGGTGGATCCAGACTCGGAGGGCTACGCGATGATCGAGGCGATCATCACCGAGGGGCTATCCTCCAATGAGGTGGATGAGAACGAATTCTACTTCTTCGACGACTGGGATACGGTATCTTTGGTCCTCTACGGCTACGATGAGGAAGATGGGAGATACCTGCCGATCGATCACGGAGATGACGGGGTTGAAGCCCAGCTGGCCGCCGGAAAATACGCTGTCCGCGTCGAGTCTGGTGACCTGGAACCCATATCCGGCTACGTCCTGGCCATCGGCTTTGCAGACTATGAATGCGACGATGAGCCGAACGACACCCCTGAAGAGGCCCTGGATCTGGGGGTTCTGACCGATGGAATCGAGATCGCAAATGATGGATGCATCCTTCCCGGAGAAGACGTCGACTACTACTCCCTCGTGGTCGAAGAGGCCCTGAATGTCGAGATAGAGGTCTCGGGCGACTCCGACGGTGACTCCTACCTCTACCTATACGACTACGAGATGGAGGAGATCAGCAGCGACGACGACAGCGGTGATGAGGCCTGGTCCAGGATTGAAGAGGAGCTGGAGCCGGGAACCTACTACATCAAGGTCGAGTCATTCTGGGGCGACGCCTTCCAGTACACCCTGACGGTCTCGGGAACAGGAACATAATCAGAATTCAAAATATCTCAGGGCGGAGAAATCCGCGAGACGAGAAGTCCCGCGGATTAGATCTTTTTTGTCTCACCAGAAGACCATCACCCCGAAGGCGACGAAGAGCATGATCAGAGCCCGAAGCCCCGTCGAACAGACCACCAGCTCCGTTCCGATCCTCGGGCCGAAGATCCCGGCATGAGAGGGGATGAGCCACCGGACGGCCCAAGCGGCGCTGGTGATGACGTTTCCGACCATCAAAGTGACCACCACCTCCTTTCCCGATAGCTCACCAGCCGCCAGAAGGCCGCCAGCCACAGAGTAGGCTGCGACATACCCCGCAAACTGGGCGGCCACGATGCTGAGCCCCGCGGCAGGAAGGGGTAGGTAGTTTCTGATCCCGCCCATGTGGAGGGTGAGAAGATCGAAGGCCTCTACCTCGATCAGGACCGAGACGAGGAACATGATCACCGTCGTCATCTTCGTCACCTTCACCACCTTTGGCTTTGCGGCCCTCGCACTGATCTTCAGCGCCTCCTTCAGGGGAGGCCGATCTGAACTTTTATCCGGTCCCTTCTGCTCGCCGATGGCGACGGCTGCCTCGTCCTTGTTTTCTCCATCCAGAAGGACACGACCTGCCACCATCACAAGGCCGGTCTTCAAGAGCCCCACCACCATCAATAGGCCGAAGTAGACGAGGCCCGTGAAGCCGAGGAGAGGTATCAGAACCGGAAGAAGGGACCTCCAGTGCATGGTGGTTGCCGGAAAGGAGTTGACGAGGGAGGCGACAAACAGCTCTCTCTTCTCGATGATCCGATCGTTGTAGTAGCCAGCGAGCATGGAGTTCGCGCTCGCCGCCGAGAAGAAGGCCATCATGAAGCTTGCCCCGGCGACATCGCTGAGATGAGAGAACCTGGTTATCGGCTTTGCGAGAAAGGCGATCCTCTCTGCAGCGTTCAAGACCACGATCAGCTCCGCCATCACCAGCCCCAGGACGATCGGCGGAAGGGACTTGGAGATAAGGCCGAAAGATATGGCCGCCGATTGAACGAGAACGCGAGCGATCTCCGCCATCACCGTCATCACCACCATCTTGTCAGAACCCCTTCTTAAGTAGCACGGACGAAACGGCGATTCATATTCCTCCGGTCGAATCCTGACTGACACATCTCGTGTCCCCAAAAGAAATTAGTAACCTGAGCCCCTACTCCATGATCCATGAAAGAGAAGTGGCTCATGGCCAGCGAGGGCCCCTGGGAGGAGATGAAGCCAAAGATCACCACGGCTCTCGAGTCCGGGTTCGACTGCGTGGTGGCAAGACAAGAAGACGTCGAAAAGGTGAGAAAGCTGGGCGATATAAGGGTGGCCTCCTTCGGGAACGAGAGGGATAAGGAAGACATACTCATAATAGGCCGCGGCGGCGAAGGGGACGGCTCCTTCCCCCTCCCCGAGGACTTCGGGACTTCCCTGGACATAAGCCTCGCCCAGGCCGCCGAGGGGACGGTGGCGGGCTACGTCGAGATCAAGAGCAAGAGGTACGAAGAGTTCGCGGTGGAGCTGGGAAAGAACGTCGACTACCTGGTGGTCGTCGGCACCGACTGGAAAGTGATCCCCCTCGAGAACATGATCGCAGGCCTCCAGGGCGAGAATGTCAAGATAATAAGCGGCGTCAAGACCGCCGAGGAGGCCGAGGTGGACCTGGCGACCCTAGAGAAGGGGGCAGATGGGATCCTCCTCGACTCCTCGGACCTCTCGGAGATCAAGAGGGTTCAAAAGCTGGTGGAGAAGGCGGGGATGGCAAAGCTCGATCTCGTATCTGCCGAGATCACCGAGGTCAGGCCCGTCGGGATGGGGGATCGGGTCTGCGTCGACACCTGCACCATGATGAGCCCCGGCGAGGGGATGCTCGTCGGCTCCCAGTCGAAGGCTGCCTTCCTCGTCCACAGCGAGTCGGAGGAGAGCTCTTACGTTGCAGCCCGCCCCTTCCGGGTGAACGCGGGAGCCGTCCACGCTTACGTCAAGGTCGGCGAGAAGACCCGCTACCTCTCTGAGCTGAAGGCTGGAGACGAGGTGACGATCGTCGACAGGGACGGGGGCACAAAGACGGCCGTCGTCGGCAGGGTTAAGATCGAGAAGAGACCCCTGATGCTGATCGAGGCCGAGGTGGACGGCGATAAGATGAGCACCCTCCTCCAGAACGCCGAGACGATCAAGCTCGTCAGCGAGGATGGGACCACGAAGTCGGTGACCGACATCGAGGTGGGCGACAAGGTCCTGGTCCACTTCGAGGGTAAGGCCCGCCACTTCGGGATGAAGATCGATGAGAGCATCCTCGAGAGATGAGGCTTTTGAAAGAGGCGAGAGGATCGAGAACTGAGTAGATATAGGTGGTGAAGGGTGGATCCAATAAGATGAACGAGAAGAAGAGCAGCAGAAGAAAGCTCGTCCTCAAAGGCCTGGTGATCGAGGCTCCGGCGGTGGTGGCCGTCCTGAGCGGTGAGGAGGCGGCAAAAGATGCCGCCCTTGCTGAAGGCCTCGGAGCCGACTTGGTGGAGGTGAGGCTCGACCTCCTCCCGGGAGACCCAATAAAGACCATCCAGACGGTGCGAGATGCGACGGCCCTTCCCATCATAGCCACCAACAGGGTGGCCTCGGAGGGGGGCCAATTCTGCGGAGGCGAGGACGAGAGGATAGATATCCTGGCGGAGGCCTCGGCCTGGGCGGAGCTGGTGGACGTGGAACTGTTGGCTGAAGGGCGTGACCGTCTCTTTGAGATGGTGAACGTGCCTATGATCATTTCTTACCACGACTTCAAAGGCATGCCCCCCATCGAAGCTTCAAGATCGATCCTGGCGGAGAGCTTCAAGGCTGGCGCAGATATCGCCAAGCTCGCCCTCACCCCCCCATCCCTCGAGGATTGCCTCGACCTTCTGCGGCTCCTCCTGGAGGCTGAGGGTCCTACCGCCCTGATGGGGATGGGAAACGTGGGCAGACACTTGCGGGTCCTGGCACCGATATACGGATCGGTCCTCACCTACGGCTACATAGGAAAGTCGACCGCCCCCGGCCAGATCCCAGTGAAAGCCCTGAGAGGGGTTCTTGACGCGTTGACGAGACCAGACGGCGTCTGATCACGTCGATGCCGTCATCATGAAGATCGATCCTCGCCCTTTTTCTTTGATTTTTCAGTTTTGACGCAGGCCAGCAATGCCGGCTATGGGCCTAATTCTTTTTTGTAAAATATTTGCCCAAAAACCTCTATTAATTCTCATCAAATCGTCCAAAATATTCGTCAATTTCTTGTTAAATATTTGATCATAACAACATCTTTTATTGCTTTAATATGGCAAAATATTAGTCTATATCTTGTAAAATGATTCGTATGAATTTGATCTTCCAACCATATGTAAATCCTTTTTTGCGGATTTAATTGTGAATATATTCCGACATCTAATTGACATAGAACCCACAAGGTTTATATCAAGCAATTAACCCACTATATCGCGCGGATATTTATCAGAGAGAGGTGAAAAGATGGATAAGATGGAAGGCAGCTTTGCCGTTGAGGACATGCAGAATGTCCAGATCAACATCGGCGCGATAGTGAAGGAGGTGGACGAGTGGGACCAGCCCATGGGTCCATTCCCGTACCCGAGCATCGCCACGCTTCGAGACTGGGACTTCAAGCTCATAAACAGGTACAGGGTATTCTACTCCCCGATCTGTGATCGGTGTACCCTCTGTACCTATGGTCCCTGCGACCTGGTCCGGTCGAGGGGTGCCTGCGGCCTTGACCAGGCAGCCCAGTCGGGGAGGATCGTCCTTCTGGCGGTTCTCATGGGCTGCACGGCTCACTGCGCTCACGGACGACACCTCTACCACTGGACCCTGGAGAAATTCGGAGATCTTCCCTTCAAGATGGGCGACGAGATCCTTGTGGACGCGCCCCTCACCAGGACGATCACCGGAACCAAGCCCAAGACTCTGAAGGAGTTCGGGCCGGTCCTCAGCTACGTTGAAGAGCAGGTCGCCCAGCTTCTGGCCTGTACCCACACCGGCCAGGAAGGAAACTACATGGACTTCGAGTCCAAGGCCCTCCACGCTGGAATGCTCGACTCCCTCGGCAAAGAGGTCTCGGACATGATCCAGATCATCGCCTACGACATGCCAAGAGGCGACGAGGACGCTCCTCTCGTCGAGTGCGGGATGGGAACCCTTGACAAGAACAAGGCGATCTTGATCACCTACGGCCACAACCTGGCGGGATCTGCCGAGGCGATGTTCTACGCCGAGGACAACAAACTCTGGGACAAAGTCGACATCGGCGGCGTATGCTGCACAGCCATCGACAACACCAGGATCGGCGAGGGCCTAGGCTACCCCGAGGAGATCAACACCAAATACAGGATGGTCGGTACAAAGGCCAAGATCGCTGGAGCCATGGGCTGGTGGAGAAAGATGGTCGAGGCCGACGTCATGGACTGCGTCATGGTCGACGAACAGTGCGTCTACACCAACGCCCTCCAGGAGTGTTCAGCAAAGAAGGTGCCCCTGATCGCCACCAACGAGAAGATCATGCTCGGTCTCCCCGACAGGACGAACGATCCCGTCGACGAGATCGTCGACGACCTGGTGAACTTCAGGATTCCGGGCGTTGCCATCATCGACCCGGTCAAGGCCGGTGAGGTCGGCGTCAGGACCGCCATCGCCGTCAAGCCGAAGCGGGCCGATGAGAGGGCGAAGGCCTTCATCACTGAGGAGGAGTTCAAGAAGTACGCCGAGTCCTGTACCTACTGCCACACCTGTCAGTTCGTCTGTCCACCCCACATCAAGATAGGCGACGTCGTCCAGGAGGCATCGAAGGGCAACCTCGAACCCCTCAGCACGACCTACGAGATCTGCGTCGGCTGCCGGAGATGCGAGCAGGCCTGCCCCCAGAACATACCGATCCTCAGCCTCTACGCCTACGCCAACCAGGAGTACATCAAAAACCAGAAGTTCAAGATGAGGGCTGGCAGAGGTCCCGTCAAGGACACGGAGATCAGACGTGTCGGCGCCCCGCTGGTTCTCGGAACGATCCCTGGAGTCATCGCCATCATCGGATGTGCAAATTACCCGAACGGGACAAAAGAGTGCTACGACATCGCCCGTGAGTTCGTGGACCGGGGCTTCATCGTCACCACCACCGGCTGCATGGCGATGGACATGTCCCTCTACACCGATGCTGAGGGTAAGACGATCTGGGAGCAGTTCCCCGGAGGGTTTGACGGCAGAAACATCTGCAACATAGGTAGCTGCGTCTCCAACGCCCACATCCACGGTGCTGCCATCAAGGTAGCGACGATCTTCGCCGGAAGAAACGAGAGGGCGAACTACGACGACATCGCTGACTACATCCTCTCCAAGGTCGGAGCCTGCGGCGTCGCCTGGGGTGCCATGTCTCAGAAGGCCGCCTCCATCGCCACCGGGTTCAACAGGCTCGGTGTCCCCGCCGTCGTCCAGCCTCACAGCGTCATGTACAGGAGAGCGTTCCTGGGCAGGACCGACAAGAAAGAGGACTGGGAGATCATCGACGCTCGAGACGGTTCCAAGGTCTACTGCGAGCCCGCGCCCGAGCACCTCCTCTACGTCGCCGAGTCCGTCGAAGAGTGCATGATGATGATGGCAAAGCTCTGCTTCAGGCCGAGCGACAACAGTCAGGGCAGGATGATCAAGCTGACCCACTACTGCGATATCAGCATGAAGTACTTCGGGTGCATGCCTCCAGACTGGCCGATATATGTCCGGCACGCCTCAGACCTTCCCCTCAAGTGGAAGGAAGACATGATGAAGGAGCTGGAGTCGAAGTACGGATGGGAGATCGACTGGAAGAGGAAGGCGATCG
>Ga0116164_10002754_pt1 | contig 12386 bp, 9 predicted proteins | sample AD_UKC109_MetaG_FD_89888 | JGI IMG/M metagenome (GOLD analysis project Ga0116164, IMG submission 89888) | Active sludge microbial communities of municipal wastewater-treating anaerobic digesters from Hong Kong - AD_UKC109_MetaG | ecosystem: Engineered > Bioreactor > Anaerobic > Digestate... | reverse complement strand
GTGTCCGTACCGAAGGCCGGCATCATCCAGACCGCCGAGACGACATCGAAGCCACCCATAACCAGCGAGCGGGACTTCCGGAACATCATCGTCGAGGTCGCCGGGAGGAATATCCCTGCAGTGGTCCATATCGAGGTGACCCAGAGCCAGGAGGTCACCAATCCGTTTTCATCCTTTGAGAATGACCCGTTCTTCCGGCGCTTCTTTGACGTTCCCCAGGGATCCAGGAAGTTCAAGAGGGAGCTCAAGGGGATCGGCACAGGGATGATCATGAACAGCGACGGGTATATCCTCACGAACAACCATGTGGTGGGCGGCGCCACCCAGCTCCAGGTGATCCTCTCCGACGGCAAGCAGTACGGCGCGAAGATCGTGGGCACCGATCCCAAGACGGACCTCGCCGTGATCAAGGTCTCGGCGGATGAAAAGTTGCCTAGCGTCACCTTCGGCGATTCCGACAGGGTGGAGGTGGGTGAATGGGTGGTGGCCATCGGCCACCCGAGGGGCCTCGACCAGACCGTGACCCAGGGCATCATCAGCGCCAAGCACCGCAAGGGCATCACCGACCCGAACAACTACCAGGACTTCCTCCAGACCGATGCCGCCATCAACCCGGGCAACAGCGGGGGGCCGCTGCTCAATCTCGATGGCCAGGTCATAGGGGTCAACTCGGTCATAGCCTCGCAGTCGGGCGGTTCAGAGGGACTCGGGTTCGCCATACCGAGCAACATGGCCGTCCATATCGCCAAATCCCTCATCGAGACGGGCAAGGTGCAGCGGGGCTGGCTCGGGGTATCCATCCAGGATATCCAGTTCCCCAAGATGAAGGCCCTCAAGCTCGATACCCCCAAGGGCGCCTACGTGGCGGATGTGATGAAGGGCGGTCCGGCCGCCAAGGCGGGGATCAAGACCGATGATGTCATCCTCTCCGTGGACGGAAAGGAGGTGGAGGATTCCAGTACCCTGAGAAACCTCATCGCCGGCATCCCGGTGGGTACCGAGGTGAAGATCGGCATCGTTCGTGACGGGAAGAAGCTCACGATCCCCGTAAAGGTCGGGAACCTCGACGATGCGACGAAGATCATGGCCTCGGCCCTGCGGGACAGACTGGGCATCGACGTGAGGCCGCTCTCCGAAAAGGAACTGAACAAGTACGGCCTCGACCCGGACCAGGGTGTGGCCATCAACTGGATCAACCCGAAGGGCTCTCTGGGCATGGAGGGCTTCGAGGTGGATGACGTGATCCTCGGCGTCAACGGACAGCAGATCGGCGGCGTCGACGACCTCGTGAACCTCGCCCAAACAATGCAGGCAGGGCAGAAGATAACCCTGTTCGCCCTGGACCACCGGACCGGCCGCACCGGGAACATACAGGTGGAGGTGCGGTAGGGGCAGGTTGGATCCTGGCGGGCATGAGCGGGACGTGATCAGGAGATCCCGAGCTTCCTCATCCGGGCCTGCAGGGTTGTGCGCTTCATGCCGAGGATTTCCGCTGCCCCGCCCGGGCCTCCGATGCGACCGCCCGTCAGCTCGAGGATGCGGGAGATGTACCGGCGCTGGATCTCGTCCAAGGTAGGCGTGTCCGTGAATAACGATCCTTCGGCCTGACCGGAAGGTACGGGCAGGTTCAGTCTGAGACTGTCCGATGATGAGAGGATCGCCGTTCGCTCCATGACATTCTTCAGTTCCCGTACGTTGCCCGGCCATGGATAGGTCAGGAGCGCGGTCATGTCTTCCTTTGTCGGTTCGGGCAGTACCCGGTGGTACTTCCGTGCATACTGTCCGAGAAATTCCCTTGCCAGGAGGATGACGTCGTTTCCCCGTTCCCTCAGGGGGGGCAGGACCAGCGGCACCACGTTCAACCGGTAGAAGAGGTCCTGACGGAACCTGCCCTCGGCGACATCCCTGGCCAGGTCGCGGTTGGTGGCCGCTACGAGCCTGAAGTCCGATGCCATGGTGCGGGTCCCTCCCACACGCGCGAAGCTCTTTTCCTGGAGAACCCGCAGGAGCTTCACCTGGGCCGAGAGGGAGACGTCGCCGATCTCGTCGATGAAGAGCGTGCCCGTGTGAGCGAGCTCCACGCGGCCGGCCTTCTGGCGGTCTGCTCCCGTGAAGGAACCCTTCTCGTGGCCGAAGAGCTCGCTTTCCCCGAGCGTCTCCGGAACCGCCGCCAGATCGACGATCACGAAAGGCCCGGATTTCCGCCTGCTCATGTCGTGAATCCTGCGGGCAAGGAGCTCCTTGCCCACCCCGGTCTCTCCGGTGATGAGCACCGTCGCGTCCGTGACGGCCGCCTGGTCCACCTGGGTAAGCAGCGCCGTCATGGCCGGGCTCTTCCCGAGGATGCTCCCCGCCGTCTCGGCCCTCCCGTCCAGCAGCTGGGCCGATGAGCGTCGGGACCTGTCGGCCTCGAGCATCCCGGTATAGTGGAAGATGCGTTCCATGGAAATGCTGATATGGCGGGCTACCCTGACCACCACGTCCCGGTCGATAACCTCGCTGCCCGGGTCAATATAGGAATTGTCCAGATAGAGCACCCCGCTCACCTGTCCCCCCAGTGAGACCGGCAGGCAGATGACGGCGAGGGTCTGATGCCGGTCTCCCCCTTCGGCTCCAGGTTCGTCCGATCTCATGACAAGGGGCTCGCCGTTGCGGAAAACCCTGAATACCAGGCCGAGCGTGGAGCGGAACGATTCAGAAAAGACCTCCGACCTGTCGAGGTTGCAGGAAGACCTCAGCACCGGCCTGGCCGTTTCGCGCGGACCCGAAAACCAGAACAGCCCGCCGCGCTCGGCACCGAAGAACCTGGTGGCGGCCGATACGATCCTGGTGAGAATCTCTTCTCGGTCTGCGCTCGGGACGAACTCATCGAGGATGTCCATGAACCTGTCGATGAGGTCCTGCCTGGGATTCCCGATCCTTGCCGGTGCGCCGACACGCAGGAGGGGAACGAGGTCGTCAGGGAAAAATTCCTGGCCGTAGCCTCCCAGGCCTTCCCATGCCATGAGCGTGAGGTTGCGGGCGGAGGAACGGTCGTGCTGGGCGAGCTTCACGCGGGCCATCTCGGCCCTGGTCTTGGCAAGCTCGATGGGATCGCCGGTCTTGAGCAGGTCGGTCTCGCTCGCCTCCAGGAGCGAGAGGATCACGTCGGCGTGTTCGCCCCTGCCGCGGGCCTGCAGTGCCCGAAGCCGCAGGGCGACGCCCCTCAGGTGGAGGTTGGGGCCGGCAAGGACACGCTCCATCTCATCTTCGAGCCTGAAGGAAGGAATGGGGGGAAAGCCCTTGAGCTCGAAGGCGTAGAGCATCTCCAGGGTGACGGGCCAGTTGTACTGGGGGCCGATGGCCTCGGTGAACGCGGTATCCCTGGTGATGCGGTAGGCCTCCTCCAGGTCGCCCTCGAAGTAACTGTAGTAGGCCAGCCCCTTCATGACCACGTGCATGGCCGCCCTGTTGCCGTTCTCCCGGGCCTCCTTGCGGGCCGATTCAAGGTGTGCGTGGGCCTCTTTCCTGCGGCCCATGATGATGAGCACGATGCCCAGCAAAGCCTCGAAGAAGCAGCTGTTGCGGTTGCCCTTGACCATGCGCGATCTCCTCCAATGCGAGTCGAGCACCCCGATGGCCCGGTGATGCTGGCCCAGCAGGGCGCTGCAGTAGCCGAGCGCGGAAGACGAGGCGAGATGCTCGGGGAGAAAGGTCGGCACGGCATGTCCGGATTTCAGGCTGCTCTGGCGGACCACGGTCTCGCAGCTGTCCACCGCCTCCTTGTACGTGCCCTGGAGGTAGTAGTAGACACCGCGGAACTCAGCGGAGATGGCCAAGATATCGTCGTCGCCCAGGGCATCCGCCCGGCTCAGGCCGGATCCTATGAGCCTGAAACCTTCTGCCGTCTGGCCGATGACATATTTGTAGAGGCCCATGACCAGATCGCAGCGGGTGAGCGTCCGGAGATCACCGATGCGCTCCGCCACCGGGTAGGCCTGCTCGAGCAGGGCAGGGATATCGTGGATGTCCCGGATCAGGTTGAGCCGGAGCCTGCAGATCTCGTTGACTGTCTGGAGAAAGAGCGGTGCCCATTCGGAGCTTCCGGTGTAGGGGCTGCTCAGGGCCAGGGCGGTTTCAAGGAGGGCGAGGGCGGCTTGTTTGTTGTCGGCTCGGAGGGCCCTGCGCGACGCCTCCTCGGCCAGAAGGGCTGCATCGTGGCCGCGTCCCGCCTTCATGAGGAGCCTTATGCGCACGTTCTCGCTCATCGAGTCCTGCAGGCCGAGCCTCCGTATCGTGTCGACCAGGGTGCCGAGACGTTCCTTCGTGTTTATTCGCTCCAGCTGACTCGAGAGCTCCGCAGGCAGGTCTTTTGTCAGGGCGATGTCTCCCTCCGTGTTGATCACGATGAGGCCTGCATCGAACCCTGTGCGCAGGAAACCCTGCAGCTCCAGGGGGCTCAACGGGACCAGGGCGGCGAGGAGATCCGGTCCGGCCGGCTCATCGAAGGCCCTGAGCACGGCCAGGGTCTGCCAGTCTTTTCTCGATAGGTCGCTCATGGTGTGTCTCTCGTGGTGCCCATGCCTGTGTACTTTCCCTGCACGATCAAGTCAAGACCATATTTGGGCGGACACTGCCGATATATGGGCAGCCTGCCGGGCTGATGAGAAAATTCATTATTGATACCGAAGCGATGGAAGGGGAAGGGATGTGGCACAACTCCTGCTCATGCCCATGGTACCATCACAAGCATCAAGGAGGACATCACATGGCAGGAAACGCAGCATTGAAGGGATGGAGGGAAGACTACAGAAACAAGCTCGTGACGGCAGAGGAGGCCGCTGCCCAGGTCAAATCGGGCGACTGGATCATCGTGCCGCCGGTCAACAGCGCACCCATAGACATCCTGAACGCGCTGGCCGCCCGCAAGGACGATATCCAGAAGGTGAAGATCGCCAGCAACCTCATTATTTACCCCTTTGCATTCCTGGGGGGCGACTATGTCGGGAAGATCACGTACTACTCCGGATACTGCGGACCGCTGGAGAGGATGTTCATGCCCCAGGGAAACGTGGTGCCTTTCCCCATGCACCTTTCCAAGGCCTATATCGCGCTTGACCGGGCCCAGGCGCACGACGTGGCCATGATCGAGGTGACCCCGCCCGACGAGCGCGGCTACATGAACTACGGCCCCTGCGGCGTGGTCTACGGGAGGTATGCCACGAAAAGGTGCAGGAAGGTCATCGCCCAGGTGAACGGCAAGACCCCGTGGATCCACGGCATCGAGAACATGATCCACGTGAGCGAGGTGGATTATATCGTTGAAAAGGACCACGATCTCCCCGTCGTGCCCGAGATCGAGATCACTGAAGTGGAGAGGATGATCGGGGAGTATATCGCCGAACGCATCCCGGACGGGGCAACCATCCAGCTGGGCATCGGCGGCATTCCCAATGCCGTTGCCTACTTCCTCCACGAGAAGAAGGACCTGGGCGTTCATGCGGAGATCCTTTCCGACGCGGTGGCGGAGCTGGCCGAGCTCGGGGTGATCACCGGGAGGAAGAAGACCATCTTCCGGGACAAGATAGCGGTGGGCGGACTGATCATCGGAACCAAGAGGCTCCTGGACTTCTGCGACGACAACCCGACCATCCTGGCCATGCCCATCCAGATAGCGAATCACTATGACACCATCAGGCGCCACGACAACCTGTGCTCCATCAATGCCGGTCTCACCGTGGACCTCACGGGGCAGATCGCATCCGAGACCATCGGCCACACCCAGTACAGCGCCACCGGCGGCCAGGCGGACTTCGTACGCGGGGCCCTTGCCTCCAAGGGCGGCAAGTCGTTCATCGCTCTGCCGGCCACAGGAAGGAACAAGGACGGCTCCCTCATGTCCCGGATCGTGCTGAACTTGGCCCCCGGCACCGTGGTGACGACTCCGAGGTCCGATGCCATGTATGTCGTGACCGAGTACGGCGTGGCGGACCTCTACATGAAGTCCATCCCGGACAGGGTCAAGGCCATGATATCGATAGCGCATCCGGACTTCAGGGAGGAACTGGAGAGGCAGGCCTTTGAGTCGGGACTCCTGATCCCCGCAACCCTGCCGGTTAACATCTGATGGAAGGGCCGGTCTGTAAAAGAACCGTGAACGATCGTTTCACAAAAGGTTTCACATTTCGCAAGTGATCGTGTATGAGAGAAAGGTGCCCTTATCGCAGATGAAACGCTCCGATTCGGGAGCATCGCATCGCCAAAAAAGACAGCTGTCTCGAGGAAAGGAGAGTAGAGTATGAATTTTCTGATCCAGCCCAAAAAGTACAAGTGCCTCCTGGCCGACGAAGGGTCGAAGGCCATCATGGACAAGACCATAGCCTTCTTCGAAAACATGGGGAAGCAGAGGCTGCTCGACGACTACAACAAGAAAATCTGGTACCGGGAGTTCGTCGACTTCATCGCCAGGGAACGCATCTTCTTCAAGCTGCTCACCCCCAAGGCATACGCCGAGGGCGACCCCGACGTTCGATGGGACACGGCGCGCAACAGCGAGTACTCCGAGCTGCTGGCCTTCTACGGGCTGGGATACTGGTACTGCTTCCAGGTGACCATCCTGGGCCTCGGACCCATCTGGATGAGCCCCAACGAGTCGGCCAAGAAGAAGGCCGCCAGGCTGCTGCGCGACGGCGCCATCTTCGCCTTCGGTCTCTCCGAGCGTACCCACGGCGCGGACATCTACTCCACCGAGACCACGCTGACACCCAAGGGTGAAGGCACCTACGTGGCCAATGGAGAGAAGTACTACATCGGCAACGGCAACGAGGCCGAGATGGTCTCCACCCTGGGCAAGGTCAAGGACGGCACGGACGACTACACCTTCTTCGTCACCAACTACCGCCACAAGGCCTACGAGCTCAAGAAGAACGTCATCTCCCACCAGGAGTACGTGTCCAACTTCGCCCTGCACGACTACCCCATTGCCGAGGACGACATCCTCTCCCGTGGCCCCCATGCATGGGACTCTGCCCTGAACACGGTGAACATCGGCAAGTTCAACATCGGCCCGGCATCCATCGGTGTGGCCGAGCACTGCTTCTACGAGGCCATCACCCATGCCTCCAACCGCATCCTCTACGGCATGCGGGTCACGGATATGCCCCATGTGCGCAAGAACTTCATGGACGCCTGGCTCCGCCTCGTGGCCATGAAGATGTACCAGCGCCGCTCCACCGACTACTTCCGCAATTCCAAGGAGAACGACCGCCGCTACCTGCTCTACAACCCCACGAGCAAGATGAAGGTGACCCTGCAGTCCGAGGACGTCATCAACCTGCTCTGGGATGTGATTGCTGCCAGGGGCTTCGAGAAGGACACCTACTTCCACATGGCCGCAGCCGACGTGCGTGGCCCTTCGAAGCTCGAGGGAACGGTGCACGTGAACGTGCAGCTCATCCGCAAGTTCATGAAGAACTACTTCTTCACCCCGGCAGAGTACGCACCGGTGAAGCCGGACTTCTCCTACAACGACGACCTGTTCCTGTTCAACCAGGGTCCCACCAAGGGCCTGGGCAAGGTCCAGTTCCACGACTACAAGCCCGTGTTCGAGGCGTTCAAGGGTCTGCCGAACGTGGCCACCTTCATCAAGCAGATCGAGATCTTCAAGGAGTTGCTGGAAAAAGCCGGTCCGGACAAGATGCAGGACATGGACCCGTCATGGTCCCTGCCCCTGGGCGAGATGTTCTCCATCGTGGTCTACGGCCAGCTCATCCTCGAGCAGGCACAGTTCGAAAAGATGGACGAGGACGTCATCAACCAGATCTTCGACTTCATGGTCCGCGACTTCGCCCACTTCGCCCTGCAGATCTACGGAAACCACAACTCCAAGGACGAGCAGCGCGAGTTCTGCACGAAGATCATGCTCATCAAAGCGGTCGCCGACCCCGCCCAGTACAACAAGGTGTGGGAGAAGTACGTGGCCGCACTCAACGGCGAGTACGCCATGAACGAGAAGTAACCGCTCGTCGGATCGTATAACCGAACATCACGGGGGGAGGGCGCAGGTTCTCCCCTCTTTGTTTCTGGACAGTCTCATCAAGGATTGTCCGAGTCCTTCATGGCCCTTGATTTTTCCCGACCAGGCTCTATTCAAGGCTCAGCCCTCACCGGCCAGGTGCACGACCGGAAGGAACGAGCACCAGGCGGCAGGGAAGGGCAAAGGAGAGAGAGCCATGAAGATACTCAGAATATCAGGCCTGATAGCCGTGGTCCTCGGCCTTGCGATGGCTGCACCCGCAGGTCAGATCCCCAATGCTCAGGCCGGGACAGAAACGCTCTATGGAGATTCGAAGCCCCTCGGCCAGGGAATCGTGAGGTCCCTGGCGGTTCTCGATGACAGGGGCGTTCCTGTATCCATCGGGATATCGCTCAGCAAGGAGGTTTTTTCCACACTGCCTGCCGGACCCGCGCCCTCCGAGGTGATGTTGGATATGCCCGAGAAGGTGTCCGTCCCACCCTTCGACCACTTCACCGTCGACTGGAACCCCCTTGGTCACGAACCCCCGGGCATCTATGATGTGCCCCACTTTGATTTCCACTTCTACCTGATCCCGTCCCGTGAACGTGTGAAGATCTCCGCAAAGGACAAGGCACGGTTCGCGAAGGCACCGCCTTCCCGGTACCTGCCTGCGGATTATGTCGCTACGCCGGGCGGGGTGCCGAAGATGGGCGCTCACTGGGTCGATAGGACATCACCCGAGTTCCATGGCAAGCCGTTCACCTCGACCTTCATCTACGGGACCTATGACGGGGCCGTCACCTTCTACGAGCCCATGATGTCCTCGGCATTTCTGGGAGGGACGAGGGATTATTCGGCAGAGATCAAACAGCCTGCCGCCTATGCAAGGAAGGGTTATCATCCCGTGACCTACAGGGTTGTGTACAAGGAACAGGAAGGGGAATACTTGATTCTCCTCGATGGGCTGACACCGAATTGATGCAGACCAAAGGACCGGGGGTGACTCCCTTGGGAGCACAGGGGGAGCCCCCTGGTTCGATAGTCCTGATCAAGAGATGTTTATGAGAATCAAATGCTGATCACCCGAAATTGAGGCCGCTGATCTATCGATGGAATCATCACTTTGGGAAAAGCGATGGGTAGGAGTTATAATCAACGGGGGAGATAGCTCTGTCCTACAACGTGATGTGTGACACGAAATCTTCAGTTAACAATGAATATTAAATAAGCTTAAAAGTAACATGGTTATAGTGCTTGTGATCTAATTAGACACCAATCCTCGGAGGGGAACCACTTCAGATCAGATCGGAACTAGTTCACCTATAGGTGGCCCAACTCGATGAATATTTCAATTGATTGATGACCCAGATTTTCAAACACGAACTATAGAATGTTATGGTATCGTCACAGCTATAATGTCTTTGAAATATGAATATATATACCTATATTAAGTCAGTCACTGTAATGGAAACTGATGTCTTCCGAATTCCAATTATTGCAATGTACCACGATCTGAACTTAGGGAAGTGTTTTAAGAAAAGCAATCAGATCAGCCAGATCAGCGTTACTGATGTTCCAGCGTGGCATGTCCGGTTTCAGCTTTGAACCATCTGGGTCTTGACCTTTTACAACAGCTAGTCGAAATTTCTCAGCATTGTATTCAGATTTCAAAACTGACCATCGTATATCTTTTGAATCCATAATCTGCATCATGCCCATGTAGTGCTTGCCCCCTCGCCCATCTGGGCCGTGACAAGAAACACATGCCAGTCGCCCTCCCATCATCATCCAACCACTCGATGCCGGACCACCCGAGTAGGTAATTTCCGTACCACGCTCACTTGTAGAGGTGAAATAGATGCGTTCGCCATTAGAACGAAAAACTCCCGTACCCCACGCAGTTCCACCGTTCATCATACCCTGACCTGGGCCATAGCCTGATCCCATATTCCCAGCACCCATCTGAGCGGTTGCGTTAAAGGAAATAAAGACAACACCCACAATGAAAGCTCCAATTAAGGCCGTTATTGTTTTGTTCATTGTTTTAGGTAGGTCTGGCTTTAATGAATCTAAAGATATCCCTAAAGAGCATCTGTTCCTTTACAATCTCAAATCCTGCTATCTTGATATTCTCTACTGTCCGACGGTTGATATTTACCCCGATCAGTTTAACCGTTAAAGGATTGATGGCATCAAAAACCTTGCCCAAGGCCATGCCTTCAGGTCTCATGTGTTCTAAAAAAAGAGCAATACCATCCTTCTTTAAAACCCTTCGGGCTTCCATTAATCCCTGGATTGGATTTGGAACTGAGCAGAAAACACAGGTTGAAATGATTGCATCAAAAGTGTGGTCCAGGAAGTCCATGTGCTCAACATCCATTATTTTGAGGTCTACACTAACATTCAATCTTGAAACACGATTCCGTGCCCTTTTCAGCATATTCGGGCTCATATCGATCCCTACATATTCACGATTGTTTAATGGATAATGTTCAATATTTACACCTGTACCTATTCCAATCTCCAGGATCCTTCCTTCGGGAAGGTTAGAAAAGAGTATGGATCGCCAACTTTGACCTCCCATCATTTCCATCGGAGCAGTCCATATGTCATACAAGTATGAATTTATGTTCCATCTTTTTTGTATATCCATTGTAGCAATCCCTTCCTGAAGGGCATTTGGATATATTTTTTCAAGTCTTAACATTAAAGCTATGTAATTTAACTATAAACTTTCGATTACCTTGCTTAGCTTAGCCCTAATCAGTGTGGCGATCTCACCCAGTGAGGGATTATCAATGGCTTGCATAGAGGCGATGGGGTCAATTGCTGCAACTTCAGTCTTGCCACTATCTATCTCTTGTATGATTACATTGCAGGGGAGCATGGTTCCTATCTTGTCTTCTGCGAGGAGAGCCTTGTGAGCAAAGGGCGGATTGCAGGCACCCAGGATGCGGTACTTCCTGAAATCGACATCCAGCTTGTTTTTCAAAGTCTTCTGGACGTCGATTTCAGTGAGTATTCCGAACCCCTCTTTCTTCAACCCATCAATAACCATTGTAACCGCTTCATCAAATGGCGTCTTTAAAATCTTACTGAAATAGTACTGCATATTTTCATCTCCTATCACAGAGATCTTCTCAATTACGGGAATTCGAGAGCGCTGGGTAAGAAGTTATAGACCAAGGTCTTTCTTCTTCTGCTCAAATTCTTCTTTTGTGATCTCTCCTTTGGCATACCTGTTTTTCAGGATGTCAAGAGGCGTTTCTTTTGCGCCGGCTCCAGAAGACTGTTTTATCCATCTTGCTGCGAGATAGACAACAAGAGCAAGTATGATCAGAAATATGATCCACATGAATAGTCCTCCGTAGGATCCCATCATTCCCCAGTGTCCATAAGGACCATATCCGTACATCATCGAGGGCCATCCCCTTTCATAGTTATTATCACCACCCCCATAACCTCTGCCGCCCCAGAATGGACTCATCATACCGAACGACACATCTCCTCTGTAACAGCCCAGATATCTGGCGCCCATGATCCTGTGCATGGATTCCAGTGTTGGAGAGCCTTCACCGCCCATCATCCTGTCCATGAAATCATGTTCTGCAGAATCCGGGTGCATGACATCCATGACTGCTTCGCCAAGGTCTTCGAGCTGTTTCTCAGTCACCTTGGCGCAGTCAATGGACCTGATGTCCTTCACTCCCTGAGATTTCATAATTTCCTGGAGCACGTTATCAGGTGATGATGAATGCATTCCTTCGTTGTTTTCCTCGACAGCGAGTACAGGAGCAGAGAAGAACCATACAAGGAGCGCAATAAAAGAAAGTATGAAAATAATTCTTTTCATAAGAACTCCTTTCGAAATTACCTGTCATGTATTCGTATTGTAAATAGCCTGCTCAATGTCACAATCAATACCTTTGGCCTGTTCCGTCATGTATTGGATGGCATAATGAGATCTTATGAATTCCAGTTTATTGCATGTTGACTCACATGAACATATCCGTATTACGTGGTTTTCCATGTTGGAGAGATTGCTCAACGCACTAAGCGCTCTCGGTCACTGGGGATATGCAATCATATTCCTGGCACCATTTCTCGAAAGCTCCGCTTTCCTAGGGTTGATCATACCGGGTGAAAGTGTCGTCATCATAGCGGGATTCCTCGCATCACATGGATTTCTTGAGGTAGGGGACTGTATGATCGTGATCGCCCTTGGAGCGATCCTTGGTGATAGCACCGGGTATGCCTTGGGTAAAGCCATTGGCAGGGATTATTTTGATCGGCATGAAAGGTTGTTTCTTTTCAAGAAGAAGCACATGCAGATGGTCGAGTCTTATTTTGCAAGGCATGGGGGCAAGACGGTATTCTGGGGCAGGCTCGT
>Ga0116164_10002747_pt1 | contig 12407 bp, 10 predicted proteins | sample AD_UKC109_MetaG_FD_89888 | JGI IMG/M metagenome (GOLD analysis project Ga0116164, IMG submission 89888) | Active sludge microbial communities of municipal wastewater-treating anaerobic digesters from Hong Kong - AD_UKC109_MetaG | ecosystem: Engineered > Bioreactor > Anaerobic > Digestate... | reverse complement strand
TGCCTCCACACCCAAGTGCACATGGCAGAAAGATCAGAGCCGCACACAGTATAATGAGCTGGTTCGATTTCATGAACAGCCTCCTTTCAATCAAAAGCATTGACTGTGATAAGAAGTGCCCTCGTTATTGTTTGCACAGGATACGAATTGGTAAGCCATTTAAATTCAGCGATGGTATCTATTTGTTTTTATTATCGGGATGATGAGACCTTTGCGTAATCCGGCAAAAAGCGTTTATCTGGGTCTGTCTGGTATTTCTTCATCATAATATCAAGTCTAATGGCTCATTTTTCTGCCAAAACCATCCCCATTCTCCTCGTATCCGGCTGTATTCCCATACACCGGACACACCTGTCCCTAGATCGCCATCCCATGCGCCGCTTTCCTCATCCCCGCCAGGTACGAGCGCTTCATATTGAAGGCCATCACCTGGCAAATCCGGTCCCATCCCTCCTTCGCAAGCGTGGTAAACCGGGCTCTCGTCGCACCCTGGTGAAGCGCCGTCACCCCAAAGTATTGCTCAATCTTATAGCGCACCTTCGAAATCATCTTGTTGCGCTCTATCTCTAGCTCAGTGAGCTTCGCATTCCTCTCATCCTTGCGCATGATCCCGTCTTTCATCTCATTGATATGTAGAAACTCACGATTGGGCTGACCATGATATCCTTTATCCGCATACACTACCGGCAGCATTTTCCTGGTGTGCATGCTCTTGATTACTACGAACTGAAAGTAATTCGTGTCGTGCTCCGAGGCCCGGGAGAGAACCGTAGACAACACCAGCCCACTTCCGACATCGATCGACGCATGCTCCTTCATCCCATAGACCGGATCTCCGTTCTTCACCGTCCAGTCAGACTCCAAATCCCGGCTGAACTTTACCGGCTTGCCTGACCCTTCTCGCTCCTTGCGCTCCTTCTCTTCCCGCTTCTGCTCAATCTTCTCCTTGCTCAAAGGGCTCGATGCAGATCGCACCAGCCTCGCATCAACCGCCAACCCCGCATCAATCGAATACCCCTTCACCTGAAGCTGAGCCAAGAGCTCGGCATGGATCCTCTCCATCGCCTTGGCTCCCACCCGATCCCGAAACCGGCTGATCACGCTGTGATCGGGAGATGGATCTCCAAAGGGTAGTCCTATGAACATCTTGAACGAGATCCTATCGTTGATCTGGTTCTCCAATTCAGGATCACTCCTGATCCCAAACCACTTCTGCAGCAATAAAGCCTTCAAGAGCATCACCGGAGGATAGGCACTGTTGCCAACCGCTGCCTTGCCTACCGGGTACACATCCATCAGTATCCGATCAATCGGCTCCCACCTGACATAGTCATGGATCTCTCTCAAGAACTTCTGCGTCCGTGAAGACCCCAAGGTCTTGCTCAGCTCAAGATCCAGAAAACTCATGTTCCTCTCGTACTCCTTGAACCCCATATCACCCCTCCCCATTCATCCCATCTTGGAAGGAGTATACCATGAATCATCAATATTATCATCATATTATTGAATATGATCGCTGAAAATCAGCTCCCTGTCAAACTCTGCCGTTGCCGGAATTGTGCAAAGGTCTCATGATATTCCAGCGCCCTGTAGTGGGATGGTGCGCCGTACTGGTGTAATACGATCACTTTTTCATTCATGGAGTATGGTTTTGCCCGGTTGCGGCGCCATCTATTGGACGCTTGCGGGATAATGAGTAGTATTGGGTTTGCCAACCCATTGCTCCGGTCAAACACGATGAACCTGTACAGACGATGAACGAGCCATGGAAGACCAAGTCTGTCAGCCAGTCGTGCCAGTGTCCGATGATAGAGCGCCGGCATGGCTTTGGGTGTATGCATCAAGCACCTTGCCCGGCTCACCCGTCATCCGGAGCTTGCCGTTTTCCAGCCAGACGATCTCGTCACAGCCTTCCACTGTGCTCAGGCGGTGGGCGATGATGATCAATGTCATCTTATTTTTGAGTGAAAAGATGGTCTGCTGGATGGCCTCTTCGTTCTTGTTGTCCAACGCGCTGGTGGCCTCGTCGAAGATGATCACCTCGGGGTCGCGGTATAGAGCCCGCGCGATCGCCACCCGCTGGCGCTGCCCTCCGGAAAGCTTTACTCCGCGTTCGCCGATGAAGGAGTCGAGGCCATTGGGCAACTGATGGAGAAAATCGTCCATGGCAGCCAAGCGGCAGCACTGCAAGACCTTGCTGTGGTCGATATCCGAATGTCTCAAGCCGAAGGCTACATTCTCGGCCAGAGAGGCCGGAGCTATATAAGGCGTCTGGGGGACGTAGCCGATCAAAGCCTGCCAGGCCCTCAGGCTGGGATCGTCCATTTCCTTGCCGTCGAGCAAGATTCGCCCGGATGAAGGCGGCAAAAGGCCGATAATGACATCGACCAGGGTGCTTTTCCCTGCGCCGGAAGTGCCGATTATGCCGATGGTCTGCCCGCGCCTTATCATGAAGTCGATGTCGCTTAGCGCATTTCGAGAGGCTCCGTGGTACCGAAAAGAGATCTTTTCCAGCCGGAGCTCATTGTGAAAACCTTGGCGTAGAGGTTGATAGGTAATCTCTGATTTGGGTATTTCGTCCAGATAGGAAAGCACACTGTGAACGTATGGCAAGGCCTGTCGGATGGAATTGGAGTTGTTAAGGATTCTGCTCATGGCAGGCAGGACGCGCCAGGACGTTACCGCCAACAGGGCAATGGTTCCGGTAATCTTGACGGTAGAGTCGCCAAACCAGAAAAACATGATCCAAATGGAGGATGAAAGCATGGCGATTCCAATGATTTCCAGAAGCCATCCAGGGACCTGGTTGATAAAGGCGAACCGAGCATCTGCGCGGGCGAATGCGTGAACCTCTTGATTGTATCTTTCAGAGAATGCGCTTGACCGGTTGTAAATCTTGACCTCTTTGACACCATGCAGAGATTGGGTGATCTGCCGGTTTATAGATGTGTTGTATTCACGATGGGCAGTTGCCAGATGTTCCATGGTATGCCGTACCCGTCTCATAATCAGCAGTGAGGTTCCTCCAAGGGTCAGGAATACCAGGAGTGATATGGCTGGACTGGCGATCAGCAGTGTCGTCAGGAGGATCAAAACGATCAGGGTGTCGCTCAAGAGTTTGAGGGCCGCCGTGATCAGATTGCCGAGGTATACGCGCCAGCCGATGCCCTGGATCAGATCCGCGGAGTTGTGCTGCAGGTGCCATTCATAGGGCATATCGAGAAACCCTTTAAGCAGGTATTCGCCGATGTATCCGCTGATATTGGCGGCAAACAACCTGGATGCATAGGTAGTGACGGCGGAAGCCGCGTTCTTGAGAACGATCACCAGCACCACGCCTATACTCAGGATAGTGATCAGCCTTTTGATGCTAAGATCGGCGATACCGGGAATCAGAAACTCCAACCTCGGCAGGTGATCGGCAAGAATGGCATAGGGATTCGCAACGGATGCGGCATAGAAAGAGATGGCGCCTGCGGCGAATGTTTCCAGCAGTGCTACAGCCACCATGCCGATCAAGATCATCCAGAACCTCCGCGTTCGGCGTGCAGGAAGATGCTGAAACAGCCTGCGCAGGGTTTCAATGATGCCGGGCTTGTCGGTCATGAATAAAGAAGGGTATCTGTAAGCACGAGGCGTAAAGGAGTCGTTATATGTATGAAGGCCATAGGTCTGTTTTCTCGTTTTTCACAACTGATGGGAGAATAGCCTTGGGAATATCCACACCAGGTTAAAAGAGCTGTACAGCTCCGCCCTCCCGGGTGAGGCCGGGCAGGAAAAACCTTTGATTTTTCGCATGTCATATTCATTAAAGAGGCTAGTGTATTCTTCGCCCCCGTGTGTCTGAATCTTTAGTAAAAGGGAATCCTGCCCGGTAACGCGATCTCATCGTCTCCAAGTAATATTACCCTTCAGTGTCCTCCCTGCCGGGTCCCGAACCCGAGCCGATTATAGCTGCACATGAATCGCTTGGCAACCGAGTTCCAGCAGATCATATCTTTGATTTCATTCCTCTTATTTTCCAGAGTTTGGTGGGGAATGCCTGCGGAGAGGGCGTCGAGGAGCTTCTCTGAGAGGTCCTTCTCGTCCCCAGAGCTGAACAGGTATCCATCTCTGCCGTGATCCACGAGCGGCCGGTTGGCCTCGATGTTGCTCACCACCGGGATCAGCCCTGCAGCCATGGCCTCCATCAGGGCGATCGAAGTGCCGTCGGCGGTTGCCGACGAGACATAGACCGATGCCTGCTCCATGAGCTGGGCAATAGTCTCATGACTCACCGCGCCCATGAAATCGACACTGGATGCAACTCCCAGATCATGGGCCATTGCTTTAAGCCCCTGCTCGTGCGAGCCCGTCCCCACAATGACAAAACGCGCCTGAGGCTCCTGCCTGAGCACCAGGGGCACCGCCCGGATGAGGGCCTCCACGTCATAGACTTTCTCCAGGGCTCTCGTATGAAGGATGGTCTTGCTCGAGCGATCAGGCGCGATCCGAAAAAAAGCCTCGTCCACCCCCGAGGATATGACCTCTGCAGCGCTGAGACTCGGACGGCTCCGCATGGCCTCTGAGACCACAGTCACGTGCTGCGAGAGTTTCACCGCCAGATCGAAGAGCAGGCGCACCAGCCCCTTCTCGCTCACCCGCACGTCCATGCCCCTGGCCGTGTTGATCACCGGGGTCCGGGTGAGAAAGCCGGCCAGCGCCGCGATGAGCCCGGCGGGCACGATCCAGTTCCCGTGGATGACGTCCGGCTTCTCTTTCAGGATGAGACGGAGCGCACGGGAGAGCCCGGAGAGCAGATAGACCCCCATGGCGAACACCGGGATCTTCTCGGCCTGGTTCAGTGGCTTGTTCCCGCTGGGAAACCGGAACCGGTGGACCTCGATGCCCTGCTCTTGCTCGAAGAGCGGGCTGTGCGAAAAGATCCTCGGGGTCAGGACGATCACCCGGACCCCCAGGCTGACGAGCTCCCTGCAGAGCCTCTGGATGAATATGCCTCGGTTCGACTTCCCATCATCGGGGTAAGAGGTGGTGACCATGAGGACCTTCATGTGCCCAAACCTATACCAGAGTTTTTGCCGTTGGCAACTGATTGCTATTGGATCGACATTTCAGATGGTTTCCTTGAAGAAGTGGCTCGGGTTTCCCAATGAGGTATGCGGGCAGTGCATTCGATCCAGTCTTTGGTCAAGGGAAGCGAGGCCCTCTTACGAGGATTTTCCTATGATAACCATACAATACAGAGAAATCAAAATGCTAATCTTGTAATACAACCATACATAACCCTTGACAGATACGGGAGAAACACAGTATCAATGGAAGAGGGAATTTGCTAAGGTTGCAGTGGAGGGTTTTTCTGGAAGACGTCTTTCCTGTGTCAGGTTTTTCATCGTCCGGGAAGGATGCGTTTCGCGCCGCATCAGCCAGGGAACAGCAGCATGAAGAATATGCAAGCCCTCACCAATTGACAGGGGGAGACAATTCACGATGTCTGCGCTTCTCGAAGGGATCAGGATTCTCGATTTCACCTATCTGCTGCCCGGACCCTTCGCCACTATGATGCTCTCCGACATGGGGGCCGAGGTGCTGCGGGTGGAGTCGCCCAGCCGCATGGACATGGCCCGGCTCGCACCCCCCTTTGTCGACAGGGACTCCAAAATCTCCTGCATGCACGCCATGCTGAGCAGGAACAAGAAATCCATCGCCCTTGATCTGAAAAACGCCCGGAGCATCGAAATCATCAGGAGGCTCATCCGGGAGAAGGGCTATACCATCGTGGTCGAACAGTTCCGCCCGGGAGCCATGGCCCGGCTCGGGCTCTCCTTTGAGGAGCTCCGCGAATGCGACCCCGGGCTGATCTACTGCTCCATCACCGGATACGGCCAGACCGGGCCACTGCGGGAGAGGGCAGGCCACGACATCAACTACCTCGCCCTCTCGGGCGTCATGAGCTATTCGGGCAGAAAAGGATCAGGCCCTTGTCAGATGGGCATCCAGGTGGCGGATGTGGGCTCGGGCTCGAACAATGCGGTCATCGGCATCCTCGCCGCCGTCATCCACCGGATGAAAACCGGCGAGGGCCAGCATATCGATGTCTCCATGACCGACGGCATGTTTCCGCACCATGTGGTCAGCGGGATCAGGGCCTTGGTGGGAGATGAAGATCCCTGTTTCGAGAGTGAGCTGCTCAACGGCGCATCGATCTACGGATTCTACGAAACATCGGATGGCAAATATCTCGCGTGCGGCGTTCTCGAGCCGCAGTTTCTCACCGCCTTGCTCCAGGCCCTTGGGCTGGGCGACTATATCCCCCGCCTCATGGAGCCGGGAATATCCGACGAGCTGCGGATGATGGTGGCCGATGTGCTCCGTTCGCGGACCAGAGACTCCTGGATGGAGGTATTCAGCCGGATAGACGCCTGTGTCGATCCGGTCTTAAGCTTTTCCGAGGCAGTTCGAAGCGAGCATGCTCAAGCGCGCGGTATCGTCGTGAACGTGCCCGGCCCAGACGGCGGGGTTATTCCCCAGATCGGCCTGCCCATATGCTTTTCCGGATATCGGCCGGAGTACCGCTGGGCAGGGACCCCGCTGGGCAGTCATACCGATGAGGTTCTTCATTCATTGAATATCGATGATGATGAAATACAAGCTTTGAGAAGTAGTGGAATTATCCTGTAGCGCAAAGCGTTTGAGGTAAAAAGGAGGGAAAAAATGATTGGTGTTACAGCGTTTGGGGGTTACGTTCCCCGCTATCGGATGAGCCGGATGACGATCATCCAGAACATGGCATGGTACTTCCCGGTGATCATGGCCGTGGCGGGAGGAGAGAAGGCAGTTGCCAACTGGGATGAAGATGCCGTGAGCATGGCAGTGGCGGCCGCCTACGATTGCATGGCGGGCAAGAACAGAAAGGCCCTTGACGGCGTGTTCTTCGCTTCCACCACCATGCCCTTTGCCGACCGGCTCAATGCCGGAATCGTTGCCGCGGCGCTGAATGCGCCGGAAGAAGGCATTGCCAACGCGGACTTCAGCGCCTGTCTGAAGGCCGGCACCACCGCGGCCATCTCGGCACTGGAGGCCGTTGCATCGGGCAAGCGCAACAGCGTGCTGGTGGCTGCAGCAGACTTGCGAAAATCCAAAATGGCCACCATGGCCGAGATGTTCACCGGCGACGGAGCCGCAGCCCTGCTCTTCGGCAAAGACGACGTCATTGCCGAGTTCATAGGCAGCTATTCTCTGAACATGGATTTCGTCGATCACTACAAGGGGACGGGCAAGGACTTCGATTATATGTGGGAGGAACGCTGGGTCAGGGACGAGGGATACGGCAAGATCATCCCTCAGGCCATTGCCGGCTTCCTGAAGAAGGTCGGAATGCAGCTCGCTGATTTCAACAAGGTCGTCTACCCCTGCTACTTCACCGGAACCCACCGGGGAATAGCCAAACAGCTCGGCATCGATCCCTCCCGGGTGCAGGACAACATGCACAATATCTGCGGCGATACCGGGGCGGCTCATCCCCTGCTCATGTTCTGCGCCGCACTCGAACAGGCAAAGCCCGGCGACAAGCTGCTCCTTGCAGGATTCGGACAGGGCTGCGACGTTCTGGGCTTCGAGGTGACGGAAAAGATCAAAGACTTCCGCCCCGCCCTGGGTGTAGCTGGCTCGCTCGCCACAAAGGTGGATCTGATCAACTATCAGAAATACACCAAGTTCAGAGACCTGATTACGGCAGACCTCGGGATCAGGGGCGAGGCAAACCCGAATACATCGCTCACCGCCCTGTGGCGCAAGCGCAAGATGATCCTCGGGTTTGTCGGGAACAAGTGCACCGCATGCGGCACCCCCCAGTTCCCGTCGCTTCCCATGTGCGTGAACCCTGATTGCAACGCAGTGGGCGCGTTCGAGGACTACGAGTTTGCCGACAAACCCGGGAAGGTCCAGATGTTCACCGGCGATATGCTCTCGCCTTCCGTTGACCCGCCCGCTGTGTACGGTCTGGTGGAGTTCGATGGGGGAGGCAAGGCGTTTCTCGACTTCACCGACTGCGATCTCAACCAGATCAAGGTGGGCATGCCCATACGCATGTCGTTTCGGCGCAGGATGAAAGACCAGGCTCGCGGGTTTACCGGCTATTTCTGGAAAGCCGTGCCAAAGGCTCAAGGATAGGGGGTCTGCTATGGCAAGTGGAATAAAAGACAAGGTTGCGATCATCGGAATGGGGTGCACCCGGTTCGGCGAGCGGTGGAACGACGGGCCTGAAGAGCTGATGGTGGAGGCGTTCCAGGAATGCATTCAGGATGCCGGGATCGACAAGAAGGAGATTCAGGCGGCATGGCTGGGAACCTGCTTCGATGAGGTCATGGTGGGCAAGAGCGCCCTGTCCGCGTCCATGGCCCTGAGGCTCCCCAACATCTCGGTCACCCGGGTGGAGAACTTCTGTGCGAGCGGAACCGAGGCCTTCCGCGGGGCCGTATATGCGGTCGCTTCCGGGGCCTGCGACATTGCGCTCGCAATCGGAGTGGAGAAGCTCAAGGACATCGGCTATGGCGGGTTGCCCGAGTTCAGCACTGCAATCGGCACTACGAACGCCCTGTGGTTTCCCAACCTGACCGCGCCTGGCGGGTTTGCGATGCTGGCATCGGGCTATGCAGCCAAATACGGCCTCGATATCATGGATGTCAAACGCGCCATGGCCCACGTGTCGGTCAAGAGCCATGCAAACGGCGCACGCAACGCCAAGGCCCATCTGCAGAAACCGGTGACTGAAGATCAGGTCATGAATTCGCCCATGATCGCTTTTCCCCTGGGCCTCTTTGATTGCTGCGGGGTGAGCGACGGCTCGGCCTGCGCCATCGTCACCACTCCGGAGATCGCTAAGTCTCTGGGCAAGAAAGACATCATCTCGGTCAAGGCCCTGCAGCTTGCCCTGAGCAACGGCACCGAAATCGGCTACAAATGGGACGGAGCCCACTTCACCACCACGACCAAGGCGAGCAAGGCGGCCTACGAGGAGGCGGGCATCAAGAACCCGCGTGAGGAGATCAGCATGATGGAGGTTCACGACTGCTTCTCCATCACCGAGCTGGTGACCATGGAAGACCTGCATATCTCCGAGCGGGGCAAGGCTCCAAAAGACATCATGGACGGTTTCTACGACCTGAACGGCAAGGTCCCCTGCCAGCCTGACGGCGGGTTGAAGTGCTTCGGCCATCCCATCGGGGCGTCCGGCTTGAGGATGCTCTACGAGATGTACAACCAGCTTCTGGGCAGGGCGGGCGACAGGCAGATCAAAGACCCGAAGTACGGGCTCACACACAACCTGGGCGGGTTCCCGATGATGAATGTCTGCAGCATCGCCATCATCGGCAGGTACGGCGCGTAGGCCATAGAGATGATCAATGGCATGGGCCCTTGAAGAAATGCCCTGAACCCATTGCCTTAAGGCAAGCGGCGGTGAATGTGGCTCCTCCTGCTTCGTCCTGAAAAAAGCGGAGTTTTAAGAGACGGATTTAAGAAGGAGGATTCAATGAGGCTCGATAAAGGAGGCATATATGGCTGACAGTACAAAAGTTGGAAAGACGTTCGACCCCATTGTCTGGGAGGTTGAGCGGGGGAAGATCAGAGAATTTGCAAAGGCCATCGGCGACCCCAACCCCATCTATCTGGACAGGGAGGCTGCGATCAGGGAAGGGTACCGCGACACCCCGGTACCGCCCACCTTTCTCACCGTGCCCATGATGTGGAGCTCTTCCATGCCTGTGCTCATCAACGACCTGAAGATCAACTTCATGATGGTGCTCCACGGAGAGGAAGAATACGAATATTACCGGGATATCTATCCCGGGGACACGATCACCGGCATACCGAGGGTTGTGAGCGTGGAAGAGAAGACCAGTAAGGCAGGCAAGAAGATGGACATGATCACGGTGGAGATCCTCTACAAAAACCAGAACAACGAGGATGTAGCCAGGGCGAGGACCCTGCTGGTCGAGAGGAAATAGGGGGGGGAAGATCATGGGAAACGAGCTCTATTTTGAAGACGTGAAGATAGGCGATGCCATGCCCGAGCTGTCGAAGGGGCCCATCATGAAACTCCAGCATGTGCTCTATGCAGGGGCCTCGGGTGATTTCAACCCCCTGCATACCGACGACGACTTTGCCAAGGCAGTGGGTATGAAAGACGGCGTGATCGCCCACGGCATGCTCATCATGGGATTTGTGGGCCAGGCTATCACGGCCTGGGTGCCGAGAAAGTGTCTGAGGAAATTCGGCGTGCGCTTTGCCGGGATGACCAAGCCGGGCAACACCATCACGATAAGCGGGACAGTCACGGACAAAAGGCAGGAGAACGGAGAAAATCTCGTTTTCTGCGAAGTGGTTGCTCGTGACGAGAGTGGTGATGTAAAAATAACCGGAAACTTTTCCGCGGCCCTGCCGCTGAAAAGGGGCTGAAAAGAGAAGACTGGAGGAGGGGATTTCATGGCGAACATTGATTTTTCCGGAAGGGTGGCGATTGTGACAGGAGCCGGCGCGGGGCTGGGCAGGAGCTATGCCCTTGAGCTGGCGAAGCGCGGGGCCAAGGTGGTGATCAACGACCTGGGAGGGGCCCGAGACGGTGTGGGCTCGGACAGTTCCGCAGCGAACAAGGTGGTAGAGGAGATCAAGGCCCTTGGAGGCGAGGCAGTACCCAACTACGACAATGTGGCGAGTGTGGAAGGCGGGGCGAACATTGTCAAGACTGCGGTGGATGCCTTTGGCAAGGTAGACATCCTCATCAACAATGCAGGCATCCTGCGTGACAAGTCTTTTACCAAAATGGAAGAGGAGAACTGGGATGCGGTGATGAACGTGCATCTGAAAGGTGCCTACTGTGTGAGCAGGCCTGCCTTTGAGGTGATGCGCGCCAACAACTACGGCAGGATCATCATGACGACCTCTGGAGCGGGTCTGTTCGGCAATTTCGGCCAGAGCAACTATGCCTCTGCCAAGATGGGGCTGATCGGGCTGACCAACGTGCTCAAGCTTGAGGGAGCGAAGTATAATATCAAGACCAACGTGATCGTGCCGGTGGCCGCATCCCGTCTCACCGAGGATGTGCTTCCGCCCGAGTTCTTCGAGAAGATGAAGCCCGATTATATCACGCCGGCCGTGCTCTACATGTGCTCTGAAGAGTGCCAGGACTCGGGCATGATCATCAACGCGACTCTGGGCTACTACAGCCGCACGGCCATTCTCACCGGACCTGGCGCCATCCTCTCCAAGGACGGCAAGGTCCCGAGCGTGGAAGAGGTGCGGGACAACTGGGGCGCGATTACGAGCCTGGAGAACCCGAAATACTTCAACCAGCTGCCCGAGATGTTCGGCGTGCTGACGCCGCTGTTTCAGTAGAGAATGCTGCGAGGCGGGGTGCTTGTGGATTGAGCCCCCGCCTGTGATTTCTTGTATCTTGCACATTCTCCCTCGGCTCGACTGCGAGGCCGGGTGCGAAAGCTTTGGCAGTGCAGGCAGACCCCGGGCCCCGCTCGCAGGTGGTATGCCGATGATCCGGCGAAGCGGCAGGTGATTTTCTCAGGTATGAGGCCCGGGCACGGCAACGAAACGCACCGCATACTCCCGGGGCAGGAACAGCAGCGAGGAAGCCGACTCCACCGCGCCCGCGGTGATGATGTACCTTCTGTTTCTGTCCAGGCATATGTCGTCACCGAGCTGTATCGGTATCCTTTCAGTGGCGCTCCTGGTGCCGCTGAGGACTTCCATGATCGAAGGCTGGTGGGAGTGTCCTCGGAACAGGATGGAGAACCCGGGCCCCTTCTCGCCGGTGAGCTGAGGCAGAAACTCGGATATGGGCCTCTTGGTTGCCGCCGGATAGTCAAAGGGTGCAGAGTGGGTGAACCAGAGATTTCCAAGGCGGATGGTATAGGGCAGAGCCTGAAGGCGCGAGAGCGATTTCGAGAGCTCATCCTCTGCGTGTACACCCCTGTTGTGGTGCAGGATGTCGCTTTCGTTGTTGCCCCTCACGCACCGGACGCCGTGTTCGTCGAGGATGTCCAGGGATTGCCCTGCAAGGCGGGGAGAGAGGGAGTCGCACAGGTCCCCCAAGTGGATGAGCAGCTCTGCCCCCAGGGCCTTCAGCGCCATGACCGCACTGAGCAGAAGCCTGTTGTTTCCATGGCTGTCGGCCATGATGCCGATGGGGAGGGCTGCAGTTGATTCCATTGCATGGAGATAATGGATCTTTTCCATATTTTCAATCCTCTTTGCATTTTATCCGCAAGGATCTTTTAAAGACAGTGCTACGTTACCCCACCACCTACGGCAGGAAAGGGTTCAGGGCATACCGTAGAAGGGCCGTACAAATGGAATCCCCCTTCTTAGTCCACATGTTGTAAGGACCTTGAATGCGG
>Ga0116164_10002746_pt1 | contig 12408 bp, 8 predicted proteins | sample AD_UKC109_MetaG_FD_89888 | JGI IMG/M metagenome (GOLD analysis project Ga0116164, IMG submission 89888) | Active sludge microbial communities of municipal wastewater-treating anaerobic digesters from Hong Kong - AD_UKC109_MetaG | ecosystem: Engineered > Bioreactor > Anaerobic > Digestate... | reverse complement strand
TTCCCGAAGGGAGCGCACGTCCTTGTTTTCCGTGGAAAGAATGCCCACGGTCTTCGCCTTTTCCCGAAAAGCTTCCAGCCCTTCGGCGTGCCAGGTGGCGGCATCATGCATCTGTTCCGAAAAAGGCTTGCCGTGCTTTTTCTCATACTCCTTGAGAAACGTCTCTTTCAGGGCGTCCCGGCGTCTCAGCCCCTCCTCTACCCGGGCTACGAAGACCTTGTCGTCCCAGTTGGCGTTGGTGATGGTGGTGAAAAGCCCCTCCGCCACGAAGAGCCCTTCCGAAGGAAGGGCGATCCCCTCTTCCTTTCCCTTTTCATGCCAGAGAGCGATGCCCTTGAGCGTGTAGATGAGAAGGTCCTGAAGATTTGCGGTCTCTTCGGGTTTGCCACAGACCCCCCGAACGGTACACGCCTTGTTTTGCGCGGTTTCTTGACACTGGAAACAATACATATGCATCCTCCTTTTCTCGCTTTCCCTTTGCGTTATCCTACTTGTAACGCTTTTCCACGTACCTTCTTGCCGCCTTTATCTTCTAGAGAAGCCTCGTGGCCTTTTCGGGGCGGGGGGTTTTCACCACAAGAACCCGGAAAAGCCCGTCGCTCTCGTTATACCAACAGTGAGGAATATCTTTGGGGCTTTCGATGAGCGTGTCCCGGGAGACCTCCAGTTTTTCCTCCCCGATTTCCACGATGCCCGTACCTTCCAGAACGTAAAAGAAAACATCCACCGGAGTGATGTGTTTTTTCAGGGATTCTCCGGGCTCCAGCGCAATATGCATTACCTGGGCGTCCGGGGTGTCGTAAAGTTTGCATACCTCTACCCCGTGGGGAGTCTGAGCTTTTTCCATTTCGGAAAATGTGCGATATTTCACGATTATTTCTCCTCTCTTTCTCTCTGAAATTTTCAGGGAAACCGCCGGTTCTCTCCTTATCTCTTCGCTACGCTTACCTGGGGGTTGCTCTCCCCGAATTTTTCCAGAAGGGCTTTCATGATGGCGGCATGCCCTTTTTTGCGGGCTTCCATGTCCTTGATGAGCTGATAGGCTCCGAAGAGAGGGGAAGGGCCGATCTCGGAGGCGAAGGTTCCCATGCCTCCGTTCCAGGCGAAGAGGGAGAACATCTCGTCCATCTCCGCAGTGGAAAACCCCAGAGCGTAAGCCTTGATCAGCTCCCGGGTGGCCTGGCGGAACCGCCCCGCCCCTACTCCGTTTGCCAGGGAGAGGAGGAGTTTGGTCTTCAGATCCAGGGCGGGCTTTTCCTTGCCCCAGATCTCCTGCCAAAAGTTTACTGCCAAACCCGCCAGGTTGTCATCAACTTTTTTAAAATTCAGAATAGCCGTAGGTTTCAGCGGAAGATCTCCCGCCTCCGCATAACGAGGTTCCTGCTCTTCGGTGCGGCAGAACCAGGCCCGGTACTCCAGATCCGAAATTTTTTCCGTCACGTGCTCGAATCCCATCTCCCCCAGAGCGGAATAGAGCGGAAGGGGTTCGAAGGTCTGGATTATGCAGAAACCTTCTCCCTCGGGAGTCTGGGCTGCCCGCTTCAGAAGTCCCGGAAGAAAGTTTTCCGTGGCTCTTCGGAAATCCAGGGAGGGAAAGGATTCTTTTCGATCTTCCCATTTTTTTTTCATCGTTTGTGCACCTCCTGCTACAATCTATCAGGGAGTTTTTCAAAAACCACATGTTTTAGAGTTTCTCCGTATTTCGGTATGAGAATACCAAAAATGAGAGGCTTTTCCTTGACGTAGATCAAGAAAAGCCCGGCTTTCAGAAAAAAAGGGGGCACTTGGAAGAGTTATGAAGGAAAAAGAGAAGTTTCTGGATGCTATTCCCGGCTTCTCGGGGCTTCCGCCGGAGGATCTTCGGGAAATCGCGGCCTTGGCTCTTTCCCGAAAGTACGAAAAGGGAGCCATGATTTTCCTGGAAGGAGAGAGGGGAGAGGGGTTTTACGTGGTGCAGCGGGGAACCCTCAAGGTCTTCAAGGTTTCCCCCGAGGGAAAGGAGATCATATTGCATCTTTGCGGTCCCGGGGATCACCTGGGGCACGCGGCGGTGTTCGAGGGGAGTACCTTTCCCGCCTCCGCTGAAGCCCTGGGAAAATGCCTGCTCTATTTTTTCCCCCGGGAGGCCATTATGGAGCTCATCGCCCGGGAGCCCAACATTGCGTTGCACATGCTGGGAGTGCTCTCCTTCAAGCTCCGTGAGCTTACGCTGCAGGTGGAAAATCTGGCTCTCAAGGAGGTGCCGGGGCGCCTGGCCTCCTATCTGCTCCATTTGCGGGAAGGCGGCGATGCGGGGGAAAACGTGCTGGATTTGGAAATTTCCCGAACCCAGCTTGCCCGGGTTTTGGGAACAACTCCGGAGACTCTCTCCCGTATTCTGGGGGATATGACCTCCCGGGGACTTCTGGAAATCTCCCGGCGCCACCTGGTGCTTCGGGATCTTTCCGCGTTGGAGTATTTGGCGGAGCAGGGGAAGTATCCGGAGAAAAGCCTCTAGCTCGCCAGGGGGTGCCTCCTGAGGGAGATTCCCCTGAGTATTTGGAGGGTGAAAAGCCGCGAATGCGGCGTAGTCCCTTATTCCGGGATGGTGCCGATCTCTTCCAGTACCGGTTTCAAATAGCGTACGCTCCGGGGTTTCCGCCCCAGAATGCCAGGATCGATAAAGAAAAGCTGGATGGGCTCGCTCAGAGTGACCCCCAGCCGGGTTCCTTCATCATAATCTACCACTTCGAAGGCCACCAGATACTGGGTGGTTCGAAAAAGTCCCTCCCATTTGGCGAAAACCAGCAGGTTTTCGGAGCTTCTCTCGGGAAGATGTACGAAATCCCGGGAGACCATGGAGACATGTACCCGGGGGAGCACCACCTCCCGGGGATGAGGGATATCCATGGAAACTTCCAGCTCCGCGAAGGCGTGATCGAAAAGGAGCTTTCCCGCGGGCATGGCGAGCTGGGATACAGGATCCGCTCCTCGAGCGGTTTCGGAGGTTCCGAAGAGCAGAAGTCCGAAAAGCGAAAGTGTCAAAAGCATAAAGAAGGTATTTTTTTGCATCAGAAAATTCTCCCTTTCCCAGTATTGCGGATGCCCTGCTGTGGGGTCGCATTGTACCCGAAAGGAGTAGAGGGGGAAAGCCTTTTTGAGACGTTTTTCTTTCGGTTTTGTAAAAAAACTGATTTCCTGGCCTCCGGCCTCTGGGGATCGTGAAGAGACAGGGCGCGCCACTTCGCTGCGGAGTGGCGCGCCCTATTTTATATGGTACTCTTGCTCCGGAGTTGTGCGGATTCGCCACGTTTTTCATCACAAAAGGTTAGAATTGATCAAGTCTTTCAAACACAAAAAAACTGCATTCAGGGCCTTTTTCTCCGGGAGAAAGGCCGAAAAGGAGGGCTTATGAAACTTATCCACACCTCGGATTGGCACCTCGGCCGGGGGCTGTACGAGAAGAAACGCTACGAGGAGCACGAGAAGTTCCTCGACTGGCTGATTTCCCGCATCGAAGAGAGTGCTCCGGAGCTTCTGATTATCGCGGGGGATGTTTTCGATACGGGAACTCCCAGCAACCGGGCCCGGGAGCTGTACTACCGTTTTCTCTGCCGCATGGCCTCCTCTCCCTGCCGCCACGTGGTGGTGGTGGGAGGCAATCACGATTCTCCCTCCTTTCTGAACGCTCCCCGGGAGCTTTTGCGGATGTTGCAGGTGCATGTAATGGGCTCCCTTCCGGATTTTCCCGAGGAGGAGGTGCTGGTGCTTCGGGATGAACGGGGGGAGCCCGAGGCGCTCTGCTGTGCGGTCCCCTATATTCGGGATCGGGATGTGCGCCTTGCGGAGGAGGGGGAGGATTTCGCCGCCCGGGAGGAAAAGTTGCTTGCAGGTATCCGGGAACACTATGCCCGGGTGTGCCAGGAAGCCCGAGAAATACGGGAGGGTCTCGAAAAAAGGGTGCCCCTGATCGTAACGGGGCATCTCTTTGCGGCGGGAGGAAAAATCTACGAAGGGGATGGAGTGCGGGAACTCTATGTGGGTTCCCTTCCCCGCATCGGCGGAGAGTGCTTTCCCGAAGACGTGGATTACGTGGCTCTCGGGCATCTGCATGCCCCTCAAAAGGTGGGAGGGCATCCCTTGCGGCGTTATTCCGGGGCGCCTCTTCCCATGAGTTTCGGGGAGCCCTCCGGGAAATGTGTGGTGGAGGTGGATTTTTCCGGAGAAACTCCGGTGGCCCGGGAAATTCCGGTACCCTCCTTTCAGAAACTCGCCCGGATTTCCGGTACCTTGGAGGAACTCGAAAGATCTTTGGAAAATCTCGTAAAAGAGGGAGAACCCTGCTGGATCGAGGCGGAGTACCGGGGAGAGATGGGAGGTTCCGTTCTTCGGGATCTTCTGGAAAGCCACATTCAGGGAAGCTCCCTGGAAATTCTGCGTATCCGGAATCCCCTCGCTCTTCCCCGAAACCTTTCGGGACTTTCCGAAGAAGAAAGCCTGGCGGAGCTGGACCCCGAGGAAATTTTCGCCCGCTGTCTCGAAGCTCGTGAAATTCCCGAGGAGGAACGCCCCCGGAAGATGAACCTTTTCCGCGCTGCTTTGCGGGATATGCGGGAAGAAGATCTGCGGGCGGAATAGGAGGTAAGAGGAAATTATGCGTATCTGCAGCATTCTTTTGGAAAATCTCAACTCCCTGGTGGGAATTTGGAGCGTAAATTTCCGTTCCCCCTCCTACGGAGAGAGCGGGCTTTTCGCCATCACCGGCCCTACGGGAGCGGGAAAATCCACCCTTCTGGATGCTCTCTGCCTGGGGCTTTACGGAAGAACCCCCCGGCTGGAGAGCATCAGCAAAAAAACCAACGAAGTCATGTCCCGTCAAAAGGGAGAGTGCCGGGCGGAGGTGGTTTTCGAAGTTCCCCGGGGAATTTTCAAAGCCTCCTGGGGGCAGCACCGGGCGGATAAAAACCCTCGTGGAAAGTTGCAGCAGCCCTGGCGGGAACTCGCGAATTGCGGCACCGGAGAAATTCTGGCGTCCTCCGTGGAGGGTGTAAAAACAGGGGTGGAGGAGCTTACGGGAATGGATTTCCACCGTTTCACCCGGTCGGTGCTTCTCGCCCAGGGGGGCTTCGCCTCCTTTCTCAAGGCTTCCCCCAGCGAAAAGGCTCCGCTGCTGGAGCAGATAACCGGCACGGACCTCTACAGCCGTTTTTCCATCTACGTTCACGAGCGTCACAAAAGAGAAGAGGAGCTGCTGCGGGAGATCGAAAGCCGGAGCGGGGGTATTCTTCTTCTTTCTCCGGAGGAGCGGAAAGCCCTGGAGACGGAGCGTCTCGGTGTCCTGGAAGAGGAGACGAAGCTGGATTTTCGGGAAAAGGAGCTTCGCCGGGGAAAGGAATGGCGGGAAAAGCTGCAGGCCCTGGAAGAGGAGCTTCGGGAGGCGGAAAAGGACGCTCTTCTTCTGGAGGATCGCCGCAAGAATGCGGAGGAGGATCTTCGGCGGCTTCGCCGGGGGCAGCAGGCTCTTGCCCTGGAGGCGAAATATGCCTCCCTGGAGCATGCCCGGAAAAACCGGGAGGATGTGGCCCGGAAGATGGCAGCCCTGGAGGAGGAGAGAAAAGGCCTCGAAGAGCTTCGGGCCCGGATCGGCAAGGAGGAGGAACAGGCGAAAGAGCGGGTGGAGAGGGCCCGGAAGAACTGGGAAAAACAGCGTCCGATTCTTGAAGAATGCTGCCGTCGGGAGGAGGAGCTTCTCGCCCTGGAGAAGAGAAAAGAAGAGGCCCGGCAAGTCTTGGAGAAGAGGGAAAAGCTCCGGGAAGAACGGCTGGAGGAGTTCCGGAATCTGGAAAAAGAGCTTCGGCATTCCCTGGAAAAACTGGAGGAGCACGCCGAATTTTTCGAAGAACATTCCGTAGATGCCTCGCTCTCCGAAAACTTCGGGGTTCTCCGGGAGAAATGGGAGCAATACCGGGATAAGGAGCTTCAGAAAAAGGATCTCCTTCGGGAAAAAAACCTCTCGGAAGAGCTTCTCGGGGAAAAGGAGGAGGAGCGGCAACGGCTCTCTCTGGATCTGGAGGAGCGTTACCGAAAGAAAAGGGATCTCGAAGCGGCGAAGGAGAAGGAGTACACGAAGCTGGCGGAGCTTCTGGAAGGAAAGGAGGTTCCTTGCTGGCGTTCCCGGGAGGAGGAGTGCCGGGAAAAATCTCTTCGTGTCCGGGAGATGCTGGAAAACCTCAAAAACCTGAAGCTTCTGGAGGAGGAGAAGGCCCGGATTGCGGCGGAAGAAGAGAAGGGAGAAAGGCGGGGCCAGGAGCTTTCCCGGGATCTGGAACATGCGGAGAGGCTCCTGGAGCAGATACGGAAGGGCTACGCCAAACAGGAGGAAGTGCTGCATCTCTCTCTTCGGGTGGCAAGCCTCGAGGAGGAGCGTGCCCGGCTGCGGGAGGGAGCTCCCTGTCCTCTCTGCGGATCCCTGGAGCATCCCTACCAGAAGGAGGGCGTTCCGGTTCGAGAGAAGGAAAAGGAGGAGCTGGAGCGCCTCCGTCAGGAACAGCTTCGGGAAGAAAACAACCGGCGACAACTCGAAAAAGAACTCACCGCTCTGGAAAGCCGGCTGGAGCATTGCCGGAAAGAGCGGAACAAAACCGAAGAATCTTTGGAAAAGGAAAGGCAGAAAGAGAATGCTTTTCGGGAAGAATCTTTCTTTTCCGAGGTGCCCCGGGAGATTCCGGCCCTGGAGGATTTGCAAAGGCAGCTCTGCCGGGAGGAGGAAGATGTAAAAAAACGGCTCCGGCATGTGGAGATCTGTCGAAAGGCTCTGGAGGATCTGGAAAAAGGAGAAAAAGCCGAAGATCGGGAGCTAGGGGAGCTTGAAAAGAGTGCGCAAAGTCTGACCTTTGCTGTCGAAGAGCTTGGGCGGGAGATTGCCCGCCGGGAAAAGGATCTCCGGGATTGGGGGGAAGAACTGAAATCCCTCGAGCGGCATCTGCGCTCCCTTTTGGCTCCTTACGGAATTTCCGGGGAGAATGAAGTTTTTGAAGAAGAGCTCTTCGAAGGTCTTCGGCATCGCCGGGATGCCTGGAAAAAGCGGATAACGGAACGGGAAGAGGAAAAGCTGCACTTTCGGGGCCTGGAAGAGCGCCGGGACAGCCTGGAAAAAACTAAGGCTCTTCTGGAGGAGGAGCTGGAGGATCTCCGAAAAGATCTGGCGGAACGGGAGACATTGCTGCAAGAGAAAAAGGAGGAGCGCCGGAGCCTTTACGAGGGAGATCCCCGGCAGGGGTTGAAGGAGCTGGAGGAGGATCTGGAAAAAACACGGAAAGAGTACCAGGCCCTGGCAACCCGAAAGATGGAGCTCCAGGGGAAGGCGGAGATTTTGGAAAACTCCCGGAACCGGGAGGCGGTTTTTCTCGAAGAGGGGGAACAACGGAAAGCCCTTGAGGAGGAGGAGTTTCAAAAAGCCCTGAAAAAAAGCGCCTTCTTTGGGGAGAAGGATTTTCAGGAGGCCCGCATTTCCGCGGAGCTTCGGGAAAAACTGACCCTCCTTCAGGAGGAGCTGGAACAGAAGGATGCGGCTTTAAAGGAACGGCATCTCCGGGGAACCGCCGCGCTGGAAAAGGAAAGGGAAAAGAAAATCACGCTTCTTTCGGCGGAGGAGCTGGAAAAGGCGTTGGAAGATTGCCAAGAGGCCCTTCGGGAAATTCGCCAGAAATCGGGAGCTCTTGAGGCCCGGCTGGAGGAGCAGAAAAAATTGGCCGCCAAGGCGGAAAGCTTGCGGCAGGAGGCGGAGGCCCGGAAAAAAATTCTCCGGGAATGGCAGGAACTGCATGCTCTTGTGGGCTCCGCGGACGGCAAAAAGTTCCGCAACTTCGTTCAGGGACTCACCTTCGAAATGCTGGTGAACCAGGCGAACCGGCAACTCCAAAAGATGACGGACCGCTATCTGCTCTTGCAGGATCCCGATAACCCCCTGGAATTCAGCGTCCTCGACGGCTATCAGGGAGGGGAGATCCGGTCTTCCAAGAACCTCTCCGGAGGAGAGAGCTTTCTCGTAAGTCTGGCCCTGGCCCTGGGGCTTTCCCGGATGATCGGGGGGAAAAACCGGGTGGAATCCCTCTTTTTGGATGAAGGTTTCGGCTCCCTGGACGAAGAAAATCTTGAAGTGGCTCTTCAGGCCCTGGGAGAAGTGGAGGGTACCTGTCGGCTGGTGGGAGTGATCTCTCATGTTCCCGCTCTTCAGGAGAGGGTGGCAAACCAGATTCGGGTTATCCCCATGACCGGTGGACGAAGTCGCCTGGAAGGGCCGGGGGTTGCCCGGAGGGGGTAAACAGCTGGGGCGGTAGAGTTGGGATTGAAAAAAGCCGCACTATCCGAATTACTAAAGAAGTCTCTCTCCGGAAAAAACGGAGGGAGACTTCTTTAGTAATTCGAAGAAAGAGAATTTGAAGGTCAGAGTAGGTCTATATCTTTTTACTTTTTATCGTTCCGGAATTTCCCGGATTGTCTCGAAAAACCCCCCTTAAAAAGATTCTTCTTTCGATGGAAGGGGTTTCGGATTGTTGTATTCCCGCATGAAAATTCCCCAGAACGCCATGAACAGAGCTGCCACCAGGGGGCCGAGAACAAAACCGTTCATGCCGAACAGTGCGAATCCTCCGAGCGTGGAGAGAAGGACCACGTAGTCCGGTAGTTTGGTGTCATGTCCCACCAGGAGAGGCCGTAGAACGTTATCCGCCAGCCCGATAACCACCGCCCCGAAAAGGATAAGAACGATCCCCTGGATCCATGCGCCCAGGGCGAGCAGATAGAGGGATACGGGTATCCAGATCAATCCGGCTCCAATTACGGGAATCAGGGAGAAGAGGGTCATCACCACTCCCCAGAGCAGGGCTTCCCGGATGCCGAGAGCCCAGAAAATGAAACCTCCCAGGGTTCCCTGAACCACCGCAACCAGAAGATTGCCTTTCACGGTGGCCCGGACGGTTTCGGCAAACTTATCGAAAATCAGATGTTCGCGCTCCCGGTTCAGCGGCAAGGCCCGGGCCAGGAGATCCACGAGTTTTTCTCCGTCACGAAGCATGAAAAAGGCCACGTACAGCATCAAGGCGAGACTGATGAAAAGCTGCATGGTTTTCTGCCCGAGCTCCACCGCGTTTTGAGCGAGGTACCCTGCAGCACCGAGAGCCGCATCGGAAAGCTGGGCCTGGAGATTGCCCATGTCCATATGCAAATATTCGAAAAAGGGCTTGATCGCTGGAAAGAGAGTCTCCAGCTGTTGCATGCGAGCCCCGAGATCGAACTCTCCGCTTTCGAGGCTTTGATAGAGGCTGAGGCCCTCCTGAAAAAAAGTGCCGATAATGAACAGGGCCGGGGCGATACAGATAACCGAACAGGTTGTCAGGGTTGCCAGGGCTGCCACGTTGGGTTTCGGCGTATCCATCTTTTTCAGGAGCCTGCGATGGAGAGGTGAAAAGATAAGGCCTATGATGCATGCCCAGAAGAGGGCTCCCCAAAAGGGTTTGAGCAAAAAGACGAAGAGCACGCTTACCAGAAGCAGCATAAGAAGAAAAGCGGACTTTTCGAGATGCGCGTATTCGGTTTCCGGAGTTCTGCATTTTTTATCCATGGATCTCAAATCCTTACAATCGTATTTTTGTTACCCCTGAGATCTCGGCTCGGGGGCTGCTCGAAAAGTGTCATGCTACCTCTTTATCCGAATTGCCCTGCTTTGTCAAATTCGCGGCGGAATTATCCTGGTTCGATGAGCTGAAAAGGCCAAAGATCCGATACGTGTTTTGAAATACGGAACCTTCGTGATGGTGACAACCTTTTCGGTGTATACTGGAAGAGTGCTTTATTCCACTTTAGGGTATTCCGACAGGAGATGCGTTCCGGAATATCCGGAAGGAGAAAACATATGCTTTTTTTCTTTCTCTCCCCTCCCCCTCCGGAAAATTTCTAGCTGATTGAAGCTTATGCTTCGCCTCGATGGACCGGACATGCCTCCTTGTATTTTACAGAGGTACTGATGGGTTGTGCAGATAAAGAAGAAAGGTGTTTTCCGTGAAAAAAAATACGTCTTTTACGGCCCTCTGTGGAGCGGCCTTCATTCAGATGGTGGGAGTGGGAATCATCGTGGCTCTTCTTCCCGGAAGGGTTATGCAGGTATCTCCTTCCATGGAGTACGTGGGATATCTCGCGTCGGCCTTTGCGATTTCCTTCGTGTTGCTGCAGCTTCCGGTGGGATATGGAGGAGATCTCTGGGGATACAAGCTCTTTCTCGTGGGAGGCTATGCGCTCTCCTGCCTGACGGGGTTATTGTACTTCAAGGCGGGAAGCGTCTGGGATTTTCTCGGAGGAAGAGCCTTGCAGGGGTTGGGAGAGATTCCGGTTTGGGCACTGGCTCCGGCGCTGCTTTCCCTTCTTTTCCCGGATTCCAAGGGGGAACGGATCGGAAAGTACAACGCTTCCTTCCATTTGGGGTTGACCCTCGGAGGCATTCTAAGCATCTACGCGTGTCGGATCTGGAGCGGCAACGAAGCCTTTCTGCTCTATGCGGCAACGGGTTTCCTGGGAGCGGTAACGGTGGCTCTCTTCGTGAAAAACCCCGGTGTTCCGAAAGAAAAAGCCATAGAAAATCGGGGGAGCTATCGAGATATGTTACGGGCTATGCGCAAAATTCGTATGCCCGCCGTCTTCGGAGGAGTATGTCTGTACGGTGGAGCTTACGGTCTCTTTCTGACGGTTATTCCCGGAATTCTTCTGAGTGAGAAGGGGTTTTCCCAAACCCAGGTGTCCCTCTTTTTCGCCCTCTTCTATGTGGCTCTCAGCATAGCCCAGGTGACGGGAGGAAAAAGATCGGATGCAAAAGGGCGATACGGTACCATGTATCTCGGCTTTGGGTTGGTGGTTCTTGGGATGGCTACCTTTATGGTGCTGAACGGAAAAGCGGTCTTCGCCCTTCTCTTTTGCGCAAGTTTCGGGCTGGGCATGTTCTGCGTCTCTGCCATGACCCTGCTGAACGAGGCGGTGCCGGATTCTCTGAAGGGGTCGATTTCCGGAGTTTTTTATCTTTTTTGGGGAATCGGTTTCTTTTTGATTCCTCCGGGAATGGCCAAGCTGGGGGCTTTACTGGGATATGCCCGGGTGTTTCCGATGTTGGCGGTTCTGGTGTGCCTGGATCTTCTGGCGCTGCGAAGGCAACGAAAGAGGTGCTTCGAATAGAACATTCAAAGATGTTTCGATAAAATGACGGTATCGCGGATCATACAAGAAGGGGCTTCCCGTGTGGAAGCCCCTTCTTGTTCTCTGGTTCATCCTCCGGAGGTCGTTTTTATCGGAACTGTTCGTCCAGCCAGTCCAGGGCCACCGCCCAGGAGAGAGGCATGTTGTCGAGCTGGCAATGGACGTTGGCTCCCGAGGTTTTTTCGAAAATGTGCAGGCTTCCCCGGGGAGCGAGCTCCGCAAAGCGCTTTGCCTGGTTCAGCGGAACCGTGCCTTCCTCTTCGCTCACCATTCCCAGGGCTGGCATTGCAAGGGATTGCACAAGATTCTCCGGTACCTGGAATTCCTTGAGAGCCTCCAGAGCGGCATCCACTGAAGGTTGTCCGAAGCGAAGGCAGATGTTCAGCAGGGAGAAGCGATCTTTTGGAGCAAGTTCTTCTTCGGGAAGATTCCGGATTTCTTCCACCGTCAGATCCCGGCTCTGAAACATTGCCACGGACTTGGGGCCCATGGCGGCATAGAAATATTCCCGGGCGTCCAGAATGGGAGAGTTGGCGATCACTCCTCGAAGCCTCTTTTCCCGTACCGCTCCGGAGAGGGCGAAATATCCTCCGAAGCTTGCCCCGTAAAGGGCGATTTTCTGCGGATTGACGTCGGAGCGGGAAAGAGCGTAATCCATTACCGTCCTCAGAGCGGGGCCGGTATCGGGAACGAAGACGGAATCCGGGTCAAACCGGCGTTTTCCCACCTGCCCCGGGCCTTCGAAGAGAAGTACGTTGTATCCCCGTTGGAGAGCGGCTTTTCCCAGGGCGAAGTACATCTCTTCCGCAGTGCCGTCGAATCCGCTCTGGATCAGTAACGTTTTGCGGGGGCCCTCTTCTTTCGGAGGTGTCAGAAAGTACCCCGGCAGAGAGCTTTCCTCGAAGGGAAGAAAGAGAGCCTCTATTTTCCAGGGAGAGAGTTTGATCCCCTCCAGAAAGGTCTCCCGGCAGCGCATTCCCCATTCGGCGGTATCCGGAGAGAGAGGATCTCCGTAATATTCCGCCGCCCGGTAGTAGGATGCGGCCCGGAGCAGGCTTTCTCCCGCGCTGATCGTATGTCCTCGCTCCAGCCGGGCCTTGCCGTCCGCCTCCAGTTTTTCTCCCAGGGCCAGAAAGGCGGCGGACCAGGAAACGGGATTGCCGCTCTCGATTTTTTTGGCTGCCAGGA
>Ga0116164_10002742_pt1 | contig 12414 bp, 11 predicted proteins | sample AD_UKC109_MetaG_FD_89888 | JGI IMG/M metagenome (GOLD analysis project Ga0116164, IMG submission 89888) | Active sludge microbial communities of municipal wastewater-treating anaerobic digesters from Hong Kong - AD_UKC109_MetaG | ecosystem: Engineered > Bioreactor > Anaerobic > Digestate... | reverse complement strand
TGTAACAGATTGTTCATTCAGATTAGATTAATCTAGATATTGTAGGAATCTTCACAAAGTGCCAGTTTTGTAATATAATTCGCGTGCGGTCGAGTGGTGGAACTGGCAGACACGCGGGACTCAAAATCCCGTGCTAGCAATGGCATAAGGGTTCGATTCCCTTCTCGACCATTTTATTTAAGTAGTAAAAAAATGGAGGACTTCATTCTTAATTTTTTTGATGGTCTGAGTAACATCGATTTTAACTTTGTTTGGACCCTGTTTGGTATAGCACTGGGTGCATTCTGGATAGTAGTACTGTATTGGGTATGGTTAGATTCTGGCGAGAGAACTACAAAAAAAGAGACAAGAATAGCTTACCTTATCTTAGTAATCCTCCTATTTGTAGTAGGTTTAATTATTTACTTACTAATTCGACCAAATCAAACAATTGAAGAAATATACTGGGCTGATCTAGAGAGAAGATATTTGAAATATGAGACAGCAGAGCTTGGCGATTGTCCGAAATGTGGCACACAACTTTCTCCGGGTTTCAATTACTGTCCTAATTGTAAGTATGTAATTAAGGTTAAATGTCCTCAGTGTGGTGTTGAAATAGACAAACAGTACAAATACTGTCCCTCATGTGGGAATCAAATGAAAGAAAGAGTCCAATCTTTAGAAGAAGAACTTCCTTCCAAAGAGGTTATGCAGGAGCAGATTCAGGCATCAAAAGAGGAGGCTGCTGATGTTGTTGAATCAAAAAGGATAAGATATATGGTTCGAAAAGGTATTGCAGAGTCAATAGGGGATAAAATTGTTGAATTGTTTAAAAAGGATGTTAAGAAAGATTCTGAGAATACAAAGGAAAGCAATACCAATCAAGAATCTGTTCAGAACATTAGTCAAAATAAAACAAATAAAAAAAAGAATAAGAAAAAGAGTGGTAACAGACAAAGATAGGATGAATTTGTGCTATCATATATTACTTAAATAAGTAAAGGAGTAATCGTGTCTGAAGTAATTTCGTCATTGGTAAATTTTGTAAGAGGAATAAATCCTTTTTTGGGGCTAATAATAATTTTCTTTATTGGAATGTATGTGTTCTGGAAAGAAGCCTCAAGAAGTAGAAAGAATAATTCCTCAGTTTTTGATACATTTCTTTTTTCTGTGTTGTTGGGAATAGTTGTTGGTAGGATAATGTATATTGTGCTTGATTGGAATGAGTTCTCATCTTACACTTGGTATTGGCTACCATATGAAAGGTATGGGAATCAAATATATATGTTTAGATTATTACCTTGGCGCTTTTTGAGAATATGGGATGGTCAGCTTGATATAGTTTTTACCTTTATCGGACTACTTTTTTCCCAAACTTTTTTTATTATTTTTATCAAAAAATGGAAATGGTCAGATATGTTCTCAGCACAGTATTACTCAAATTGGTTAATGATAGGTCTTGTATATGTTTTTATTGGAGTCTTAAATTCAAATGAAGAGTGGATAAAATATTCCTACTGGATTTTGATTCCATTTGTGTTGATGCTTATACTCCATTTTTTTATTACGAAATTAGCACAGGGGAAAAATAAAGAGAATCTTAGGGTCATACTAAACAACATTTTTGCTTTACTTGCAGGGGGAATTATCTGCTTTGTTTTTTATTCTTCTTCCCCGAAGATGCCAACGATTGTGGGGATATTTACCTTAATTGTTTGGTACATAGCAGGTGTATTATCGAATTTATCTAGCCAAAAAAAGGTGGACAATGTGACGATTGAGAGGGTTTCTTCTGTTAGACAAATTTCTTTACCAGAAGCTAGAAAACCAATAAGATTACCAAAATAATGATGGAAACAATTGTCTCTAATGATTCGAAAGCACAGAGGGCTGATTTATTTGTTGTTAACTTACTTAACAATAATGGGTTTGAATTTGTTACAAGGGCTTTTCTACAGAAAAATTGGAATGATTTTGTTCAGGTGAATCAAAAAAGAATTAAACCATCTTACAAACTTCGAGAGGGAGATATTGTAAGTGTTTTCACTGAAATTATCAATGAAAAAATCAAGGAAGAAAATAATGTGTATAGAATTTTACCTCAAAAGGGAGACTTGGATATAGTGTATGAGAATGATGAGTATTTAATAATCAACAAACAATCTGGAGTAGTTGTTCATCCTGGTTCTGGAAATACTAATAATACTCTTTCAAATTATGTAATGTATTATCTTAAACAAAAAAATCAATTTGATCCGAGAATAAAGAGGGCAGGGATTGTTCATCGGTTAGATAAAGGAGTTTCGGGTTTGATTCTTTTCGCTAAAACTTTGGAGTCTCAACAGTACTTTCAAAAGCTGTTTTCACAGCATCAGGTTGTTAAAATCTATCATGCTAAAATTAACAAAAACCCATTTTCAATTTTCAATAAAATTCCTCAAGTAGATAGTAAACAAAGAGATATCGTGGATGTACTAAGAGAACAGGAGTTAAATGGTTTCCTAATAGATAGCAATTGGGTAAAAATAGAGGGTTATATTAAGCGTAGTAATATCAATCGAATGAAGATGCAGTTTACACCTATTTCTTCAATCCGAGGTGGGGGGAAATATTCTTGTACATACATTCTTCCATTAAATGAAAATGAAATACTTGTGAGGATTGAAACTGGGAGAATGCACCAAATTAGAGCAACTCTTGAGTATCTAGGTGCTAATATAATTAATGATACCCTCTATGAAACGAAAAAGGGTAGAGGTGGTGTTCCAGAGCAAATTGAATTAAAATCAGTTTTAATTTCCTTTTTAGAACAAGATGGTCAGAGAGTAACATACAATCTATATAGAAATGAAAAGAAGAAAAATTAAAGAAAACAAAAAAAATGTGAAGAAAAGAGAGGGAAGATTAGGTAAGATAATTCTTTTATTACTTCTCTCTTTTGTAATTCTTTATCTTTCCTACTTTTTAATTACTATTTTCTCTATTGAAACAAAGGATATTATTGGGGAATCAAACAGCTATAATCATATTCTGTCTTCAGAAATGAACAAACTGGATAAGACATTAATCATTTTAGAGAAAGGGAAGGGAGGAGATAGAAAAATAACTGATGTATATGTGTATCTTTCTAATTCTGATAAAAGAACCGAGTTGTTGATATATATTCCATCTTCTCTTTACTATGCAGGATTGGAAGAGAAATTTGGAAATGAAATTCCAGTATCTTCTTTCAGATATGCAGGAGATTTTTTAGAGAATGGTAGAGGAATTGAGTATGCAATTTGGCAAATAAATCAGCTTCTTGGGTTTAAGAGTGAAGAGTACATTTATTTCTCTGGTGAAGCATTGGAAGGTTTGGGGTTAGACTTCTCTTCTTCAAGTAGAGAGAATATTAATAGCTTGAATAAAAAGCTTGGATTTATTGAGTTGATAAAAAACACAAAAGAAATCTCAAAATTAGATGGCACTATTTATTCAAACCTTGGATTTGCAGATATTAAGTTAAGATTACAAAATACCGTTAAGACTCAAGATAAATATTCTAGAGAAGAACTAAATTTGGGGGATTCTTTCTTCCACAACAAAGGTAGTTTGGTAACAGGAGAGGAGATAAATATTTTGAACACTACTGCATTTGATCAGAAATTTAGGAGTTTCTTAGAGAATATTACTGACAGAGAGCTTGAAAATGAGAGAGTAAGAGTTGAGGTATATAATGGGAGTGAGCTTACTGGAGTGGCTGCTAGTTTGGGTCGTAAGATAGTAAATACTTGTTGTGATGTGGTTAGATATGGAAATGCTCCAGACCTTTCGGATAAGACAAAGATATATATATCAGATTTAGAGAAATATCCGAATTCCTATAAAGCTGTTTCAGAGGTGTTCTCCTACAAGTACGAATTGATTGAGGGAAGACCTGACTTTATGACAACTGGGGATATTGTAATTATTTTAGGGAATGATATTAAAGATATGTATATATTCTAATTTCTGATTGCTTAATCCCAATTTTTACTCTACAATCATACTTATATGGAATATGCAATCCTCTTAGTAATAATTTGTGCTTTAATATTTCTTGCTATCCTTTTCTTTTTCTTTAGGAGTACTTCAGAAAAAGAAGAAATCTACAATGAGGTGAGAAATCCTCTAATTATGCAGATATTGGTTCCAAGGGAGAATGAGAAGGCTTCCCTTGCTGCGGAGCAGATGTTTGCTTCAATACATGGTATCCTTGGATCAAACAGAAGAGGGGAGGATGTAATTAGTTTTGAAATTATCTCAACCGAGAAGGAAGGAATTAGATTTTTTGTAGTTGCCCCCCAACATCTAGCACGCTTCATTGAGGGACAAATATACGCACAATATCCGAATGCTGATATAGAATATGTTAAGGATTACACCTCTTCAAATGAAGTTGAGGATGAGAAAGAGATTTTTGTGACTTCTGGTGAAATTGAAATGGAGAAAGATTCTATATTTCCGATTAAAACATTTAGAAATTTTGATGTTGATCCTTTGGCCGCAATTACAGGTGCTATGTCAGAATTAAATAATCATGAAAAGGTTTGGTTACAAATAATTGTAAGACCAATTTCAAATATCTGGCAAGAGAAATCCAAGGAATATATTACCGCTATCAAGGAAGGAAAGAGCTTGGGAGGTGCTACTTTCGCCGAACTTGTTTCCAAACTCGCGAAGGGAGTTGGAGATGCATTAAATACAGACCCAAATGCAAAACCTGCGGCAAAGGAGATAGTAAAACTTCTCCCAGGGCAAGAGGAGGAATTAAGTGAAATAGAGACAAAAATGCTTAAAGTTGGATTTGAATTCAAGATTCGAGTTGTCACTAAATCCGAGAGTAAGTTACGTTCAGAGCAACTTCTAAGAGATGTTGTGGCAAGTTTTAAACAATTTACAACTGCTCATCTAAACAATTTGGTATATGCAGATTCAACTCAAACAGGTTTGGAAATGTATGAGAACTTTCTTAAGAGAAATATTGGTGATGATGGAGACATCCTTAATATAGAGGAGTTAGCTTCTTTGTACCATCTTCCTAATATTTCTGTTGAGACCCCAAATATCGCTTGGAGTAGGTCAAGAAAACTTGAGCCACCTATGAATTTGCCTCGAGAATATGAAGAAGGGGTTACAGTTTTAGGACAAACAGACTATCGAGATTTAAAAGTTCTGTTTGGCATTAAAAAAAGAGATAGAATGAGACATTTGTATTTGTTAGGGAAAACTGGTACTGGGAAGTCTACTCTTTTTAAAAATATGTTCATATCAGATGTTTTAGCAGGAGAAGGTGCTTGCTTTGTTGACCCACATGGTGACACAGTGGAGGAGCTTTTGTCATATATTCCTCCTAACAGAGTTCAGGATGTTGTTTACTTTAATCCTACAGACACAGAACATCCAGTTGGATTTAATTTGTTGGAGCTCAAAGACAAGAGTCAGAGAGATTTGATTGCAGATGGAGTAGTGGAGGTTTTTAAGAAACAGTTTGGGGATTCATGGGGTCCAAGATTGCAATACATTCTTACGAACACGGTAGCTACAGTAATGGAAGCACAGGGTACTACTCTGTTGGCAGTTCCAAGGATGCTTACGGATAGAAATTATAGGAAATTTATTCTAAAGCAGGTAAGTGATCCGATTCTTTACAAATTTTGGGAAGAAGAATTTGCTCAAATGTCGGAGAACAATAGATTGTTGTCTGAAGCTGTTTCTCCTATCCAAAATAAAGTTGGTAGATTCATTTCGTCTGCTGTTACAAGAAATATAGTTGGCCAAGTCAAGTCCACAATAGATTTAAGGGAGATTATGGATAACAAAAAAATTCTTTTAGTTAACCTTGCTCAAGGTAGACTCGGGGAAGAGACTGCTTCACTTTTAGGGGGTATGATTATTACTCGACTTCAAGCAACAGCAATGGAAAGGGTAAATATTCCGGAAGATGAAAGGACGGACTTTTACCTCTATGTTGATGAGTTTCAGAATTTTGCAACGGAATCTTTTGCAAAAATACTTTCAGAGGCAAGAAAATACAAATTGAATCTAACTATGACAAATCAGTATATAGACCAGTTACCTATCACAGTAAGGCAGGCAATATTTGGGAATGTTGGGACATTAGCGTCTTTTGTTGTAAGCCAAGCTGATGCTAGCATATTAGAAAAAGAATTCGCCCCAGTTGTCTCTTCAGATGATTTGGTCTCATTGGATGCCTATGCAATGTATATTAAACTTTGTATTGATGGAATGACATCAGTTCCTTTTAGTGCGAAATCTTTGCCAATAAGATTTGAGAAGTATAATTTGAGAGATGAGATTGTTCTTAAGTCGAGAGAGAAATATGGAATGCCAAAGATTGAAATAGAAGAGAAAATATCTAAATGGAGTAATCAAACATATAGTGAGAGAGGAAACAGGAGTAATATGCCACAGCCCAAAGAAATGTCTATTGGGGCAAAAAAACCTTTTGTTAATTCAGAAGATAAAAAGCTAGAGAAGGATTCCTCTTTGGCACCGACGGAAAAGCCTAAGGAAGAAGTTTACTCAGTTAAAATTTAACCTTCTTTTTCCTCTGTTCCTGCTTTCCTGAATATGTTAGAATAAGGTTAGTAAATTAAAGTTTCTGGGATATGTCTGGTCATTCAAAATGGGATACAATTAAACACAAAAAAGCAATAAATGATGCAAAGAAAGGAAAGAGTTTCTCCAAAGTTTCTGTGCAGATAACACATGCAGCAAGACAGGGTGGTGGGGATCCAAATATGAATCCAACCTTGAGGTTGTATATTGATAAGGCGAAAGCGGTTGGTTTCTCGAATGAAAATATTGAAAAAGCCATTAAAAAGGGTACAGGAGAGGGAAGTGAAGGGGTAATAATTGATGAAATTACTTACGAAGGATTCGGTCCGTATGATGTTCAGTTGATTGTGGATGTGCTCACAGACAATAAGAATAGAACAGTGGCAGAGATTAGACAGCTTTTTGATGAAATTGGTGGGAAAATGGGTGATCCAGGTTCAGTTTCTTGGAATTTTGAAACAAAAGGATATATTGAGATTTTGTGTGGACATATGGAAAAATCACCGAAATACGGAGAACCAGATTTGTATGTAGCAGAGAACCCTGAGGAAGTTGAGCTTGCAGTAATGGATTTACCAGGGATATCGGATATACATGAGTTTGATGATGAAGAGAAGAAAGGCTTGGCTCTGTATACAAAATTTGAAGATTTTGGAGCAGTCAGAGATAGTGTGAGCAAATTAGGGTATGTTGTTAGAGAAGCAGAATTGATAAAAGAGGCTAAAGTGTTAAAGAGTTTGAATGAGGATGAATTAGAGAAAGTAAATAGAGCAATAGAAAAGATAGAAGAGAGTGATGATGTTCAGAATGTATGGAGTAATTTAGAATAATTGAACCAAACCCCATAGTGTGGTATAATGCATTTTGTATCCATATCTTTGTATATTGATACCGTTGTTCTTTAAAAGCAAAGGTTACTTTACTGCTTTCTTCATATTATCTTCCCTTTGTAGTGTGCTAAATATTTTTCTTAAACCTTAAGAATGGTATTAAGCACATTACAATATTAGGAGAAAAGATGGAAAAGCATAGAGAAGAATTGTTAATGAAGTATATTGGTGAGGAGAATTTCGATTTCTTAATGAATAAGGTGTCGGAATTTCAAAAATATCTCGAGGGGAGAATGGAAGAGATATATTTACAAAAAACAGAAAATTTAATTACTTTGAAGCAAGCAGATAAATTGATAAACACTCTTTTTCAAGAGTTAGAAAGATTCTTTACCTACGATTTTCCTGGGTTCATTACTGATCTGAGGATAGATCTCTCTTTTCTTGATACAGAGAAAATCTCTCACGAATTTTGTGATTCTCTTTACGTGTTTTTTAACAATACATACTTAGAAAAGTTTCGGAAAAAATAACCTTTGTTCTTTTGACTGGGGAGTCACTTTGTCATATTTAGCTTTGGCTAATATATTTTTTACAAAGAGCTCCCTTTTTCTTTTTTCATTAAACACAGCAATAAAATTGTACAAATACCTATTTCTGACATAAAATATATATATGATTAGAATAATTGGTATTGATCCAGGATTGGCGATAACAGGATGGTCAGTTGTTGAATTTGATAATGATTCAATTCCATCTGTAATAGATTACGGTTGTATTACTACCAAAAAAGGTCTTTCTATTTCCTCCAGATTAAATGAGATATATTTAGACATATTAGAATTGGTTGAAAAATATAAGCCAGAATTTGCGGGAATGGAGACTCTGCTTTTTTACAACAATCAAAAAACTGCAATTGCTGTAGGAGAGGCGAGGGGAGTTGTTCTTTTAGCATTAGAGAAATACTCATTACCACTCAAAGAAATGACTCCACTACAGGTAAAAAGTTCAGTTACGGGGTATGGAAAAGCAAAAAAGAAACAGGTTCAAGAAGCTGTCAAAATGCTTTGTAATATGGAAGAGATTCCAAAACCTGATGATGCAGCAGATGCTATTGCTGTGGCTATAGCTACGGAAGTGTTGGTATCGAGGAATATTGAATAATTTAGTATAATAGGTAATGATCTCATTTATAAAAGGTTCTATACAAAAGTTTGAGATATCGAAAGATTCGTATGTTGATATTTTAACTAGTGGAGGAATAGGATATAGGATATTTATTCCAAGTTCATATATTTTGCCACAAATAGGGCAGGAGTACTCACTTTTTACTCATTTTCATGTAAGAGAGGACACGCAGGCACTCTATGGTTTTACTGATGAAAATGAGAGGGATTTTTTTGAACAATTAATACAAGTTTCAGGTGTTGGGCCTAAAATAGGGATATCAATTTTATCTGCATTCTCAAGAGGTGAAATAGAGAAATTAATAGAAGAGGGTGATGCAAGAGCTTTAAGTAAAGTACCAGGGCTTGGAATGAAAAGGGCACAGAAGATAATAATTGAATTGAGAGGAATAATTGATTTAACCAAATCTCCAGTTGAGGAGACATCATTGTTAAAAGATGTGAAGGAGGCTCTTAAAACACTTGGGTTTGATTCAGGTTCGGTTAAAGAGAAAGTAGCTCTAGCAGAAAAGCTTTTAAAAGAGAGTCCGGAAATTACTGCAGAGCAATTAATTAAAGAGGTAATAAGAAACTAATGATTGAGTCAAGTAAAGAGAAATCTCAGAACAAAGAGAAAACAGCTACAAGAGCACTTAGCTCTAATAAAACTATTATGCAGTATGAGGAAAAGATTAGGCCAAGCAAATTAGATGAAATAATAGGAAGACAATTAGAGAAAGAAACACTTCGAATTATGATAAATTCTGCTAAAAGAAGGGGGGAAGTTATTGATCATATTCTTTTTTACGGTCCCCCAGGGTTGGGTAAAACGACATTCGCAGTAGCTATTGCCAATGAGGTTGGTGCATCAATTAAGATAACCTCTGGGCCAGCAGTCGAAAGACAGGGAGATTTGGCAGCGATTCTTACTGGGTTGAAGAAAAATGATGTTCTTTTTATCGATGAGATTCACAGACTTCCAAAAGTGGTAGAGGAGATATTGTATCCAGCAATGGAGGATGGAATGTTGGATATTGTAATGGGTAAGGGTCCAACTGCAAAAACGATAAGATTAAGCCTTGAGCCATTTACTTTAATAGGAGCAACAACTCAAATTGGAAAGATTAGCTCACCTATGAGAGATCGATTTGGTTTAATCCAGAGATTAGATTTTTTTTCAGAAGATGATTTAGTAGAGATACTAAAAAGAGCTTGCAGGCTATGGAATCTTACAATAGAGGAGGAAGCCCTAAAAACACTATCAACTATTTCAAGGGGTACTGCCAGAGTAGGGTTGAGACTTTTGAGAAGGTGTAGAGATTATGCAGAGAGTAAGAAAGAGGAAACTATTTCTTTAAATACGGTTAAAAAGACAATGAAATTACTTGGTATAGATGAGGTAGGGTTGGAGAGAATTGATAGACAAATACTCTTTACTCTTTTAAACAACTTTGCTGGAGGACCTATTGGATTATCAACATTGGCTGCATCAATCTCAGAGGACGAAAGTACCGTTGCTGATGTCTATGAGCCGTATCTGATGAAATGTGGCTTTATCAAAAGGACAAGTAGAGGTAGGGTACTTACTCAAAAAGGATTAAAATACTTAGAATCTATTGAAGATGAGAAGAGATGATACAAATGTAGACAATGAGAAGAGGGGCAAATTGCTTCTTCTGTCTGCAGTAATTGCCTTGTCAATGTTTCTCTCTAGAATAATTCTTTCAGAGCAAGTAGCCGTGTGGAGAATATTTCTTGATGCAAGTATATATTTTGTTGGAGTTGTTATTGGACTTCTTTGGGCATTTAATTTCCAAGTAAAAAAGCAATCTTTTATATATCTCTTTCAAGCTGCATTGTTTGTTGCTTCACAGGTTCTTTTTGTAGATTTCTTCTTTTTTCAGAAGTTTAATAGAATCTATGAAGCTTTCATATTGCTAATACTAATTGTGGCAGTATTTTTTGCCTGCTATTTCGTTTTTTTAATGGTAAATACTCTGAATGTTAATTTGTTTAAACCTATTCCTTTAGCTCAGGTTGGTAGAACAATTTCGTATATCTCTTCCATATTTATGGTTTATTCATTAACATTCACCTTTCTTATTAGTGGTTTGCCAATTTATGTAATATTCCCATCTATACTTCTTTTTTACCTAATAATAGTTGGAATGCATTATTATAATATAGAAATTGAAGGTAGGGAGCTTGTAAGAAAGACTTTAATTACTACATTAATAATGTATGTTTTACTTCTTACAGTAGTCTTCTCAGGTAATTCTCAGGAGATAATATCAATCGTTCCGGTAGTAGGGTACTTTATTTCAGTAAATATGGTTACTCACGAAAGGATCTCTTCGTTAAAGGATTCAGTAATAAATATATATTTATTACTGTTGTTAATTACATTGGTTTCCGTTTTTGTATTAAATATATGGGGATAAGTGCGTAGGGGAGTAGGGGGTTTACTTAGAGTCCCATAGTGTTTCACATCCTATAGTAATCAATGTGGATAAGTAATTGCTAATATGAATGTTTATATAGAAACTAATAGAATAGAATTGTATAATATCTGAAATATATTTTTCACTTTTTGTATGTTTATGAGAGAGGGGTTCTACTCTTGTCAAAAATGTGTTACAATTTTACATACCATAACCGAGTATAATCACCCTTATATGCGGTTGTGGTTGATAAAATTTACAGAAGTACTCTTAATGCATATAAACTTAATCTTTCCAAATCATATTTTTAATTATCTTTTTCCTGTTCCTTTTCTTTTATACTCCCTTTCTGTCTTCTTTTTTCTCTCATGTGGTTTTTTAAAAAAATGGCACCCTACTCCGATTTTCTTACTTTTTAATATAATGTAATATTAAATATGGAAATACCAAAATTAAATGATCAAGATGATTTCTTGATTGATTTACAGAATAACAATTACAGTCCTCAGACAATCATTAACTATGCACGAGACCTTTCAATTTTTGCAGTATTTTTACACTTTAGAAATGTACCTTTTCTTAAAGTATCAAAAAAGGACATCAGTGCTTACAAAGGATACCTAATTTCGGGTAATCATATAAAAGATTTACAAAAAATACGAGAGGAATATGGCAAGAATGTTGATATAACAAGGATAAATAAGGCCGAGGCCCTGGAATCCCCGTCAAGGCCTCAGAACGATTTAGGGGGTGTAAGCACACCTGTTTTTGAGAGTAGTTTTCTTTCAGATATCTACAGAAAGGTATATGGGAGTCTTGGCGTGCCCACTCATGGTTCAAAGGGTTCTGACGGTTTGGACCCAACAAGTATAAATAGAATGTTGTCTGCTTTGAGGTCATTTCTGAAATTTAGAATCGAATGGGATTTAGAAATACCAGTTCCTCCAGATGCAATTGGAATGATGAAAGCAAAAAAGAGAATAAAGAAAGTTGCTTCAAAGGAAGAGTTAGTAAAATTAATTGAATGTCCAATGCAATTTGAGAAACAAGAAAATGTTGCTTTAAGGAATAGATGTATGTTAGAAATGCTTTTTGCAACTGGGATGCGTATTTCAGAACTTATCGGAATTGATTTAGAGCAGCTTAATGTCGAAGGGAAACTCTACATTTTAGGAAAAGGTAAAAAGGAAAGGACTGTATATATGACTCCAAGAAGTCTTTTTTGGCTTAATAACTACCTAAAAGTTAGATTGAGATACTCTTTGTCCGAATTGGAAAAAAAGGAAAAAGGGACAGATGTGAGTTTCACAAACGGGCGTGAAACACTTAGCGAAGGGGAGAAAGAGCTTTCTGATTTAGCCTTAGAAATGTTTGATGGAGAGTATAAATATATTAAAT
>Ga0116164_10002741_pt1 | contig 12417 bp, 7 predicted proteins | sample AD_UKC109_MetaG_FD_89888 | JGI IMG/M metagenome (GOLD analysis project Ga0116164, IMG submission 89888) | Active sludge microbial communities of municipal wastewater-treating anaerobic digesters from Hong Kong - AD_UKC109_MetaG | ecosystem: Engineered > Bioreactor > Anaerobic > Digestate... | reverse complement strand
CCGTGCATAAAAGTGTAATTTCGTTTCAGAAGATAACGGGCATTGTGGTTGGTCAGCCGCATTTGATGCAGATTCAGATAGTCGATACCGATGTCTTTCATTTCCGGTAATTTGGCTTGCATTGTTGCTTCTGCTTCCGGCACAGCAGGAACTTCCACCGTTACGGTTTTGATTTTCCCCACAGCCAGAGCTGCTTTTTCCAAACTATATTCGGTGGCACCGATATCGAAACGAATCTCATCCACACCCAGATCGCGCAGCGCAGAAGCTTTATCTTCCGTGAGCAGTTTGCCGTTCGTATAAAGCCAGAAATGGATATTTTCCCCGAAACGTTTCTTGATCTGATAAATAAATTGCGTCGTCTTTTCCCAGGTTAGCAGCGGTTCTCCGCCACTGATGCTGACGCCTTGGAAATTGAAATGAGCCAGGTAATTCACATAATCCGCAGCGTTTTTGAATTGAAGCAAATTGGTGCCGGGAACGCTTACATCATCCTGCGGGGAGGGACAGTAAAAACAGTTGGCATTGCACACACCGTTGATGAATAAACACGACCATTTACCTTCACTGCACAACCGGCAACCGGGTGAAAGTTCGGAAGAATACAATTTGGCATCGGCATTACAGGAAACCGCTCCCAGATCGAGTAATTTTTGTCTCTGTTCTTCCCGCTTTTTTTCCAGTATTTTGTAGTTGGCTTCCGTCTCGAAATGAATGTGATCGTAATTACTCTGATATTCCCGCTGATTGGCGGTTACCATCCAATTTTTTGAATATTCAAAAGCACTCATTATCTGCTCCTGAAAAATATAAAATTAGAAGACAAGGGCAAAATCGGCAAATTCAGGTCAAATGAAATTTAAGTGAAATCACATAAATTTTTTCCTTGCCATAATTTAGCCCAATTTATTTTTAGCGTTCCGGTGATGGAAGATGAAAAATCCCAAACCGATAAGATCGTGAAATTAAGGAGAATAAATGGCTACAACGTCGGATTTTAGAAATGGCATGATCATGAATTTCAAAAATGAACTTTATGAAATCATCGAATTTCTTCATGTGAAACCGGGTAAAGGCGGCGCCTTCGTTCGCACCAAATTGCGTAATGTGAAAACCGGTAAAGTGATCGAAAACACCTTCCGTACAAGTGAAAGAATCGAAGAAGTACGGGTGGAAAAACACAAAAAAGAATATCTTTATTTCGACGGTGATTTTTACGTTTTCATGGATTCCAATACCTTTGAACAGATGCAGGTCACGCCGGAAATCATCGGGGATTACGATAAGATGCTGATCGAAAACATGGAAGTGGCTATGAAACTCGATCCCGACGGCAATATTATGGGAATCGAACTTCCCACCACCGTCGTTCAGGAAATTGCCGAATGCGAACCCAATGTGAAAGGTAATTCTGCCTCCGTCAGCGGTAAAAAGGCAGTTACCGATCGCGGTCTTTCACTCACAGTTCCCTTCTTCATCGAAGTCGGCGACAAAATTAAGATTGACACGAGAACCGGTGAATACATAGAACGCACATAAGATATTTTTAAGTAAATATTAAGATGTGGTTGAACGTGTTAAAATATTGAAAACTAAGAAAAGAATATTAGGAGAATGAGATGCCAAAAGCAAGAACCTTTGCAGCTAAGCTGGCTCATGACATCAGTAACGAAGGAAAGGTGATCTGCCCGAAATGCAATCAGGAAGTCAAAAAGGTGAAACTGATTCGCGCCAACAAATCCAAAGCAGATTCCTGGACTCCCCGTTACGAATTCGTTAGCGTTTGCAAATGCAACGAAAATGATGTAGTGTCCGGAAAAGTATAAAAAAAATATAAACCGATAAGATTTTTTCTGTCTTATCCGTTTAAAAAAAAAAATTTAAAACCCTCTTTATCTTTACTTAATGGAAAAGAGGGTTTTTGCGTTTATAAAGCAATATAAGGATCGAAGATGAAAAAAAAATTAGCCTTTGCCTTTGTATTATTCGTTTTTGTATTTCATCTGTTTTCCCTGCCTCCGGCTCCCGGGCAGGAAGGTAATTATTTTCCCAGCCAGGAATATTCTTCCGAGATTTTTGGACGGCATCACGGCAGCCGGGAAGTAGAACTTCCTCAACACATTCTGGTTTTGAGAGCAGATTTTACCGATCAGCAGTTCGATCTGGTACCGGATTATCCCGACTCTCTGGCACACGATCAAGCTTTTTATGAAAGATTGCTCTACCACATGAGCTGTTATTGGAACGATGCTTCGCACGGGAATTATATTCTTACGGAAGACAACTTCACCGTTTGGGATAATGTGATTTCACTTCCCCAAACGATGGGATATTATGGAGAAGACGATTCGGAAGGCAATCAGCGGATCGATCTCATCTGCGAAATGGTAGTCGATCTGATCGAAGCGGCGGATAACGAGATCGATTTTAATAATTTTGATGCCATTATCATCATTCATGCCGGCGCCGGACAGGAAACCGATACGGAAATGTCGGACGAAATTTATACCACCTTTCTCAGCCGCCGTTCTCTGCAATCCGGGCTCGATCCCGAAAACGATGATTTTCCCGGCATCGAAACCAACGATGGCATTTATCTGAAAGAATTTTCCCTCATCCCGGAAACCAGCAATCAGCCTTATGTGCAGATTAATTCCGGCGATACGATTTACGGTTTACTGGGTATTATTTGTCATAATTTCGGACATCAGATCGGCTTACCCACTCTTTTCGATAACGACCCTGATAACGGTGAATCTTACGGCATCGGAGGCTGGGGACTAATGGGAACCGGCGTGTGGAATGCCAATAGTTACGTTCCGCCACTGCCCTGTGCCTGGTCGCGTTATTACCTGGGTTGGGAAGATGATAATCTCGTGGAATTGGATGCTTCTGCCGAGAATTTGCAAATCACCTTTCCCACTGCCCACGACGACAGCACACCCAAACTTTATAAACTAAAAATCACCGACGACGAATATTTCCTGTTGGAAAACCGGCAGGAAAATCCCGACGGCAGCACGTATGTAAACGGTAATGGCGAAACTGTGGTTTCTTTTACTTTTCCCACCATCGAAAATCAGCAGGTTTATCCTCCGAGCAGCGTCAATGCCGGACAACCGAAATTCGTTTTCATGGAAAACAGCTATCTGGGTTGTGAATGGGATTTCTATTGTCCCGGTTACAACCTCAGTTCCGCTCCGGTCGATGATGGTTCCGGACTGCTGATCTGGCACATCGATGAAAATGTAATCAATGCTAATTTCGATCCCGAATTTGAAATGAATCAGGTGAATGGCGACGCTTCGCATAAAGGCGTCGATCTGGAGCAGGCTTCCGGCATTCAAACTTTGGATAACAAATTGTACGGTTACGATAGTTTTTACGGTTCGCAGGACGATGCCTTCCGCAAAGAATTTGTGAACGAAGATTCCCTGAATTACTATTTTGGGTTCAACCTGCACAACGACGTTACCTGGCTACCCACTGCCGCAAGTTATTATGGCGGCATTCCGTTGGAAGTGGATGACATCGGTGTTTCGGATTCCCTGATGACATTTAAGGTAAATTACGGCTGGTATTTGGATAGCGGCTACGAAGGCGAGGACAAGCTTTCCATCATTTTTTCGGATTTCGATTCGGATGGCGAAAACGAGTTATTCTGCGTCACTCCCGAAGGTAAAATCTTACTTTGGAAGGACGACATTCTGGCAGACGGTTTTCCTGTCGAGCTGAACATGGCAGAACTTAATCAGCCCGCCAGTTACGATGAAATTTCCAATTCGATTCTCATTCCGGTTCAGATTCAAAACAGCGATTTCGTGAAGTTATACTGCCTGAATTCACAAATTAGCGGCTATTTGGAACAGCTCTTTTTATTGAACGGTTTTTCCTGGGCTGGTCCCGTTGTGATCGATCCCGATGAAAGCAGCGAATATCGGGCTTTTTTGCCTTTGAATGCTACCGACGGAACTTCCGAAATTATTGTTTTGGATACAGATTATCAGGAAATTACCTCTCTCACTTTCGAGACCGAAATGATTTCCAATCTGATTTTGGAAAACAATAAACTACATTTTTTGGGAACGGATAACGTTTTGTTTACGGAAGATTTAACTTCTCTTTCCAATGAAACTCTGGCTTTGGCGATTCCCGCCGAAACAGAAGTTTTATCATTCCAGATGGCAGATATCGACAACGATCAACTCGGCGATTTTGTGATTACCGCTGCCGATTCCCTGCTTTATGTTTTTGAACGAAATGGAAATTCCTTTGCCGATTTTCCGGTGCCAATCGGGTTGGATGCTCTCTCGCTGCCTTCCTTCGCCGATGTAAATGAAAATGGAACGCTCGATATTTTGATCGGCGGTGAAAATGATTTCAAAGTTTTCACTTTTAGCGGACAAGAGCTGATGTCTTCCCGGAAAATTACCAATCCGGATTCGCTTTCTTCGGGCGCTGGCATAATCGCTGCCGACGTAACCGGAAATGATAAACCGGAAATCATGGGCAACTTCTCCCGCAACAGGCTTTGTTTGTGGCAAAATCAGAATAACAATGACTTCAAAATGTACACTGATTTCCCTCATACTTTCGGTAAACGCAGCTTAACTTATCCGGTTCTGGCAGAATATTCCAATCTGGCAGCAGCGTTTTATATTCCCAGCCAAAACGGTGTGATTTTCCACGCCGACCTGCCTTCTGCCCAAATGCCGCAAAACCACGGCAGCCTTTATGAATATTGTGATTTGCAGCGCACGGCTTTTTGGCAGCAGACTGCTTCCGTGACTCCGGTTTCCAATAAATTGTTCGTAAAAGACGAAACCTATTTCTATCCCAACCCGCTCAGTCAGGTCTTTTCCAAAGGAGTGGATTTCGGCGCAAATGTACCGGAAATGACGATTATTTTGCGGATGCTTACCACGAAAGAGGCCAACGTGAACGTGAAAGTATTTGACATTGCCGGCAACAAAATCTACGAGAAAAACCAAAATTGTGCTAAAAATGTGGTCGGTAAAATGTACATAAATGCCGGGAAGCTTTCTACCGGAGTTTACTTTGCCATTTTAAAAGCAGACGGAGAAGTGCTGAAGCTGAAATTTGCCGTTGAAAAATAGACAGGAAATTCATCTTTTCTAAAAAATAGGATGGATTAATTCCCCGATAATAAATGGGGGAGATGCGGAAGAGAGTAAATTAAGGAGAAATGATAGATATGAAAAAACTTTTTGTAATACTTGTGATAGTGATGCTGACAGCCGTTTTGCTGGCAGATACCAGTGGCGAAGCCGGCTTTCAGATGCTCAAAATCAATACCGGTGCTACCGTTGGCGCTCAGTCCGGAACCGGAGCTTTCACCACCGAAGATGCCTTCGGCTTTATGCACAATCCCACTGCCGGAATCTGGCAACACAAAAGAGTGATTTCTTTGGCTCAAAATTACTGGATTATGGACTGCCAGCTGAACAGCGGAGCGTATTATTATTCACAAGGCAGTAAAGCTTTTGGCATCGGTTACCGCTATCTGGATTACGGCAAACAGGACAATCGTAACGATGCGGGCGAGATTACCGGCGAATTCCATCCCATGGATATGGTGATAACTACCAATGCCGCCTATCGCTTAAATCCCGATATGTATCTGGGTGCGAATCTGCACATTCTTTATGAAAAAATCGATGCGGCTTCCGCTCTCGGTGTAGCCTTCGATCTGGGTTATACCTATCTCACTCCGTTCCAAGATTTCAAACTGGCAGTGGCTCTGAAAAATCTGGGTAAAACCGACGACATGGATAAAGAAGACATCGAATTGCCGATCACCGCCGAATTCAATTTGATCAAAGATTTTCAATTGGGAATGGTTCCTCTTTCCACCGAGCTAAAATTATTGAAACATTCCGACGACGATGATCTGAAAATGGCTCTCGGTTTGAATGCTCAGATCGTCAAAATGCTCGAACTGCGTTTCGGTTATAAATTCAATTACGATTCCGAAGATTTGAGTGCCGGTTTCGGAATCAAACTGAAAAAAATCGATGTCGATTACGCCTACGTTCCGCATAGTTCCGAACTGGGCGATGCACATTTGATCGGATTGACTTATAAATTTTAAAATATAACAAAAAACATAATGGAGCTGTTTTATGAAAAATGCCGGAAGCCTGCTGCTTCTTCTGCTTTTATTTTCACTAAATTTGAACGGATGGGATTACGTTCCCAATCAGCTTCTCTTCAAAACATCCGGCTCCCGAACCATTTCACGCACTTCCACCGGATTGGCAGAATTCGATAGTTTCCTGCAAAATTCCGGTCTGAAAAATATCAAACCTGTTTTGACGAAAGCTCAGAACAGGTTTTTTGTTGCCTCCTTTCAGCAGGATATCGATTGGCAAAATATTCAAAATTATCATTTCGACGGCATCGAATATATTCAACCGAATTATTTGAATTCTTATTTGCTGGAACCTAACGATCCGCTTTGGGATGAACAGATCGTCAATCTGGAAAATTGTCATCTTCCCGAAGCCTGGGATTTGACCGCAGGCAACGGACAAATTTTGGTGGCAGTGGTCGATTCCGGTATCAATTTCGATCATCCCGATCTGCAAAATAATCTTTTCCGGAATCCCGGTGAAATTCCCGACGACGGCATCGACAATGATGAAAACGGTTATGTGGATGACTGGCGCGGTTGGGATTTCGTGGATGCACCCGAACTTAGCAGTATCGGTACCGGCGATTTTCTGGATCAGGATAATGATCCGAGTGACGATTTGTATCACGGAACGCATGTTTCCGGCATTATTGCCGCCGATACCAATAACGGTGAAGGTGTAGCCGGTATCGGCTGGAACATCAAGCTGTTACCGATTCGCAGCGGTTTTACTACCAATCTGGCAGGAGCCGGTTATTTGCAGGATGACGACGCTGCCGCCGGCATCATTTACGCTGCCGATATGGGTGCGGATATTATTAATCTTAGTTGGGGAGACACGAGTTATTCGCCCATTATCGCCGATGCCTGCGATTATGCTCTGCAAATGGGAAGCATCCTGGTGGCAGCAGCCGGAAACAGCTCCGCAAGCACGCAACGTCAGATCATGTATCCGGCAAAACTGGCTTCCACTCTGGCGGTGGGAGCGGTGAATTCCTCTATGGAACTGGCTTCTTTTTCCTGTTATGGCAGTCAACTGGATATCGTGGCTCCGGGCAGTTACATTCTTAGCACTTATAGCAACGACACGCCTTATCAGACTCTTTCCGGCACTTCGATGGCAGCTCCTTTTGCCGCCGCTTGTCTCGCTTTGTTGCTATCCTTCGAACCGGGTTTGGATTTCGACGAAGTGAAAGCTCGTCTGGCAGCTACTTCTCTCGATTTGGGCGATGCCGGTTTCGATACTTTTTATGGGAACGGCTTGATCGATGCCGAAGCTTTGCTGATCGCCAATCAGAGCGCTGTCATCGAAATCGGATCACCTGCCGATTTTGCCGGTTTCAGCTCATCTTTTTCTATCACCGGCAGTATCGATATTCCGCATTTCTTCCGTTATTCCGTTCAATATCAGGTCGAGGATGAGGAGGGAAATCTTTCCTGGCAACCTGTCGATCCTTTCACACCCTACTATTACGATCCCGTACAAAACGGCTTATTGGCGGATTTTATCGTTCAACCCGATCTGCCCGATTCGACCTATTTGATCAAAGCAGAAGTATTCAACTCCTCCTGTGAAAGTTATCAAACCACTTTTCATGTTTACATCGATCAGACGGCGCCTGTTTTCCTGCCGGCTTATTCCGGTTGGATGGAACGCTACGAAGCCGAGAATAACGAATATTTTGTGGGAGTGGTTTTCGACGAAGCAGTATTTTTGCAAAATCCCGCCGGTATCGCCATGTACGATCTGCCCGACGAAGCCAATGACAATCATGTTCTCAGGCTTTATCACTCTCCTTTGAACGAACCGATCGATTTTCTGGCGGAAAATAACTGCGGTCTGGAAATTGGTTTGAACGATGTTTTCAATTTTGAACGAAACTATCATTCCATCGACCAAAATGGTTTTGTTGCTTCGGATTGCGGAGAAGCCATTTATGCTTTCTCCAAAACCTGCGATTTCGATGCAAACGGAGTTTTTGATTTGGTGGGAATAGTAAGTGAGAATGGTCGGAATGAGCTTAAAATCTTTGAACCGGATCAGAACGAATTAGTGGAAAAATACGACCTCGGCGTTGCTTATTGGCCCCACGATATCGGTGATTCCGGCAGCGGACAAACGGAACTTTTAACGATGAACTCCGACAAACCGGTTCTGTTTATTCCCCAAAATTCCGTTTATCCAAACACGCCCATCGAACTCGGTTATTACGCTTTCGGAGCCAATTTTGCCGATTATGACGGCGACGGCACTGACGAAATCGTATTGATAAAAAACGAAACCGTGAACAACGCCACCCGCAAAGTTCTTTCCCTGATCGAACGTTCCGGGAACGATTTTACCGTCGAACATACCATCGTTAATCCAACTGCGTCCGGCATTTGGAATATTTTTTCCAATCGGGTGGTTTGCGGGAATTTGGATGGCGATGCTCACCCCGATCTGGTTGCCACCGATCTGGACGGCGACGTGATGGTTTTCGAGCAGGAAAGTGGCGATTTTGCGCTGAGCTGGACTACCAAATTGCCGTTGGGATATTGTTATTACCTGGTTATGGGAGATTTTACCGGCGACGGCGAAAATGAAATCTGCGCCGGAGGTTACAATCTGGATTATACTGTTCAGAATTTTTCTTTTTCCTATTTCGAGATATTCAAAGCAACCGGAAACAATGATTATACTTCTTTGGGTTACGTAAGTTTTTCGCAGGTGGAAGATAATAATTCCATTTCTCAGGCAGATTTGGATGGCGACGGCGATGCGGAAATTATTCTGGGCGTTCCGCCCAATATTTATGTGATCGATTATCAGGACGGTGAATTCGTTCCCATCTGGCAGGGAAACATCGCCGAGAATGCCAGTAATGTGGTTACGGCGGCTCCGCAAACCGCAGAAAATGAAGCATATATCATTGCCAACAGAAGTGAAGGTGGCGAGCTGCTCGGACAGATCATACGTCCGAATGAAGAATTTAGCGGACCGACAACTCCGGCTCAATTTACTGCGCAACCTTTGAATGAAAATTCCGTACAACTCGATTGGATGCACGAAACAGCAGAATACTTCAACGTGTATCGAAAACAAAATGACGAGATTCTGCTCATTGCCGGAGGAATCGCTAACACTTCTTACATCAACAGCGGACTCTCAGCAAACGATACGCTTTATTATCGCATCACAGCGATTGATCATTCCTTTTCACCTGCCGAAAGCCGACCGACAGCCTGGAAATCGGCAGTGCCGGCGTATCCGCCCGAATTGACCGAAATTGAAATGAGTTCAGCTTCCGAACTAAAAATCGAGTTTTCCAACTCGCTCTCTCTCGCCTCTGCCAATCGGGGAAACTTCCGGGTGGAACCGGAAATCGGTAATCCTATTTCCGTGAATCTGGTGGAACAAAATAAAATCGTCCTGCTCAGATTCAGCGATACCTTTTCTTCAACAACCGATTACGAACTTTATTTCAGCGCTTGGGGCAGCACCGGTGTTCCTGTTTCGGGATCGCCGGTTTCATTCGATTTTTTGGAAGACGTTATACTTCCTGAAATCGAGACGGCTTCCATCATAACGGAAACGCAGCTTTGCATTTCATTTTCGGAACCGATGCAAACCGGACAGATCGACAATCCGGCGAATTATACCTTCCTGACGCCGGCAAACGATGTGCAAAACAAAATTGTGTCGGTTTCCTACCTGGAAAGCGATTCCTGTTACGTTTTGATCGATTTGTTCAAGGAATTGGAAGCGAGCAATCAGCACTATTTTGTGCAGATTCAAAACGTGAAAGACAGAGCCGGTAACCACCTGTCAACTGCTCATAATAAATGTCATTTCAGCTTGACAGTAAACTCCGGTTTCAGAAATTTAAAACAAATGAAAGTGTGTCCAAATCCGCTGAATATGAGCAAAAGTGCATTTGGAAGAATAAGTTTTGTAAATCTTCCGCTCGCCACACCCGGAGAGATTCGGATTTATGATTTGAGTGGAAACCTGATCTTTAACGAAGAGTTTGGAGCCTTATCCCATCCATCCCAATATTATAGCTGGGATTGCCGCAACAAGGCAGGAAAAAAAGTCTCTTCCGGAATGTATTATTATATTTTGAAAATGGGAAAAAATTCCAAACAAGGCAAGCTAGTTATCGTTAATTGATGAATTGACGATTCGAAAGGAGAAAAACATGATATCGTTAGACTGGAAAGAAAGACTTGTGCAAGACACAGAAGATTTCATCGAACGAAAACTTCCGGCTGGTGATTATGATATCGATATTATTTATAACGCTTACCCGCAAAGAATCGATAATAATATTCCACAGGCAGTTATCACATTGGTGGGAAAAACCTTCGGCTCGAAATTGAGCAGAAAATATGATAAATTTTTGCCTTTTTATGATTACCTGATCCAAGAAAAAGGTGAAAACGGACGTATGATTTTTGCCTACATCATGGCTCGCGCCGTAAAACGACAAAACAAAATTTTTATTCCTTATCTGGAAAATTTCCTGATCAATAACAAGGATCAGAAATCATGCAATCTGGTGATCGATAAATCCATTTTCCCGCTGCTGAAAAACGAACCGCTGGAACATATCGACCTGATTCTGAACTGGATAAAAAAAGACAATGAAATCCTGACGCTCGCTCTGCAGAAAATGTTGGTGAAATTGATGACTACCAATCCGGAAATAATCAAACCACTCTTTCACAAGCTGGAAAATTCCTGGCTTTATGCCACCCCGAATTTGATCAAACTGAATTCCAACCTGATCAAAGCGATCTACAAAATCGATCCCGATTTTTATGATCAAATTTTTAAAAATTATCATTCCACCCGAAATCCCATCTTTGCGGAAATTCTCTGCAACGCCATTTGCTGCTGCAACGAAACGATCCAAAGTATTTGCGATAACTGGGCAATGAGTGGAAACATCAAATTGAAAAAAATCGGCTCTCACGCTCAGAAAATTCTAAGTAAAAAGAAATAACCAAAAAGGCAAAACTATGTCAGATTACATTACCAAAGAAGGAATGCAGCGACTAAGAAAACGCATGCAAACGCTGATCGACGAACGTCCTGAAATCATTAAACAAATCGTCACCGCCCGCGAAATGGGCGATCTTAGTGAAAATGCCGAGTATCATGCCGCCCGGGAAAAACAACGTCACCTGGAAAATGAATTTAATAAATTAAAAAACAGAGTCGCCAGACTTCAGGTGATCGATCCGGCAAATCTGCCCAAAGATGCTGTCCGTTTCGGCGCCAAAGTCACCGTAAAGGAAATCGCCACCGGTAATATTCTAAAAATTCAGTTGGTGGGAGTGGATGAAGTGTATGAAACGGAAGATGATTACGAACGAAAATCCACCGCTTCTCCCATGGGCAGACCGATGATCGGCAAAAAAGTGGGAGAATCTTACACCGTGAAAGCACCCATCGGTGATCGGGAATTTGAAATTATTGAAATTAAATAAGGAGTAAATTCATGAGTAAAGCGGAAGAATTAAGCAAACAATTAACTTACAGCAGAAAAAATTTCTGGGCGGAAGCTTCCCAAAAAGAAAAGAAAGCTGCTCTGGCTTTTGCTGAAAATTACAAGAAATTTTTGGATGCAGCCAAAACAGAGCGCGAAACCATCATTTATTATGAGAAAATCCTCACTCAAAAAGGATTTAAAGAAATAGACTCCACCGGCTCCGGCCCAAAAGTTTATAGAATTGCTCATGCCAAAAATGCTGCTTTTGCCATTATCGGAAAAAAGCCGATCAGCGAAGGCGTAAACCTGGTGGTAGCCCACATCGATGCTCCGCGGGTCGATCTGAAACAGGTTCCACTCACGGAAGACGGAACCACACAACTCGGTTTGATGAAAACGCATTATTACGGCGGCATAAAAAAATATCAGTGGATGTCCACACCCTTGGCTTTACATGGCGTGGTCATCAAAAATAACGGCGAAAAAGTCGTGGTTTCGATCGGTGAAAATGCCGATGACCCGGTTTTTGTTATGCCGGATTTATTGCCGCACCTCGCCCGTAAGGAACAATATACCAAGAATTTAGCAGAAGCTATCGATGCCGGTAAAATGAACGTCGTTTTCAATTCCATGCCTTTCCCTGATAAAGAAGCCAAAGAAGCCGTGAAATTGAACGCTCTTTACCTTCTGAACCAGAAATACGGAATCGTGGAAGAAGATTTCCTGAGCGCCGAACTGGAATTGGTTCCCGCCGGAAAAGCCCGCGATGCCGGTCTCGATAAAAGT